>Ga0181535_10000632_pt1 | contig 51330 bp, 62 predicted proteins | sample PEATcosm2014_Bin_44_FD_119774 | JGI IMG/M metagenome (GOLD analysis project Ga0181535, IMG submission 119774) | Peatland microbial communities from MTU Mesocosm Facility, Houghton, MI, USA - PEATcosm2014_Bin17_30_metaG | ecosystem: Environmental > Terrestrial > Soil > Wetlands > Peat | place... | reverse complement strand
CTGGGCTGATGGTCAAGCAACTTGGTCTATCCCCCGATCAGATCCGCCCCGAGGCCACGATCCTAGACGACCTCGGCATTGATTGAGGAGCGCGCCCGTATTGTGGGCGAAAGACGGGGATCTGGGAAAAGTGGACCGACGAAGTCCACGGTGGGGCTTCTCGACGCGGAATTGTTCGGCCAACCGGCGCAGCCCACAGCGCCAAAAAGGGTGAATTGATGATCGGCCGGCCGCGCGCCAGCCAAGTACTTGCACGGCCGCGCCGGGCACCCCGAAGCCCGGAGGTACTGTACGAGATCCACTTATCGCGCGCCATCCACAACAATATTGGTTCGGCCGCCGAGTCGGAGTGTACCTTTACCCCGCCAGCCGATCTATTCCGTCAGTTCTCGGTAGGTGTTCTGTCAATGTGATCGATCACAAACACCGGCATTGGGTGTTTTTGCCGCTCCAACTTCAGCCCAAGTTCCTTTTCCAACGCCTCGAAGACGGTCATCCCTCCGGTCGGAACGGCAGCCGAAGGGATTTGGTCGGCCTGTTCCTGATCATTGGCGGCGCGGTGTTGCGACACCTTAAAATCAAAATTGAGTGTGAAGTCCCATCCGCCGGCAAGCCCTGTTGCGTCCACCACCGGACGATCAATGTAGGCAGTAGCCATTTGCGGTAAATCACCGGCCAGCGTCGCCATGGTCGTGTTTTGACAGATGAACGTTCTGGGAATCAGCCCAGGAATGATCATTGGCCACTTGCAACTTGAACGGCTCGATTCATCCGCCCTATCGAGCTTGAGCGCCCCAGTCCGCACAAGCGCATATACGTCCATCGGCCTGTCCTCGGTGTGGATCGCGATCTTGAATCGCTCGACCAAGAGCGAGCGCAACATCAGCTGCAAGGATTCGGAACTCGGTTCGGGGCCTGACGAGGGCCCCGAAGAAGCTTCCGCGACAATGTCGAAGCGGTCTGAATCTAGCCAATTCGGGGCGCCTACCAGCATTTCCGGGAACCTAATTCCCCATAAACGTGTAATGAGGTCCTCTAGCGTACGACCGAGGAGGTCGGCCTTCCCGTTTTGTAAACCGCGACCCTGCGGCCTAGCGAGGACGCTGGGCTTGACACTGGCCACCTCAAACTCAGCCGGCGCCTGCATGATGTCGGCCACTCCCGGGAGGTTCGGCGTTGGGGCGCGGTTTACATTGTCCACGACCACGACGGGCATGGTGACCGTTCCCCGCTCGAGCCGTAACCCCAGTTGCCTGCTGAGGGCGTCGAACAACGTCGTTCGGCCGCCTTCGCCAGATGGTTGGCCCGGCATGGACCACCGTACATCGAAGTCCCACAAGCCCTGGAGTCCAGTCGCGTCCACAATTACGGGAGCGTCCACATACCCCTCTCCGTACTCCCGCAGCGTTGACGCGAATGCCCGCATAGTCACGCCGCGGCAAGACAGAGTCAAGTATGCCGGCTCATCGCCTGACACAGCCCCGGCCTGCGGTAGGCGCCTACAACGCCCCTCGTCTGAGCCATCTGCGTGCCTCAAGTTCAGCCCATCCTTGTTCGTCTGCAGCCTAAAACAGGCTATCTCCCTGCTATCCCTGTGGGCGACCAATTTGAACCGCTCCGCGAGCAAGCTCTGCATCATCGGTCCCAGCGAGTCTTGAGGCGTCGTCGGCGGTGCCTTAGCGATCACGTCGAACCGATCCGACGCGAGCCAGACGGGGCCGCCCAGCACCTGATAGCGTTCCACGCCATACGCCGTCCCAACCAGGTCGACCAGGGATGCGCCCGTTACTTCATATCGTCCACCCCGTCCCAATGCGGAGGGCATATGGTATTGTTGGTTCGCCGCGCTCGGATGAACGTCCGCCATAGCGAAATCCGGACCCTCCGCGGGCCGGGCGACCAAGCCGCCAACCACGGCACACGCAATGACTCCCCGAGCGGACGCCGTGAGCACAGTCGCTCGGATAGAAGAACGCGATCCTAGCAGTCTCATAGCCGAAACCCCGAGCGCGGCAGACAGCCCAGCATTCAAATCCACAGCCGCATCCCTTCGAATAATATACAGGATGAAGCGGGACGGCGGATTGGCCACCCCAAGGCGCGCGGGAGCGCCCGTGGCGAACCGAGCCGCGGCGTTGTCGGCTTCGCGCGGCCGTCGTACGGACGGCAGTCCAGACACGCCCGCTGAAAACCGGGCGTCGTGGGCGGAAAACGGACTCCTTTCCTTTGACCCTTCGGGCGGGGGAAGCGGACCGTCGGAGTCCACAATCAGGGGTCAAAGGAATTGAAGCCACATAAGCCACATATCATTCCCGACGCGGATCTGCTGCGCCATTAGCTGATTGATAGCAAGTTCACAGCCTTCCATTGAGCTAGAATTGTCTGCCAGGAGGCACCTTTCGTGAAGAGCCGGAAGCGTTCCAAGGCAGGAACAGTATTGCTGGCAATTAGCGCAGTTATCGCGCTGTACAGCCTGGTTGGAGCGGTGGTGGACACGTTGACAAGGCAAAACTCACGTCCTCCGCTGCTTGCTTCCGCCGCCTCTGCGGTCGACGATCACCTGATCAACGCCGGCTTGTTTGGGATAGCACCGATATGGGCGATTCTGCGGCGCAAGAAGGGTGGCGTGCGAACGGCGGGTGAAATGGAAAGCCCACGCGCCGGCCTGCACAAGGTACTCGCTGTGGCAATAGCGTCCGTATTCGGCGGCGTACTGTTGCTCCTGTGGGCGTTCCCGCAAATCAATTTCTCGTACTACTTTTGGGAAAACGCGCAGCCCGGCGCGGTCTTCGCGTACCCATCAGTGCGGGGAGAGTGGCAGCTCTTCTGCCAGGAAAGCCCGCGCCTTCTCATCAGCAGCCCTGAATATGGGAGCGCGCACGTTGGTTCCTGGAACGAGCCTTGCCTCTGGCACGCACCGGACTTCGTTCAGGGTAGGGCTATAGAGCGCCGCGTCGGGATCGGTTGGGAGGCCCAGTTCCTCCAGTCGCTTCTGATCATGGCTTACGGTACGCTGGCCTTCTGGACTGTCCATCGGAAGCAAGCCGCCTGATTTCCCCTCAGCGCACATTCAGACGCTACCCAACGTTGTGCCGCTGGGGTTGGCTCCGGGCGTTCTGGGCCTTGACAGTGTCGCGGTTGATAGACGGGATTCCATTCCTTTGACATTCCGGGCAGCAACGCGGACGGATGGAGGCCGAGTTCGCCGAAGTCAATCGAGCAGATCCCCATTCTTGTGCCGCGATACCGCATAGCGCACAGCATGAGGGCCTGTTGGTGCCAGTTGCGAGTCGAATATTAGTTCTCGACGGGGACCTTATCCGCCTGGTCCACAACCAGCGTTTCCACCGGCCCACGCCCGCTTTCGAGCTTCAACCCCACCTGCTCCTGCAGCGCCGTGAACAGATCGGGAGCGTCGGTTTCCGGGTTGTCGCCGTACCACACCATCACGCGGTACTCCCCCTGAACCCCGGTCCGGTCCACCACCGGGCGCTTGGCGAGATTCGTCAAGCCTTGCGCCAACTCCGCCATGGTGGTGTGCGGATCCTGTAACACCCCAGCACGCGTCCCGGGAGGGAGCTTTGGAAACGGCGCCGAAGGCTGGTCCGCCGGCTGCGCCTTCAATCCGCCGCTCATCACGGTCAGGAAATACACCGCTCCCTCTTTAGTCTCGCGGTGACCCTTCAAATGAAACCGGTCCGCCAGCAGCGATTGCAGCATGAGCCGCACCTGGCTGTCCGGCGCGTCGCCCTTTCCTTTCGCATTGATGTCGAACCGCGCCGAGTCTAGCCACCCAGGCCCCGAGATCAGCGACCCCGGCAGGTGGTACGCGAACCCGATAAGTTGCTTCAGGCTCGCGTTCTCCGCCGTGAAGTTCCCGTGCTCGGGATTCCACCGAGACATGCCGCCCATGGACGAATTCACCTTCACCGAAGCTACCTCGAACTCCGGCCGCGTCGCCGTCTGACACCACAGCGCCGACGCAAACATCGCAAGAGCAACCAGGAAGTCGCGCGTCATTTCGAGCGAGCCTCGTTTCAGCATCATCCTATCCCCGTGCGTCTCCCATCGCAAGCCCCCGCCTCCGTGGAACCGGCCCTTTCGGGCCGCCGCCAGGACTTACCGGCCTTCTTCGGCCTGCCGCTCTAGCCGCCCCAGAGCGTGCGCAAATACTTGATGCCGAGAGATTTGGGAAATTCCACCAACACGGCGGCCAGGAAACGGGATTCTCGTAGATTGACCTCGGATCGGGGATTTGCCCCCTTACCGCGCCCGCTAAACGAAACGCCGGCGACGATCACGCCGCGCGGGTCCGGGAGACCTGAGACGATTTGCGCCAGAGCCTGTCTCAAAATATCGCAACGGGGATATCGAAGATCGATTCGTCGCCCCACTCGAGCGCGACGATGTCGGTCGGCTTCTGCTCCCAGGGGAGGATATCCGGACACACCATGGCAGCCTTCAACGCGGCGCCGGCGGCCACGCTGCAGACCTCCGCGTCCTGCGGCACCTCGTGGTCGCGGACCCAGTCCGGCAGGAACATAAACTGGAATAGCTCCTGGATGGAGTACCGCGTCACCCCGTCGTTGCGGCCGCACCAGGCATAGAATGCCCCGAGGTCGACGCGCGCGCGCGACTTCGCGCTGAGCGGATACCAGTCCGCGTGCGAGCCTGGCTCGTAGCCGGCCAGCGTCGCGCCCAGCGCGTGCGTCTGGACGCCGTTGGCCCCGGCCTCGATGGTGGACTCGATGATCTGAACGTCGCGGCCCGCGAGCAGCGGCTGGCGGACGATGGCAATGTGGCTGTATCCGGGCTTGCCCTTGCTCTCGCCGACCTTCTCGATGATGGCGCTCACGACTTCGATAGGATGGCCGACTGGGTCACTCGTGCCGCCCCGGACCGCGATGATATCGACTGGACGCATCCTGGCGGCCGCGGCGTTGTAGAGATCCAGGTTTCCGATCATGCCGCTCCTTTCGGCTTGTCGGGCGGGTGGCCGCCGACGGAGACGTCGATATCGGTGGCGCCGTCCTTCCCGGCGCTTTCGGTGATGGTCACGCCGGCCTGTTTCTTCGCAAGCTCCTCAAGCGCGTCCGCGCCCAGGCTGAGGCCGACTCGCACGATCAAGTTTCCCAGGTTTTTCAACCACGTCATAGGCTTAATTGCTCGGGGCGGATCCGAGAAGCAGGATCACCCCGACCTCCATTTCCGGGTTCCAAAAACTGCGCTGCGTCGCCGTCGCTGGCACCTTCGTGAGCCGCGCCGTCACGTCGTAGGCCCAGTGCGGGCTGAAGCGGTGCACGACGGACGGCATGATGCTCTCGCTGAGGTTCGTCCCGCTCGACGAGCCGGCATCGGTGAACCCTTCCCCGATGTCGGTGAACAGCAGCACCTGGGTGTTCGCGCCGGTCCACAGCGACTTCCCGGCCACGAATCGCGGCTGCGGGTCGCAGGTGCGGACCTCGCGCCCGGTGGTCGAATCCCGCAAGATCGACGGCGTGCACACGAGGCTTACCCCGACGTAGACACCGAGGCCCTTGCTGGCCGGGTAGAATGCGGACCCAATTGGCGTCCAGCGCGACTTCTGCGGATCGACGGGGTCCTGGTTGTAATCGATGGCCAGCCGCACGAAGGGAGGCATGACGATGTTGAGCGGCGAGGTCAGATCGACGCTAGCCGCCAAGGTTGGCGTTGGGGCGGCCGTAGGCGCAGCCTTGGGAGGCGGCGCAGTAGTGGGCGGCGGCGTCTGCCCGCGCGCAAGGGGGGCCAGCACAGCGCAGACGAGCGCCGCCCAGCGAAGATGAGGCTTCATTTAGGTGGTTTTTCCTTTCAATACTGCTCGGTGAGTTGGTTGATCATCGACCCGCCCGACCCGGTGACCTTGATTTCGCAGTACCAGCCAACCGGCACCGTCCACGTCCAACTCCACGACTGCGCCGCGCTTCCGGTATTGTCCTGTCCGCCGACGATGATGCTTGGGGTAGAGGTGGGACCAACAAGAATCTGCACCGTCGCGCCAGGCACGACCGAGATGGTCAGGATGAGCTGCGTGGGCTTTAGGACTATCGCGCCGCCAAACACGGTGTTCATGGCAACCGAGGTGGTTATGTCCTGGACGGTCGTGATGCCCGCGTAGCCTGGCGCTGGTGCCGCCGGCGCCGGAGACATCGCGCCGCCGAGCAGGAAGTTCCTGGCCAGCCGTAGGTCCTTCCCGATGTGCACATCGTCGGCGTATAACCTGCCCACGTGGAGCGATGGGATGTGTATCCCGCCGAGCGCGATCAAAGCCACGCCGCCGCCCGCGCTCGTGTCCGCCTGGAAATCAAAATCGCCGTCCAGGTCCATGTGGTCGCTCTCGAACGATGAACTGAATGCCGGCGTGTTCGAGACGAAGAGGATAGCCGCGGGATTCGTCACGTCGAGCACGGTGACGCCGACGCCTGGCTGGTAGGAGCTGCAATAGAGCAGCGTGCCGGCCAGATGCACGTTCGAGACGTTCGTCAGGTAAGTGCTCAAGAAGGTGGATCCCACCTGGGTCATGGCGGCCGGATTCGAAACGTTGAGCACGACGACGCCGCCCGCGCCGGAGGCCGCGACGTAAGCGTACTGGCCAAATACGTCGATCCCGGTGAGGTAACTGCCGATGCTGCCGGCCACGCTGAAGGGTCCCGACGAGGTCCCGAAGGTTCCGACCAGGGCCGGCGCTGCTGGATTTGTGACGTCAATCGCTGCCACAACGCCGTAGCCCGCGGTCACGTTCCGGCAGGTCATGAACGCGTATTTTCCCTGCGCGTCGATGTAAACCGCCCCGTAGGTTAACGCGCTCGGCGCGAGCGACCCGGCGACCACTGGCGCGAGCGGGTTCGCGACGTTCACGATGGTGAAGTTGGGCTTGCCGGCCACCTGGTGGTCGCAGGAAACGAGCAGGTACTGGCCGCAGAGCAGCAGCGCCTCCGGCCAATACAGATTGGTGAGATCCACGAGCGACGCGACGATGACTGGCGCCGTCGGCGCGCTTACATCGATCACCAGAATGGCGCTGTTCGATTGGTACACTCCAACCGCGACGAATGCATATCTCCCGCAGACCTGAACGCCCTCCGCCATGAATAGCCGGGCGTCGCTGTTGATCTGGCCGAGCAGCACGGGCGCGCTCGGGACGCTCAGATCGAACACCGAAAACGCGCCAGTGCCGTTCGGCCCGGTGTCGGAGGTGGCGTAACCGAACTTGCCCTGGACGTATGTCCAGCCGGTTGAGGCGAAGTTACTCATGGCGGTGCGGTTAGTTCAGGTTTCCGATGTGGATCGGCTTGCGCTGCGCCGTTCCAGCCCCGAGCAGGGAGATCTGCGCTGTGGGGCTATACTCCGCGGGCGATTCCTCTCCGTCGGCGTTGACCGTGAAGATCTGCAGCAGCCAGGCTTGACCCGCCGTGTTCGGCACCGAGACAGATCCGATTACAGCGGGGAGGAAGCCGCCGCTGTAAGATAGCGGCACCGTCATGACCGGCGGCAGCCAGTTCGGCTCCAGGATGACGAAACGGCTCGTGGCGTCGGGCGCGACCGCAAGAGGCGTGGCCAGCGAGAACGTCGTGACCGTATTGCTCGCGACCAACGACGATTGGCCCGCCCCGGTCCCCCGGAAGATGAAGAGCAGTTTACCCATGTACTGGTTCAGGCCCATCGCGAGGTTCGCGTCGCCTAACATCGTGGCCGTGTGCGTTGACGGCAGCATGCGGATGACGACGATGGCCCCAACGCCGAGGGATGACATAATCGGTGACGCAGCGAGGGTCAACGTGTTCGAGCCGTTGCCGGAGATCACGCCGACGGCGCCAGTGCCGGGGGACCGTCCGAGCACGGAGGTCAACACATCGATTTCATAGTTTTGCCACTGGTTCGCGGCCCAGGCGGGAGTCGTGCCGTCGAGACCCACCAGGGTGATGCTCGGGGTTATCGTGGCGACCGTGCCCATGTAACAGCCGGCCAGGTCGACCTGCGCAGCCTCGATGGAGTATTGCTGAACCGTAGCGTCCGGCGGCCCTGGTTCGATTGCGGCAGGAAGAGCGGTAATCACGACGCTGGCGACCGATGCGCTGGCGATCACCATCGCCGACGTCATGCTGTATTCTGAGAGGCCCAAGAAGACGTTGCCGGAGACCGAACCAGGCTCCCATACGAGTCCCAAGTGGATGGCGTTCGTGTTGGTGCCGGCCGGAACAGCCACCTCTACCGGGAAGCTCGCAGCGCTCGTCAAGCCGAGAGCGTCGAGCGCGGTCACCGAGAGATAGTAGGTCACGCCGCCGGGAATGGCTCCGCCTGTCGGCGCGGTCGTGGCGTAAATCGTCGGGGGCTGCGCAGTAGGAGACAGGGTGTTGGTGGTGGGCGCGCCCAGGACCTGGATGGACGCTGCGATAGAATTGTCCCGATTCACCGGCGTCTGTATTTGAAGGGACAGGCCCCCGCCCGGAGCCCACGGGAGAGGTCCCGTCGCAGCAGGAACGAGCGCGAGATTCGACGGGAGCGGCGCCGGCGCCACGTCCATCGGCTGGGGGCCGACATCGAGGTCGTACATCGATTTGGTGACCGTCTGCCCCTCTATCTGCACGGACCAGTCCTTCTTCAAGCTCCACTTGGTGATCCGAAAATCCATCGTGATTACGTGGAAGCTCTGGCCGGCGCCTGCAGGAGCCGCGGGCGACGTGGTGAGCGTCGAGCCGTCCGCCGCCATTGCCGTGATGACTACCTGGACGACGCCCACTAAGATTACTTTGTTGATCAAACTCACATCTCCTCCTGCCGTTCCCGCGTAGGTCCATGCATCGCCGCTCACCCAGGTGAGCGTCGCGCCCGCTACGTTGCACACCCCGCGCGCGCCAGGGATATCCGGGTGGGTCATCGAGACGACCTGGCCGACCTCGTTCCCCAGGCCGAGCAGCGTGGTCTGCCAGAGCGCGGCGCGCGCGTTGCGCCACTCCATTGGCGTGACGCCGCCCAGCTCTTCGCGCGTCCGCGTGGCCGCGAGCCGCAGCGCCTGGCTGAGCGTCGAGCAGCCCACCGAATGCATCTGGCTCGTGAGCGGGGAGCCGGCGCGGCCGTAATAGGCGGCGTGGGTCTTATCGCAATACTCCCCGGTGTTCGCCTGGTACTGATAGGCGACGTCGGCGAACGAGAGCACCAGGTGCTCGAAGCTGGACGGAATCGGCGTGAGTCTGAGACTCTGATACAGGATGCTTGCAAGCGTGTATGCGTCGACGGAGCTCGCGTTCACGCGGCAGCCGAGCTTCAGTCGACCGAACTCCCAGGCGTAAAAGCCCAGGCAGCAGTTGAGCACCTCGGCCATCCAATCGCGGAATGGCTTCTGGCTGGTGATGGCTCCCTGGAATTGGAACTGCGTCTCGGTGGTCGGCAGCGGGTTGAGCGTGGCGGTCGCCTGCGCATCGTCCCCTGTCGAGCTTCCGGTGATCACAATATCCACCACGGCGCCGAACCCGAAGCCCGGATTGTTGATGGTGATCGACCCGACCGTATAGTAGCCGTCGGGAGGTTCATCCGGCACCAGGTTCACGGTGAGAGTGCAGCCGTTGCCGCCCGAGGCATAAGCCGCGGCGGATCCCGCCGTGTAGTGCGATCCGGCATAGGTCACCGTGACGCTCGCGACGCTCGTTCCAACCGGCATCGAGAAGATGGGCGTCACATGGGCCCCGGCGATCTCGGCCGCGCCACTGCCGTCGCCCACGATGAGCGAGGCCAGCGCAAAGGCGGCGAGCTGCGTGGCGGACGATGGCCCGACGCCGGTCGCCGGGCTGCCGTAGAGGCCCAGCGCGCGCAGCAGCATATTCACGGCGATCCAAAACGGGTTGATGAGTCCGGGGACCGCCGAGCGGTTGCCATACTGGTCCCACACCCAGCCCCACAGCCCGTAATCGATGGGCACGGTCATCTGGTGCTGGTCGGGCGTGCTCGGCTGGAGCGCGGTGGACTTGACGATGCGGATCTCGCAGAACGCCACCCCCGCTGCGTAGTTGTTCGCCTCCCACACCTGAGGAGTGCCGGCGCCGAGTGAGAAGTAGTCCGTGGCGGGATCGACGGGGTCGCTGCCGGCCACCTGGCGCAGCCCCATTCCGGGCGTGTCCGTAGTGACCTGCATGCTGCCGTTCACCTTGAATCCCTGCCAGAGATAGCCGTCGACCATCGGCGCGACGATGTATTCGTAACCGTCCGCGTTCTCGACGACCGCCGACGGTGAGAACCCGCCAATGGGGCCGGCGCTCACGATACCGAGCGAATCGGCGTAACCCGACTCATCACGATAGGCCATCATTAGCGCGGTCGCAATGAAGGCGAAGAACGGGTTGCCGCCGCTGTTAGCCCAGACTTCCGGTAGCGCCAGGCCGTAAGCTGTCTCGGAGACGATGGATGTGGCGGTGACCTTGTTGCGCGCGAAGCCCAGGAAGCCGGTCGAGTTGTCTTTGATCACGACGCCTTGCGGGTCCGACTGGCAGCCGCCGAAGGATGGCGCCATGCCGTGGACCTGGCAGCCGTTGGGCGATTCCAGGTAATAGTCGCAACTCCCCGGGTCGCCGCCCGCGGCGATCACCGCGGCCGCGCTGGCCCCGAGCGTCGCCCACTTGCAGTTGACGCCGTCGTCGTACATCTTCCAGCACTGGCGGCTTACCTGCCGCTCCGGGTACTGGTTCATGATCTGGAAGAACCCGTCCGAGCAGGTCACCGGGAAGTTCGCGGTGCCATCGCTTACGAAACTCTGAATGACGCCCTTCCAGACCTGGATGAGAATGCCAGAGTTGACGTGGAAGAGGCACAAATCGACGCTGGCGTACTTCAGGTCGGTGTCGTTCGCGAGGGCCGTCATCACGCGGTCGGCGTTCCCGAACGTGAATCGGACGTTATCGGACGCGCCCTTGATGTCCTGAGAGATCAGGACGTCGGAGCCTGGCTCGCCAATGCCGAGAAGCCTGGGCAGGTAGAGCTGCGAACTTGCGCCCCAGCCCATCGTCGCCTGCACCGCGCCGCCGGAGCCGTCGGACAACGTCATCCTGCGGTCAGACAGCCAGATGTCCGGCACCGCGCCTTCGCGCGGCCGAATGTGGATGAGCGGAACGATCTGCTGCACTTCGGAAAGCAGCGCCGCGGAAAGCGCGCTCGAGGGGAACCGCAGGCAGGTCGCGTTGACAAATGCCGGCGTTCCGGCGGCGGGGACTTCGACGAAGTTGAAGCCGACCTGGCAGGCGTTAGTCAGGTATCGAAAAGACAGGGGCGCGTACTCCCACGTCACGGTGGTCGGCGTGGTGCTCTGATCCGCGTTCGGGACGTTGTAGATGAACGACTGCCAGGATCCCTGCAGCGCTTCCCAAAAGGCCGCGAGCGTGGTGCGGTTGGCAACGCTCAGGTGGTCGCGCCGAAAGGCGAATTTGCGCGGGCCGATGCCGGCGGCGTACCGCTGCTCCTGCTTCGCGTCGAGGCTTCCGAAGCGGTGGATGATGACCGGGCGCTCCTGGGTGAAGCCGTAGTTCTGGTCGGAGATCAGCGGGAAAGTGAGGCCCGACGAGACTAAGCCGGGGACCGCAACGCGGCCAATGACGTCAGACAAGTTACTCGACCTCGACCAATAGGATCTGCGGGATATCGGTCCGCGCCAGCCCGGTCACCTGGCTCCACGCGCCATCGCATCGCACCGTGTATCTGCCGGTGGCCGACGCGCCCGTGGCATCGTAAGCGCCCTCGATCAGGTTGTAGAAGAGAAACGGCGCCGCCGCGCCGAGCAGCGAATCCCAAAACGCCTTCAGCGCGATGGCCTGGGCCGCAGTCAGCCGCTGTGAGAGTTTGAAGGTGCGGCGCGAGGTCTGCGCGAGCTGCGACCGCTGTGGCGTTCCATCGTGGTAGGTGTTCTGCAGCTCGTCGTACGCGCGCGATTCGCTGAACGTGCTGCACAGCGCATACGGCATCACGACGGTCGCAACGGCTGCAGCGATGTTTCCTGGCATCAGCCCACCATCAGGCCCGGCACCTGCATATTGGCCGCTTGCTGGGTGCGGCCGTAACTGGACCCTTGGGCCGCCATGGACTGGTCCGCCACGAACTCAGGGGTGATAGGCTGGCCGTTGATGTTGATCGCGAGCGCCGGCCCCGCGCCGCCAGCAGTGTTGGGGCCGCCCGCAGCGGGATACGTGCCGCCGCCGAGGCCGCCAAGCACCGGCAGGCTGCTCTGGAAAGTATAGGCCGCGCCGTTCTGATAGGTCGCCTGCTGGTACAGGTTGCCGCCCTGCTCCGCGAGGCTCCCTCCCTGCGGCGTCGATGCGGACAGAGGCATGTGCTGGCCGGTGGCTTCCGAATAGAGCATGATCATCTTCCGCGTTTCGGGGTCGCGGACCGCCGCGCCGACGTTGCCGGCGAACTTCTGCTGCGCGATCCCGGCGATCTGCTTAGCGGTGTTTTCGCTGATGCTGATGCCGTAAATCTGCTTGACGAGCTTCTTCGCCTGGTTCTCCGGAGACTGAACGCCCGCCGCCATCTCTCCGATGCCGATGCCGAAGCCCGCAACTCCGCCGATGGCCGCGCCCAGCGGGCCGCCGATTGACATTCCGATAGCGGCGCCGCCCGCCGCGCCCTCAGCCACGCCGCCCCAGGTTCCGCGGCGCTCCCCAAGCAGTCCGGCCTCGGCTAACATGGCGCCGCCGGCCATCTCGCCGGCCTTGGCTCCCTGGCTCGACGTGACGCTCTTGAACGAGGTCCCGCCCGGCCCGCCGATTCCCCAGTTGGCCTTCAGCGCCGCCAGGTTGAATGGCTTGCTGCCGCCCTTGGCGCCGCCGCCGAGCGAGGCGCGCAGAATGCCGGCCATCTGGGCGTCTATGCCGGCGCCGGGATGTCCGCTGATCGGCAGGTTGTACATGTCGGGCGCGGCGGAGGTCGTCGATGCAGCGTCGCCGCCGCTCAATGCCCAGCCGCCGCCACCGCCGCCACTACTCCACCCGGCGGCGCCGACCCCGAAGACCGCCGGCAGGCCTGGCGCGCCGCCTATGGACGGCGCGGATATCGCCGGAATGGAGAGAATCCCGCCTCCGCTGGCCGGCGCGGCAATTGCCGGCACCGAGACGCCCATCGCGCCCGCGAAGACTGCGGTTAGTGCCGCCACAGCCGCGGAGTTCTGCCGGGTGGCCACCGTGTTCTCGTCGGTCACCTGTGCGACGTCCTTCTTGCCGCCGCCCAGCAGCCCCTTGAACGCGCCGGAGATGCCGCCCCGGCCATCTGCGCCGTAGATGATCGGATGCAATACGTTCGCGGCCATTCCGCCAAGGCCTTCGCTTACCGGCTTGATGACCGCCTCGCGCATCGTCCCGGCGAGCTGCTTGCGGAAGTCCTGCGGCTTCGTAAGGAGCGTGTGGAATAGGCCGCCTATGGCGCGCTGCAACGTGGCGACCTGCTGGTCGAGTTGCTTCTGCGCCTCGTCGGCCTGCTCCTTCTCCTGCTGCGCGATCTTCAGGCGCATGTCGAGTTCGTTGTGCAGCGACTCCTCGCGCCACTTCACGATGTCTCCCGTAATGGCGTATTCCTGGTCGAGCGCGCTTTGCCGCAGCCCGGCCACGGCGCGCGCGTTGTCCGCCTCACCGCCGCGCAACGCCAGGAGTTTGATCGTCGCATCCGTCTCGGCCGCGATGCCGGCAAGAGCGAGCTTTTGCTGGTCCTTGCGGTACTGGGCGAGATCATCCTGCTTCGAAGTCTCCTGGCGCGATGCGCTGCTCGGTTCCCAGGTGCGGCCCGCGCCGAAGCCGGAGTCGATGAAAGCGGAGTCGCCTGGCGCCACCGCGCGAGTAACTCCCGCGCCGAAGCCGTAGTTGCTGGCAGCGACATTGCGCGTGTGCCCCTCGCCGAAGCCGCCCGTCTCCATTTGCTTCTCCATCGCGGCGACGCGTGCCGCCTCGCTCTTCTCGAGCGTCTTGACGACCGCCTCCTGGCGCTCGTACGCGGCGGTTCCCTTGTCCAGGGTCTTGAGCAAATCCTCCGCGATCTTCAGGCGATTCTCCGGCGCGGCGGCGGCCGCTGCAGCGGGAGATGCTTTCGCCGCAGCGCTGGCCTGCTCCATCCTGTCCATCTGCGCCTGCAAGTCGGCGGCCCTGGCAATCCCCGCTTGCGCCGCAGGGGTCCGGTATTTGGGGTTGACCCATGCGTCCGTGGGCCGAAGGTCCTGCAATGCCTGCTCGCGCTGCTGCTCTAAAAGCTGGATGCCGCTCAGTGGCTGAGCGCCCCAGTGGCCCTTTGCCTTGTTCGCTTGCTGGATCTCCAGGTAGAGCTTGTCCTCGGCGCTCAAGGTCCCCGCCTTCGTCGGTTCGCCCATGTTGCCGACGACGCCCCCGAAGAGTTTCCCCAGCCACTCCAGGTGCTCGCCCACCCACTTGACCTCGATGACCAGGCCCTCCTGGAACTGGCGTTTCAGGTCCGCCCAACTCCGCTCCATCTGGCCCACGTCTTTGTTGAGCTTTTCGAACTTCTCGATATCCGCCTCGTTGTAGCCGAAGTCGTCGCCGTGAGGCAGGTTCTCGCGCAGCTCCTTCAGGAACGGAATCAGGTCGATTCCCGCGCGCTTGAAGATGTCCATGGCCGCCTTATCGCGCTCGACCCCAACGGGCAGGGTGTTTAGCCCATCGGAAACCTGCAGCAGAACTTGCGCGGTCGAAACGGAGCCGTCCCTCACGCCCTGTAAATCGACGCCGAATTGCCGGAGCCACACCCGGCCCTTCTCTCCAGCCTTGCTTTCATCCTCCACGGCCGTCGTCAACCCGCGCATGGCCCGCTCCACAACCGAGACGTCCTGCCCAACCGCGCGCGCCGCAATGTCGAACTGCCCGACCTCCTTGGCAGACAGGCCAGTGCGCAACTCGATGTCGCGCACTTGCACGCCGAACTCGCCGAGGGCTTTGGCCGCCTGGAACCCGGCTGAAGCGATGGCGACCACTGCCGTTGCCGCGCCGCCCAGCGCAAACCCCATGGGGCCGATCTTCTCCACCAGGCCCATGGCGGCGTCCTTGGCGGCGTTGAGCGGACTCTGCACGAAGTTCTGGAGGTTCTGGCCCATCTGCTGCATGCCGCCGCCCGTCTCGGCGGAGATCATCTTGTTGTAGGCGCCGTTGATGGCGGTGACCGCACGCTCTTCCTCGCCCCACTTGCGGATCAGGATGTCGCGCTCGGCGATCAGCTTGTCCGCGCCGCTCTTGCCGGCGAGCTGCGACTGCTTCTCCATCGAGGCGAGCAGCCGGTCGAGCGCGGTCTTGCCGTTGTCACTGACGCGCACGACGCCCTCGCCGAATACCTGCCACTGCTTTCCGGTGCGGTCGAGAACCGTCCTGACCTTGGTCTCGTGCTGATCGAGGCCCGTGTTCACGCGGCCCAAGGCAGCCTGTGCCGGACGGTCGTCGAGCGAGATCACGCCATCAGCCATCAGACCGGGATCCACGTTATGCCGCCTTCCTCATTTGCACCACCTGGGACTCCCGAAGCGCCGCAGCAACTACGTTCTGGATGAATTGCTTGTCCGAGGGGGAGAACCAGAACATCGGCTCCCGCGCCTGGTTGATGGCGGCGATCCGCGCCGCCTCCGGATTGTCGAAGCCGATCCGCACCTGGTTCGGCCTGGCGTCGATGACCCGCGCCGACCGCAGGGTTAGACCGCGCCAGTACAGATCGCGCAGCGCCTGCAGGCCCCGCGCCGTCTTGTAATCCGGATAGCCGCGGCGGCCGTCCTTGCCCGGCTTCAGGGGCAGGGCTGGCGCATCGCTCAAATTGTGCGCCTGGTGAAGACGGGCCTGGATGTGCGCGAGCACCGGAACGCCGATGTTCTCGCGCATGACCGCCTCGCTCAGCGGGCGCCATACGAATCGTTGACTCATTTCGCTTGCTTGGCCCTTTCCATCAGTCGGAGCCAGCGCGCCTCTTCCGCGCTGATGCGGCCTTCCTCGTGCTGCTCCCGCTGGTAGCGGTCGCGCTCCGACTTCAGAATCTGCAGGCCGCGGACTTCCTCCGCGGTCACGTCGCTCCAGGGAATCGCGAAGTGTTGCGAGTCGAACTCCAGCTCCAGGAGCCGTTCAAACAGCCGGCCCGCGCTCGAATGTTCGCGCGCGTAATCGAGGTCATGCAGGTGACAGTGGCCGCAACGGTCGACGGTGAACTTCCAGTCGCCGCACTGCGGACACTTCCCCGGCGCCGTCGTGTCCTCGACCTCACGGCGGCAGCCGCAGGCGCCGCAGATGACGTCATTGGCGCTGGGGCACTTTCGGGGACCATCTTCGCCTCCATCGCAAAGGTCGCCCTGGTGGACGGCGCGATAGATCAGCAACCGGAGAGGGAGAGGCGTCGGCCACTCATCCGGCGCTACGAGTTTGGGTCGATGGCGGGATCCAGGTCCTCGAGCGCCTGGATCAGCTCGACCACCACCGAAGACTTATGATGCGGGGGCACGTCGGCGGGTTTGAAGGACGCGGAGTACCCCTCGATCTTGATGACCACCGAGTCGTAGAGCGTCATGGCGGGTTCGGTGCGATAGCGCAACTCTTCCACGCCGTGCGGCAGCTCCGTGGCGGAGACCACCGTGCGGCGGTAGATGGTGACGTCGCGCTGCAGCGGGAGGTTCACCACGTGCGACGTCGTTCCAAACGGGGTATCGAGCGTGATCCGGTAGGCGTCGCCCTCGCGCTGGCAGTCGCTCGCATCGCAAAAGGTCAGCTTTGAGATGGCATTGGCCGCCTCGTATTCGTCGAATTCCTCGCCGCCGGAATCAACGCGGATCTTGTTGAACAGGTCGAGGTCCGCCTTGCGGTTGGGGACGAACTCGGTCTGCGCTTTGCGCCGGCCAATCGTGCGCCGGATGGATTTCTGCAGGTCGAGACGTTCGAGCAGCTCCTGGTTGGTGGGCAGGCGCAGGATAGCGGTTTTCGGGGGGTTGGGGTTGCGGACGGTGACGCCGTGCAGGTCGCCGCCCTCTCTCTTCACGATGGGCAAATCTCCGTACAGCACAGGTTCTCCTTTGTTTGTTGTTTGCGAAACTATAGTTTTCGGTCACAGCCTGCACGCCAACCATGCGATAGTATGAAACGGATGAAGACCCTACCGGCTCCAACCCGCCAAGAGGCCCGCATGACACGCGCAACGGGTGTGTTCATTGCAGGCGGCATCAGTGCGGTTGCGATCTGCATACTCGGGTTGACGATCCTGAAGGCCGGGCTAAATTGGGGGGCCAGGATTGAGATCGCCCTCATGGTTGGCATGGGCTGGATAGCCGCCTACTGTTCTTACAAGAAGTCGCACTGACCTGCGGGCAATCCGGCCTGTCACGCCGGCGCCCACAGTACCCGATCCTGCCTTTGAAAAGAAATGGGGCGGCCCATCATCGACGCGGAGGACGTCTCCGGGCCGCCCCTGGCTTGATCGGCCACCCCTGGGTTGAGTGCGGTATTACGCGACGCCCGCGAGTTGGCAGGCCGCGACGACGCTCAGGACCCCACCAACGGCGTTGTATTCGGGCACTCCGGTCACCGTGACAGCCACGATCCCGTCGACCTCGGTGTTCTCGACCATGCTGAAGGCGAGCTGCGGGAAAGTGAACGTGAGGGAGTGGTTGGCGTCGTAATTGATGCTCAGCACGGCGCTGCCGGCGGTCTGCGCCACGAGCAGCGCGTATTCGGTGGAAGTCGCCAGCAGCCGCGCCGTGAATTGGAAGGTCGGAACGCGCGCGCCGATTTCCATGCGGCCGCGGATCTGCAGGCCGTTCTGTTCGCCGGAGCCGGGGAAGAACCCCGCGTTGAGCAGCAGGTTGTTCTTCCAGCCGATGCTTCCGGAGAGAATCCGTTTGCTCGCCACCAGGTCGATGCCGTTGACGGTGAGCGCCATCGACGCGGCCAGCATGTTGTTCTCGACGGTGACCGCCGGGACCACGACGCCGCTCGGCGAGTTGAGCTTGCCCGAGCCGACCCAGTTGACGGTCAGCTTCGATGACGCGCGTCCCGGCCCGTAGGTGAACTGGTAGGTGAAGTCCTCGATGGCGCAGCCAATGTGCATGTTATCGATTGCGCTGCCGCCGCCCTCAGGGACCTGCTCGACGACTGTGAAGTAAGGCAGCTCGAGCGTTGTGGCAGGGTTCAGCGGCACGATGGTGTAGGTGTAGTTCGGCGCAGTCCCGGTTTGCACGCTGTTGCCGAGGGCAAGCCCAATGGCCCAGGCGGCGAATTCTGCGCTGGCATATTTCTCGATGCGGTTCGCGACGTCGTAATGGGACGGATACGTGGCGGTCGCGAACTCATTGCCCTTGCCGATTTCCGCCGCGTCCGTCTCAAAGACGGGCTTGGGCGTGGTGAGCGACGTGTCGAGTTTCTTGAACCGCAGGAAGCTGGTCGACGGCGTCGTAATGTTGGCCTGTGCGTTGCCCAGGCCGAGAACTAGTTGTTGAACGCGGGCAGACATGCTATTTCACCGCCTCTTTGACCTGCCGATACCCTTGAAGCATCAGGGGTATGAGTTGACTGGGAACGGCGTCCACGACCTGGGTATCCTGGTTTTGGGGATGCCGCATGGTTACCTTCTCGGCGCCGGCGGTCGGTGGCGCCTGAGCTGCAGGCGGGGCCGGCGCGGGCTGCTGCGCTTTGAGTTGGTCGATAGCCGCCTCGACGTCGGCCATTTCTTGCTTCAGTTCCACAGCGTCTCCTCTTGGCGATTACTCGTCGCCGATCTCCGGGATAACCAGAGTGATTACAAACCTGTCGATCTCGTCCCGGTCTTGGGGCAACTCGCACGTTGGCAGGTTCTCCATGATTTCGAGACCGGGAAGGATGTTGATGTACCGAATATTCCGCGGGAAGCCGGTCGGCGCGGCGTTGCAGAACAGATTCCATAACTGCTCGTAGCCGACGGGATCTTCCTGGCCCGCCGCATTTCCCATGCGGCAGTGGATCTCGTACTTATGCCGCACCTGGGTCATCTGTTCGCCGCCGACATCGCCGCGCCAGACGACCAGCATGGACGGCGCGGGCATCTCGTAGATGGCGCGCAGATACTGCCGTTCCTGGCCCAGCAGATAGTGGAACGCCGAGATCCGCACGACCGTGTTGCCGTTCTCGGTCACCGTCATCGCGGCGGCCAGGTCGGGGATCAGCGCGAGCGTGGCGGCGAGGGCTTCGGTGATGTCGTAGCAGTCGAGCATGGAGTTCTTATTGCTTGCGCAGTTTGAGCACAGCGCCGCCCGTGAGTTCCGTCTCGGCTTCCACGCGGCCGAGCACGTAGGAGACGCCCGACACGCTAAAGACATCGCCCTCGGCGGGCGCGGGAGCGAGGGACTGGAAGTCCACCCACAGCCGCAAGACGGCAGTGCCCTGGCCGCCCATCAGTTCCTCCGGCATGGCCGGCGGCACGGGCATGGCCTGGATGGTCTGAACGCCGGATCCGTTCTGCGGCGTCCAGGACACAGCGATGCCGCCCGCGCTGAACACGGAGTTGTATTGGGTGAAGTCGACGGGAGGCATGGCCGGACAATCCGAGGGGCCGGGCGGTAATCCGGCCCCCTAGCGAAACAGCGCTTACGCCTCGCTGGCCTGGAAGTACAGGAGCCAGCCTTCGATGGCGCCGGCGGTGAGCGGACCGGTCCCAATCGCAACTGCGACTTGGCCGGCGGCGCTCATCTTGAATGGCGCGGCCACGCACGATGGCACAACGACCGCGTCGAGCGTGAGGTTAGCCTTCGCGCCGGCCGCAGCCGTCAGGATCGACGTGGCGGAAGATCCTGCGGTCGTGCCGAGCGAAACCGTCGCCGCGCCGGCCGCCGTGACGGCGACGACCGGGTTGATCGCCCCGCCGAAGACTACTGCGTTCGCCGGGATGGTGTCGCTGATGGCCGGCGTGCAACTCACATAGCCATCGGTCGCGCCGTTGTACAGGAAGTGAGCAACGCCGACGGTGCTCTCCGGCTGCGGCACCGGGAACAGCTTAACCCGGACCGTCGCGTCGCCGGCATTCTGGCCCGGCGCGGCCACGCCGCTCGGTTGATCGAGTGCGGCGAAGCCAATAAACAAGTTGCTGCCGGCCACGCTGGTCGCCAGCATGGTCACGTTGTTCCAGAACACCGGGTTCCCCGATGCGAAGGCGCTCCCATCCTTGGCGAGGTCAAAGACGCCCTCGGTTACGATTTCGGACGAGTCGCCGGGATTCTGGTTGTTAACCGCCACGCCGAAGATGTTTCCGACGCGGCAGCCGCCGCCGCTAGTCAGAGCATAGGGCGCCGTAATGGTGAGGGTGTTCCCCCGTTGCACGTAATTCATCATGTGAGTTGTTTCCTCTCTTTGGTTGGGGCTGGCGAAGCGCGCTCGCCTCGCCAGCTTGGGTTCGTTGTCGATCCGCGCCCTACGCGGTGTATTTGGCCATGCCGCGATATTCAATCGCCGCCGCGGCGAAGTCCATGCGGGCCTTCATCTCCATGCCGTCCACCTCGAAGCCCTGGCGGGTCTCGAAATAGACGCCTTCCTGCCCCTCGAGGTAGCAGTACTCAATGGTGTCGATGTCCGCGGGGTCGGCGATCAGGTACCAACCGGTCTGGCTGTTGGCATCGAGACGCGGTTCGGTGATCGGAATCAAGCTGCGGACCCATTCCGGAATCCCCGCCGTCGCGGCGGTCACCGCCAGGTTCATCGGGTAGATCAACTGCAGAGCGGTGGTTTCAAGCGCCGCCGGCAGCACGATGTACCGGGGCAGGAGGTTTAACGGGGTTCCCTGGGGAGCGGTCTGCAGCCGGAAGTTCGTGCGTCCCGTACCCAGCGTGGCAATGGCCAGGGCCGCGCCCGCGGCGTAGTTCTTGTGAGCGGCGGCAAACAGCGCGACGCCGGCAGCCGGATCCCCCGCGTATTGCGCGATGGGATTCGACGTGATGATGCCCCACACGGTGTCGGACTCCAGGCGTGCGGCCGCCACGCCGAGTTGGCCGGGAATGCGGGTGAACGCACTCAGATCGTCGTTGATGATCGTCTTGCGGGTGAGCGCGACGATCTCGCCATAGGTTCCGAGCGAATAGTTGATGTTCGAGTCGGTCAATTTCGCGTGGTGGTACTCGCCCTTCTCATTGAGCTTCGCGAGCGCCGGAGCGTCGGAGAGCTGCACGCGGTTGATCGGCTTGAAATCGGGCGCGGTCACGGGCCGGCAGAACGGCTTGAAGGTCTGCGGATAAGCCTGGTAGGACTGCCGCAGCGTCTTGTTCGCGACGTTCGCCAGAATCGCCGGGAAGTCGCTCGTCGACTCCGCGCCGCCGCCTTCGAACAATTCGAAGTTCGAACGGGGCGTGGCGCGCCGGAAGAGTTCGTCGGCGAGACGCATCTTGTTCCAGCCGGTGGTCTTCACGCCGCGCGACTCGAGGAACACCCTGCCCATTTCGATGAGCGACAATCCGGTGAACTCGAAAGCCATCAATCTGTGGCTTCGAATACTGGCGCCTGGCTTCCGCTCGGGTGGGGAGCCATGGTGCCGTTTCCCTGGACGTCGGTTACCGGTTTCTTGCTGTACACGTATGTTCCGAAAGAGAGATTGCGAACCCGGCCCGATGCGATGCCGGACCAGAGTTGATCGGTATCTGCGTTCTCTCCCTCGACTCCGAATTGCACGGTGGCCATGCCTTTTGCGCCATCGGCCCACGCCTTCACGACCGATCCCCGCTGCGCCTTCGCGCCCGCCTGGTTGGCCATGTAAGATTTAAAATCGAGACCGCTCATGTGGCAGTCGAAGAAGGGCGCGCCCGCGTTCAGGCGCTCCATGCGGCAGCCGGCCATGTTGAGGCGCAGCATGTAGGGGTCGCCGGTGTCCTGATCGACCCTGGGCACGGTCATGCCGCCGTACCAGACCACGTCGACGGTGCGCGCCTTGGCATCGAGCGTCTGTGGGACGAACGAGATTTCATCGTCGGCCGCGGACGCGAACACTTCGGTGCGGGGCGGACTCGCCGCGGGCGGCGCCGCGCCTGCGGTGGCGCTGGTCGTCGTCTGAATGATTACCGTTGCGATGGGCGGAGTGCCTCCGGCGCCCGTAGTGTCCACGTTCATCGGTTCCATTGGGTTGTTGCCCTCCCTGCGCAGAAGATTTCGGGTCGCGTTCCCTTCCGGTCGATAGCTTCTCGGTTTCGGGATATCGTTTCATCGGTACGGGCGAAGCAGCGTTGGGTCGTACCAAACCAACAACCCCGTTACCGCAAGAGCGAGAAGCGCCGCCACGATGATCGGCTTGTAGGTGCGCCAGAAATCGAGCATGTCCGTCTATCCCTTTAGGTCAGATAGCTCCTGGTACAGTCGGCCCATCCGCGCACCGCGCTCGCGCGCGCCTCGCCGCCCGCCAGCAGCAGCTCGCGCACCATGCCGAGATCCTCATCCGACAGAAACGCCGCCGCCGCAGCCTTGGCCGCCTTGCCCTTCGGCCTGGCGGGCGCCGGCGCAGGTCCCGTGCCCGCCGCCGGGGCAGCCTTGCTGGTCGGCGTGCGCTCCTCGGTGGCCGCCGGCTGCTCCTGGCCGCGCAGCGTGGTGTTGCGCGGATCGCAGTCGAGAATGATTTCGTATTTGTCGAGCAGCTTGTTGAAGAGCGCGATCTGCTGAAGCTGCAGGTTGGGATCGAAGCCGTTCGCGAGCACGGCCTCGAACCAGGTCATGCGGCCCATGCGGATATCCTTAAGCGCCGCCTCCGCGTCCTTTACCGGGTCGACGGACTCAAAGCGGGGCGCGGTCCATTGCGTTCCGTAGAGGTTAACGGAATCGCTCGCGGCCGCGCTCGCGGGAATCTTCCCGAGCAGCAACAACGTGTCGATGAAACGACGGCGGACCGGCATGCAAAACATCGGAATCAGGGTTAGCCACCGGTAGTTTTCGATGGTGTTGCGGAACCCGAGCATGCCGCCGCGCCAGGAGGAGAAGTTCACCTTGCTCATGTCGCCGGTCATCAACTCGTACGGAAGGCCGATGCCCGCCGCGATCTGCTCAAGCTCGGTGGTCTTGTACTCGCGGTATCCGCTGATCGGGGTGGGCGTGTTGAACTTGACGTCTTCGCCGGGCTTGAGGTAGGAGTACATCCCCGGCTGGAATTGCTCCACCGGGCGCCTGGTCAGCGGGTCGTTCGTGGGGAACCCGAGCAGCGATCCGTCGGCGCCCTCCGGCTGCGTAATGAGGCCGACGATGCACGCCTCGATCTTCTTGCGCAGGCGTTCGGCGTCGGCGTAATCGTCGAGGTCGCGCATTGCCAGCATCACCGGCGCAAGCCATGGCACGCCGCGCACCTGGCCGGGCCGGAGTACCCGATAGCTGTGCAGGATCTGGTCCGCCGGCACCGGCACGCTGATGATGCCGCCGCGCGGATTGAGGATCAGCACGCCGCCCGGGTGGTAGGTGTAAATCCAATACGCCACGCGCCGGCCCAGCATGTCGAACTGCACGCCCTGCATCACGTGGCCGTTGACCGTGCCCATGGTGCGCGCGTGGTCCAGGAAGTCCGATTCGAGTAATTGGAGTTGCAGCGGGACGCGCAAGTTATCCTGCGCCAGGCGCGGCCGGAAGCGCACGAGTGACTCGCCGCTCTCCGCCATCGACCGCAGGTTGAGCGCCTGCATCCCATAGAAGTCCAGGCGTTGCGGCGTGTCGCAAGCCTCGACGAAGAATGGCCACTCGGCGTCGATCACCTTGTCGAGACTCACCTGGCCGGTCTTCGCCTGGGGAACGATGCCGGTGCCGACGGCGTTGCCCACCAGTTCCTCAACCGCCTTGTTCGCGTACGGATTGTTTCGCATCAGCTCGCGGCTTCTGCTGCGCAGCCAGACGAGCGACCCCATCAACTCGACGTTTGCGTCGGTCGCCGGGGCATACCAGCCCGCGGTCCGCCGGCCAGCCGACGCGCCCTCGTAAGATAACTGTTCGCTCTGGCGCTTCAGGAGCGGACGAGCAAGCTCAAGGGTCGCCCGCGCAATCTCCCGCTTCAATGCGAATCTCGGAGCCACCGTGCCGATAGCGCGGTCCAGGAAGTTCATATCGTGTGGCCGTGGGATTCCGGCATGCCCGGCTTCCAGGCCGGCTGCAGCACTCGCTCCACGCGGACGCCCAGTCCCTTTGCCCGGAAGACCTTGCCTACGTTCTTGCACGCGCGGTTCACGCACGTAAATGTGCCCTTGCTGCGGTCGAGCACCGTGACCGGCCAGCCGCAATCGCACTTGATGACCGCAGGATCGATGGTCATCTACCACCACCCCCAACCGGGAGGTCCGGGGAACCCGGGTCCGTACGGTCCGTCGCCGCGGCGATGCTCGGCGAGCGTCGACTTGCTGGCGCGCGCACCGCCGAAGCATCGGATCTCATCCTCTTTGTCCGCCTTCGCCAGAAGCAACTCCTGCGTGCTGCGGAATGTCACGTCGCGCCCATCGGGATAGTGGCATCGCAAGACGGGATCGGCCAGCGCCGCGTTAATGGCGGCGAGGTCTGCTTGCAACTGCGCCAGTGTCGGACCTTGCGGACTCATCGCGGGTTACCTCAACCAGTTCGTGACGTCAAACCGCCCTATGTAATGCGGTTGCTGCTGCGGGCGCGGCTGCTCTGCTGCCGCCTGGGGCTGCTGTGGTTCGGGAGGCGGCGCGGCCGCTGCCGGCGTCGGCGGCGCTGCCGCGGTGGTCTTGATGTTGAGCATGGATTCGAAGTGCGCCCAGTGCTCCTCCTCGAACCGGTCGATGCCCACGGAGAATGCGCCGGCGCGCGCATAGTTGGCGCAGTCCAGGCTTTCATGCCGGCGGTTCTCGATGCCTTCCCACTGCATCTTGCGGACGCCGCCTCTGCGAATCGACAAGCGGCGTTCTTCCGATGTGAGCTGGCGATAAAACTCGTCCGGCAGGTCCGCGGCGAAGTGCACCCACCCGGGTGGCCACGGCTTGTCTGCCGCCGGTCGCTCGCGGTTGAGCTGCGAATAGAGTTCCTCCTTGCACATCGACACGTTCACCGGCCACAGCTTGCAGCCCCGCTTGATCTTGCGCCCGCCGATGGTCAGGTCGACCAGGCTCGGAGGATCGACAATGGCCCTGCCGCTCGACCTGCCGTCGACAGCCATCACGCGGCCGCCCGCCCGGTGCCGGCGCGCGAAGGCGTACACCTCGTTGCCGGCGAAGCCCGAGTCGATGCACATCCGCACAATGGGAAGGTCCGCGCCCTTCGGGTGGCGGTAAACCTTCAGCAGCCTCTCCTCCAGCGCCTCCCATGCGGCGGCTTCGAAGGGCGACTGCTCGATGCGGAACCAATCGACCACCCAACGGTTGCGCTGGCGGCCCCAGCCCCATACGTACCCCTCAATCCAGGTCTTCTGGACGTCCACGCCGGCTGTCAGGAACAGCGCGCCAGCGGGCGCCTGGCCGAGGTAGTATTCCTCAGTGCGCGCCATAAGCTTCTCATAATCGGGCGGGGACTCGCCGGCTTCGCGCCAGGTTTCCGACAGCATGTTGTTGGCGAAGACCTTGAGCCGCTCCGGCTTGCCTTGCGCCGCGAGCCATCCTTCGTCCGGATCCGTGACGACTTGGCCCCAGGACCAGTCCGGGGAATACAGCCGCGAGATCCGGAAGCCGGGATACTTGCCATTGGGATTGGTGGACCGCCACTCGCCGGCCCGCAGCATGTCGAGCTTGCGGTGGTGCGGGATCAGCCCCTCGCAGCCGGCGCAGCGGTAGACCGCTTGCTCAGGCGGTATGTGCTGGCCGTCCACGTCGCCCCAGCGGACGTTACCCCACTCGAGCGTCTGGAACTCGCCGCATAGCGGGCAGGGCACGAAGTAGACGCGCTGGTCGGAAAGTTCGAACGCCGCGGCGATGCGGCTGTGGCCCTCGACCGTGGGCGTCGAGCATTTGATGATCTTGCGGTTCCAGAACTTGCTGGTGCGGGCGGCCGCGAGCGCGATCGGGTCGCCGTCGCTCGTCTCTTCGTACCCGTCGATTTCGTCGAGCAGCAGGTACCGCACCGACCGGCGGCGCAGGCCGCGCGGCGAAACGGCGCCAGTGAGCGCCACGCTGCCTCCTGCAAAGCGCTTCTGCAGGATCGTGTTGCCGGCGTCCCGCGACTTGGCTTCGTGGACCTTTCCCTGGAGGCACGGCACGTCGCGCAGCATGGGCCCCACGCGCTCGGCGGAGAACGTCTTGGCGTCCTGCTCATTCGGCTGGACGATCAGCACCGGACCTGGCTCGGCGTCGATGACGTACGCCAACAGGATCATCAGTAGAATCGTCTTTGTCATCTGCGCTGCGCACATGAGGCACATCGTTTCGCAAGGGTGCGAGGGGCTAAGAACGTTGAGCGGCTCGATCTGGTACGGATACGGTTGGAACTTTCCGGTGGTCCCCGAGTAATCTGAGCTTAGGGTGAAGTGCTGCCGCGCCCAATCCGAGAGCAACAGCGCCGGAGGAGGAACGAGCACGTCTGCGACGTCATCATGCAGCCTTTGAATCGTTGCGGATCTCATCGCTCAAGGCGCTCAGCGCGGCGCGGCACTCTTCTTCGATAACCGGCAGCACGCGGCGGCGGTCTTCCGCCGGCAGCCGGTTCAGGACTCGCATCGGGATCGCCAGGACTGCGCTGCGAATGCTCGCGGCGATGCCGGTCCACTCCGCCTGGACCAGCTGCCGGTCGATCAGCTTCCCCTCCATGCGCTGCGCCTCGAGCGCCGCCTTGGTGGCCTTCGCCAGTTCGTGTTGCAACTGCGCATAGGCCATCGTGCCCCGTTCCGGAGGCCGCGGCTGCTGCGTAAACTGCGCTGCGCCCATGCCGGGGCCCATGCCGCGCGATGCCGGCGGCGGATCGCCGCGCGCCGGGCTGGCCTTGTGCGTGTCCAGATTGCCCTCGACGGATGCGCGCACTTTCGCCAGGTCCCACCGCCCATTGGCTTCGCGGGGGATCTTGCCCTCCCGGCCCATCTCGTTGATGCGGCTTACGCTGATGCCCAGCTCGTCCGCCAGTTGCTTCGTGGTCAGGATCATGCCGCCACCGCCACTCCCCGCGTCTCCGCGACCTGGCCGAAGGTCCTGCCATCGCCGGCCAGCCGGAAGGCCTGGCTCGAAAGGTTCTCGACGCGCCGCACGATCACGTCGCAGTATGCCGGCGAGATCTCGCATCCGAATGCGGACCGGCCCAGCGCGAAGGCCGACGCCATGGTGGTGCCCGACCCCAGGAACGGATCGAAGACCACGTCCCCAGGCTCGGTGAAAGCCTTGATGAAGAACTCCACCAGCGCGCGCGGGAACGGCGCGGCGTGCGATCCCTGGGTGGTCTCCGCGATAGTCTCGATCACGTTGCTCGGCCGCGCCACGCCCTCGAAGCGGCCCTCCATGAGCTTGCGGCGCATGTGTCCCCAGTCCCCGCCGCCCTCCGATGGCTGGCCGGCAGTGGTTCTGCTCTTACTGAGGTTTCGGCGGCTGCGCTGCCAGGCCTCGCCGTTCTTGCCACGGTCGGCGGCCGCGCCCCGCGGTCCGGTGCCCAGCAGCCCGCTGCCCGAGGTCGACTTCGGATTGTCCGGCGAGTAGTCGAAACAATCCTGGGAGATGTGACCGACCGCGTGCGGCCGGAACTTGATCTCCGGCTGGCGGCAGAAGTGGAAGACTGGCTCCCACGCATTCTTGAAGCGGTTTCCCCAGCCGCCCGGCACGCCATCGCTCGTCTTGCGCCAGCAGAACTCGTCCACGAATCGCCAGCCCCATTGGCGCTTATGCGCGAGCACCAGGTCCTTGACGTACAGGCTGCGCTCGCCCTCGTCGGCGTGCTCCTTGATGTTCAGAAGGTAGGAGCCATCGGGCGCCAGGATCTGCTCGACGACCGCCGCGACGTCCTTGTACCAGGCGACATAATCCTCCGGGCGGATTGGCCGGAAGCCGCTGGTCTCGTCGTATGCCCGCTGGCTGGCGTACGGCGGGGACGTAATCGCCAGGTTGACCTTGCGCCCGTCGAGCAGGCGCGCCACGGCTCCGGCGTCGCGGCAGTCGCAGCAGGCCACGCCATAGCTCAGGTCCACGCGAGGCCTCCCGGCGTCATCGCCTTTTCATCGGGTTTATTTTGCGGCCGGCGCGCGATTAGACTTGCCTTCGGCGGCGTTGTAATCAATGAATGGTCATGTAAGGAGAACGACGATGGCGGCCAAACGAACCAGCCAGCAGAAAGCGAACGAAGCGACGATGCAAAGCGCAATCCGGAAACTCGCGCGCCTGTCCGAACAGATGGGCGGCACGCTCGCCAAGAACGGGCGCTGGTTTGATTTGCCAGCCGGCAACCACGCGGTTGGGTACGGCATTGTAACAGGCCGCTACGGAGTGACCATCGTATCGGTTCCCCGCTAAGGAGCACGCCATGAACGCCGCCACCAGAAGCGCCATTGACCAAGCCGCCAGAGAAGCCGCCATCGCGACCTGGGATGCATTCGGAGAATTCGTGAGCGCCGATCAGGCCTACGGGTTCATCCGCGAGGTCTGGGCCGACACCAAGGACACGCTGCTGCCGGCGACGCGTCCCGCCGAGTTTCGGCACGATTACGACCGTTACTGCCTCTGCATCCGCGAATGCAATCCTTTCATCGTCTGCGATCTCACGCGCCCGGCATAGGCGCATTCGCCACACCATCGGGTTTATCTTTGCCGGCGATGCAGATTCCCCTTGCTGGGGGTCGTAAGCAGAGTGATGAATGGTGACGTAAGGAGAACGACGATGCAGAGCAGATACACCCCGGAGACCACGAATCTGGCGCCGATTACTTACGCCGAGGCGGCTAGACTCTTCCTGGAGAACGGAAAACGCCCCTTCAGCTTCGTGGCCGCGCCATACGGCGTATTGAAGACCGCCATCATCCAGCACGCCGGCCTCGTAGCAGCCCCTCCCTCGAGCGTCAACGAAAAGGAGATCAAGTAGATGCCCACCGCGAACGAACAACGCACCGAGAGACGCACGCGCCGGCCCGAAGGAGCCGGCTGCCCCGCCTGCAGCCATCGCCTCGCCACCCCGGTCCAGGGATTCACCCAGGTCTACCGCTGCGCCAAGTGCGATGCGGTCTACGGGAGCTGCTACCTCGGCGACAGCTATAGCTTGGTGCTGCCCTACTTCGTGGAGAGCGAGCCTCCGGTCGAGCAGACGCGATACTTCGACTTCGACTGCCTCGGATCGAAGGGAGTCACGCGCCGGCACGGCTGGTACGACCTGGTCAGCAAGCGCATCGTGCAGGTCGGCTGAGACGCCGGAGGCGCTCGCCCGCAGCCCGCCCGGTATCGGCGGGCTTGCCGGCGTGAAGGAGATAGTCAGGTGGCGATGATTAAGGTAAACGGGCGTCTGAGATTCTTCGATCACGTAGAGGCGCTGCGCCGCGTTTCCAAGAGTCGATGGGTAGCGACTCGACACGGCGTCGAATACCAGATCGAGGGGGGCAAACACGCGGGCGGAACCAGCCGCGACTGGTGGGTCGACGGCGCAAATTGGAGCGGCTCTATTGATTGCACCTCTCTCATGGATGCCATGCGCCTTCTGGACACGATGTAGGAAAGCGAGACAATGACCACCAGCAAGCTGCAGAGTTTGGCCGCCGCCATTGACAGGCGCAGCAACGATTACGCCGCCACCGTGGTGGGCGACCGCATCCGCGTCGCCAACCTCGCCGATCCCAACTGGAGCGGCCGGACCGCGGAATACGCCGCCGCTTTCTCCCGTCTCACCGAACTGCCGGCGAGCATTGATTGGCGCGTGGGCGAGATCTGGCTCGGTCCAACCAAGTAGGCGCCATCGCCTTTTCATCGGGTTTATTTTCGCCAGCGATGCACTTTTCTCTTGCTCGTGTTCGTAAGCGGAGTGATGAATGGTCATGTAAGGAGACGGACGATGCAGAGCACAAAACAAGCCGCCAAGAGGATGGACGCCACGCTGGCGAAGATCGCCAAGGACAGCCTGTACATCGAGACCATGGAGACTAGATCCTCCGACGAACTCGACTTCCACGACCTGGCGGTTTGGCGGATTAAGGCCGCCCTCGAAGCTGCTTACAAAGCCGGCGCGGAAGCGGCCTGGGCCACGGTCAACGCCAACGTAGCGCGCAATACCCGAAGAGTCGCCGACGCCAGGTAGACCAGCCGGCCCGCACCGCCCGCGCCCGCCCGAAACTGGCGGGCTTGCGGACGTGAAGGAGACACGATGCAACGAGCCAAACGCAACCAGACAACGCCAGCCGATGAAGGCTTCGCGGCCGCGCGCGCCGACGCCCAGGCCGCCAAGACGCCGCCCACCGAAAGCGAGAAGCGCGCCAGGGAGATCGAGATCGCCACCTACATTCGCGACTACAAAGCCAGGGACGCCAGGGAGGCCATCGACGAGGCGCTGGCGCGACTCCACAGCATGCTCGACGAGATCGAGCGCGAGGCCCAGCGCGAGACCAACACGCTCGAGCAAGTGCTCTACCACATCCGCCACGACATGGCCTGGGCCAACGCCAACATCTCCAGCTCGCTCGACCGCGCCGACAGCGCCATCCGCGAGATGCTGGTCGCGCGGACCAAGGTCGACGTCCTGGCGCCGGCGCCAGAGACTCCGGAGGTCAAGTAGATGCGCAAGGCGGAAATCGAGATCGGCGGGACGTACGTGGCCAAGGTAAGCGGCAAGCTGACCACTGTCCGGATCATCAACGAGAGCCAGCACGGCGGTTGGAACGCCATCAACACCGCCACCAACCACGAGGTCCGAATCCGCGGCGCGGCGCGCCTGCGGAAAAAGGTGGAGCCGCTGGCGTTCTACTGGGACCGGCAGGGAGAGCGTCGCGAACTGCCGCGCGCCGAGGCGGTCGCCTTGGCGCACGAGTCGTTTGGAGTCGGAACCTGGCTCGATGGCCTGCGGCAAGCCAGGACCGCCGAAGGATTGAAACTCAACGACGGCGCGATTCTCCGCGCGCGCACCACGGGGGTCAAGTAGATGGCCCGCCGCAGCCGCAACGCCAAGCCGGCTGACTACCGGTGCTCCAACTGCGGCCAGCCCTTTCATGGGTTGACCGCGTGCGTCGCGACGCCTGGCTTCGCGATTGCGATCAGGCGGGACACGCCACTCGGACTCGCGATGCTGATCGCGGAGGATGAAGAAGGCCACACCGAACCCGTAGGGGTGGTCGGCAGCATCAACGAGGCGCGCGAGATCGCTGCCGGCGATATGCGCCGCCGGCGCGACGACCTGGAACATGGCGGCGCGCCGTTCTGCCCCTACGAATACAAGGTCTGGGCCCAAGGACTCGGCGGGGAGTACCGCATCGCCGCCGCCATTCCCGCCATCGACGTCTAGCCGCCCGCACTCCCGCCCGCGCCCGCCCGGTATCGGCGGGCTTGCGGACGTGAAGGAGCATCGCCTTTTCATCGGGTTTATCTTCGCGACCGGCGCAGATTCCGCTTGATCGTCTCCGCCAGCGGAGTGATGAATGGTGACGTAAGGAGAACAAGCATGGCAGCCACCAAGAGCACCAAGAAGAACGCCTGGAAAGCCTGGCACGGATTCGCAATCGAGATCGGACCAGACACCGACCTCCGGGGCGACGGGATGCTGATCCTGGAATTGCAGGCCGGCGGATACGAACCCATCGGCGGCGTGTGCAGCGTCAACGAGGCGCAGGAACTGGCTGCCGACCGGATGCACCGCACCGGCCAGGGCATGATGCCGCGCGACCGCTTCGTAGTATGGGCGCGCGGAGTAGATGGACGATTTCTGAAGATCCCGGTGGCCATCGACGGCCGCCGCAAGTAGATTACTCGAACAAGGAGCAACGACAATGACGACTTTTACGATCAACACCGACAACGCAATCGCAGCTTTCCCGACCCCGGACCACGCCGAAGCTTCCATTGGCGCCGGCGCGCAGGCCTTCGCCAGCGAGAAGGAGTTTGGCAAGGTCACCGCGGAGTGGCCCATCAGCCGCTTCGTAGATATCTGGAACGATCTCGCCGGCACGCCTGGCTTCGACAAGCTCAAGCCGGTCAAGAAGTTTGAAAACCGCGCCAAGGCCACCGCGCGCATCTGGGCCGCGATCCAGACGCTGGCTCCCACCAACGGCGCAGCCGCCACGGAGGCCACCCCCGCGCCAGAGACGCCGTTTGACGCGCCCGCCGAGCCGGAGCCGACCACCAAGGCCACCGCCGGCAAGAAGGCCCCCAAGGCGGCCGCAGCCGCCAAGCCGGCCAAGGCCGCCGAACCCGCCGCCGAGCCGAAGGCTCCGCGCGAGGGCACCAAGAAGGCGCAGGCGATCAAGATGCTCAGCCGGAAGAACGGCGCGAGCAACCCGGAGCTGCAGGAAGCCATGGGCTGGCAGCCGCACACGGTCCGCGGATTCATCGCCGGCACGCTCAAGAAGGCCGGCATCGCCACCGAGTCCTTCAAGCGCGCTAACGGCGAGCACGCGTACCGCACCACCACCGAGTAAGGATTGAGCATCGGATTTGCCGAGCCGCCAGCCGCGAGGTTGGCGGCTTTTTTCGTCACCAGGTGATTCGCACCTGACCGTTGCCGGCGGTATAGGCGGTGCCGGTAGCGCTGTTTCCGCCAGCGCCCCCGCCTGGGGATAGAGCGATGCCCGCCGAGAAGCCCGTGCCTCCCGAGCCGCCCCCGTAGGAGCCGCCCCCGCCGCCGTCATCGCCGCCAGCCGTGCCCGCGCCAGACGAAGTTGCGCCGCCGCCCCCGCCGCCGCCGTATAACCCGCCGAAAGAGTTTCCACCCGCGCCCCCGACGTAGGTAACTCCTCCCCCGCGGGTAATGTTATTTAGAGTTGAGGAAGTCCCTCCCCATGGGGTTTCGTAGTTGTCGTACGCGCCGGTTCCTCCGTAGGCCTCCGCGACGCTGTATGGGCTGATGGTGTCCGTAACGCCGCTCGTTCCTCCACTGGCGCCTGGGTCGTCAGAAGCAAAGTTGCCGCCCGCGCCGACGGTGTAGGTAAGAACCGTTCCCGGCGGGATCGTTTCCAAAGACTTCGCGTAAGTCCCGCCGCCTCCGCCGCCGCTCGAATAACCGCCCGAAGTGTTGGAAGCGCCGCCCCCAGCGCCCCACGCTTCGACAGTGATTATCCCGGTGCAGCCAGGCGGAACGCTCCAAGTGCCGGTCCCCGGGGAAGTATATGTTACCGAACCATGGACGCACCCGCCAGCACCGACGATGCCCTTCAGCAGTTGCGAATGCACCACCCGCGAGCCGGGGCAGAGCACGATCAACAGGTAGATTGCGACGCAGATCGAGAGACGTTTCACGCTCTAGTGAGGAAGCGCCGCGTTGCCGTTCAACGCTGCCTGGGCGGCCGCGATGGCCACCGCCGCAGCGATGGCTGAGGCCGAGCCAAAGGCGGGATTCGCAATCGTCAAAGCGTAATGGTCGCGCAGGATGTTGGCCGCGTATTCGCTGTAACTGCCCGACCGGAGGATCGACACCGGCTGGCTCAGAGTGATCGCCGCCGCCGTGCCGATGGCCCCTCTCTTCACGGTGACAGTGCCAGCCGGCGCCGTCCCTGGAGTTACTGCAGTGACGAGGGCGACCTCGCCGGGGGAGAGCACCATGCTCGGGGACATAGTGATCGCGCAAGGGACCACTGTCGTCGCGATGCAGATGCCGTTGCCCGGCACGATGCCGGTGATGTTCGCCAAGGGCAAAGTGGTCGCCGTAGCGGTCTCTGCTGCGGTCACCGTCGTCGGCGCCGCAACGCCAAGAGTCTGGAAAAGCTCGTTGGGGCCAGCGGTGGCGGCGTCCTGCGTCACGTTCATGCTGGCCGGCGTGTCGGTGGGGCTGGCCTGGACGGTCCAGGTGTACACCACGTTATTTTGCGCGGCCGCCGCGACGGCCAGAAGTAAAATTGCAAGGATCGTTTTCATGGGTTTTCAATCCGTCCATGTTCCGCTCGAGCTGAACACCTCGTAATGGGCGGTGTCGTATCCGACCAGGCAGATCTGATCGCCGATTGCGCCGCCCGACGCCAGCGTGTGATTGGCGGTGCCCCAGCCGGTGTGCGCCGTCAACTCGTAGTAATCCCCGCTGCCGAGCGCGTTCAGCGTAATCACGGTCGACGCGCCGGGCGCGTTGCGCACGCACCACTGCGATCCAACCACCGGCGCTGGAATCGGAACCGAGCAGGTGCTGGTGCAGGTGATATAGCCCGCCGCGCCCGTCAATCCGGTGATAGATCCGCTGTTCACGATATGCAGCGCGGCGGGGATCTGCGCGGCGGTGAGGCCGGTGAGATTCGCCATGCTGCCGCTCGAGGGCGTACCGAGCGCGCCGCCCGACACCAGGAGCGTGGACGATGCCGGGATGGACGAGCCGTTGACGCTCGTCGTGCTGCTCAACGCCGCCGGAACCTGGGCGGCGGTGAGTCCCGTCAGGTTGGCCATGGATCCGCTCGAGGGCGTGCCCAACGCGCCGCCGGAGGTGAGCAGCGTGGCAGAGGACGGAATGCTCGTGCCGTTCACGCTGGTGGTCGAGCTTAGAGCGGCCGGAACCTGGCCAGCAGTTAAGCCGGTGAGGTTGGCCATCGATCCACTGGACGGGGTGCCGAGTGCGCCGCCGGACACCAGCAGCGTGCCGCCGCCGCTCGGGAAACTCCAGGTGGACGACGACGGGATGGCGAAGGTGGGATTGAACGCGCCGGTAACAGCCAGGTTGCCGCCCAGCGACACCGTCTTGCCGCCGATGGCCCCGACCGTCATCGCCAGCGAACCGGCGGTGTTGGTGACATCGCCCGTGTGCGCTGGCTCCTGCCCGGCAACCAGGGAGGTGCCGGTGGTCATCAGCGTGGACGAAGAAGGAATCGAAGTGCCGTTGACGCTGGTGGTCGCCGAGAGCGCGGCGGGAACCTGTGCGGCCGTCAAACCGGTCAGGTTGGCCATGCTGCCGCCGGAGGGCGTGCCCAGCGCGCCGCCCGATACCAGCAACGTGGACGAGGACGGGACGGTGGTTCCGTTGACGCTCGTGGTGGATGAAAGCGCGGCCGGGACCTGAGCGGCCGTAAGCCCGGTCATACTCGCCATGCTCAACGCGGGCGCGTTGCTGAGCGTGGGCGCGGCCGCCGCAGCGCCGGACCCGTGGCTTACCAGGACCTGGTCCGTGGCAGCCGTGTTGCCGCCCAATCGCGTAGCGGCGCCCGACGCGCCACCGTAGAGCAGGTCCCCCAGCGTCGTCATGGGGTTGGCGAAGGGCGTTAGTCCGAGCGCTGTGGTGACCTGGCCGGAGGTCAAAGCGGCCACCGTGCAGTTAGCACCGCTCGATGCTTGCTGCAGGAAGCCTGGGCCAGTCGCAGCAAGCGATGTGTTGCAGCCGCCATCGGCGAGCGGGAGCGTGCCCGTCACGCCCGTGGAGAGCGGCAGCCCCGTAGCGTTCGTTAGCGTTCCGCTCGATGGCGTGCCCAGCGTGCCGCCAACCGTCACATAGCTGCCAGAGGCCTGCTTGCCGTTGATCTGCGTCTGAATCGACGACGTGGCGTCCAGATACCCCATGATCGTGGGCGTCACGCCATCCAGGGTCTTGTTGGTAAGCGTCTGCGTGTCGGTGGTCCCCACCACGGCCCCTGCCGGCGCGGCCACGGTCGTGCCCCACGCGCCGGCAGTCACGATGGCGATGCCAGACCCCGATGGATACGCCATAGCTGCGGGCGGCACAACCCAGGAGCGCACACCAGCCGATGTGGAAGAGAGCAAGTACCCGGTGATCAATGGATTGCCAAGCGCCGGCTCCCTGCTTGTGTCGCTTGGGTGCACGTGATCGGCGCGCGCGAAGTTAGCCGAAGATCCGGCAGCGCCGACGCCATCCATGACGGGCGTCGCGCTCGAGGCGGTTGGAATGGAGGGCGCGCCCGACAGCGATGCATACGGGTAGCCGCTGCCGATCTGCGACGCGCTCAGGCTGAGCGGGTCCGACCCCGCGGCCGCATGCGTCGCCGCGTGCGCCGATGGGGTGAAGCTCGTAGGGTAGCCGGTCAGCGCAGCGACGTCCGAATACGCGGGCGCGGTCCATGCCGAGCCGCTCGATTTGACCAGGCCAGCCGAAGGGTATGCTGCGAGCGCGAGCGCCCCAAACGAAGGCCAGCTTCCCGGCGCGCCCGCGATTGGAGCCTGGAACGCGGAGGTGTTCTGGAAGGCGGCGGTACCGAACGCCACGCCGTTGCTCTTGGTGCAGATCAACTCTAGCGACGTCGTACCGGACCCCGAGCAATCGCTCCCGGCCGTGATGGTCTGGTTGGCCGTCAGGTAGCCCGGCCCGTTCGTGAAAGCGGAGAGGCTGGTGGGGAACGTCGCGAGCGAGAAGTCGCCGCGCAGGTATTGAGCGGTGGTCCCTGCTGCGATGGTGGCTTGCTTCCCGTTCAACTGCGTCTGGATGCTCGACGTCGCATCAAGATACCCCATCGTGGCGGCTGTCACGCCATCGAGGGTCTTATTCGTGAGCGCCTGGGTGTCGGTCGTCCCGACGATGGCGCCAGCCGGCGCGGCCACTGTGGTCCCCCACGATGCTCCGCTGACCACCACGGGGATGCCCGAGCCTGCCGGCCAGGACATCGCGCCGCCGACGGCAATCCAAGACCGCACTCCAGCCGCGGTTGAGGAGAGCAGGTATCCGCTAACGCTTGGATTGCCGAGGGCCGGTTCGAAGGCGCTCGGCGCGTAGCCCTGCCAAGTGCCCGTCCAGTTTCCGCTCGTGACCGGCGGAAAGGTTGTGGGCCAAGTTCCGGGCGCGCCGGAGATCGCCGTCTGGAAAGCGGCGGGCGCGTTGCCCTGCCACGTCCCGGACCAGTTTCCGGAGGTCGTTGGCGGGAAGGTCGCGGGGTAACCGGTCAGAGCGGAGATGGTCGAGTAGTTGGCGAGCGCCGCCTGAAAATCCGTGGCGGCGTGACTCGATGCCGTCCCCAGCGTCGGCCAGGTTCCCGGCGCCCCCGAGATGGCGGTCTGGAAATAGGAGGGCGAGAAGGTTTGCCAGGTTCCGGTCCAATCGCCAGAGGTTGTGGGTGGGAAGGTCGCAGGGTAGCCGGCTAGCGCAGAGACATCGGAGTAGGTGGCCGCCGTCCACGCGGATCCCGTCGATTTCACCAGGCCGGCGGCGGGATAGCCGGCGAGCGCCAATGCGCCAAAGGATGGCCACGCGCCCGGCGCACCGGAGATCGGCGCTTGGAAAGCCGCGGTGTTTTGGAATGCCGCGCTGCCAAAGGCGACGCCGTTACTCTTGGTACAGATCGCGGCGATGGACGTCGCGCCCGTTCCCGAACAGTCACTCGATAAGGTGATCGACTGGTTGGCTGTGAGATAGCCAGGGCCATTGCTGAACGCGGAGAGACTGGTCGGAAACGTGGCCAGGCTTAGATCGCCCCGCAGATACTGCGCCGTCGTGCCAGTCGTAATCGGCGTCTGGTACAGGCCGTTCAGCGCGGCCACCGCCCGCGCGTTGGTGAAATAGAGATTCGAACCCTCGGTGACCTGGCCCGTGTTGTAATCGCCCGACGTCGCCGCCACTGTCCCGCTGCGGCCGAACACCGTATTGGTGAGGGCGGGAACGCCAGAGAGCGAACCCCATGGCCACGTGGTCGGCCAGGTTCCGGGCGCGCCGGAGATGAGAGTTTGGAAGTAAGAGGGCGAATGCGACTGCCAGGTGCCCGCCCAATCGCCCGTGTTCGTCGGCGGGAAGGTTGCCGGCACGCCCGACAGCGAAGCCCAAGCCCAGGTCGCCGGCCAGCTTCCCGGCGCGCCGGAGATGGCCGCTTGAAAATGGCTCGGCGCGAAGCTCTGCCAGGTTCCGGACCAATCGCCGGAGGTAATCGGCGGGAATGCGGATGGGTACCCGCTGAGCGCCGAGATCGTCTCGTACGCGGTGAGCGGAGTCTGGAAGGCCGGGAAGGACGCCAGTGTGAAGTCGCCCCGCATGTACTGGTCACTCGTGCCGGGAGAGATGGACGTCCCCCACGCGCTGCTGCTGCCGCCATAGACCGCGATGCCGGGCGCCGTCGGCCAGATCATCGTCGCCGCGGAGGCGCAAGGAGCGGGTATCCAGGACGTGCCGGACCAGACCGGGCACTCGCCTATGGTGGCGCCGTTCTGCGCGACCTGCTGCCACTGCACCAACCAGGTGGGCAGGACGGGATTCGTGACCACGACGGAACTCACCAGCAGCGGCGTCGCGCTGGTGGGCACGACCCACGTCTCGCTCCAGGTCCTTCCACTGGTGATCGTCCAGCTTACGGAGTAACTGGTCCCAGCGCAGCCGCCGGCATCGTTGGGGATCAGGGAGACGGAGAAGTTATTCGCCTGGCCAGCTGGCGTCGCGGCGGTGAACGTGACCGCGAGGGTCCGCTCGCCAACGTACGAAGTCCCGGAGCCGCAAGCCGCGGATATCCGGATGAGCGCCTGACCGCCGGCCGGGTTTCCGTCCGGACCAACGACGGATTGAGTCACCGTGGTGGTCGCGGAGAACAGCGGGAGCGCCGCCAGCAGTAACAGGAATCGCTTCATGGTTCTTCGGTTAGGCAGGGACCGACCATTTCGTCGGAACCGCCAATATGGTTTTCCCCGCATCGCCACTCAGTTCACTCACGCCAGCGGGCAGAACGTGGGCTTGCCGTTGGCCACCAGATGGAGCACCGGGCCGCTGTTATCGACCGGTCCCTCCGAGGGAAGGATGCACGCCTTCTCCTGGTGCGTCTCCACAACCTCGTCGGGCGCGACCGGGTAGCGGCGCGACGCCGGGCCGGGAAGGATAGGGTCGGGCACGCCGGACTTCCTAAATCGTTGGCTCATTCCCCGGGTCCTCCGCCGTCGCATGCTCTGCGACGCACTGTTGCCTCGGACAGAACAGCCGGCACTTCACGACGGAGACGAACTCCGCCCGGTTCGAGACGCCGATGCGCTTGAACATCGCGCTGACGTATACCTTGATCGTTCCCTCGTCGAGTCCCAAATCGAAGGCGATCTGCTTGTTGCTGGCGCCGAGAATCATGCGCGCGGCCAAATCCAGTTGGCGCTTGGTCAGGAATGGCGGCTGCTTGAGAATCGGCGCCGGCAGATCGCGGCACTCTGGACACTTCGGCGATGGCCCGTCCGGAAAGAATTGCCTTTTGCACCGGTTGCATCGTTTGGTTCGAGTCTCCCCAGCAAGGGCTGGGTCGGTGATCCGGAAAGACTGCTTGCTCATGCGGCCGCCGGCTGCGGCTGGCCAACCGGCGCGCGTTCCAGCTTCATGGCGGCAAAGGTTGCCCCGCGGCCCTCGAGCGTGGCCTCGCGCCCGGTATACTCCTGCCAGCGCTGGACCGCCACGTCGCAGTACCGCGGATCGAGTTCGATGACCCGCGCGCGCCGGCCCATCTTCTGGCACGCAATGATCGTGGTCCCGCTGCCGCCGAAGGCATCGAGCACCGCCTGGCGCGTCGTGCTGTTATTCCGAAGCGCCCGCTGGACCAGCTCCACCGGCTTCATGGTCGGGTGCTCGCGGCTGGCTACGGGCCGGTCAATCATCCAGGCGTCGCCCTGGTCGCGGCCGCCCGCCCAAACGTGCGACTGGCCCTCGCGCCACCCATAGAGCAGCGGCTCGTATTGGCGGAGGTAGTCTCCCCAGCCCAGCGTGAAGTGATTCTTTACCCAGATGATGAACGTCGACCAGTGGCCGCCGGCTTCCAGGAACGCGTGGTGCAGCGTGTGCAGCTCCGACGACGACATGCAGATGTAAACCGCGCCGTCGCAGAACGCCAGGATGTTCTTCGACGCATCGCGCAGGAAGTTGTGGAAGGCAGATCCCAGGTGATCGTTTTGAATCTTAAGCTTCCGCGATGTCTTGCCTTCATAAGCGACGTTGTAAGGCGGATCGGTAAAGGCCATCGCCGCGCGCTCGCCGTCCATCACCTTCGCGACGTCGACCTCGTCGGTGGCGTCGCCGCAGAGCAGCCGGTGCGGGCCCAGTAGCCAGACGTCGCCCTTGGCGGTCACCGGGGTGGCGGGCGGCTCCGGCGCGGCGTCTTCCTCCGTGAGGCCGCCCTCCTCCGGCTGCGGCTGCTCTTCCTGGCCTGCGTTCGTGATGCGGTCTAGCATGTCGGCCAGGTCGGGGAAGTCCGTAGTGACCTCGCCCATCAGCGCGGCCAGCTTCTCGGCGTCCGGAACGGCCATGCCGGTGATCTGGTCGAACGTCGCCAGGATCAGCTTCTCTTCCTCCGGCGTCAACTCGACGTAAGCGACCGGCACCACCTGGTCCTGCTCGGCCGCCAGCACCACGCGCAGGTGGCCGTCGACGATGAAGCCGCTCGTGCGGTTGACGACGACGTCCTGGACCCAGCCGACCTTGTCGAGCACGCGCGCCAGCGCCTGCTGCTGCTCGGTCGGATGGATTCGCCAGTTCAGAGGATTGGCCAGGAGATCCTTGGCCGGCACGGTGGCGTGGCCGACGATGCGGTTCTGCCAGGGGATAGGACTGGTTGAATCGGACATAAGCGTGTCTTTACTGCAGCTTGGCGGTGGGCAGCACGCACAGCTCGTTGTTGCGGATCGGGCAGCCGCGCGGACAGGCGATCTTCCGAATCACGATGCGCTTAATCCCATCAACCCATCGCGCGTCGGCGTACCAGCCGTCGCCATCGCAAACTGGGCAGGGCGGTAGCTGGACGGTCGTGCTCACCGGGGCGCCAGCCTCCAGAGCGCGAATGCCAGAACGATGATCATCGTGACCGTCCCCGTTGCCCGGACGATCACCGGGACGGGTCGATGGCGGAGGCCAGCGACCATGCACCAGACCATTGCGACGACCGCCCAAAGGAGGGTCAAAAGCCGGCCGATGGCCCAGGCGAGTCTTAGGCTAAGGGCAGTTCCCACGGACATCCTCCCAGACGAACGTGCTGCTTTCGCGCGCCGAGCAGCGGACCGATGGTGCTCTCGAAGTCGCTCATGCGCCTGCCAGCCCTGCAATGGTACGGAAGTACTATTGCAGGAGCTAAGTGCCTTTGGCTGCATCACAAGCCTGCCAGCCTGCAACCGGCCTGCAACCCAGTTTTGGGTCTTCTAACTAGAGAACTCGGGCACCAATCCCACCCGCCCGGCGCCGGTCGGATTCCAGGTCCCATGAATCGCGCCCAGGGTACCCACGGTGGCCCAGGGGGCTGCGCGTGGAAGGTTGGTGGCGGTTCGGGGCGGTGGCGCAACGTGGGCCAGCGGTGCGCGCCGTTCAGCCAAGCCTGGCGACCTCCCCGCGAACGCCGGACCTCGGCCCGGAGTGGTCGCCGGGAATGGACCGGGATTGGCCGGCGGCCCTGGCGCCTCCCCCACGCGCGACGAGGGCGGCCACGTTACGCCCGGGTACGGCGGGTGGCCTGGCAGCGCCATGCCGCGGCGACGTGGCCCACGCCGCCAAGCCGAGCAGAGCCGCCTCGACCATCAGGATCAACCAGAACGTGGGCCAGTCGATGCGCGGCATTGGGTTACGACTTGGTCGCCGACGCGGTCGGGGACGCTGGCGCGGGCGCAGGCGGCGCTGCCGGGGTGTTGGCGGTAATGGCGGCCGCCAGTGCGGTTGCGCTGGTGTTCAGTTGGGCGGCAAGCGCGGCGACAGCCGCCGGATCCGTCTGGGCGGCTGCGAGCTCCGCGGCGATGCCCTGGATAAGAGTGACTGCCGAGGCTTCCACAGAGGTGTTCTGTGCAACCTGGGCGGTGAGTGCGGTTAGGTCAATCATGATTTGTGTCTCCTTTGCTTGTAACGTTTGAACGACTGCTAAGATTTGGTCGAGTTTCCCGTCGCGGGCGGCCATCGCCTTGGCGACAGGCGCGACTAATGCCAGCAATGCGGGGTCGAGGCTGACGACGATGCTGATGATCATGCTTTACTCCGCCGAAATGCGAGCCTTAAGATCCGTAACCTGCTGCAGCGCCCCGAAGTATTTCTCGCGCCAGTCCGCGGCCAGCGTTTCGGCCTGAGCGAGCCGGTTGCGGAGTTCGATTCGTTCGTCGAGCAGCTCGCGCCGTTCGGCCGTAACGTCGGCTTCGCTCGGGTGCGAGGCTCTTCGCCCCTTGCGGATCGCGACCGCCCGCGGACGGTGTTGAAACACGTGGTCCACGATTCGGAGAAGCAGTGTGCCGAGCGTAGATACCAGCGCCGCGAGGGGTGCGAAGAGATGCTGGTCGACAGGTAATGCCAGCAAGTTATTAACCTTCGCGCTTGCTCAAGCCGATGCGCAGATAGCCCCACGAGGCGCCGATAAAGAACATCCACGCGGACGGCACCGCCAATCGATATGGCCGCTCCATCGCCAACAAGACGCCGAGCGCAAGCCACACGGCCGCCGCCGAAAGGGCGCCGATCCTGCGCCATCTATACGACATCCTCAACAGGGCAAGCAGTTGGCAAAGTCCAATGACGCCAAGAGCCGCGCCCCATGCACGCTCCGGTGCGAATCCGCCGGCCCGGTTCCACCCGTCATCGACGAAGATGCGCACCCACGGGTTCAGCAACCAAACGCCCCACAACAACGCGATGCAACCGCCCTGCAGTTCCGCGTACTCGAAATCGCGGCGATAGACCAGGTCGAGCAGGCGGTCGAGCAATTTCATGAGATGCTCACCGTGCGGCGCGTTGGCATCACCAGCACCAATTCCGGAGAGCGCGCGGTCGGAAGGTGCCGAATGGCGTCGAGGCTTGCGATACCCACGTTCGCTGCGTAGTCGTATGGCGTGACCACCGGAATACGAACCTCCAGCAGGCGGCGGCCGACAGCAGCATGGATCGCGAGCGCCACGAACTTGATGCTCCGCCCCTCATCCACCCACACCGCCCTTTGCGCGCGAACGTAGGTCCGCGCCATCTTCGCCGAGGTCCAGTTGCGGCCGCCGGGCACAGGGTTAGCGATACGGACAGACTGCTGCTTATGGCGTTGGGACATCTCGGGCGAATGCTTCGGTAAGATCGCCCCGGGGTTGGGCGAGAGGACTGCTGAGGGATTCCTGATGCTTAGTTAAACACTACGCAGGAGAATTTGCAAGCCATTTGTTTTGCGACGATTACAGACGATAAGAGAAAAGGGTAAATCTGGTGCGCCTAAAGCACTGAAACTAATGCGCATCCTTTGCGGCGTTCCGCCGCTAACGTTCCAACCGGATCGGCATCGCCATGCCGGCCGGATCGGTCCCAAACCTGAAGAAGCGTTACTGCTGATCCGGTTCGTCCAAAAACTCGATTTCGATCATGTGGCGCTCGTACGCCGCCAGCGCCGCGGCGTGCTTGGTGGCGAGGTCCGACAGGATATCCTCCTGGGGCATCGAGATCGACCTCCACTATCTCGTCGAGCTGCTTCTTGGCCATCGACGAAACCGCGAATGGCGATGCGGATTGTCATAAACCGCGCTCCCCCATATGGAAGATCTGCTCCGACGCTGAACCAGGCGCGCAAAGCTCGGCCGCGATCTTGTTGATGACGTCGCGCGCGATCTGCGCTGCATTGCCGGCGTTGCTCGGATGTCTGAGCGCGAGTTGTAGCTGCCCCAGGACCGCCCACGCCTCGGCCGGACTCAGCTGGAACGCCACGCGCGAGCCGGCGGTTGATAACGCCGCGATCTCCTGCTGGAATCGGCGTTGCAGGTCGTCCTCGAATTCCGTCGCCATCGTCGGAAAGTCTCCGCGGTCCTGAAGGCGCGGATCCGCCACGTGCATCACTCCGGTCGTTTCCTTCCCGCCGCGGAGATCGCCGCGGGGAGCCGCTTTGCCGCTCCTCCCGGCTTTGCTGCGCGCCCTGCGCGACGAAACGCTGGAGTCGCCCCTCACCAGACGAGTTTGGAGCTTTATGTCCTGCCGCCGCAAGAAGCTTACCTTGTGGAGACGGTGAGGTTGGCAAATCGCCATCGGAGCAATCCTGTCAGATAATGAGCACAAGAGGGGCTTGACATGGGTACCGACGGTATCGACCGGATCGAGCATTCGGAGATTTTGGGTCAGGCGGAGCGAATCATGGCAAGTAGATGGTTCGCTAACGCGCTGAAGGCAAAGGCTCTTTTTAAGCACATCCTGTACAAGGCGTTGGCGGGTCAGGAAGACGACTTAAGAGCGATCCCGATCGCGCAGGACCTGTACGGCAAGGGGCCGGCTTTCGATGGGACCGACCGGATCGTGAACCAGGCGGCAGGGGACCTGAGGAGACGCCTGGCTGGTTTCTATGCTGACGAGGGGCGCAACGACCCCTGGCTCATCGAGATACCCAAAGGCGGCTTCGTCCCGGAGTTCACATTTCGGAACATCCAACCCTCCGCGCAGAATGTGGCGTCAGGGGATTTGAATTCTGGCCGTATTCGGCGCCTGACGTTGATGTGGGCGGCGCCAGCGGTGGTGGGGGCTGTGGTTGCGATTGCGCTGGGGGCAGTACTTGGGGTTCTCCCGATTGTTCATGGGCAGCAACCCGCGAACGCCAACCATCCGGTCAAGATCAAGAACTTCACGGATGGAGCCAAGGTGCATGCCGAGGAAGATGTCGTCGTGACGGGCTGTGAAGCGGGCCGAAGCTGCTACCTCATAGTGGCGCCCCTGGACGGTGACCGGCGCGAGTGGGTAGAGGATCAAGTCTCCGGGACGGACGCCACCGTGACCGCGAACTTTGGCGACGCCAGGACGAAGCCGGGCATGCAATTTCGCGTGTACGTGCTTTCCACCAAATCGGAGTTGCCGATCGGCGAGCTGGTCAAGCCGCCGGACGATGCGCGGAAACTGGCCGCGATCACCGTAACGCTGCAGAAGTAGCGCGGCCGTTTGCGCGGGTACAATGGGATCAACGGGCCGAAGCCGACTTCCCATTCCCAATCCGGAACGGTTGTTCGCGTATTCCACTGACCGAACACTGAACCCCGATCAGTCTAGAATTTCTTCAAGTCCAGAGCGCTCAACCCCTCAGCGTGGGGAGGTGTGCCGCTTGTGTGCCGCGGCTCACGACGAAGTCGTACAGCGGGTCTTCCCGGAGCGACCATTTTCGGGCCAGGCGCCGCGCGGCCGCCACGACATGTGCTATTGCGAAAACAGCGGATCGTCGTTGGTGCCGCCATAGACACCGCGATACGGCAACTCCGGCCCGTGCTCCTGTTCGGGAGATTTCTTTCGATCGCGATAACGTTTTGCTCTTTGCGCGGCGGCCTCGCGCTGGCACTTGATCCTGGGGCAGTAGTTGAATCCTCGCCGGATGACGAGCCGCTTGGGTTGGTATTCCTTGCCGCACGCCACGCAAAGGACCTGGCCGTCCAGGGCTTTGGCTGCAAGCGCGATCTGCACCGCGAGTTCTCCGAACAGGTCCGCGCCGGTCCAGGTCAGCCCCGTCGTGAGGTCGTCTATCGTGGGCTTGACCCGCCCCAGTTTCAGCCAGGCTTCAATGGCATCCCGCAGGCAGGATGTGTGCGCTCCGAGAGACCCGGCAGGCGAGGCGCGTTCGTGCAGGAGCTTGCCCCAGTCCTCAGGGCTTCCGAGGCGTGCTCGCTGCAGATCGGCCGCGATGGTCAAAAGCGCCTTCGCCTGCGCGGAGAAGAGTCTCCACGTCGCCAACGCCTCCCGGCCGGTGGGAGTGCATTGACGCGGGTCCGCGTGAAACCAATGGCGAATGCCGGCGGGCGGTTTCGGAATGGAGGGCGGAAGGCGCAAAGGAGCACCCAGTGAAAACTCATGGCAGGACGGCAGGTTGTGGGCGCAGAGTTCCAGCATGCCCCAGGTCCGGGCGTATTTCGCAATGGCGTCGTCGTTGCCATCGCAAAGGAGGATGAATTCGTCGAGGATTCCGCGTCCTGCCTGCTCGGCCTGGCGCCTGGTCACGATAGCTTCCCTGGCAATCTCGCCGTCGAAGAGCCAGTGGTTGCCGACGCGTTTCGGCGGGGCCTGTTTCCAAACCAGGTAGCCCTTCTGAAGACGCACGTCCGTCACATAGGTCCACCGCCTGCGCAAGTCGATGGGACGGGTGATCCGATCCGAGCCCCGGGTATTGCGGACCGAATCCAGCCGCTCCCGGTCGTATCTTGCAGCGTCACGCAACGTCACGCTTAACTCCTTCCTCCGGCGGACATCTTACTACACAATCGAACCAGGACGCGCGTCACCGGCGTCGGAGTGGAAGCGAATGAAGCGTATGGACGAAGGTGTCGTGCATTTTGACCTGACGACGGGAAGGCCCGCGGACGTTGCAAGCATGCTGCGACGCAGGGTCAGCGCCTATACCAGGGAGGATCGCGTGGGCAGGTTCAAGATAGGAATCACCAACAACCCTCACGGCAGGTTCTCCAACGGTTATGCCCGCGACTATGACCAAATGATCGTGCTCTACCGGAGTTCATCGCTCGATTCAGTGTCGCGGGTGGAATGCGATCTCATCGAGCACAACGGCGAGATTACGCGTAACAGGATAGCGGGCGGCGGCGGCGATTACGGCGAGCCTCCCTACTATCTATACCTCGTCGTGCGGTACAGGTAGGTGCATCACGGCAGGAGGCGTGGCGCCACGGAGTTTTCGGAAAACGCCCCCGATGGCGGTCGCCAATGGCGGTTCAAGCCCCCCTACCCTCCCGCAGCAACGCTTTCTCGTCCTGACGAAGGCGTCTCTCCGCCTTGGCGAAGAGGCGCGGTATCTCTTCGCCCAGAGTCACCATCATCGCGCCCACCACGAGATCGTCGAAGTTGGCTTCCGACATGCACACCAGCACTGAGAGTCGGGTCAAGGTGATGGCCGCGTTCTGTCCGGGCTCGGTGAAACCGGCATTGCTGCGGCCGGCGAGGAACAATTGATAGTCGAGAAGCCCGAGCCGGACAAACATACTCTTGATGCCGGCATGAATGTTGTCGTTGCCCATCTGGTAATGTGCCCGCATCTCCGCGCGCCCCGCCGCAGCTTCCAGATCCGCGAAGGTCGGCCGGTTGCTCTTGAGATGGAAGGCGGCCCATCCGTAATCCGTGGTGAACGGCTTGCCATACTTGGCATGTACCTTGTCGTAGTTCCGCTGGATTTTCTTCTGCTCGCGCAGTGGCAGGGGCCGGTATCCGAGCTGCTTGCAACAGGCGAGGTATTTGTCCATCGCCCGCTTCGATTCGACGAACTGATGGGCAAGATAACGCTCGGCAATGTCCTCGCCATGCTGGGAGATGACAGTGGCCACGACGGCAATCTCATGCAGGGTCCGCCAGCGCGCCATGGCGCCGTCGGCAAAACCGTTCTCCAGCAGGCAGGCGATTTCGTCTGTGACCTGGCACGCCCGCGTCAGGAGCCGGATCAGGAGTCTTCGCAGCTTTTCGGGTTTGCGCCGCCTTCGCGCCTCTTCGCGTTGAAGCGCTTCCCCACACCATTCCCGCGACATGGTCAGCACCATGCGGAGCTGGCCGATGGCCGGACCCCAGCGTTCCTGGAGCCTCTCTCGGAATCCGTTCAGCCCTTCTTCCTGTTGGGCATGTTCGTTCGGCCAGCGCTCCCGGAGGGTGTTCAGCACCGATCGCGCGCTTTTCCGCGCCACTTCCGGCAGGATCTTCGGCAGTTGCGTGGTGCTGAAGTCCTCCATCGCCTTTGCGATCTCGTCGGTATCGGCCTGGGTAAAGGTGAGCGTGATGTTTTTGGGAAGCTTGCGGCTGTCGACCGTGAACGGCTCGGGACTCCCCGCCAGAAAATGTGCCGCCATTTTTTCTGAAAAGCCCCTGGGCGGCTCGATATGCTGTTCCTTGAGTTTCCTGTCAATCAACTTCTGAAGGAACAGCGCAGGCAGGTTTGCCGTGACCTGTTCCAATGCCTGATGCAACGTGTTCATATCCCCTGCTCTATTTCATCGGGCGGACTTGCGCCGGCGGCGCGGCCTGCCCGCGCGAAGGTTCGTCTGCCCCGGAGCGGACCACCCGTCGGCCGGAACGCATGGTACGCCTTCGCCCGGATACGGTAAGCACCATAGCATCCCGAAATCAAGAATGTCGAATGCGTCGCTGGAACGATGGTCCAGTGTGGCACAAAGGTGAGAATTCAGCCGTTCGTGCCACGAATCGCTACGCAGAATGGTTTGCTCTGATGAAGCGGCGAGGAAATCGAAGGACGGCAGTGTCGTGGTCTGGCGGTCGAACGAGACAGTACCGCAGCTTCTGGAAAGCGCGGTCTCGACACCAGCCTGGCTTTCATCGAAACCTGCCATAGGGAACGATAAACGCGCTAGGCTTCGGGAATCCAGTTGGACGCCGTCCCGAACTCGCGCCAAGCCGCTGCGCGTCCTGCACGGCAGCCTGGCGCTCCCGGCCTGTCCGAACTAGCCCGAGCCGGCGCGCCGCGCTTCCTGCCCGGCCGGAGTCGAGGCCTCCAAAGCGACCTCGCGGCCATCTGAGCATCCACGTTACTTCTTCTCGTTGATCAAGATGCTCGGCTTCGCTACCTCTGCAGCAGCCGGGGCCGTCCTCTTCGCCGCCTTCTTCTTGGCCGTCTTCTTGGCGGCGGCCTTCTGTTGCGCCTTGGCGGCTCTCACCGCAGCCCAACGCTTCTTGGTGGCGGCGATGATCGCTTTTCTGCCAGCAGCCGAGAGCTTCCGTTTGGGCTTAGCTGCTTCCTTTGGCGCTGCCGACTCTGCCACGCCCTTGATCGCTGCCCACCGCTTTTTCTGTGCGATTGCCATGCGGCGACGCGCGCCAGCGGAAACCGTGCGCTTCCTGGTGGACGTTTCCTGCGGCGCGGCGGCTTCTGGGTCGCCGCCGGAGAGCATCGCACGAAGCTCGGCGATTTTGCCGTCGATGCGGATCTCCTGCGCTCCGCAGCGCTCCACTGCGGCGGCGATGATTTCACGGAGCCGCCTTCGTGATCGTGCGTGCCAGATTCACCCGCGCGGTCCCCGGTTGCAGCGAGGCGTGCTGTAGCATACAATTCACTATCGAAACCAAAATGGACGCTACGCCAGAAGCAGTAACGCAGAAGCCCGAACTGTTTTTCGGTCTGGTGGCTCCAGTTGGCAGCGATTTATCTCGGGTCACGGATGATCTAAAGCAGGCGCTTACCACCGTGGCATATCGTTGTGAAACTGTTCATCTAATTGAACAGATTCACGAACTTGAGCCGTGGAAGGACACTCCAGAATCTCCACTTGATGTCCGAATTGACAAGCACATGGATGCGGGCAACGAGTTGAGGCACAAGCTTGATCGGGGGGATGCGATTGCCCTGCTCGGCGTCGGTGCCGTACGCAAATTCCGCGGACTGCACCACGTTGCCGCCGAGTTGCCCCTCACGGAGAAAGTCCAAATTCCTGTTTCGAATGCGGCTTATGTCTTCAGATCCCTTAAGCACCCGGATGAAGTAAGAACGCTGAGGCGGATTTACGGCGACGCTTTCTTTCTGATAGCGGGGTACTCGCCGAGACGAACCCGAGTCGAGCATCTCGCCGGCCGTATTGCCGAATCTCATCATCATTTCCAGCTCGGAGAATACCGAGCGGATGCCGAACGTCTCAGCCAGCGAGACGAAGCGGAGATGGATGACAGGCTCGGCCAGAACGTGCGGAAGACGTTTCCGCAGGCTGACATCTTCATCGATACGAGCGATCCGGTGGGAACCCAACAGGCAGTCCAGCGGTTTGTAGAACTCGTATTCGGGCACCCATTTCACACGCCGACGCGCGATGAATTTTCGATGTTTCACGCGCGAGCCGCGGCCCTTCGCTCATCCGCGTTGGGCAGGCAAGTGGGCGCGGTGATAGCTACGAAGGAAGGCGACATTATTGCCGTTGGATCAAACGAGGTGCCGAAGGCGGGCGGCGGCTTGTACTGGTGCAACGATAAGCCCGACCACCGCGATTTCACGCTCGGGTACGACACCAACGACGCCATCAAGCTCAACATCATCGGAGACTTTCTGAAGCGGCTGTCCGATGCAGGGTGGTTGAACGACAGGCAGAGCGCTACCGCGGTTTCCGACCTGGTGAAGCAGGCGCTTTCGGGCGACCATCCAGTGCTGCCAAAGACGAGCCAGGTGATGAATCTGACTGAGTTCAGCCGAACCGTACATGCGGAGATGGCGGCGCTGAGTGACGCGGCGCGTCGGGGAGTTCCGGTTGGCGGGGATATCCTCTATACTTCGACGTTTCCGTGCCACAATTGCGCGAAACATATTGTCGCCGCGGGGATCGAGCGAGTAGTCTACATCGAGCCGTATCCAAAAAGCCTCGCCCTCGACCTTCACCTGGATTCGATCGAGGTCGAGGGTCGTGGCAACGACACCGACGTGAACTTCACGCCGTTCGTCGGGATAGCACCCCGTAGATATATGGACCTTTTTACCGCGCCTGAGCGGAAGGATGAAGACGGGAAAACGGTCTTGTGGAACAGTTTGCGTGCGTTGCCCCGATTCTCGATTCCGAATACATATGTGCGGAACGAGACAACTCAACTTTCACAGTTCTACAGTGCGATGGATAGCAAGGATCTGAAGGTCGTAGGATAACAGTATAGAAGGCGTACAAAAATGGGCGAAAAAGGTTGGCTAAAAACGGTTCTGGACGGCGCAAAGGCAGATTACGAGAGCTGGCCAGAGTGGATGCGTTCCCCGGAAGCCGCCGAGCGCATCCAAGACGCCGATCACAGTCGAGGTGAAATCCGCGAAGACCCCCAAACTGCTGCCGCAGTTCAGGAGGCTCCGCCCGAATGACCAGTCCGTCCTACAGGTAGGCTCTTTGCCCGCGCGGCCCCCGCGGTTGGCCGTGATGTTGGACAGCGGGCTATAGGATTCTTGATCGTCCTAACGGGTTTCGAACGCGGTGCCGATAGTCGAAACTCGATTCCTATAGTGGTCATGGCGGACCGGTCCTTGGGATCTCGTACTGATTTCGGATGCCCGCCGACCAGGGTCCGCAATCCCCAGGTCCCGCCTCATCGACCCAGGAAGCGACGGCTTCGGCGGCTTGCTCCTTGGTGGGGGCGTCTCTAATTGCGCCGTCGGAGCGTCGCGAAGGCGACGGAGTGATCGCGCGAGGAGTAGCGGACGGGCCTCACCTAATTTCGATCTCAAGCAGCGAGCCGTCCGGCGCCGCGCTCCGCACTAAAGCAATGTCTTCGTTTCCTTCGGATTCGCTGTGGAACTCTCCTCCCCGACTGGTGCCGGCTTGATTCTCGGTACCCTGCGGTGGTTCGTTGGCACGCTGCCGAATCTGCTCGTAGACCTTGGTGTTAAGTCCCCGATACATTCGCAGCAAGCGCCCATCGGGCATCTGTGCCTGCCACTGGGAACCCCTTGGTGAACACCCAAAACCGGCCATCGATGATCACCTGAAAACCGGCCAACGATAAACCGCCATCCAGGACGTTAATTCCGACCCGAGGGCCGATACCCTCGGCGATGTGAGTAACGTCT
>Ga0181535_10000631_pt1 | contig 51331 bp, 30 predicted proteins | sample PEATcosm2014_Bin_44_FD_119774 | JGI IMG/M metagenome (GOLD analysis project Ga0181535, IMG submission 119774) | Peatland microbial communities from MTU Mesocosm Facility, Houghton, MI, USA - PEATcosm2014_Bin17_30_metaG | ecosystem: Environmental > Terrestrial > Soil > Wetlands > Peat | place... | reverse complement strand
GGAAACGATCCGACCACCAGCGATATTCCCGTATGGGAGTTCGCCGATTCGGTTATGAAGCAGTGGGGAGCGCACTCGTTCAAGTTCGGTTTCGACTATCGTAGCTGGGTGCAGAAGCGCAACCTGGCCACCAATTTCCTCGGATCGTATTCGTATAGCAGCAACCTGATCAACCAGAATGGAACCAGCGGCGTCAATGGGTGTCCGGCGGGCAACAAGTATTGCGGAACCGGCAACTCATATGCGGATTATCTGCTGGGTTACTACAGCGGAGCCTCGACCTTCCAGCCGGGTCCGTTCTCGGCCACGGGAGCAGCACCGGGCCATGAGAACGACTATGTCTTCAAATACGCGGCACCCTATGTCCAGGATGACTGGAAGGTTAGCGCCAAGTTGACTCTCAACCTGGGCCTGCGCGCTGATCTACGCACGATTCCGTACGCGCAAACCAACCAACTGTTCTGGCTGGATACGCAGAACGCCGCTGGCGGACTCTGCTTCGCGGATCAGACTCTGCTGACCGACGGCATTGCGCCGGCAGGCAACGGATTCTACCGCTACTGCGGCCAGCACCCCAACCCGAGCAGGCCGTTACCCCTTGCTCCGCGCTTTGGCTTTGCCTATCGTCCCGCAGACAAATACGTGGTTCGCGGCGGCTACGGCATATTCTATGACTCCTCTGAAACGCGCGAGATGGACAACTCGGGAGATCAGTATCCGTACTTGATCCGTACCAGTTTGACGGCGAGTGCCGGCCAAACGTTAAAGTCGACAGATCAGTTGTTCGCCCCGATGAGCGCAATTGCTCCGGTGTCGGCCGCCGCCAATGGCGGAGCCTTTACCGCGGTGATCCTTTCTGAAAACCCGCAAAATCCGTACGTACAGCAGTGGACCGTGTCCGTCGAGCGGGAGATGGCCAGGAACACAACCCTTGAGATCAACTACATTGGCAACAAGGGTACGCACCTTCTGGAGCGCTTCAATGTTGACCAGCCGGGCGCGCTGCCGACAAACGAAGTGGCATACTGCAATGCCAATTCGACAATCACAGTAGCGACAGGCGGCCTGTATAACTGTGCTCCACACTCACGCCAGCCACTGCAAAACTTCAGCAGTTCGAATGGATTCCTGGATAGCAAGTGGATTGGCTATTCCAATTACAACTCGGGCAACGTGAAGTTAGAGCATCGCGCATCCAACAACGCCATCTTGCTGGTCTACACCTGGGCCAAGAGCATGGACAGCAAGTCAGCAGCTGCCGGCATCGGCGCCACTAACAGCTACGCTGGTCCGATGGACTCCGCTAATCCGCACCGGGATTACGGGCGCTCTGACTTCAATGTGGGTCAGCGCTTCGTCGCCAGCTATGCCTATGTGCTGCCGGTTGGCCGCGGCAAGAAGTTTGGCGCAAACATGAATCGCGCAGTGGACGCTGCGGTGGGGGACTGGGAGTTCACAGGCATCGGCACTTTCCAGGCCGGTTTCCCCTTCTCCGTGATGGCCAACGACACCAATTCGTTGCTGGGTACACCGATCCAACGCGCCGACCTCGTCGGGAACCCGCATTCCGGATCAGTCAAGAATGCCAAAGAATGGTTCAACACAGCCGCCTTCGCAGTCCCGCAGGGTGGTCTGTTCGGCACCAGCGGGCGCAACACCCTGAATGAACCTGGCATCAACAATTGGGATATGGGCATGGTGAAGAATGTGAGTATCTCCGAGAGAGCCAAGTTTGAGCTTCGTCTAGAAACCTTCAACACTTTCAACCACGCTCAGTTCGGCGTTGATGCAAATAGCTCCGTGGGACCAGGCGCGACAGCGGAATCCACTAACGTTACATCTACAACCTTTGGCCAGATTACCTCGTACCGGCCAGCGCGCATCGTGCAACTAGGCGGCAAGTTCACCTTCTAACTTCAACTAACTAAACCGCGATCCGCCACGCTTGTCCAGGTGGCGGGTCGCATCTCCTCTTCGCTATGATTGGGCACCTATGACAGCCACAAGGAAAGCCTGGATTTCCAGTGCATTGATTTTTGCTGGATGCATTGCGGCCCAAGCCCTGGCGCAGGGTGCTTCGGATCGAGACAATTTCGCACAACTTTTTAACACCGGCCGCGCGGCCATGGCCGCGGGTAGATTCGACGAGGCTCGCGCCGACTTCGAACGGCTGGAAAAGATGGATGCGTCCGTCGCCGAGGTTCATGCTACGCTCGGCGTTATCGACTTCAAACTGGGCAGCTTCGATCGCGCTGTGGAAGAGATACGCGCAGCACGCAAGCTTAAGCCCGCTCTGCCTGGACTCGAATCGCTTTTGGCCATGTCCCTTGCGGAAAGCGGCAAAAATCGCGAGGCATTGCCGGGTCTGGAGAAGGCTTTTCATTCAGCCGCCGACCCGGAAGTAAGACGGCAGGCGGGGCTTGAACTCACCGCGGTCTACGGGCGCCTCCAGATGGATCGCCGCGCTGCTGAAACTGCGCTGGCTCTGCGCGATCTCTATAAGGACGATCCCGAAGTGCTCTACACGGTGGGAAAGGTCCTTGGCAATTCGGCATATCTTACGATGCAAAGTCTCTTTCATGGTGCCGGCGGTTCCGTGTGGGCGCGGTTGGCACAGGGCGAAGCGCACGAGAGCCAAGGCCAGTATATGGATGCAATCAATAGCTATCGCAGTGTGCTGGAGATCGATCCGCAACGCGTGAATGTGCATTACCGCATGGGACGGGCCTATCTATCGAAATGGGGATCAAGCCAGTCTGCCGAAGATCTCGCTGCTGCCGACGCGGAGTTTGCAAAGGAGTTGGAAATCAATCCAGGAAATGCCAATGCAGCTTATGAATTGGCTGGATTGCGCTCCAAGCGTGGCGACCAAGTCGCGGCTCAACAGCTCTACGAATCCGCAATTCATTACTACCCTGAATTTGAGGAAGCGGAGGTGGGTCTGGCCGGCATTCTGCTTAATGAACAGAAGCCATCGCTGGCTGCAGACCACCTGCGACGAGCGACCGCACTTCGAGCAGATGACGAAGTGGCCTGGTATCGCCTGGCGCAGGCCGAGCGTCAGCAAGGCAATTCGCAGGCTCAAAAGCAGGCCCTAGCGGCATTTCAAAAGCTGCGCAATCGTTCAGCTGCCGAGCGGAACCAGGCAGCATCCACGCAATCGAAGGATAGCGTCACACCGCAGGAACTGGGCTCGGAGGCCCAACAGCAATGATCGGAATGGCGAAGGGAATACACCGCGCGGGCCTGTGGCTCGTAGTTGCCGCAGCTTGTGCAGGGCTTGGAACTGTGCTGTTCACCCCCTCCGCACGCGCACAGGCGCTCAGTCCCGCGGCTCTGCGCGTAGACGAAATGGTCACGCCACTTGGCATCGACGATGCGCAGCCGAGGTTTTCCTGGCAATTGCGGGACAATCGACAAGGCGCGCGGCAGACAGCTTACCGGCTGCTCGTTGCGTCGAAGCCGGAGTTGCTGGCAGTGGGCAAAGTGAACGTGTGGGATAGCGGGCGTATTGCAAGCGGGCAGTCGGTGGCCGTTCCTTACGCTGGGGCGAGTATCGCTCCTTCGACGCGCTATTTTTGGAAAGTTCTGCTTTGGGACCAAGAGAACAAACTCGCACCCGAGAGCCCGGTCAGTTGGTGGGAGTCGGGGCTATTGAATCAGGCATGGCGCGCGCAATGGATTGGTTATGAAACGGCAGAAGAGCGCGCAGTTCGGCATTCCGGCGCGAAGTGGATCACGAGTCCAAAGCCGGATGTCAATCAGCCGCAAAACGCAGAGGAACATATCACCTACCGGGCGCATGTGGAACTGACCAAGCCGGTCCGTCGTGCCACTCTGTATGTCTCGGCCGAGGATACGGCTTCGGCCTGGATCAACGGCCAGCAAGTTATGAAGAGCAAGCCGCTACCTGCCTGGAAGCAACTTCCATGGAAAAAGTACGTGCCGCAGGAAGTCACGGCCGCGCTCAGCATCGGCGCCAATGTTATTGCAGTCGATTCGATTCACTACAACATAAGTCCTAGTGGGAACCCGGCAGTCAGTAACCCGCCAATGCAGACGACGTTGGTCGTTTGGTATACAGATGGTTCGATGCAGAGTTGGGGCAGTGGCGCTGATTGGAAGGTCTCGCAGCGTCCCGTCGAAGGATGGACGGGCGTGAACTTCGACGAGAGCGGATGGAAGAATGCAATCCAGTGGACCGAGGATTCGAACGCCAAGGCGATGGGAGACGATCCCCTTGGCGCCCCGTGGCCAGCGGAATCGGTGAAAGCATTTCGCCGTGGCTTCAAAAGCGCAGGGGAAGTGCGCTCGGCGCGGTTATATGTCACTTCTTTGGGGGCGTATCAGGTTTTCCTGAATGGAAAACGTGTTGGCAACGATGCATTGGCGCCGGGATGGACGGACTATCGCAAGCGGGTCGAATATCAAACTTTCGATGTAACCGCGAACATTCTGAGCGGCGCCAACGTGCTTGCGGCGCTGCTTGCTCCGGGCTGGTACTCAACGCCGTTGAAGTGGTTTCAACAGCCCAATAGCTACGGTTTGACGCCGCCCTCACTGCTTGCCGAGTTGCGCATTGAACGTGCCGACGGCAGAGTGGAGTGGATTGCGACCGATGGCGCGTGGAAGGCGCGGCAGTCGCCCATTCTCAAGGCCGAGATTTATGACGGAGAAACCTACGATGCGCGGCTGGCGCAACCTGGATGGGATACCGCCGGATTCGATGAGGCAGGCTGGACACCTGCGACCGTGATCGCGCCCAAGCCGGTGGTCATTGAAGCGCAAGACTTCCAGCCAATACGCGCCGAATCCGTGTTGCATGCGAAAACGATGAAGGTGCTGAAACCCGGCGTCTATCTTTACGACTTCGAACAGAATATGACCGGAGTCGAGCGCATTCGTGTTGAAGGACCTGCCGGCGCTGACGTGCAAGTGCGCATGGGCGAGGTCACAAATCCAGACGGCACACTTTACACGGACAACCTGCGCACCGCAAAGGCGACAGACCATTTCATTCTCGCCGGAAAGGGCGTGGAAGAGTTCCAGCCTCGCTTCACCTTCCACGGCTTCCGCTTTCTCGAAATCAGCGGCCTGACCGTAGCGCCCGCCAAAGAAGCTGTCGAGGCAATTGTCCTTCATACCGACGCGCCCTTTACAACGCAACTGAAGACGGGCAGTGCAATGCTCAATCAGTTATGGAGCAACATCCTGTGGGGGCAACGGTCGAATTTTGTGGGGGTGCCAACCGACTGTCCCCAGCGCGATGAGCGAATGGGATGGACGGGCGATGCCGAGGTCTTCTGGCGCGCCGCCTCCTACAATGCAGATCTCGCGGCCTTCTCGCGCAAGTTCGCTTCGGATCTGCGCGGAACCCAGGACGGCACTCCGTACTATGGCATCATGGCGCCGGGAACGGGCATGAGTTCGCAGGCTTCCGGCGCTGGGTGGAGCGATGCAGGCGTCATTATCCCATGGACCTCATGGCTGCAATCCGGCGACACAAGAATCATCGAGCAGAACTGGGATGCGATGGAGAAGTACCTGGGCGCGATCGAGAAGGCTAATCCCGACGGCTTGTGGATGCACGATGCGGGCATACCCTTCGGCGATTGGCTTTCGCCTGAAGGGCCCACGAGTTCTTCACTTGTGGCCACAGCCTATTGGGCCTATGACGTCACACTCATGCGCCAGATGGCCCACGCCGTCGGCAAACGTGACGAAGAGGCGCGCTTCCAAAAACTCTTCGAACATATCCGTGCCGCGTTCGCGCAAAAGTATGTGCACGCAGATGGTTTCATCCCCGGCGCGGACAGTGGACCGTCCCCCTTCGGACAGATCAACAATCCCGACGCGAAGGCAAAAGGCGGCGACACGCAGACCGGCTATGTGCTGGCGCTCAACATGCACCTGGTGCCCGATGATTTGCGTTCTGCCGCTGCTGCAAGGCTCGTGGCAAAAATCGAAGCCAACCACGGCATGCTCGGCACCGGATTTCTCGGTACGCCCTATTTACTCGCCACTCTCGTCGAGACCGGCCATAGCGATCTCGCATTCAAACTGATGTTGAATACCGATTATCCATCGTGGGGTTATCTGGTGGACCATGGCGCAACCACCATGTGGGAGCGCTGGAACGGCGATCAGATGATGGGCGATCCAAGCATGAACTCCTTCAACCACTATGCCTACGGTGCAGTCGCCGACTGGATTTACCGCTATGGCGCTGGAGTTGATGCGACTCCCCTCGATGCAGGCTTCCACACCGTCTATCTGCATCCGGTATTCGATCGCAAGATCGGCAGTCTTGATCTGCGTTTTCAATCGCCCTACGGCGAAATTCACTCAAGCTGGAACGTGGACGGCGATAAAGCGCACTGGATGCTGACCATTCCGGCGAATGCGACCGGTTGGCTGCGCGCGACGAATGCCGAAGCCGCAACGTATGTACTCAATGGTGCCCCTCTGGTAAACAACAATTTAGCAACCCCGTCGACAAAAGAAGGACAGACAGGCTACGAACTCCCTGCCGGCACCTATCGATTTGATGTAGCAGACGTGAAGTGACGACAAGAGATTTGTAACTCAATCTAAAACATGCGATGACAGATGATTTGATTCGCATCCATCGTACTGGCCAGCTTTTTCAGGACTGAAGAAACAACTCACTTCAGCCAAAAAACACACTAGCAGCAAGTGATCGTGAAGAAGGAGAAAGATGAGTTTCTGGACAAGAGGACTGATCTCGACAGGTTTGGTGACGGTTCTTGCCTTAGGTGCCGCCTGTGCGCAGAACCAACCCGATCCGCTCAAGAGCGGCTTTGCGAATCCGCCGGAGAGTGCTCGCCCCCGCGTGTGGTGGCACTGGATGAATGGCAATATCACCAAGGACGGCATCAAGCTGGATTTGGAATGGATGCATCGCGTTGGACTCGGTGGCTTCCAGAACTTTGATGCCGCGTTGGAAACTCCAAAGGTCGTCGATCATCGGCTTGCCTATATGACCCCGGAGTGGAAGGATGCATTTAAATACGCGATTACTTTTGGCAACCAGTTGGGGATGGAAGAGGCGATCGCAGGCTCTCCCGGCTGGAGCGAGTCCGGTGGGCCTTGGGTGCCAGCCTCCCAGGGCATGAAGAAATATGTATGGAGCGAAACATCGGTTGAAGGGGGTAAACCCTTCAGCGGCAAACTTCCCAATCCGCCGGGAAATACAGGAGCGTTTCAAAACATCGGAATACAAGATGCTCTCAGTGCACCGGCCGGTGCGGCGCCGATTCCGCAGTTTTACGCCGATTCCGTGGTAGTGGCCTACCGCAGGTCGTCCGTCGATACGCCCATTGAAGCGCTGCACCCGAAGTTGACCGCCAGCGGAGGCTCTCCGGATTTTGCGATGCTGCGGGATGGCGACTTGCAGAAGACGACCAAGCTGCCAAAACCTGCTGCTGGCGCGAGCTCCTGGATACAATATGAGTTTGCCAAGCCGCAGAGTATCCGGTCTGTGACCATTGCCGGCAACGATCCTACCGGTTTTGCCGCCATGTTCACTGGCAGGGTGGACAGAGCCCTTGAGGCGAGCGACGACGGGAAGAACTTCAAAGAGGTGGCAAAGTTGACAGGTGGCGACGCGGCCGAACACACCTATGCTTTTCCGGCAGTGACGGCGAAGTATTTCCGCGTCACCTTCAAGCCATCGCCTCCTCCTCCGTTGCCCTCGTGGATGGGCGATGTGGATACGAGTTCGTTTGGATTCGCCGGTCACGACCCAGACCCGAATTATGCGATTGCCGAGCTGGTGCTGCACGCCGGAGCACGCGTAAACCTGTTTGAAGACAAGGCCGCTTTTTCTTCCGCGGGAGACATCTACCCCCTCGCGACGCCGGCGGTTGCCATCTCTGAAGCCGTAGCAAAATCCGATGTAATCGATCTGACGTCGAAGGTGGGCCCCGATGGAACGTTGAACTGGACGCCTCCAGCCGGCGATTGGGTGGTGCTTCGGTTCGGGTATTCACTGCTTGGCATCACCAACCATCCCGCGACTGCGGAGGCAACCGGACTGGAAGTGGATAAACTCGACCGCCGGTATGTGAAAGATTACTTCGATAAATATCTGGACAGCTATAAGGAAACAGTGGGTCCTGAACTGATGGGGAAGAAGGGGATTCACTATGTGATCAACGATAGCTGGGAAGCCGGATCGCAGAACTGGACCGACAACATGGTCGAGCAGTTCAAGAAACTGCGCGGCTACGATCCCGTTCCATGGATGCCGGTTCTCACTGGCCAGGTGGTGGAGTCGTCTGAGGCCAGCGATCGCTTTCTATGGGATTTCCGCAAAACGATTGCCGACCTCATTGCCAACGAGCACTACGGACAACTGGAAGCAACGCTGCATGAGCGGGGCATGGGCCATTACGGCGAGTCGCACGAGTCCGGGCGCGCCTTTGTTGCCGATGGCATGGAAGTGAAGAAGTTCAACGAAGTGCCCATGAGTGCGATGTGGACGCAGTCACCAGGGGTTAATAACGTGCAGTACGGGTACAACGCGGATGATCGCGAATCGGCCTCTGTAGCGCACATCTATGGCCAGAACCTTGCTGCCGCCGAATCCATGACCGCGGCAGCGGCGCCCTGGGGTTGGTCGCCGTCAACGCTGAAACCTACAGCCGATCAGGAGTTTCTGAACGGCATCAATCGCTTTGTAATTCACGAGTCGGCCCATCAGCCGCTGGTGGGCAAGGGAACTGCCCCCGGCCTGACCCTGGGACCGTTCGGTCAATGGTTCAACCGCAACGAGACCTGGGCCGAACAAGCAGGTCCGTGGGTTAACTATCTGGCGCGCACCAGCTTTCTCCTGCAGCAGGGCCGCTTCGGTGCGGACCTGATCTACTTCTATGGCGAAGACTCAAACCTGACTGCGATCTTCAACGAGAAGGCGCCTGACATTCCAGCCGGATATGGCTTCGACTACGTGAATGCGGATGCCCTGATCCACGAACTGAATGTTGCGAATGGTCAGGTAACAACCAAGAGCGGGATGAGCTACAAAGTGCTGGGGCTCGATCCGTATAGCCAGCATATGTCGCTGCCGGTGCTGCGCGCCATTCACAAACTGGTGACGGCAGGCGCCGTTGTCGCCGGACCGAAGCCGATCGACGATCCAAGCCTGTCTGACAATCAGGCCGAGTTCCAAAAGCTGAGCGCCGAGTTATTCGGCGATGGCACGGGTGTGCACTCTGTTGGCAAGGGCGCGGTTTATGCAGGACAGAGTTTGACCGATGTCTTTGCCGCCCTCCACGTGGCGCCCGACTTCGACTACAGCAAGCCGGAAAACGACACGAGCATTCTCTTTGTCCATCGCAAACTGAGCGATGGCGACCTCTACTTTATCGACAACCGCCGCGACCGCAGCGAAACCGTGGACGCCAGCTTTAGAGTTACAGGCAAGGCGCCAGAGTTATGGTTTGCTGAAACCGGCAAATCAGAGCCGGTCTCCTTCAAAATCGCGAACGGCCGAACCAACGTGCCGTTGAAGCTGGAACCCTGGGGCACGGTCTTCGTGGTCTTCCGCAAGGCGGCCCATGCGACCGCTCACACGCTTCCCGTTCAAACAGAGAAGGAACTCGTCACCGTTGAAGGTCCGTGGGCCGTCGCGTTCCAGGCCGATCGAGGCGCTCCGCCGTCCATTACGCTCGACAACCTCTCATCCTGGAGCGAAAGCACCGATGCCGGAGTGAAGTACTTCTCCGGGACCGGCACTTACACGAAGACCATCAACGCCAACCCCGAATGGTTCAAAAAAGGCGCGCATGTGTGGATCGATCTGGGCGATGTGAAGAACTTGGCCGAGGTTACAGTCAACGGCAAGTCTCTGGGCACTGTCTGGCACACGCCCTATCGCATCGATGCAACTGCCGCTCTGAAGCCCGGCGCTAACCAAATATCGGTCAAGGTAACCAATGCGTGGGTAAACCGCCTCATTGGCGACCAACAGCCGGGCGCAACCAAGGTCACATTCACCACCGTGAAACCCTACAAGGCCAGTTCAAAGTTGCTGCCTTCCGGGCTGCTCGGGCCGGTGCGCCTGTATGCCATTGCTGCTGAGTAAAGAGAGAAGGGAAGATATTCGCCGCACCCTCCACTAAGAGTGGAGGGTGCGGCCAGCCTCTCTCATGAGTGCCGCCGAACTCATCTCACCCAACTGTGCGCCCCACCAACAAAGTGAGCTCGTGGGCGGCGCCGTTTCGCTCGGTTGATCGCCTTTGACGCCATGTGGAATCTGTAAGGTAATGTATTTAAAGTGGATATGCGTTCGCCGTTGGAACGATAGGAACATTGTTTGAGGCTTCGGTAAGACCAGGTTCACAAGCAGCTCCTGTGTGCGTGTCTCATGGGCCGGGGGTATACTTGCTTCCGAATGAACCCGAGCATGGTGAGTCCTCAGAAGAGCGCGGAATTGATCGAATTATCCCTTGCAGACAAGGACGCTGTGCTGCTGCAGACTGAGCGGCTGCTTGCTAGCCCCCATTTCAAGAACAGCCGCCGGTATACCGATCTGCTGCGCTACGTGGTGCAACAGACCATCGATGGCCACTCCGACACCTTGAAAGAGCGCACCCTGGGCATCGAGGTGTTTGGACGCGAGCCAGGTTTCGATACTGCTGGAGACTCCATCGTTCGAGTCGCCGCAGCCGAGGTAAGAAAGCGGATCGCGCAGTACTACCAGGAAGACGGCCACGAAGACGAGCTGCGGATAGATCTGCCATCCGGGTCGTATGCGGCACGTTTTCGGCGCCCGCTCGGGAAGATACCGGAAGTTGTTGCAGGAACCGACGCCTCTGCGATTTCCCCAACAGACCATTCCATGGAGCAGGCACAGACGAGCACACGCCACTCGCGCTGGATGAGGCTCGCTATCGTAACCGGATCGCTCATGGTGGTCGCGTTCGCAATTGCGCTTGGAAGCCAATACATGGATTGGCCGCCAACGCAACGAGACCTGCTGAGGCCTCTATGGAAGAGTCCCAACGATGTCATCCTCTGTATCGGGTCGCCCCTGCTTGCTCAAAACCAGCCTGGAGTCAACGATCAGGCGGAAGCAACGGCACTGGGTCAGCCGACCGCAAACAACACGGTGATACCACTCTCAGACGCCGTGGCGCTCTCCCGCTTTCAAGTGCTGCTGAATAGCCACCGCAAAGCCAATCGGGTACAGCTCGCGCGGAATACGACGTTCGACGATCTGCGGGCTGGGCCGGCCATCCTGATTGGCGCTCTGGATAATCCTTGGACGCTGCGATTGACCGAGAAGCTGCGCTTCCACTTCAGAGGCACAGACGCAGAGGAAGGCGAGATCGTCGACAGTAAGGCGAAACCGGATGGGCGCTGGAGCGTCAATTTTCATGTCCCCTATTCCGATAGGACCCAGGACTATGCAATCGCGGCGATTACTCACGATGACACGCTCAATCAACCTCTGGTCGTAGCTGCAGGGATTGGGCCGAATGGAACGATGGCCGCCAGCGAGTTCCTCATGGACCGGAGCAACCTGGACGCCCTGAAACGAATGGCGCCGGCCAATTGGAGCGGAAAGAACGTGGAAGTTGTTTTGGCCACCCCGGTCATTCAAGGCAATTCTGGACCACCACAAATCGTTGCGGTTGAGTACTGGTAACCAAAGCTGGTCTGGCAGTTGCCTGAATCGGGATCAGCTTGCGCATGTACTGCAGGCAAGTCCAGATTTGCCCGAGCCCTAAACACAATCCGATGAGAGCGCTCATCGGATTGTGAACTGCCCGATGGGCGCCACCGGCGGAGTAAAACCAGGACCCGGTGGCGTAGTGAATCCGGTGGATTCCCGCATCAAGCTCGGAACTCCACCGGTCAATACAATCGTGCCCAGTTCAGCGGCTCAAGGCGACATACTTGCGACCGGTATAAAGGCGGAACCCACCGCTTGCCTCGGACAGGATCTGGAGCGGCACCGGGCGTTTCATGTCGGTATCAGTGGCAGAGGCCACACTCAGTATCTCGTGTGCGCCCAGGTCGGTGACCAGGAACTTGTCGCCGTCGATGAACCCGATCCCATAAGCGCCTGCAGCAAGGCTTTGGCCCGCCACCTTGATAGGAACCTCGGTGATGAAATAGGCCTGGTATTTGGCAGCGACGCCAGTGGAATATCCGCTGGTGTCCACCAGACTGGCTAAAACAAAGAACCCGTCGGCAAACTTGATGCCGGCGGAATTCCGCAGTTGCGTGCTCGCCGTTTGCCCGCGATAGAACACGGATTGAGGCATGAGCTTGTTCATTTCGGCCGGCTTGAGAAGCGTTGCGCCGCCCTGCGCCAAAGCAGACATCGATGTCACTATCACCAGAGCGGCGAGGACCCCGGCTGCTTTCTTGATACTTTTCCAGTTTTGCATCCCAAAAACCTCCCTGTTGCTTACGTGTCCCGCAGTATAGCGCAACCTGGTGTGATCTTGCTCTTTGCCCAAAGCTCGCGCTAGCGCTTCGGCAGGGCCGCTCGCTCGGATGGCTGAAACCGGCATTTGTTGGCGATGGACTCCTATAATGGCAGAGGCTTTCAATCTTCAATGCAGGCTGGATTCTGCATAAAGGGTCCACTAACCGCTTTTATGAACCAGCTTCGAACCATCGCGAACGATGTGGCGGCAAACACCGCATGGCGACAGGCTGTGAAGCATGCGTTTGCACTGTCGCACGCGGTTGGGCGGCGAAGGTTGCGACCCCGGGCCGGGAAATCCCACTTGAAGATGATGTTGTGCCTGGCCTGTGCCGCTGCGGTGCTGCTCATCTGCGTGCCTGCCGGGCTGGCTGTCGAGCCCTCGACGCCGCTGGCTAATTTTGGCCGGCAGATATGGGCCATGGAGAGCGGACTCCCGCAAAATACCGTGCAGGCTCTGGTGCAGACGCGGGACGGCTTTGTGTGGCTGGGGACGGAAGCTGGGCTGGTACGTTTTGACGGCGTTGGCTTCCAGGTCTTTGATCGCAGTTCGAATCCTGCTCTGCCGGGGAACGATGTTTGTTGCCTTCTTGAGGCGCGGGATGGCGCATTGTGGGTGGGCACCAGCGAGGGGCTGGCGCGATGGAAGGATGGCGAGATCAAAGCGTACTCGACGCGCGATGGACTGCCGGGGAATGGGATTCGGGCATTGGCAGAGGGAACCGGCGGGGAACCATGGGTCTACACAGATCAAGGACTGGCACGGCTGAGCGGCGGCAAATTTGTCGCCGCCGGAGAGTGGCGTCCCGGTAATGCCATTACGGCGGTGACGACAAAGGGCAGCAGCGGTTTCTGGGTGGACAAGCCGGCGTCCGTGGGCGAGCCGTGGAGAAAAGGCGCAGAGAAGTCCGGATTGCCGAAAGACGGCATCAAGTTTGTGGCGCTGAACGGGGAAGGAAGCGCATTCGCCGACAAGAATATTTTGGTGATTTTGCATGGTGACCGCATCGCAGCGCGGCTGATGGTGGGCAAGGAGTTGCCTGGAAATCGAATTCAGGCATTGTTCACCGACCGCGAAGGCAGTTTGTGGATCGGGACCGACGATGGGCTGGCTCGATGGGCGGAGGGAAAGCTGCAGCGGCTTCCGGTGACCGATCCGCTGGCCACGGCGTCGGTGCTGGCGCTGATGGAAGACCGTGAGGGCGATCTCTGGGTGGGAACCGAATCCGATGGGCTGCACATTCTGCGCGACCAGCGGTTCCGCATCTTTGATGTGCGTGAGGGCCTTGCATCCGATGCCACGACCGCGGTGATGGAAGACGGCGGCGGGACACTTTGGGTGGGAACCCAGGAGAACGGCTTGAGTGCGCTGCGGCGAAGCGGTAACGGAATGAGCCTGGCGCGGAACTGGACCGTGCGGAATGGCTTGGCGAGCGATGTGATTTTGTCGCTTGCGGCCGCACCGAGTGGCGACGTTTGGGTGGGCACTCCGGACGGACTCAACCGGATTCGCGGCAACAGCGTTGCTACCTTCACCTCGATCGATGGGCTCCCGGACGACTTCATCCGTTCGCTGCTGATAGACGCCGATGGTTCGCTTTGGATTGGCACCCGGCGCGGATTGACGCACTGGAAGATTGGAAACAACAAGGCGGGCGGTGTGCCTTCCGCCGCGTCGATGGAGACCTATACGCATGAGAACGGGCTGGGCAGCGACTTGGTTGGTGCAATGGCTCGTGACGTGAAGGGTGACCTTTGGGTGGCGACACTGGCGGGGTTATCGCGGCTGCACGATGGCGCAATCTCAAACTTCACCACGGCCAACGGGCTTTCGAGCAATGTGATTACGGCACTGCTGCCACGCGGCGATGGGACCCTGCTGGTCGGGACGCAGGACCGCGGGTGGAATGTGTGGGACGGGCGCAGATTTTCCGCCGCAAAGCAAAATGGGCTTGAGCAGACATCGATTCACACGATTCTCGCCGATGGTGGAGGGCATCTCTGGTTCGCCACGGGCAACGGAATCGCACGCTGCAATTACGGAGTGAGGAGTGGAAGCAACTCCGCGGCAGAGTATGAGCACTGGATGGAGTTCGGCGCCGCGGATGGACTGCATAGCCGCGAGACAGCGACCAACAGCCACCCTTCAGCCTGGCAATCACGGGACGGCTATCTATGGTTTGCCACGCCCAAGGGATTGGTGGAAGTGGACCCGGCGCACTTTCCCGTAAACACGATTCCGCCTCCGGTGGCGCTGGAGAGGTTTCAAGTGGACGATGTAAGTCAATCGTTGCACGGAGCTGATTCCTGGTTGAAAGTGCAAGCGGGACATGTGCGATTTGAGTTCGATTACGCGGGGTTGAGTTTTGTGGCGCCGCTGAAGGTTCGGTACCGCTACATGCTTGAGGGCTTTGACCACGGCTGGACCGAGGCCGGTGCGCGGCGCACAGCGTATTACACGAATATTCCCCCAGGGCGATACACCTTCCGCGTGCAGGCGGCCAACAACGACGGTCTCTGGAGCAGGGAAGGGGCGGCACTGAGCTTTGAATTGCGGCCACATTTCTATCAGACGCTGTGGTTCTACGCGCTGCTTTTGGTGGGCGTGGTGGCGGCGGTTGTGCTGTTGCTGAGGCGGCGGCTTAACGTGGCCGAGCGCGAATTTCGCGCAGTGCTCGGCGAGCGAAGCCGGATCGCGCGCGAAATTCATGATACGCTCGCGCAAGGTTATGTAGGCGTCTCTGTTCAGTTGGAGGTATTGGCGGAATTGCTGCGGCAGCGAAAGCTGGACGATGCGGGAAAACATCTGAACCAGACGCGCGCATATGTACGGGAAGGGCTGGCCGACGCCCGCCAGTCGATTTGGGCGCTGCGCACACAGGATGCGGATGAGACAACTCTGCCTGTAAAACTGAGACGACTGGCGGAAGGAGCCGGAGGCGAGGGATTGACCGCCAATTACAGTGTTTTTGGGGCTTATCGACCGCTGCCGATCGAAACAGAGCGTGAATTGCTGCGGATCGCGCAGGAGGCCATCCATAATGTGAAGAAGCATGCTGGAGCCAGTCAGTTGTGGGTCGAGTTGAAGTATGGTCCGGATACGATTGAGCTCGAGGTCCGCGACGATGGGCGGGGAGGGGCACTGGATGGGGCGGGCAGATCAATACTAGGCAACTTTGGATCGGGGCACTTTGGGTTGACGGGCATGAGAGAGCGCGCGGCGGCGATCGGCGGGAAGCTTGAAGTGAGCAGCGCGCGCGGAACAGGAACCACAGTACGGTTATGCGCACCGGCGCCAGGTGCAGTGCGCGAACAGACGGGAGAAAAGCATTGACGACGGAATCGATTCGAGTGCTCATTGTGGAGGACCACAACGTGGTTCGCCAGGGGCTGGTTGCGCTGCTGAATGTAGTGGACGGATTGACGGTGGTGGGGGAGGCGGCCGATGGGCTTGAAGCCATCGATCAGTTTCGCAAGCATCAACCGGATATCACGCTGATGGATCTTCGGTTGCCCCGGCTGAGTGGAGTTGAGGCGATCAAGCGCATTCGGGAAGAAGCGCCACAGGCCCGGTTCATTGTGCTGACCACCTACGACGGCGACGAAGACATCTATCGCGCGTTGAAAGCCGGAGCGCGCGCCTACCTGCTGAAGGGGATGACGAGCGAAGATCTTGTGACCACGATTCGCGCGGTGCACGCGGGCAAGTCGCACATTCCGCCCGCAATTGCAGAGAGACTGGCTGAGCGCATGGGCACCGAGGATCTAACTCCGCGGGAGTTCGATGTGCTGCAAGAGATTGTGCGTGGAAAGAGCAACAAGGAAATAGCGGCGGCGTTGAGCGTTTCAGAGGCGACGGTGAAGACGCACATCAACAGTTTGCTGGGCAAGCTTGGCGTGACGGACCGCACTCAGGCGGCTACAGCGGCTATTCAGCGAGGCATTGTTCCCCTTGAGTCTCTGAGAAAGGCCAAGTCATGATCGCGAGAAGTGCGGTTTTGTGCGGAGTTGTCTTATCGCTACTTGCACTGCGAGCGCCGGCACAACGGACGGCGTGGCGCCAGGCCACACAGGCGGAGTTGGCCTCAGTGTTGCCGTCGCGGGCTGCGGTGGAGAATGAGCATATCGAGACGGAGATGCGCACCGCGTCAGGCATTGTGGATGAGCGTGGCCACTTTATCGCCGGAGTTGTCTTGATTACCGCCGGATACTCGGCAGAAGGGAAGTACTCGCATTACATGATTGTGCAGGCACCGGTACGCATCGGAGACATCGCTCTGAAGCGGGGCGAGTATGCTTTCGGCTGGACGCGAGCGGAAGCGGGAGACACGCTCAGGGTTCATTTCAATCTAGCGGCTACGGGCGCTCTAGTGGGAACAACGGACGCGCACAAGATCATGGCTTCAACGCGATTGGAGAGTCTGCACATCTGGCCGCCGGAGGAGAAGGCTTTAATCCAGATTGGACGGTTTGGAATCCCTTACAAGTTGGGTGGCGAATAACAGCGAAGCCCAAGAGCGCAAGGTTCACTTTTTCATCAGAGCACAATTGTTACGATGCGACTTCAGATCTACGCCTCGCCAGGATAGCGGGAATACTTTCTCCACCCTTTGACTGATATTGCATTGCATCTCGGCCCGCGTATACTCTCTGCATGTTTGAGCCATTGCGCGCAGCCGCTCTTCTGGGACTGCTGGCGGGAAGTACTGCTGTTTGCCTTTCCGCGCAAGTCACAAATCCCCAAATGCCCGCCCCTGGGCAACAGACCGAACAACCCTCTGGAGGTGCTCATGCAACCTCAGAGGGTGGCGTGAATACAGGCCCGGCGCATCCCGCTCAGTACGATGAGCAGCGCCGCCCTATCACTGCGGGCGGCTTTGTGAAGAGCGGCCCCGTCATCTTCGACGACATCTCGCAAAAAGCCGGGGTGACTCATTGGAGCCATAAGATGGGCTCACCGGAAAAGAAATACATTATCGAAACCAATGGGTCCGGTGTGGGCTTGATTGATTACGACAACGATGGATGGCTTGACATTTACGTGGTGAATGGATCGACGTTCGATGCGCTGGATGGCAAGGAGACGCCGCCTCATGCAGCGCTCTTCCACAATAACCACGATGGAACCTTCACCGATGTGGCGGCTAAGGCCGGCGTAACCAACGACCGCTGGGGAGTCGGCGTCGCGATCGCCGACTACGACAACGACGGCTGGCCTGATATCTACGTCACCAACTGGGGCAAGAACCGGCTCTTCCACAACAACCACGACGGCACTTTTACCGACGTGGCGGAAAAAGCCGGGGTGCAATTGGGCAACTGGTCCACGGGAGCGACGTGGGGCGATTACGACGGCGACGGAAGGCTGGACCTGTTCGTGCCGGGCTACGTTCACCTCGATCGCAACAACCTGCCGTCGGGTGGTGAAAACGGAGTCCCCGACACATTCTGCACCTTCCGCGGAGTGCAGGTGAATTGCGGGCCGAGAGGGCTCAAAGGCGAGCCCGACCATCTCTTTCACAACAATGGCGATGGAACCTTCACAGACGTAAGCGAAAAGGCCGGCGTTGCCGACACTCCCGGCTACTATGGGCTGAGTTCGCTGTTCGTCGATATCAATAACGACGGCAAGATGGATCTGCTGGTAGCCGACGACTCCACGCCCAACTATCTTTACCTGAACAAAGGCGACGGCACATTCGAGGACGCGAGCTATCCATCGGGCTATGCGCTGAACGAGGCCGGACGAGAGACCGCGTCCATGGGCATCGCGGCAGGCGATTTTGAAAACAATGGCATGATCGACATCTTCAACACGACTTTCTCAGACGATTACAAGCCGCTCTACCGTAACGAGGGCGATGCCAACCTGACGGACATCAGTTACCAGTTGGGCATCGCTGAGATTTCAGTCCCGTTTCTTGGCTGGGGCGACGCGTTCCTTGACTATGACAACGACGGTTGGAAGGACCTGATCATGGCAGACGGACACGTCTATCCGCAGGTAGACCAGCATCCCTGGGGCACAAGCTGGGCACAGCGGCCGATGCTCTTCCACAACATGGGCGGAAAGAAGTTCGAGGCCGTGCCACCCGTTGAAGGCTCGGGGCTGGCAGACGTCATCAAGGGACGAGGATTGGCCGCGGGCGACCTGTTCAACGACGGAAAACTGGATGTAGTGATTAACGTGCTGGATGGTCATCCGGTGATTCTGCGTAACGTTTCACCGGACAAGAATCACTGGCTCGAGCTCAAGCTCATTGGTGGCCCAAAAAGCCCGCGCGATGCAGTGGGCGCGACTGTCTACCTGACGGCGAATGGCATGAAGCAGCGCGGAGACGTGCTGAGCGGCGGCAGCTACGCTTCAACCAGCGATCCGCGCCCGCATTTCGGTCTAGGCCCGGCGACCAAAGTGGATGATCTCGAAGTGCACTGGCCCGACGGAAAGGTAGAGCACTTTTCGATGCCCGGCGTAGATCGCATCGTCAATCTCGCCGAAGGATCGGGGAAGTAAGACGCGAGTTCCCCGGCTCTAAAGAACTACTCTCCTTGAAGTCTCACTGGGATACGAGCGCAACTTCAAGCAGTCCTCGAAGTCCTGGCGCAATTCCCTAAAACGAGAGACGGGCGCTTAACTGGATCTCCCGTCCAGGCGTGGCAACCTCGGTGATGCTGCCAAAGCTGGATGTGTTCACGAAGCGGTTTGGAGTTCCAAGGTTGGTGTGGTTGAGACCGTTGAAGAACTCGGCGCGGGTCTCAAATCTGGACTTCTCTGCCAGGCTGAAACTCCGGACCAATGCAAGATCCATGGTCTGCAAGCTGGGGCCATAGACCGAGTTCCGACCGACATTCCCGAAAGTGTAGGCAGGCGGCGCAGCGAATGCGCCCGGGTTGAACCATGTGGTCGAGTTCCGGGTGCCCGACGGGAAGATCTTCTGGCCCGTCGAGTTTGCGCGAATAGGATTCTCGCCAACGACGGTTCCGGCATTAGCCGTATCGCCAAACACGGAAATCGTCAGGGGAAAACCGCTTTGGACCTGGTACTCGACGGAGCCGCGCCAATCGCGGGTTAGAGCCCGAGTGAGGTTGTTCTTTGCCAGAACCGGCGGGCTATAGACCGCGCTTACGGCAACGCGATGGCGAATATCGCAGCCGGGGCCCTTCTCCGCGTTCAGGTCGTTGTTGTTCTGTGGAGTTGCTGCCTCGAACATGGGCGAACGGAAGTCAGGAGCGTTCTCAAGCGCCTTGGCGAACGTGTAGTTAGCCAGGAAGCTGAGGCGGTTGGAGGCGCGGCGCCGCACGTTGACGTAGCCCGCGTCGTACCAGCTTTGCGCGGTGTTCTCGAGCAGGTTGATGGTGGTCGCGGGGAATGTGGAACTGGTCATTGTGCTGGCTACGGCGGCGGGAAAAACCGTATTGGGGACGAAGCTGATTTTTGGAAACGGACGGCGCGGTTGTATCAGGCCCGGTCCGGGCTGCGCGTTATTAATGAGGTGGGAGCGCTGCAAGTGGAAGCCGCCTGCGCCCAGATAGCCGACCTCGATTGTGGTCTCGACACCCAACTGCTTTTCAAGCGAGGCGCTCCACTGCTGGACGTATTGAGCCTTTGCATGCAACTGGACCGACGTGAAGCTGACGGCTGTTGTGCCGAGCACGGGGGAGGGAAAGTTCAGCGTGGTGATCGAGGGAATGTAAGGGTCGCTCTGCGCGGTCTCAGGGAAGACATAGGGTACGTTGTGGCGCTGGTTGCACCAGGTGTTCATGTCTACCGGCGTGTAGAAGATTCCGTAGGCGATGTGCGCCACTACGCCGAGCCTGGGGAAGCTCTGCGCCAGACCGAGCCGAGGGGCGAAGTTGGTGTGGTTGGCATACATCAGTCCGCGCGGGTAGCCGTTCTGCCCGCCAATGAAGACCTGGGGCACGCCGCTGGAGAGGTCCAGATTGCTGTTGGTGTAATCAAGATCGACCAGAGGGCTCATGAACTCGTAGCGGAGGCCGTAACTGAGAGTCGTGGTCGAGGTTATTCTCCAGGCATCCTGGCCAAATCCGTCGGCGTACCACTGACGCAATTGCATTTGCGGCACCCCTACCTGGCCCTGCCGCGCCGCCGGCATTGACAGCAGGAAGCTTGCCAGGGCCGATCCGGAGCTGCCGTCGTTAAGCGCGTATTGGGTAGTGTAGCCGTTGGTGTACTGGTAGTAGCCGCGATTCTGGAAGAAACCCCACATGGGCCAGATGAACTTCTGGTAAGCACCGCCAAACTTGGTGCTATGGCGGCCGATTTGCCAGTTCAGGGAGTCCCGGCCTTCGATGACGGTGTCCCAGGCGCTCATCGGCGTGGCCAGATAGTTGTCGCCAAAGGGCGAATATCCCTGGACATTGAAGTAGGGCGCGCCCCAGGCGCCCGGTCCTCCAAAACCGGTTCCGGTAATGCCCAATTGATCGACGATATCGTTTTTGTTGGCGCTCTCGGTAGTGTGCGTCATGACCAGGCGCGAGATGGCCACGGACGCCATGTTGACCATGTGCGGGGAAAGAATTCTGGTCCAGGCCAGGATAGCTTGCTGCGAGAGATTGTCGTGATAGAAACCGAAACCGGGCAGGCCCTCCGGCATAAAGCCGTATTCGCTGGCGGCCGAGTAACGGAAAAAGGCGGTATCGCCGTTGGCAAAACTGTGATCCACGCGTGCCGTTCCCTGGTTGTCGGTCATGCGCTCCTTGCGCGTATCCATGTAGTTGTTGGCATCGTTGCCGGCGCCTACTACGGTTGGCTGCCCCATCATGGTCATGCTGCCCATGTCCATGGTGTTCGGCAGTGGCGTGTATTGATTCAGCATGATTGAGGCTGCCTTGGTCAGGCGCGAAGGCGGAATCACATTCTTCACGCCGTTGTAAACGAACTGCTGGCGGATGAATTGGGGATTTGACAGGCTGGTGGGCAGGTTGGGGTTATAGCCGGAATTCGCGGTTGTGGTGCTCGGATCGTAAATGTCAACGCCGCTTTGGCTGAAGTCGCCGGAGTCTTCGAGTGCGGTTGGCACGGTATCAACCATTGCATCGATCTCAACGTGCCGCAGGGCTTCGTAATTCAAGAAAAAGAAGGTCTTTTGATTGCGCTTGACCGGACCGCCGAACGATGCGCCAAAGTTATTCTGGACAAGGAAATTCGATGAGCCCATCTGGTTGAAGGAGTGAGCATCCATGGCGCCGTTGCGCAGGAACTCATAGGCAGTTCCGTGGAAATGACTGGACCCGGAGCGGGTGACGATGTTGATCTGTCCGCCGCCGGCGCCGCCCATTTCAGCAGAATAACTGCCGGTCTCCACCTGGAACTCCTGAACGGCGTCGGGCGATGGACTGAGGTTCTGAGTGCTGAACGTGGGGTCGGTATTGGTGGCCCCGTCGAGCAGAAAGTAGTTCGCGTTGGGGCGGCTTCCGCCGATGCTCACTGCCGATCGCTGCCCCGGTCTCCAATAGAGAGAATTCATGTCACCGGCCGCGGCGCCGTGGCTTATGTGCGCTCCTGGAACGGTCAGCACCAGGTCGATCAACATTCGGCCATTCAACGGGAGCGAATCCACTGAGCGTTGATCCACCACCTCGCCCACGCTCGGATCCTGAGTCTTGAGTAGGTCGCCCCAGGCCTGAACCGTGACAGTCTGATTGTCGGAGCCAAGGCTCAATTGCAGGTCGAGAGTGGCCTGCTGGCCGACTTCCAGGTTGACCGCATGGGTGGCCTGCTTGAATCCGGAGTGCTCCACCGTGAGCTTGTACTCGCCCGGACGCAATCCGGCAATCTCATAGAGTCCTGATCCATCGGAAATGACTGCGCGGACGGCGCCCGTTTCGCTGGAGAGGATTTGAACCTGCGCGCCGACAATCGGGCGGTGCTGCGGGTCCAGAATCGATCCACGTACAACTGCGTAATTGCTCTGCGCGTGAGTCGCTGCGACAGTGGCAAAGATACAGACGAGAATGACTGGCAATCTTCCGATCATGGGAACTCCTCGGTGGGCCTTCTAAAGGATGCAAATGTCGTCGCTGCAAAGGACAGTGCTCTGCACATGGAGAAGTGTTTACCTTGCGTACCTTCTCGATTCGGTTTGAGCTAATCGAAAGGGATGGTGTGGAAAGCAGTGAAAAATCCGACCAAATCCAAGAGGCGGTTTCCCGAGAAGGGGCTCAGGAAGGCCACACGAATCATGACCACCATACTCTCTGTTCGACTGCGCCGCTGTCATCGCCAGGTATGTGGATGGACTTCTCATCCAATAGGTTGAGAGATCTCAACTCCAGCGACTGCCGGAGGATGATTCCGCAGTAGGGCAGGTGGATGGCTTCAATTGGTTGATTCGCTTTCAAACTCGAAGTCGGCCCACCGCCGTCGTTACTCATCCAGGCTGGGCCTACACCTTTCGATGGAGATTTCTCTTCAACCTGGGCTGGATACAGGCCGTCCCCTGGACTAATAGAATGGTGACCGCCATGCTTCCCCGCTGCAGTGCCTTACGAATCGTTTGCTTGCTCGGTGCCGGTCTGCTTGCCGGGGCTGCTGTCTGCCCCTTTTTCGCAGGTCACATTTCAACAGTGAACGCGGCGGACGATGCGGCGGTACAGCGCGCTGCCTATTCGAGAAGCGTTGCCGCACATTACAAACTACCCTTCGCCACGGACCGGCCGTTCCTGCCCTCCAATGCAACCACCGACACCGGCGAATTCATCGATCCCAAGAGCTTTCCCTCGGCCGAGTACTGCGGGCACTGCCATCAGCAAGCTCACGCGGAGTGGCGCCAGACCGCTCACGCCAACGCCTTCCGCAATCCCTGGTACGTGAAGAACGTAAATCTGCTCAGCAGCGAGCGGGGCATTGAATATACGCGGCACTGCGAAGGCTGCCATAATCCAATCGCGCTGGTTTCAGGCGCTCTGACAGCCGCCTCACCCATCGATCGCAAGTTTGACAATGATGGCGTTACTTGCTCCGTTTGCCACTCCATCCAGAAAGTCACGACCCTCGGTACCGGAAGCTATGTGCTGGGCGTGCCCGCGGTGCTGGTGGATGCCGACGACAAGCCGATCTATGGGCCAGTCTCCGACAAGGAGATCCTGGCCCACCTCGATCGTCATTCCAAGGCTGTGATGCGCGATTTTTATCGCACCAGCGAGTTCTGCGCCGCGTGCCACAAGGCGGCGCTGCCGCGCGAGGAGAATCACTATAAGTGGCAGCGCGCCTTCACGGTTTACGACGAATGGCAGCAGTCCTCATTCGGCAAGGAGTCGCCGCTTCCTTTCTATGTAAAGGACAAGGTCTCAAATTGCCAGACCTGCCACATGGAACAGGAGCCGATCACATCGCGCGATTACGGCGCGGAGCCGGGCAAGCTGGCCTCGCATCGCTGGCTGGGCGCCAATACGCTGCTGTCAAAGTACTACGGCTACGACCAGCAGATGGAAAAGACGATCGCCTTCCTGCGCAACAATGCTCTCAACGTAGACATCTTTGCGCTGGAACGTAATGGCGGCGGAGTCCTTGCGCCGCTGAGTAACGAGCCGTTTACAATTGCACCCGGCGACGACCTCACGGTGACCGTTGTGATCCAGAACAAAGGGATCGCCCATAATCTCGTCCCTGAGCAACGCGATTTCTATGAGAGCTGGGTGGAGTTTGAGGCCAAGGACGCCGCGGGGCGCACGCTTACGCACTCCGGGGGCCTGCAGTCTGACGGCTCGCTCGATCCGAGCGCGCATAGTTTTACCAACCGGCTCGTTAATGTGAAAGGCGAGTTGAACGATCTGCACCAGGTGTGGGATACGCGCGTGATCGCCTATAACAACAGCATCGTCTCGGGCCGCTCGCAGATCGTCCGCTACGAGTTCAGGATTCCCAAGGACGCAACGGGCCCGATTACGGTCACCGCCAAGGTGGATTACCGCCGATTCAATCAGCACTTCATCGACTTTGCCATGGGCAAGCACTACGACGAACCCGTGGTGGAGATGGCTGCGCGCACCCGAACACTGGTGCTCGGCTCCGATCCAGCGACGGCGCCCGATCCGGCGGACAATCCGCTGTGGATGCGGTGGAACAATTACGGCATCGGCCTGCTCGATGCGCAACAATACGCGGAGAGTGAACGCGCCTTTGAACATGTGGCGCAGTTGCGCCCGGACTACGCTGACGCCTACACCAACGTCGCCATCGCAGACTTCTCGTGGCAGCGCTATGGCGCCTCGCGGACCAACCTGGAACAGGCATTGAAGCTGTCGCCGCACAATGCACGCGCGCTTTACTATCTGGCATTGGTTGACCGCATCCAGGGCCATCCCGACGCTGCGATCGCAGATTTGCTGGAAGTAATCACCCAGTTTCCACGTTCGCGCGACGCTCACCGCGAGCTTGGCTTCTCGTTTTATCAGCAGCATAAATATCAGGAGGCACGCACCGAGTACGAGACGGTGCAGTCGATTGATCCCGACGACTTATCCGCGCACTACATTCTCTCCATCGTGTACCGCCGGCTGGGAATGCAGAAGGAAGCCTCGCGGGAGGCCGTGGCTTTTGCCGACCAGAAGGACGATCCGACAGCCAATGTTTATGCGCTCGAGTTTTTGCGCAAGCATCCTGAAGTGACTGCGGAGAGTGTGCCGTGGCATGTACATAAAGATAGCGCGATCGTGAACGCTGAAGCCGGCGGAGGAAGCGGCCAATGAGGTTGTGGCTTCCAGTCATTTGCATACTTCTATCATTCGGTTCGCTCGCATTGGGGTCTTCGCGGAGTCAGCGTGAGCGCGGCGCTGCGGTCTTTGCCGCCAGCGGATGCCGGCACTGCCACGCCATTCAAAACGCGGGTGGCCACAAGGGACCGAATCTCTCCAGCGTGGGCAGGACTTTAACGAAGACCAAGATACGGGAGCAGATTCTTCGCGGGGGCAATGAAATGCCTCCATTTGCAGGGGATCTTGAACCGGCCGAAGTGAAAGACCTGGTAGCCTACCTTCGTTCGTGCCGCGAGAAGTTGAAGAGATAGCGACGCGCGCCGGGAAGGGCAGTCAAGTAGACTGGTGTTTTCTGTTCTGGTTCGAGATTCTGGGTGATTGGGGTCGATGGCAATGCGAAAAACCTGGGTATTGGCGGTTCTGTTCCTGGCGTGGACGACGACGATTTGCGGGGCGCAGAGACGCGACGATGCCGAAGCGGTCGGGCTGAACAATCGCGGCGTTGCGCAGATGAGTCAGCAGTTTACCGAGCGCGCCGCGGATAGTTTCGCTGAAGCCTTCAAGAAGGATCCGAAGCTGGCCGAAGCAGCAGCAAACGAAGGCATCGCACTGCTGGCGCTGCAGAAGGTGGACGAAGCCAAGGTTGTACTGAAACAAGCCATTGCTCTGGACCCGAAGAGCGCGCAGGCGTGGTACAACCTGGGCCTGGCACAACATGCGGGCAACGAATTGGAGTTGGCGCTGGCCAGCTTTCAGCAAGCGGCAAAAATCGATCCGCACGATGCGGATTCCTACTATTTTGAAGGTGCCTGTTATCAGCAGATGAAGGAATTCGACCAGGCCATTTCTACCTTCAAGGCGACGCTGGCGATTAACCCGCTCCATGCTTCTGCTGAGTTCGGCCTGGCGCAGGCGTTGCAGCGCACCGGTCACACCGCGGAGGCGAGAGCGCACTTTACGCGCTTTCAGCATTTGACCAGCACCAAGGTTTCATCGGCGCTCGGCCTGACCTATGGAGAGCAGGGACGCTACTCTCTAGTGACAGCGGTTGCAGAGCCGGAAAGGATTCAGCCTGCCATGATCCCCGTGCGGCTCATGGCAGTGCCAATGATTCCTCGAGCTACAAGTGCGGCCTCCGGAGTACCTGCATTCACAACGACCGGTGGGGCCTGCATGATGGATGTGACGGGCTCAGGGAGCATGGACCTGATACTGATGCAGTCGGGCGCGCAGGCAATTCGGATTCTGCATCTTCGCAGCGATGGGCAGTTTGAAGAGGTTGACGCGGCAGCGGCTGGATTGAAAGCTGGCGGACGCGCTGTGACCTGTGCGGTAGGCGACTACGATGGCGATGGATTGAATGACCTGGCCGTGGCGCTCGATGGTGCGGTGCTTTTGTTTCGCAACCTCGGGCACGGCCAGTTCAAGAACGTGACAGCGGATAGTGGTCTCGCTGCGCGCAATCGGCCGACGGGCATTACGTTTGTGGACTATGACCACGATGGCGATCTTGATTTGCTGCTGACCGGTCTGCCACTCAAGCCGGGCGATGCGCCCAATGTGCTCTGGCGGAATAACGGCAACGGAACATTTACGGAGCAGACAGAGGCGACGGGATTGGGTGGAAGCGGCAACACGGCCGCGGCAATTCTCACCGACTTCAATAATGATCGCGCCGTGGATTTGGCAGTGACCGGCGAAGGAGCGGCGCCCCTGATCTATGTGAATCCGCGCGAGGGGAAGTATCCTGTGCAGCCGCTTTATGAAGGCGTCAAGTTGCCGCCCACTACGGGGATCGCGGTGCTGGACTACAACAAAGACGGCTGGATGGACATTGCCGTGACCCATGCGGGCGCACCAGGACTTACGTTGTGGCGCAACGTGGAGGCTCCGGATCACGCAGGCAGGCGCTTCGTGCGCGTCAAGCTACCGCTGAAGGACGCAGTACGCGGTTGGGGCTTGACACCGATCGACATTGACAATGATGGCTGGGTCGATCTGGCGGCGATTGTGGAGACAAAAGCGGGAGCGCGCGTGCGCGTCTTCCGCAATCGTGGCGACGGCAGCTTTGAGGACGTGAGTTCGCGACTTGGACTGGACAAGATTGCGCTGCATTCCCCGCGGGGACTGATGGCTGCCGATTTGGATGGAGACGGCGCGCCTGACCTGATCGTTACCGAAGAGAATGCGGCGCCGGTGTTGCTGCGGAATGTTGGAGCGAACAAAAATCATTTTGTGCGTCTCGACCTTACTGGACTGGCCGACAACAAGACCGCGCTGGGCGTGAAGGTGGAGATATTTGCGAACGGACTGTGGCAGAAGTGGGAACTTGCGGGCGCGTCCGGTTATGGAACTCAAGCTGCTCCACAAATCCTGGCTGGCCTGGGCGATGCCAAGGGGATAGATTTGCTGCGCATTCTGTGGCCAACGGGAGTGTTGCAGGACGAGATCGACTTGCCGCATGAACCGGTAATCGCGATGAAGGAGGCGGACCGGCGCGGCAGTTCGTGCCCGGTGCTGTTTGCGTGGGATGGGCATCGCTATAAATTTGTTACGGACGTGATCGGCGCTGCAGTTGTGGGGCACTGGTTTACGCCCACGCGGCGCAACATACCGAATCCTGGAGAGTGGATCAAGGTGGACGGCGAAGATTTCGCGCTGATCAACGGCAAACTGAGCCTGCGCTTTATGGAGCCAATGGAAGAGGTGAACTATATCGACCAACTGCGCCTGCTTGCGGTTGATCATCCGGATGATGTGGAAGTGAATCCGGATGAACGCTTCCTCGACGATCCGCCATTTGCCTCGGGCCGCGTGGTGGCCAGTGCGCATTCAACATTGCCATTGGGCGCGTGGGACGGCGAGGGACGCGATGTTCTGGACCAGTTGAGCCGCCACGATCACATCTTTGCCAGTGGATTCACGGTGGTGCCCTACGACGGCTTCGCCAACCTGCACGCGCTCACACTGGACCTGGGCGCCGTAAAGCCAAAGGCTCCGCTGCGGTTGCTGATGGCCGGCTATGTGAACTACTTCAGCGCGACCTCGCTTTATGCCGCATGGCAGGCGGGCATCAAGCCGATTTCGCCCTACGTTGAAGCCGAGTTGAGCGATGGCACGTGGCAACGCATTCCTGGTGAAGCTGGTTTTCCGGCGGGCCTCGAGAGAACGATCGTTGTTGACCTTACGGGAAAGATGCCCGCGGGCACGAGACGCATCCGGCTGATGACGAACCTGCAGGTCTATTGGGACCAGGTGCTGATCGACCAGAGCGAGGATGCTTCTGCGCTCACAAGTGAACTTCCGCTGGCGTCAGCGACGCTGCAGTTCCGTGGGTATCCGAAGCAGATTGAGGGCGCGAGCCCGGGCGATCTGGACTATGACTACAGCCGGGTAAGCCTGACCGGTCCGTTCCAACGGGAGCGCGGAAACTACACGCATATGGGAGACGTGACTCCGTTGCTCAACAGTGTCGATGACCGATTTGTGATCCTCGGCAGTGGCGAGGAGATTCGAGCGGAGTTCGACACGGGCAAGTTGCCCGCCTTGCCGACCCACTGGAAGCGCGATTACTTTTTCTATGCCAACGGGTTTGTGAAAGACATGGATTGGTGGGATGCGCTGCCGTTCACGGTTGCCCAGTTGCCGTTTCATGGAATGAAGTCTTATCCGTATACGGCGAGCGAGAAATATCCGAGCGATGCGGATGCACTCGATTACCAACTGAATTGGAACGACCGGTTCGATTCAGGGGAACCTGTGCGGTCCTATCGATTCAACTATCAGCTTCTTCCATCCACTCCATTGGAGGATCAATCGCCTCGATCAATGCCAGGACAACAACCATGAATGAGATTGTGCTTGCGCCAGCAGTGAAGCAGTTAGAGCTCTTACGCACGGGTCAGGTTTCAGTATCTGAACTGGCAGAGGCCCATATCCAGCAGATCGAGCGGCTGAACCCGGAACTGAACGTGTTCGCCGACTTCAACGCGGAGCGGGTGCGCACACACGCTCGGCGGCTAGATGCAGCGAAGGAGCCACACGGACTGTTGCACGGCCTGCCGATGACGATCAAGTCTTCGATTTCTACAGCGGGGTACCGCTGCGAAATCGGCAGCCTGCTCCACAAGGACGAGATTCCGACTGAAGATGCAGTCGTGGTAGGGCGGCTTCGCGCGGCGGGAGCGTTGATTCTGGGCACGACCAACTGCCCAGAGTTCCTGATGGCATATGAGACCGCGAATCTGCTCCACGGGCGCGTGCGCAATCCGTGGGATCTGAGTCGTTCGCCAGGCGGATCGAGCGGGGGCGAATCAGCAGCCATTGCGGCAGGGCTTTCATCGGCCGGGTTGGGCAGCGACAGCGGCGGCTCGGTGCGGGTTCCGGCGCACTTCACGGGGATCTGCTCGCTCAAACCTACACCGGGCCGCATTCCGGGCCGCGGCCATCTTCCGCCTTGCGTCGGCCCTTTCTCGATTTTGGGCGCCATAGGGCCGATGGCGCGCACGATGGCCGATGTTGAACTGCTGTTTGGCGCGCTCGCCGGTCAGGATCCGGGCGATCCCGTCAGTCCTCCGTTGGCGCTCACCAAACCTTCGCTCGACGAATTGCGGGCGCACACGATCGGCTTTTTTGAGGATGACGGCCTGTGTCCGGTTACCGAAGAGACGAGGAGCGCGGTGCGGGCGGCGGCGCAGGCGCTACGCGATGCGGGTTTTCGCGTGGAACCTTTCCGTCCCAGCGAACTGGAGCAACTGCGCAAACTGTGGTGGACCTTTTTTGTGCAATGTGGAGCGATGTTTTATGAGCCGGAGATTCGCGGAAAGCGCGATCAACTCAGCCCGATCTTCAAAGAGTTTCTCTCCTTTGGCGAAGAAGTTAGCCCCCTCACTGCTACGGAGTTGCTCAACGCCTGGGCCGGTTTGGAGCTGCTGCGCGCCAGGGTGTTGAAGGAAATGAGGGAATACCCTGTGTTGCTTTGTCCGGTCGCCAGCATTCCCGCTTTTCGTCACGATGAGCGCGTTTGGACTGTCGAAGGCCAGCATGTCAACTACCTGGATGCAGTGCGGTACACGCAATGGTTCAACGCGCTGGCCGCTCCGGCGGCGGTGGTCCCTGTAGGAAGCTCGCCGGAGGGGTTACCGATCGGCGTACAGGTTGTCGCGCGGCCTTTCGAAGACGAGATGGCGCTGGCTGTCGCCGCCGTCGTGGACGCGGCCTTTGGTTTTCGGCCACCTCCAATGGCGCAAGGCTGATTTGCTGCAGAGAGTAGCTCTTCAGGATTCCTCGCTAAGCGATAGGAAACGGGCGGAAAGCACCCACGGCGTCCCTGTACATCTCCACCTTTCGGTTGATGTGTCCCGATGTGCGAAGGCGCTACACTGACGCTTCCCCAGAATGGAGCGCACCGGGTGCGTGTAAGTTGGCAGGAACGATTTGCCGAGACCCCTGATGTTCTGATCGGCGCACGGCTCCGCCGGACGGTGGTTCCAGTGCTTGATTTCGCCATCGGGGGCGACGAATTCATCACCATGGCAGGGCCATGCTCGGTTGAATCCGAGCCACAGCTGATGGCCACTGCCCATCATGTGCGGCGTGCCGGGGCGCGCGTGCTGCGCGGCGGCGCCTTCAAGCCTCGCAGTTCACCGTATGCTTTCCAGGGGTTGGGCCTTGAAGGTCTCAAACTGCTCGTTGCCGCACGCAAAGAAACCGGGCTGGCCATCGTTACCGAGGTGATGTCGGAGAGCGACGTTCCCGTGGTCGCCGAGTTTGCCGACATCCTGCAGGTTGGCTCGCGCAGCATGGAGAACGTCTCGCTGTTGGAGGCGGTGGCGCGATCGGGACGGCCCATTCTGCTGAAGCGCGGCATGGTGGCAACGATCGCCGATCTGCTGCGCTCAGCCCAGGTGATTCTGGACTACGGCAACCCCAACGTGATCCTGTGCGAGCGCGGCATCCGCACCTTTGAAACAGCGTTGCGCAATACCTTCGATGCCGCCGGGATTGCGCTGCTGAAACAGATTACGCATCTTCCTGTAATCGCCGATCCCAGCCACGCATGCGGACATCGCGACCTGGTTCCCGCGCTGGCGCGCATCGGTATCGCCGCCGGGTCGGATGGCTTGCTGGTTGAGGTGCATCCCAATCCCGACAAAGCCTTGAGCGACGGCGACCAGTCACTGGATTTCGCGGAATTCGAAGCCATGATGGCTGCGCTTGAGCCATGGATAAGGCTGCGCGGTATCACGGCGCGCGAAGAGACCTCTGATGAGCACGGCCATGCCGGAAGCTGTCCCCTGGAGGCCGTGGGATGAAGTTGTTGCTCCGGGCTCTATCTGTGGTCGCGGCGATTGCGATGCTGGTTTCAAAATGTGGGTCCGCTCCTGGCGCCGTGCATGCGCCCGAGGTAGATGTTGTTGTTACCGCCGCGCCCATCTATCATCCGCTTGCTGCCTTGCGCGGAGAAGAACGCTTCCCGGACGGGGCGCAACTGTTACTTCTTCACGAGGGCAAAGCCGCGCCATTGATCAAGGGCTTTGCCGCTACCGCGGACGCAGATGTCTCGTTTGATGGAAAGGCGCTGCTGTTTGCAGGCAAGCGCGCCGCCGGCGATCCGTGGCAAATCTGGGAACTAACGCTTGCCGATGGTTCCGTGCGCAGGCTTATCGCCAGCCCGACGGATGCCATTCGCCCTCACTATTTGCCGGCCGGGCAGTTTGTTTATGCTTTGCGAAACGCCCCGGGTTTTCAACTCGTAGTTGCCGGCAAAAGAGACGCTTCAGCTCTCGACCGCATTTGGGCGAATGCAGGTTCGACGCTGCTTCCGATTTCCTACTTTCCTTCGAGTGCGATTCCCCTGGATGTGCTGCAGGATGGCCGCATCTTGTTTGAGGCCAACTACCCACTTGGCGCGGGATCAACACCGGAGCTTTACCTGGTCTATACCGATGGCTCAGGCGTTGAATCGTACCGTTGCGATCATGGGCGCGCGCGGTGGGGCGGAAAGCAGTTGGCCTCAGGCGACGTTGTTTTTACGCATGGAGGTTCACTTGCGCGTTTTACGTCGCCCATCGCGCATGAAGTCCCGGTGGTTGCGCCGCAAGCCGAATACGCCGGTGCAGTTGCAGAGACGGCTTTGGGAGATTGGCTGGTAAGCGCGCGGACGCTGCCCAGTGCGCACTATGCGATCGAGCTGCTGAAGCCGGGTTCGGCGAAATCCGCTACCATCTCGAAGCAAACAGTGCTTGCTATTAGCGGGGAGAATCTGGTCGAGCCGGTTCTGATTGCGCCGCGCACGAGGCCGCATCATCATCCCTCCGCTCTGCATCCATGGAATTACGCCAACTTGCTTGCCCTCGATTCGCGCCTGTCGCGCGAGGGCGATTTGAAGATAACGCCCACATCCATCCGGCTGGAGACGTTGGATTCGCAAGGCCACGTGGTTGCAAACGGTACTGCGCCGGTGGAAGCCGATGGCTCTTTCTTTGTGCAGACTCCCGCGGACAAGCCCATTCGCTTCGCATTGCTCAACGCAAGCGGCGCGGTCGTACGCCAGGAGCACGGATGGTTCTGGATTCGCAGCGGTGAACAGCGCATCTGCACCGGCTGCCACACGGGGCCCGAGCGTGCGTCAGAGAACCGCGTGCCGGCCGTTCTGCTGCGGACAACCGTCCCAGTAGATCTGACCGGCATGAAGGCCGTTACCCAATCGCAAACCACAGCGCCGGGAGGCAAGTGATATGAAGCGCGTCTTTCTATTGATTCTTTGCACGCTCTTCGTGGTGCGAACAGGTCCTGTGGCACAAGCACCCGCAGCCGCACCGCAGGCGCCGCACCAGCCCGTCATTCGCTTTGAAGACGCTTCCAACAAAGCGGGAATCCACTTTACTCACAGCTTTGGTTCACGGCAACTCGGCTCATTGCTCGAGGGAACTGGCGCGGGCTGCGTCTGGTTGGACTACAACAATTCAGGCCTGCAGTCGCTTTACGTGGTCAACGGCCGTCCGCTCGACGATTCCATGCATCCATTTCCCCTCAAGGACAAGCCGAGTTCACTGCCCCACAACCATCTCTATCGCAACGATGGGAACGGACATTTTACTGACGTAACCGAGCAGTCCGGGCTTGATCCGGACATGTACTCGGTCGCCGTCACTGCGGGAGATTACGACAACGACGGTTTTGAAGACCTTCTGGTTACTGGATACGGCAAGGTCGTTCTCTATCACAACGACGGCAACGGCCATTTTACCGATGTGACCGCAAAGGCTGGGATCAAGGTGAACGGCTGGGCGATCAGTTCCACCTGGCTCGATTACGACAAGGACGGTTGTCTCGATCTGTTTGTGGGCCGCTACGTCAAATTCGACCCCAGCTACCGCGCCTTCTACGCCGCGGATAACTACCCTGGGCCGCTTGACTACGCGGGTGAAACCAACATGTTGTTTCACAATAACTGCAACGGGACATTTACAGACGTGACAGAGAAGTCAGGCATCGGCGCAAGTGTCGGCCGCACCATGGGAGTAACTGCCGCGGACTTCGACAACGACGGTTGGGACGATATCTACGTTGCCAATGACCGCACCGAAAACTTTCTCTTCCACAACAAGCACGACGGGACCTTCGAGGAGATTGCGAACGACACCGAAACGGCCTTTGGCCAGAATGGCGAAGCAACGTCGTCGATGGGGCCCGTCTTTACAGACTTCGAAGGGCGCGGGCTGCTTGACCTGTGGGTGACCGATGGACACTACAACCGTTTCCTACGGAATACGGGGACGAAGAGCTTTGAAGACGTGGGCGCCTCCAACGGCATTTCGCAAGCGAACGCACAATATGTCAGCTGGGGAACCGGTGTCTACGACTTCGACAACGATGGGCAACCGGATATTCTGATTTTCCATGGCGGGTTGATTCACCTGATTCCGCAAGAACACACTTTGTTTCGCGGACTTGGAAACGGAAAATTTGAGGACGTTTCACGCCAGGCTGGCCCGGTGTTGAGCAATCGCACGGTGGCCCGCGGCGCCTGCTTTGCCGATTACGACAATGATGGCAAGGTCGACGCTTATCTGGTGAATCTCGGCGACCAAGGCACGCTGCTTCGAAATGTCACTACGGATGCCGGCCACTGGATCGCAATCAAGCTGGTGGGTACAAAGAGCAATCGCGACGGCATTGGCGCGCGCGTGGAGGTTTTCTCCGCAGGCAAACGGCAGACAGCAGAGCGCGTAGCGGGTTCTGGTTATCTTTCTCAGAACGATAGCCGTTTGCACTTCGGACTGGGATCGGCAGCCACCGTAGACAAAGTTGTTGTTCACTGGCCAAGTGGGCGCGAGCAAACGCTGGAGAAGCTTGCCGTGGACCGCGTTCTCACCGTTGAGGAGCCAAAGTGACGAGAGCCTCGGCAAAGCAGTGCGCAATGATCTTGTGCCGAACAGGCGGGCCGGTCGCGGCCATGCTTCTGCTGGCCATCGCGCTGTTGCCGTTGCTGAACCGCATCGCCGGAGCAGATGAGCGTGCCGGTTCGCCCCTCCCGTTGGAGTATGTGTCGCCGCTTGAAGTTCTGGTTTCGCCCGATGGTTCGCGGCTCTACGTACTCTGCCAGGAGAGCCAGGAAGTGCGCGTCCTTGACGGCGCCAACTATGCACCGGTCAAGGTGATCGCAGTTGGGCGGACACCGCGCGGCATGGCGCTTTCCTCTAATGGCGACCGACTTTTTGTGACCAACTCCTGGGACGATACTCTGTCGGTTATCGATACGCGAACGCTGGCCGTGGTTGCAACATGGAACGTTGGCGCGGAGCCGTCCGGGGTTGTCGAAGATCGCGAAGGCAACCAGCTTTTTGTTGCGAATCGCATCTCAAACGACGTGGCTGTACTCGATGCCAGAACCGGTGTTGAAAAGAAGCGCCTGCTTGCCGGGCGTGGCTCCAGCTACCTTACGCTTTCGCCCGACGGCAGCCGCATCTACGCTACACACGTCTATCCCAACGCGACACCGCATCGCACGGCTCCAGAGTCCGAGATTACTGTGATCGATGTGAAGCGGGCCATCGTTGTCGAGCGAATTCCTCTTCCTGCCATCGCCGGCGTCTTCCACCTTGCACTCTCGGACGATGGACGGCTGGGTGCAGTGGCAGAGTACCACCCAAAGAATCTGGTTCCGCTTGCTCATCTTGAGCACGGCGGCGCATTTGCGTATACCCTCACACTTTTCGGCGCCGATGTAGGCAAGCCTGTCGAAGTTCCGCTGGACGAGCTGGAACGCTACGCCTCGCAACCCTTCGGTGTGGCGATTTCAACGGACAAATCTCGACTCTACGTTACGGTCGGCGGGTCGGAATGCGTGCTCGCCATCGACGTACCGCGATTACTTCGCTTTGTGAATACGCACCCGCGCCCAGCTTCCGGGTCTTTTGCGCAAGACCTTTCAGCCGGCGCGAATTACATCATGGCGCGCATTGCGGTTGGGCACAATCCGCGTGGCCTGGCACTTAGCCGTGATGGCCGCAGATTGTTTGTTGCCAACCGCCTCGAAGACACGATCAGCGTCATCGACACTCGTACGAACCGTGTTGCTTCTACCATTTCGCTCGATGGGCCAAAAGTTGTGAGCGCGATGCGCCGCGGAGAACAGACCTTCTATACAGCGCGTTATTCATTTCAGGGGCAGATCAGCTGCTCAAGCTGCCACATCGATTCCACTTTCGATGGGCTCACGTGGGACCTCGAGCCAGACGGATTTGGCCGCGACATCGTGGACAACCGGCTGATCGAGGACATCAAAGGTACTGAGCCCTACAAGTGGAATGGCGGCAATCCAAACATTCCCACCGAATGTGGACCGCGCACGGAAATGTATTTCTGGCGCTCGGAGCAGTATGGCGATTACACCCTCGCGGATCTGACACTCTACATGCGAAGTCTGCATTCACGGCCCAATCGCTGGCGCTTGCGGGGCTACGAGCTGACGCCGAGTCAGGAACGCGGCAAGGCGCTGTTTGAGCGCGCTGTCGATAGGTTCGGCAAGCCGATTTCCGAGGTCAACCGCTGCTCCTATTGCCATAGCGGCCCGAAGGGTACAAGCCAGAAGTCTTTCGATGTTGGCACGAAGAAGCCGACCGATAATCCCGGTCCTTTTGACACGCCGCAACTGATCAACATTGCGCTTACCGCGCCCTATCTGCACGACGGTTCGGCGCGCACGCTCGAAGAGATATGGACCGTCTACAACCCTGAAGATAAACACGGCCGCACCAACGACCTGACGAAAGACGAACTCAACGACTTGATCGAATATCTGAGGACGCAATGATGAAGAGCGTGCACAAGACGATGTGGGCGATTGCAATGCCGTTTGTTGTGGCCTGCTGGGGGCTGGCCAATCCGCTGGCGACATGCGCACAAACACTACCCGCGAAGAGTGCGGAGGCAGCTTCCACAAGACCTGTTCACGCACAAGCCGCATCGTCGGCGCCGAGCATGCCACGGTTCCGCTTTGAGAACTTTACGACCAGCAACGGTCTGCCAGACAATCACGTTTTCGCTGTGCTGGTGGACGGAGATCGCGTTTGGGCGGGCACGGAGAATGGCCTCGCAGTTTACGAAAATCACTCGTGGAAGACCTACACGACCAAGGACGGACTTGCGCATCGAGCCGTGCTCTCGCTGGCCCTGGACAAGCGCACCGGCGATGTGTGGGCCGGAACCATGGGTGGCTTGAGCCGCATCTCTGCCGGCCGCATTGAAAGCTACACGCAATTGAACTCAGGACTGAGCAACGACGTGGTCTACGGCGTCTCCGTCGAGGGCGAGAACGTGTGGGTGGCCACAGCAGCTGGCGCCTGCCGGCTCAACCTTCGTACCGGCGAGTGGTCGCTCTACAACGAGCGCAACACGCCGATGATCGAAATCTGGGTCTACGGAGTTTCCGCCGCCGCGGATAAGGTCTATTTCGCTGTGTGGGGCAGCGGGGTACTCGAACTCGATCAAGCTACCGGGCGCTGGGACAAATACGAAGATCCCGACGGCGAGACGGAGTTGGTTCTGTTCAAGGACCAGGGGCTGATCCATGAGATTGTTTCGTCGGTCAGTTATGTGGACAAGATCGTGTGGGCGTCGACGTACTTCGGTAACAGCCGCTACGATGGCCGCTATTGGCACAACTTTCTGACCAAGGACAGCGGGCTGCCTTCCAACTTCACCAACTTTGTAAAGGGCGTTGACGCCAATCGCGCCTGGTTCTGCACCGACAAAGGGTTGGCCTACTACGACGGAACAAACTGGGCTGTCTATCGCCCATCGCTCACCGACGGAAAACCGGAGATGACGGTGCGTGACGCGCAGGGCCGCGTAACGCGCATTCCCGTCACGACAGCTCCGGCCCATAACTACATTCTGGGAATCGACTTTCAGGGCAGCGACATCTGGGTGGCGACAGCCAAGGGGCTGAGCCACGGCGCCCTTCAACAGCAAAGTAATTCAACCGAAGGCAAGGAGAAAAGGCCATGAGCGCACTTACTGAGATACTGGAGACGATTGCACAGGCACCGGTGATAAAGCGTGCAGTGACCAACCAAAACGTGCTCAACGAAGCTTTTGCGTATGCAAAGCCGAGTTCGTTTTCGCGCGGGATGAGGATAGATCTAAACGGGTTGGTAATTCTGCTGATCTCGGGTACAGCGTCGATCGATGAAAACGGCGTGAGCGTCCATGTCGGCGATTTCCGCGCGCAGTTGCAGCGCACGTTTGCCAACATCACAGGGTTGCTCGAGAGCGAAGGATGCACCTGGCACGACATCGTTCGTACAACGTGCTACCTGCGAGACATTGAGCGCGACTACGAGGCATTTAACGAGGAGCGGACCGCTTTCTTCAAAGAGCAGGGGCTCGACCCGCTGCCTGCGTCTACTGGCATTCAGGCCATCCTTTGCAGGCCCGAGTTGCTGATTGAGATTGAGGCCATCGCCATGTTCCGCACGGACAAGGCTCCGGCAGGCAAGGAGTAGCGGCAATGCGCAACGCATGGTTGCTGGCAGCGGTGTGTCTGTGGGCCGCAGGCGGTGCGTCCCCTGTGTCTGGCCAGAACGCGAGCCCAAACTCGCACGGGATAACACACGTCTGCGAATGCGGCGCCCATCCGCCCGCGCCTCCGCGCGATCGCGAAGTGGCGCCCTATGCGGGAGAGCCTCGGGATCTGAGTCCTTATGCAAAGTTCGCATCGCCCTACGATCTTAACTACGTCAGGCCCAATATCTACTCCGGCGCGGGCCGCGATCTGCCGGAGCCGAAGAACCCTACTGAGGTGCGAATCGGTTTTTTCGGTCCCATTGAACACAACCCGGATCAGGTCTTTGGTTTGCGCATGTTGCACGGCGCGCAATTGGCGGTGGAAGAGGCCAATGCCCGCGGAGGCTATGGAGGCAAGCCGTTCCGCCTGATGCTGCACAACGACTACGACAACTGGCAAGCGAATGCGGTTTACGGTGACGATCGGTCTACCGATCCGACGATCTGGGGATCGGCTTCTGACGAAGCTGTAAAGATGATCTATGACGACCAGGATTGGGCTATCTTTGGCTCATTGAGTTCCGAGTCGACGCACATCATTCTGCGGGTGGCGCTCAAGGCTGAGATTCCTGTCGTCAACTCGGCCTCCACCGATCCCACGATTCCCGAGACCTATATTCCCTGGTACTTCACCGATGTGCAGGACGATCGCGTGCAGAGTTACACACTGGCGCGGCGTATCTTTACCGAACTCGGATTGAAGCGTGTCGCGCTTCTGCGCGTGAACAACCGATATGGCCGCTTCGGCGTTTCCAAGTTTCGTGATGCTTCGCGGCGGTTGGGACACCCTGTTGTGATAGAGCAGAAGTTTCTGCCGGGTGACACGGATTTTGCGAGGCAGTTGCAGGTCATCAAGGACTCTCGCGCCGATGCAATCGTTTTGTGGACCGATGAGATTCCCGCGGCGCGAATCCTGAAGCAGATGCGTGCAATGGGAATGAAGCAGCGCGTATTCGGCTCCTATCGCACACTGGGGCCCGAGTTGCTCGATCAGGCCGGACCTGCCGCAGAAGCATTCGAGGCGGTCTTTCCCTACGATCCCTCGCGCAACGATCCGCTTTGGGTTGATTTCAACCATCGCTTTCAGGCCCGCTTCCACGAGCAGCCGGAGCAGTTCGCGTCACTGGCCTACGACGCGATGAATGCGCTGCTCGATTCCATTTGCAAGGCCGGCTTGAACCGTGCGCGCATTCATGACGCGTTGGCCGACATCGAGCAGTACAAAGGCGTCACCGGACCCATGATCTTCGATCCCAACCAGAAGAACGTTGCGCCAATGTATTTGGGCACGGTGCATAACGGTGCCATCACATATCGTGTAGCGACAATGGACAAGCAGCCCGTGGCGCAGCCCTCCGCTGGTATGCAAGTGCCAGTGGCCCCGCCGCAAACACCCTACGCACGGGTGGGCGAGGACGGAGTAAATTACGCGGGGCCGCGATCTGACAATTTGCTGCCGGGCCCGCCTCGCGTGGTCTTCTTCGGACCCAATGCAAAGCAGATTGTGGAGTCAGCCGAAGTGCTTGCAGCGCTGCAGGGTGGACCTGGAGGCGGACGCAAGTGGACGCTGCTGCCTGTGGAGAGCGGTCAGAACTGGGGAGCTGCCTCGACACAGTTGGTTCATGCGCTGGTGGACGGGCATGTGCTGGCAATCGTAGCTCTGGATCGAGATTCCAGCCACCTGTCAGAACAGATGGCGCTCAAGTTCTTCGTCCCTGTGGTGGCGTTGAGCAACGATAAGTCGCTCACCTCGGCGAATATTCCTTGGATTTTCAGGATGGCGGAAGGAACCGCTCCCGCGGATGCGCTTCGACTGCTGGAACAGGCGGCAGCCCGTGATGGTGCAAATCCTCAGCAGGTGAGAGATGTTCTTGCTTCAGGAAGAACGATCTCTGGAATAGCCTTTCAGGCTACAGGAGAGATGCGCCCGCATTGAGCTCCGCAACTTAATAAAGACAGAGAGCTGGAGAAGTGAAATACGGGTACATTCCTGCTCGTTCTTTGCCGTAGAATCGTCAACAGCGTATCAACGCAAGGGACTGCCGCTTTCGGCCTGCGTTTTCCAAACGGATTGCAGGAAGCGAATGAGAGTGGTTGTCGGCTAAGGCAAATCCTGTGTTCGCATCAGTCCAGGGGGGATATAGAGTGAGGTGCAATTTGATTTCGTGCCGCCAAGCAAGAACGAGCCGCGACTTTCAGAAGAGAGGAACTGCCCCTCGGGTCCTTCTCTTGCTTCTTGTTTTTGCGGGCGTGTGGGGCTTTCCCTTGCAGGCACATTCTCAGGCCAACAAACCCGAATCCCCTTCCGTCGCGCCAGCGCAAAGTACACCAAAATCGTCTCCTGGCGGCGGGATGGCGAATGCGGGGCCCCAGGAGTCGCAATTCGACAGTCAACATCGCCCGATTACTGCCGGCGGGTTCGTGAAGGACGGCCCGATCATCTTCCAGGATGTCGCGGCAGCCGCGGGCCTGACAAGCTGGCATCACCAGGCGGGCACCCCGGAGAAGCGGTTGATTCTTGAGGCCAAGGGGCCGGGCGTATGTCTGTTTGACTATGACAATGATGGCTGGTTGGACATATATCTTGTCAATGGTTCCACTTATGACGCTCTTGCAGGCAAGGCCACCCCTCCTCACGCGGCTCTGTTTCACAATAACCACGATGGCACCTTTACCGACGTGTCGAAAAGCGCAGGGGTAGAAAACGACCGGTGGGGTTACGGCTGCGCGATTGGAGATTTCGACAATGATGGCTGGCCCGATCTTTACGTGACAAATTACGGCAGCAACCGCCTGTACCGCAATAATCACGACGGCACATTTACCGACGTTGCCGAGAAGGCCGGCGTAACGATCGGCACATGGTCCACAGGCGCCACCTTTGGCGACTACGACGGCGATGGGCGTCTGGATCTTTTTGTGGACGGCTACGCGCAGATAGACCTGGCCAATCCTCCACTCTCCGGATCAAAGGCTGTTGGTTATGAATTGTGTCAGTTTCGGGGCATCGGAGTTATGTGCGGACCGCGTGGCCTGAAGGGCGAGCATGACCACCTCTTTCATAACAACGGAGACGGAACCTTCACCGACGTCAGCAAGAAGCTGGGCGTCGACGATCCCAATGGATACTACGGACTCGGCGTTCTTTTTGCGGATGTAAACGGCGACGGCAAACCGGATCTGCTGGTGGCAAATGATTCCACACCCAACTATCTCTATATGAATAAGGGGGACGGGACGTTTGAGGACGACAGTTACATCAGCGGCTACGCACTGAATGAAGATGGCCGGGAAATCGCGAACATGGGCATAGCGGTTGGAGACTACCAGAACAACGGACACCTGTCCGTGGTCAACACCGATTTTGCAGACGACTACAACGTTCTCTTCCAGAACGACGGGACCGGGGCATTCACCGATGTCAGTTACCAGGCCGGAATCGCCAGATCGTCCATTCCATTTGTCAGCTTTGCCGACGGATTTCTGGATTACGACAATGACGGATGGAAGGATCTGCTTATTGTGAATGGTCATGTGTACCCGCAAGTGGATCAGCACCCGGAGTGGGGGCAAAGCTATGCGGAGCGACCACTGCTCTACCACAACCTGAAGAATGGCAAGTTCGATCTGGTCCCGGCCGTGGAAGGTACAGGTTTGGCTGTAGTCACCGTGGGTCGTGGCGCTGCATTTGGCGACATCTTCAATGACGGCAAGATGGACGTGGTCATCAACAACATGGATGGTGTTCCTGTTCTGCTCCGCAACGTAAGCTCTGATCACCATCACTGGGTGGAGTTGAAGTTGATCGGAGGTCCAAAGGGTCCTCGCGACGCCGTAGGCGCAACCGTCTATCTCAACGCCGCTGGAATGCGGCAACGAGAGGATGTCCTCAGCGGCGGGAGCTATCTCTCGTCGAACGACTTCCGTGCGCACTTTGGTTTGGGCGAAGCAACAGAAGCCGGCTCCGTCGAGATTCACTGGCCCTCCGGGGCCAAGGAAACTCTGAAGCTGCCCGCAGCGGACCGCATCTACACCATCACCGAGGGCAAGGGAATCACCGGCGCGCTGTGCGGTGGCAAGCCATGCGATGCGGCCTTGCCGGCAGCCGGCTTACTTCGTTAATCGCGGCCGCTCCATGCGGGAGCCTGCCGCAGAGTCAAAATATGCACGTAGTACTGTGTATCTCCAACTCTTTGCCAGTCCGCGGAACTGCCAGGAGGGGGCGTCTCTTCCGTTATAACCGCCTTGGCTCCGGCCTTCGCCAAGGCTTCATAGACTTCTGTCTTCTGGCGCGGATCTGATATCTGCCAAAAATCGTCCTCAACTTCGGGAGGTATTTGTGCAACAATTCGAAGGCCTGCCAATCGCGCCAAGATCATTCCGCCTGAACCCTCACCGATAAGTGCAACAGTATCTCCTGGTTGCACACTATCCCTATTCAACCATTTGGCCGCTTGGACATAAGTCGATCCCGCCTTTCGAGGATGAGATCCAGTCAACTGGCTGACCATCTGCGGAAATGGAGAACCCGCCAGGTGGTAGGCGACGAAAAGTGCGGTAAAGACCATCGAAAAGGCCGCAAAACTGACTATAGCTGTAGCGTTTCGTTTGCCAGGGTCGTTTGGCTTCGAGAGAAATATTCCCGGGAAAAGCCCGAGCGAGACCAACACTACAAAAGGTGCAATGTAACGTGGTTGAACGAGCACAAGCACGTACATGGCGAGCCCAGCGGCTCCTGGGACGAACAATGGCCAACTCCTCACAATATGCCGGGAGCGCCTGGGCAAATCCGGACTCAAGAATAAAAGGATGAGCACTCCTCCAGCTAGACACCATATTGGCAAAATGAAGGGGTCAGTCATCAAGTAATCGAAGTTCAGCACAATAAAGCGCAGACGGCTTCTGAGGTCGAACGCTGTGCTAGCGCCGGCCATCCAATATTGGGGATCGCGCCACAGAGGGTATGTCGCATCCGACCCCCCAAAACCAAAAACATCGGGGTGACGGTGCAAGAGAATCAGGGGGTGCTTTAAATAAGTTGGGGGGGCAGAGGTGTAGAAAGGTAAATGCTCCTGCCCCTCTATCTCCCATGCAAGATTCAGGTTCCCTGCTTCACCAAAGCTGGGCCTGCCTACCGTTCGCGAGATTTCGATGAATAGTGGCGCCGCGATTGCGCTGAAAATCAGCACTGTCATCGAGAGAGAAAGCACCGCTTTCTGCCATTTGCCAATCACGAAAAATGCGACGGCCAGAAATACCAGGGCCATTGGGAACAGAATGGCCTTCGCGAGGTAACCCAAGCCAAGAGTGAGCCCGAGCAGCAGACACGTGCGTGATCTCTTGGTGCTCTTGCGGAGCTTGAGCACAAGGCCAGCATCAAGATAGAGGAACGCGGCAACAAGTAGATCAGGGCTTGTTATACGAAGTCCATTGATTAGCACAAATGTGCTCAGTGCAAAGAAACTGTAACCAAGAAGTTGCCACCTCCAGGCCGGTAGCAGCACCAGCGAATCGGAATCTCGCCGCCCGTCGTCCCTTCCCAGATCGCAAATCACCTGGCGCAGGAGAAAGTCGAACGACCCAAGCGCACCCATGAAGATAGCGAAGTTCACGACATGAACGATCGAGAGCTCCCAATACGCCGATGGGCGCGCAATCCATCTTGCTACGCCGATCAGGAATGGATAGAGTGGGCTCCAATGCGGATTGATCAGTAAGTGCCAATTGTGTTTAAGGAGCGCGTCGCTCATGTCGAGGTAGGAGATTCCATCCTCGTTGGTATATTGTCGGCTCGACCAAGCATCAAGCAGCGCCAGCCCAATGCATACGCTCCAGCACACGAGCCTCGCTGATTTGCTTCGTCGGTCTTCTCCTGGAAACGCCGCAGTTTCTTCTTGGCTATCAGAAGACTCGGCTTTCATTAATTCCTCCAAAGGGCCAACGCGCCATTTCTACTCTATTGGAAACGCACTATTTCGTCTCGAGCGCACCCGCAAGCGATCCTTACCTCAAAATCAACCCTAATGCAAATGGCTCAAGCGTGCTCGCTTGAGCATTGTGAAGTTGATTCATGCAGCTGACCTGCGAAATGTCGGCCGGCGGCGACTAGCCGGGTTACCCCAGCAATCAACCATCCGACATAAGAAATGCGTATTGTCCTTCCGAATCTCGCTCTGCCACTCAATGGTCGCAGCGCTGCGCGTGATGTTCTCTTCTTGCATCATCAAGCGTTCAGAGTAACCGCTGAGGCTGGCCTATGAGACCCGGAAATGAGTAGTCTGTGCTAATTTCCAAGCTCTGAATAATACTTCTGAGTTATCTTTCTCCCGGTTGGATCGAAGCGCGGAGTGTGGATGATGCCCCATTTGTGCGCGACGAAGCTGGCCGTGGTGCTGAGCACTCCTAACCCATACTTCACGCTGCGCATAAAATTGATGGAAGATGCCTCTTCAAAGTATTTCGTCGGGCAGGAGATTTCGCCGATCCTGAAGCCGAACATCACGGTCTGCGCTATCATCTGGTTGTCGAATACAAAATCGTCCGAGTCCTCAAGCAACGGAAGAGTTTGCAGCAATTCACGTGAAAAGGCCCGGAATCCAGTGTGATACTCCGACAGTTTCACGCCCAGAAACAGGTTTTGAAATGCTGTCAGTAGACGGTTTGAGACATATTTGTAGAGAGGCATTCCGCCCTTCAGTGCGCCCGCTCCCAGGATGCGCGACCCCAGAACCATGTCATAGACGCCGCTGGCCACCATGCCCGCAATGGCCGGAACCAGCAACGGGGTGTACTGGTAGTCGGGATGAACCATCACCACAATGTCGGCGCCCGCGGCCAGAGCCTCGCGATAGCAGGTCTGCTGGTTGCGGCCATAGCCGTAATTGGCATCGTGGATGAACGTTTGCACGCCAAGTCTGCGGGAGAGAGCCGCAGTTTGGTCCTTGCTGGAGTCGTCGACGAGAATCTTGATGTCCACTACATCGGACAATTCGCGCACAGTTTGTTCCAGCGTCTTCTCGGCGTTGTACGCCGGCATCACAACCGCAATTCGCTTTCCGTTGATCATAGGCTCACCACAAGCATATATCTATTTTCGCGCCAGAGACCGACAATCGGTTTACCGCGAGCCCACGATGATAGCTGCAGATGGTTCAATCCCCACCCGGCTAAATTCGGGAGGATTGACCCAAACGAGAAGACTCTCTGACGGCGCCTTCGCGTGAGCAGGCTGTTTCCACTTTGCACAGACTTTACATGTAATTCTACAAGCACATTCCATCGTCGATTTGAATCAGAAATCATTTCCGCCAACTGCGTCTGAGGGGCATGGGGAAATCTGCCGGCCTTTGCTCCACAGAATGGCTCCTGTTAGCAAAATGCTCCTCTTGGGCCGAGTAAGTTCTTCATGGGAATCTTCCCACCAGCACACCCGCGGCCAATGGCTTTTGCGCGGCTTCAAGTTCTGAAACCTTCAAATTGAATCGTACAGAAAATGCATGCCCGATTTGCCACCGATGATTGTGGCGCAGTTGCCAAAACTTCCTTTAAGCGCCTCGACCAGGGTGGACCGAACGAAAATCAGCAAAGTGGATTTAGGACTAAACCACTCCTCTGGTTATGATACCGACAGGAGTGCTGCTCATGACAGATTCGTTACGCACAGGGAGAACGGAGATACATCGCCTGCCGGCCAGGGGCGCCCATGATCGCGACACCATTCATGCCATCCTCGACGAGGGGATGATCTGCCATATCGGTTTTATCTTTGAAGGATCGCCGTTTGTGATCCCCACAAGTTATGGACGCGAGGGTGAGCGGTTGCTGATTCACGGTTCCGCGGCCAGCCGTATGTTGCGGGCTTTGAGTGCCGGCGCAGAGGCTTGCATTACTGTCTCTCTCATCGATGGGCTGGTACTGGCGCGTTCGGCCTTCCACCATTCAATGAATTATCGTTCGGTGGTTCTGCTCGCCAAGGGCACCCTGATCGAAGAGTACGAGGCTAAGATGGAGGCCTTGCGCGCCATTACCGAGCGTCTGATACCGGGCCGTTGGAATAGTGTTCGGAAACCAACGACTCAGGAGATGAAAGGGACGTCGGTGATCTCATTTCCGATTGCGGAGGCTTCAGCCAAGCTGCGTGTTGGCCCTCCGAAAGACGATGTGGAGGACTATGCCTTGCCGATCTGGGCAGGCGTCCTGCCACTTTCGCTGACGCCCGCTGCACCAATTGCCGACGATCGGAATCTTTCCGGCGTTGAAGTCCCGGACTATATCCGCAATTACAAACGGTAGTCGCGGAAGGAATTCGTTGTTAGTGTATTGAATGCTATGTTGGTATTACATTTTCGTGGGAGAAGACATGAAACGGTTTGTCGTTCTCGCTGCTATTTTGAGCGCGGTAGTCGCTCATGCGCAGAGTTCTTTGTACGGAAAAGCACATTCAGATCCGGCTCGGTTTGCCGCCGTCAGCGGTGTCACCGCCAGCGTGTCAGGCCTTAACCAGCCTGCTACCCCGGCCCCTGCGAAGAAGACCTTTTCGGTGAATGATTACGGCGCCAAAGGCGACGGCACAACGCTCGACACCTCCTCCATCCAGAAGGCTCTCGACGCGGCGGCCGCGGCTGGAGGCACGGTCACTCTGAAGCCAGGGACCTATCTGAGCGGCTCGCTGTTTCTCAAGTCGGGTGTTACTCTCGATGTGCCGGAAGGCGCCACGATCGTCGGTTCAGAAAAACTCGAGGACTACCCGATGCTTCCCACGCGCATCGCCGGTATCGAGATGGCATGGCCCGCTGCCCTCATCAACGTTCGCGACCAGCAGAACGTAACGATTACCGGGAAGGGAACTATAGACGGCGATGGTCCCATCTGGTGGAAATCGTATTGGGACTTGCGCGCCATCTATGAACCGAAGGGACTGCGCTGGGCCTCGGACTACGATGCGCGGCGGCCGCGGCTCATCCTGATTCAGAATTCATCGAGCGTGCAACTTGGCGGCGGCATCCTGCTCAAGCGCTCCGGTTTCTGGACCGTGCAGATTCTCTACTCGCACGACATTCACCTCGACGGCGTCATCATTCGCAACAACGAGGGCGGCAAGGGGCCGAGCACAGACGGCATCGATATCGACTCTTCGCGCAAGGTGCTGGTCGAACACGCGGATATCGACGTGAACGACGATGCTTTGTGCCTCAAGGCTGGCCGCGATTCCGACGGCCTCCGTGTCAACAGGCCAACGGAAGATATTGTGATTCACGATTCGATCATCCGTCACGGAGCCGCGGCCATCACCATCGGCAGCGAGACCTCAGGCGGTTTTCGCAACATTGAGGCGTACAACATTACGGCCCTCAGCGGAGTGCCTTCGGGAGTTCTGTTTAAGTCCGCGCACACGAGAGGAGGGTTTGCCAAGGACATTCGTATTCACGACCTGACTTTGGAAGGCGTGGCCATACCTATTCACATCACAATGAATTGGAACCCGAGCTACAGTTACGCTACCTTGCCGGAGGGGGTAAAAGATGTGCCGCCCTATTGGGTCACGCTCACAACGCGCGTTCCAGATGAGCAGGGATTGCCTCACTTCAGTGATGTGCACATCTGGAATATCAAGGCGACCGGCGCCAAAAAAGCATTCGACGTCAGCGCCTATCCCAATGCGACTCTAGACAACTTCCGCCTCGATCATCTCGACATAAAAGCAGCAGCCGCTGGCACAATAGCCAATGCCAAAAACTGGACCATTACCGAAAGCAATATCCAAACGGCCGATGGCAGCAAGCCTGTGTTCAGCGGCTCGGCAGCGACAGACCCCAACGACATTCCGTTTGGCGACCGTGCTCCGCAATCAGAGCAATAGCCAGCGGCAGATGCAGATGGGATTTCACCAGGCCCGTCCGCAGTCGGTCAAATAACCTTGCAGCGAATTTGCACCTTTAGGCGCATCATAAACATGTGGGAGCCTTGCCCTCGTCAAATCCAACTCGGCACTGGACGAGAAAGACCGTCCGCAGCCGGGCGATTTCGAGCAGACCCCCACCCCCCCTCCCCGTCAATTGCACAAATTATGGTGCACCAAAATAATAACCCATTCATAATCAATAACGTGCAGGTTGCTGTTATTGTTTAAGTAGTAAACATCATGTCGATTTCTGCGCAAATTCAGCGGGATCCTTAGTGAAAATCCCAGTGAAACACCCCTCAAAGCGCCAGAAGACCTCGGAATTGAATTAAGCTTTGCAGGGGCTGAAAGATCTCGTGATGAATCTGGAAATCTGTATCGACTCGGTAGAATCCGCGATTGCCGCCCAGCGTGGAGGCGCGCAACGCGTTGAACTTTGCTCAGACTTGCTTGAAGGCGGAATCACTCCTTCCGCGGGGCTTATCGCCTCTGTCCGCCGACATATTTCCATAGGGCTTTTCGTAATGATTCGTCCTCGCGGCGGCGACTTCTGCTACACGGATCTCGAATTCGAAGTCATGAGAGAGGAGATCGGGCGCGCCCGCAACCTCGGCGCCGACGGCATCGTTCTTGGCTTGTTGGACGAGGACGCCCGCGTCGACGTGCCGCGCACCAGGCAACTGGTGGAGTTAGCCGCTCCGCTTCCCGTCACCTTTCATCGCGCTATCGACATGACGCCCGATCTGGCTGCCGCGCTGGAAGAAGTGATCTCGACCGGCGCGAGCCGAGTCCTCACTTCTGGCGGCGCTCCAGACGCAAGTGCCGGAATGGGACAGATCGCTCAAATGGTAAAGATCGCAGATGCGCGAATCTCCATCATGCCCGGTGGCGGAGTGTCGCCTGAAACCATTGGGTCCATTGCCGAAGCCACGGGTGCCTCAGAGTTCCATTCCAGCGCGAGAACGGCCGTCCCCAGTCCCATGCGATTTCGCAAGCGGGGAATCGCGATGGGCTACGTCCACGATCGCGAATACGAGCACTTTGCCGTGAGTGCGGAGAAAGTTTGCTCACTCGTGCGTGCCCTGGAAAGCATGAAAGCTGAGCGAACTCCTGTCCAACCCTGCTAAACCGCTGTTGCGCGTTGGACTCCATGGAATGAAGTAGAAGCAAAGAAATGTTTGTGCGGCCTATCGAGAAGCAGAGGGTTGCACCGCGCTCATCTTCGCGCGCATACGTTTCTCCGCATCGGCGCTCCAGTACTTGCAATCAAGCAGGATGAAGACTGAACTGTACGGAATCGTCATGTTGGTCTTGAGAACGAGTACATGGAACTGACTGCCGGTCTCACCGATATCGGCGATGATCTTGTTGTGGAGTACAGACTCGACCGTGTAGCCGCGAAGAACATTGCTGATCTGGGTTCGATACGCCGAAGCGCCCGGCGCGTCCTCGTCCGGGACAAAGGGAAGCTCCGCGTCCATATAGATATCGGGCCGGACATGAATCGCCCCGTTGATCATCTTCAGAACAGATTGAACAACATCAATCTGGCTGGCATTCGTTTCGATGGTCTCGACTCCCGGAGAACTTTGCAGCGGATAGGCCGAATCGACAATCAGAATCCAGTTGCGATGGCCGAGCAGCGGCATGGAAGCAGCTACTCTTGCCTTCCAGTTAGCCTGTGCGTTGGCCGGCGCGGCGTACATGGCGGCTGCTGCAAACAACAGGACGAGTACTGCTATAACTCTGCGCATGAATCGGTAAACCTCCGAGTAGACAGGGAGAAGTATAACGCTCTCGTTGGGTGAGAAGAGCGTTATCGAACATTGATGGAAGTCTCTTTACGCCTGTGCAGCTCGTTATTGGATGCGTTCGAAGCGGAACCCGGCCTCGCGTAGTGCGTGGCTGATGGCGGTGATGTGGGTGGCTCCGCGCGTTTCGATTGTCACATCGATTACGGTTTCTCCCAGGCTCACGCCGTAGTAGGCGCGATTGTGGAGGGTTTCGACAATGTTGGCACGCTCGCGGGCCAGTATTTTGGTCAATTGGTGTAGCGCGCCCGGCCGGTCCTGGAGATAGACTCGGATGCGCAACAGGCGTCCATCCTTGACCAGGCCCCGTTCGATAATCTTGGCCAGCAGCGTAACGTCGATGTTGCCGCCGCAGACTAATACCACTGTGCGGCGATGGCGGAGGTTTGTTTTCCCCTGGACGACTGCCGCAAGGGCGGCAGCACCCGCGCCCTCAGCCAGAGTTTTTTCCTGCTCCAGCAACATAAGGATGGCGCTGGCAATCTCCTCGTCGTCGACGGATACAATCTCGTCCACATAACGGGTCACCAACGGTAAGGTGAGGTCGCCGGCTCGCCGAACAGCGATGCCATCGGCGATGGTCGCTTCAGGGGCGATAGTGACTGGAGCGCCGGCCTCGCGCGCCCGCAGCATCGAAGGCAGCTTCTCCGGCTCGACGCCCACTACGCGAATCTTCGGATTGGTTTCTTTGAGGGCGCATGCAATGCCGCCGATCAATCCGCCGCCACCGATCGGCACCACGACGGCTTCTATGTCCGGTACCTGTTCGAGTAATTCAAGGCCGATTGTGCCCTGGCCGGAAATGACCTCGGTGTCATCGAAGGGATGGATGAAAGTTCGGCCTTCTTCCGCCTGACGCCGTAGCGCCTCGTCACAGGCTTCGTCGTAGCTGGCGCCGTGCAGGACGACCTCGGCCCCAAACGAGCGCGTTGCCGCAACCTTGACCAGAGGTGTAGCCAGCGGCATTACGATCTGAGCGCGAATGCCGAGCGCGGCGGCGTGGAAAGCCACCCCTTGTGCATGGTTGCCTGCGCTGGCTGCAATTACGCCGCGCTTGCGTTCTGTCTCGCTCAGCGTGAGCAGTTTGTTCAGAGCGCCGCGCTCTTTGAAAGAGCCTGTTCGTTGCAGGTTTTCGAGCTTCAGATGCAGGGGCAGGCCCGTGAGTTCAGAGAGATGATGCGACAACTGACAAGGGGAAACATGAATGGCTTCACCGATGCGCGTACGCGCGGCCTGGATGCTGGCTAATCCAACCGGGAGTTCCCCCGGCTTTGCCGGGGTGGCAGTAACAGTTTGACATTTCCGGGAGTCCATCCAAGAAACTCCAAGAGGTGAGCCGCCAAGCACACATCAAGGAGAATCTGG
>Ga0181535_10000630_pt1 | contig 51356 bp, 48 predicted proteins | sample PEATcosm2014_Bin_44_FD_119774 | JGI IMG/M metagenome (GOLD analysis project Ga0181535, IMG submission 119774) | Peatland microbial communities from MTU Mesocosm Facility, Houghton, MI, USA - PEATcosm2014_Bin17_30_metaG | ecosystem: Environmental > Terrestrial > Soil > Wetlands > Peat | place... | reverse complement strand
GACACGCCCTTCCCCACCACGTCGGCAATGCAAAGGCCAAGCCTATGATCATCCAGCTTGAATACGTCGTAGTAGTCGCCGCTCACCGTTCGCGCCGGCCGCCACGCTCCCGCCACTTCAAACCCGGCCAGTTGTGGAATCTCTTTGGGCAGAAGCGACCGCTGAATCTCGCTGGCGCGCTGCATCTCCTCTTCCTGCATTTCCAGTTGCGCGGCTCCCTGCCTCACCGAGCGCTCAAGCTCCTTGTTGCGCTCTTCAAGGCGATCCTTTGTCGTGTGGTACAGAAACGACACGAACCCGAAAACAAAGGTGACCAGAAACGGAAACTTCCATCCCGTCAGAATCAGATGAGAGAGTGTCTGCGGAGTCGGCGGGGCGACGAGCCATACGATCACGCTCGAAATCAGGTAAACCGGAACCGTCAATGCGAGAAGGGTCGGCAGAAAGACAAGCCAGTTGAATGGAAATGATCTTTTTGAATAGAAGGGATCTGCCCAATTCGTGGCGGGGCTGAGGAGATTTCCGATGCACAGGGTGTACACCAAAACTGTAAATGGATTGATCGGCAGGCCGATCGCCCAGAAAACCGCGCCGAGAACGGCGGAAATTGCGATATAAACGATCTGCTGCCGAATGAAGCGCACACGAGACGGAAAGGCCAGTTGCATACCAGCACGCTCTCTCCGACCAGACCTGGGGACGACTTGAATTCTACGCCAAAGCCTATTTTCGCGCTGCGGCGCCCGGTAGCGTCGTTTAGGCGAAACCCACCAACTCCGGTTCGCGCTGCAATCGAATTCCGAACCGCGCTTCAACTGCGCTGGAGATTTTCTCCGCCAGCTCCAGAATCTCTCTCGCCGTCGCCCCGCCGCGATTCACCAGCGCCAGCGTGTGCTGCGACGAAATTCCCGCACCACCCCTTGCATATCCCTTCGCGAAGCCCGCCTGCTCAATGAGCCACGCCGCGGAGATTTTCACCAAGCTGTTCTCTGCCGGAAACATTCTTATCGGCAATCCCGCTTCGGCCGCGTTTTTTCGCAAGCGTTCCGCGGTCTCTTCTTTGACCGATGGATTCTTGAAGAAGCTCCCCGCGCTGCGACAATCCGGGTCGCCATCCACTAGCAACATCCCCTTGCTGCGCCGGATGCTCCGCACCGCTTCCGTCGTCTCTGCCAACGTGGGCGCCGTCGCCCAATCCGCAAAGTGATCCTTCAAGTCCTGATAGGCAATCAGCGGCGCCCCATCCTGCCGCAGCCGGTAGTCGACGCGCGTGACGATGTAACGGCCTTTATCCGTCGAGTTGAACCGGCTCTTCCGATACGCGAATCCACACTCAGCATTCGAGAACTCCAAGAACGTCTGGTCAACCAAATCAAATGCCCGCACGCGCTCAATGACGGATGCCGCCTCCTGCCCGTACGCGCCGACATTCTGCACGGGCGTTCCTCCCACGGTCCCCGGAATCCCAGCCATGCACTCCACGCCTGCGTAGCCCGATCTAACGGCGCGATCCACGAATCCGCTCCAATCCTCGCCGGCCGCCACGCGAATCAGCTCCCCATCCCGCTCGATTCCCTTCAGCCCAACGTGCAACACCAGCCCCGGAAACCCCTGATCGGCAACGAGAACATTGCTGCCGCCGCCCAGCACAAATAGCGGCACGCCTCGTCCGCGCGCCCAGTCGCTGGCCTCCGCAAGCTCGGCCTCAGTCAACGCCTCAGCAAACCACCGCGCCGGCCCGCCGATGCCAAAAGTTGTCAGCGGGGCAAGAAGTTGTCTTTCTTTGATCTGCATCGGTTCAAGGCTACACCGCTAAGGCTGAACAGGGTAAAATGAGCACAGGCAGCTTCCTCTGCCGGAGGCGAAAAATGTACCCAGAACTGATGGTGATTCCCATGCGCGAGGAATTAGTTCGCGCCGGACTCAAAGAAACCCGGACCGCCGAAGAAGTAGACGCGGCACTCGCCGAGCCCGGAACCACCCTTGTCGTTGTCAACTCGATTTGCGGCTGCGCGGCCGGCAAGGCCCGTCCCGGCATCCGCCTCGCTCTTTCCAACTCCGCCAACCAGCCCGATCGCAAGATCACCGTCTTCGCGGGCCAGGATCGAGAAGCCACCGAGCGCGCTCGCAGCTATTTTGAGGGGCATCCGCCCAGTTCGCCTGCGGTCGCCATTATGCGCGACGGCAAGCTCGTTTACCTTATGCAGCGCTCCGTCATCGAGCAGTCGACTGCTCAGGGCATCGCATCGGAACTGGTGCGCGCCTTCGACGAGTTCTGTGCGAAGACCACCGCGTAACGCCGCTTCAGCCAGACATCAGCAAGTAAAACGGCCTCCGATGGTGGGAGGCCGTTGTTTTTGTTCTCGAGGTTATCTGCTCAGTCCGCAGCCTGCGCCTTCGCCAGTTTTTGGACCTTGCTGTGCCTCACGGAGTAGCCGAAGTAAATGATCAACCCGAAGATGAGCCAGCCAATCATCACCTCCCACGTCACCCGCGGCAACCGGCTCATCACAAACAGCGCTGTCACAATTCCCAGAATCGGTACCAGCGGTACCAGCGGCGTCTTGAACGGCCTTTCCATCTCCGGGTGCCGCACGCGCAATACCCAAACCCCTGCGCAAACAATCGTGAACGCCAGCAGCGTCCCGATGTTCACCAGGTCCGACAGGAAATCGATGTCCTTGAAGGCCGGCATCAGCGCGACAATCGAACCCACAACGATGGTCGAAATCCATGGCGTGCGGAACTTGGGATGTACCGCCGAAGCCCACTTTGGCAGCAGGCCGTCCTTCGACATCGAATAGAACACGCGCGACTGGCCAAGCAGCATCACCAGCATCACCGTGGCCAGTCCAAACACTGCGCCAATCTTCACCAGCAGCGCCCCCCAGCTTATGCCCGTCGCATCGATCCCTACCGCCACCGGATCGCTCACGTTCAGTTGCGTGTACTTCACCAACCCCGTCAAGACCGACGACACCAGGATGTAGAGAATCGTGCACACCACCAGCGATCCCAGAATCCCGATCGGCATGTCGCGCTTTGGGTTTTTGGCTTCCTGCGCGGCCGTCGACACCGCATCGAACCCGATATAGGCGAAGAATATCGACGATGCTCCTGTCGCAATCCCCATCCAGCCGAAGTTTCCGTGCGCGTCCACTGGCGGGATGAATGGATGCCAGTTATGCCACGCCAGCGAAGGATGCCCCACCAGGAAAATGCCCCCTACAATCAGGAAGACTCCCACGATCCCCAGCTTCACAATCACAATCGCCGAATTAAAGTTTGCAGATTCCTTGATGCCGATCACCAGAATCGCCGTAATCGCCAGAACTCCCAGCATCGCCACCAGGTTGAAAGCCGCAATCACATGCGGCAATCCGGCCACACTCAAGTTGGCCGGCAATGAGGCCAACGGCTGCCACTTCTGCTGGTAAAAGTAAAGGTCCGTTCCCGGAACAGCGGTGAACCGTGGCGGCATGTAAATGTGCAGTTGCTGCAGCAGGCTGTTCAAATACCCTGACCACCCGGCAGCCACCGTTGCCGCGCCAAATGCGTACTCCAACACCAGATCCCACCCGATGATCCACGCCACAAACTCGCCCAACGTCGCATAGCCGTACGTATATGCCGATCCGGCAATTGGAATGATGGAAGCAAACTCGGCGTAGCACAACCCAGCAAACGCGCACACAATTCCGGCCAGCACAAAGCTCAGTGAAACCGCCGGCCCGGCATAGAGCGCGGCCGCCTTGCCCGTTAGCACAAAGATACCCGCGCCGATGATCGCTCCAATTCCCAGCGTCACCAAGTTCAGCGCACCGAGCGAGCGCTTCAGTGTGTGCTCGCCCTGCTCGCCTGCTTCCATCGACAGCATCGACATGGGCTTAACGCGCAGCAGATTCGAGATCAAAGATTGATTCCCTCCCCGGCGAATGGATGGTGCAAAGCGCAGCAGAATCCGGCGGAACTCGTTACGCAATCATACGATACAGCGGCGGCCATTCTCGCAACGGTTGCCTGGGCAACCGTGCGCCACGGAATCAGATCGGCTCTGACTCGCCAACTTCATACAATTGCAGGTTCCGATCTGCGATGCCGATCGAAGGCCAGCTCGCTCGCCAGGCGGTCAGGTGCGCGGTCCGGAAATGCTCGTCGAGAGCACTCCTGTCTTTCCAGCGCTCCTTGATATGGACCAGGCCGCGGTCAAGCACATCCTCCGCATACGATTACTCGATGCACCCGAGCTCAGTTCGGCTGGCCTCAATCACCCGGGCCATGATGGCACGCGCCGCGTTCAGCCGGTCTGCAGGAAGACGCACGGTTCCGACAATCAACAGCATTCATCCCTCCTCAATGCGGCGCGCGTCGAGCCGCCGCTGTTTCTCATGAGAATTGTCTCGTTTTCGGGCAGTCTTTGCTGGGGTTCAGATGAGGAATGTCTTTTTCAGATCAGATTTGTCTCAAATCGGCGCAGTTGCACCGTCTCAAATCCAGACAGCACCGTCTCTTTTTCAAACACTCGCGATTTGCTGCCGACCCGCGCGCGATTAACTAAGCGCAGCTACCCAGCGCCGAAACTCGCCTGCCGGGTCTCTGGTGCGGAAAATCGCCGCCGAAACGCCGACCACGCTCGCTCCGGCTGCCAGAATCTCCGGTGCAGTCTCGAGCGTCACTCCACCCACCGCGACGAGCACTGCATCCGGTCCCGCCTGCTGGCGCAGCCTGCGCACTCCCGCCGCGCCAATCGGCGCTTTCGTTGTCTCTTTGGTTGTCGTGGGAAAAATCGGCCCGATAGATAGATAATCCGCCGGCTGTTTCAGGATCCCCGGCACGAGCGCTTCGCTTCCGCCAAATGTGCCGACGATTCTCTCCGGCCCCAGCAGCCGCCGAGCCTCGGCAGGCGCGGCATCGCCCGCATCCACGTGCACGCCGTCAAATCCTGCCTGCGCCACCAAGTCGACCCGATCGTCGAGAATCAGCTTTACGGTTCCGGCGGGCAGCCCCGCGCGCAGAATCGCCGCGTCGGCCAGCACCTCTGCGTCGCTCCCTGATTTGTTCCTGTATTCGAGCAGCGTTACACCGGCATTCGCCAGGTCCCCGCTGAGCCACTGCAAAAACTCCGCCCGGCCAGCAGGCGGAATCACGCCAGCATCGAGAATCGGATACAACTTCGGAAAGGAATAGGACATTCATTCAGACTAGCTCTCAAGGGGCCCGGAGCAGAATCCCGAGGGCCGCAAGCTCGGCGAAATAATCACGGAGCCCGCCTATCCCTCGCCTTTCTGCTCCCTACTGCCTGTTCCCTATTCCCTGCCTTTCTCACATCTCGTCCGCGCTAGGCCCATAGATTCCCGGCACCTTCGCGCCGATCAGCCGCAGATACACAACCAACTGTCCGCGGTGATGAATCATGTGGTTCAAAACGGTTTCACGAAAGACGTTGTACTTGGTGTCGTCGATCCACGCCTGGCCGCCGAACACAAACTTCCAGTTCCGGTCCCACGCGTCCCCCGTTGTCGCGACCAACGCAGGCCTCGTCTCCGCCAGTTTCTTGTCGAACCTCTCCAGCAGCTCGGCTTTGCTGGCAGGCGTGTACGGCTCCCACTTGTGATCCGCAGCAAACTCCAGCTTGTCCAGGGTAAGCGTGTGATTTCCCCAGTCGCCGACAAAATCGGTCAGATGGCCCGCCAGCCGGCCCAGGCTCATTGACTTGGGATGAGGTTTGAAATTCCAATCGGCATCGGCCGGAATCGCGTCCAGCATCTTCCGTGTCTTCGCCGTCTCGCTGTCGAACTCGGCAATCAGTGCTTTTTGTGCGTCCATTTCTTTGATCCTCCTTATCGCCCAAACAGCATAGCCGATTCCCGCATTAAGGGGCGAAGAAAAAGCGACAATGTTTTCCACAGAACCACTCTCAACTCGCCCCAAAAACGCCGTCGAGACTCGTGGATCAAGACTGTTTTCTTATTTCGAATCAGAATGTTGCCGGAAAAACCAAATGGGCTTTGCCCGCTCTCCGCCTTACGCTGTCTTCTTCTCTGCCTCGGCACGCAGCGCCAGGAACCGCTCCATATACCCGGTATCAAAGTCCCCTGCCCTGAACCCCGCATCCTGAAAGATCAACTCATGCAGAGAAATCGATGTGTCGATTCCCTGCACAATGAACTGGCTCAACGCTCGGCTCATTCGCGCAATTGCTTCTTCGCGATCCACTCCGTATGCGATCAACTTCGCAATTAACGAATCGTAATACGGTGGAATCACCCCCTCAGCATATTGCGCGGTGTCCACGCGAATTCCGTTTCCGCCCGGCACGTTGAACACCGTAATTTTCCCCGCCGACGGAGTGAACTTATGCGGATGCTCCGCGTTGATACGGCATTCGATCGCATGCCCGCGGATCTCCAGCTTGGCCGGCAATATGGCATCGAGTTTCTCTCCGGCGGCGATCCGTAACTGCGCCTTCACAAGGTCCACACCGGTAATCGCCTCCGTCACCGGATGCTCCACCTGAATGCGCGTATTCATCTCGATGAAGTAAAGCTGATGGTTCTTGTCCATCAGGAACTCCACCGTCCCCGCGTTCTGGTAGCCGATCTCTCCCATGCACTTGCAGAGAGTCTTCCCGATCTCTTCGCGCAACTTCGGCGTCACCTGCAGGCTGGGCGCTTCTTCAATCAGCTTCTGATGCCGGCGCTGGATCGAGCATTCGCGCTCAAACAGCGAAGCCACGTTGCCATGCTCATCGGCCAGCACCTGGAATTCGATGTGCCGCGGATCCTCAATGAATTTCTCCATGTAGAGTTCGCCGTTGCCGAAAGCGTTGGCCGCTTCTGTAAAGGCCGCATGAAACAAATTGGGCAAATCCTCGGCCTCGCGCACAATTCTCATCCCACGCCCGCCGCCGCCTGCTTTGGCCTTCAGGATCACCGGATAGCCCACCTTCTCGGCCCATGCGCGCGCCTCTTCAGCGGTCGCCAGGATCCCGTCTGACCCGGGGAGAATCGGCACCTTCGCCTTCTTCATCGCCTGGCGAGCCTTTTCCTTTTCGCCCATCAGCCGCGTCACCTCAGGCGGTGGCCCGATGAACTTGATGTTCGACGCGCGGCACACTTCGGCAAAGTTCGCGTTTTCGCTCAGCAGGCCGTATCCCGGATGGATTGCCTCGACGTCGGCGATCTCAGCCGCTGAAATCACGGCCGGCACATTCAGGTAGCTGTCCGCGGCGCGCGGCGGCCCAATGCAGATCGCTTCGTCGGCGAACTTGACGTGGAGCGAGTTGCGGTCGGCCTCGCTGTACACCGCAACTGTGCGGATGCCCATCTCCCGGCACGCGTTCAACACGCGCAGCGCGATCTCGCCTCGATTGGCAACCAGTACCTTACGAAACATGAATGACCTTTGGGAGGAGCGTTAGAGAAATGATTTCGCGAGCCACTCGTCCGCCTACGCCGGCCGAACCGAAAACAACGGCTGCCCGAACTCGATGGCTTGCCCGTTCGCGACCAGGCACTTGACCACCTCGCCCGACACGTCCGCCTCGATCTCGTTCATCAGCTTCATGGCCTCGATGATGGCGATTACCTGGCCCTTTTCCACGTGGTCCCCCGGCGCGACAAACGGTGCGGCGCCCGGAGACGGCGAGCCATAAAAAGTACCTACAATTGGCGACTTCACCATATGCAGCCCGGCCTCCGCATTCGCCGCCGGCTCCGCCGCAGCGCCCGTTCCTGAAGCTGAAGCCGCCGCTGTCGCCGCAGCCTGCGCCACGCCTTGTGGGGCTGTCTGCAGCAGCCGCGCCAGATCGCTCAGCCCCGCCGGACCGCTCTCCACTGGATTGAATTTCAGACGGAGCTTCAAGTCGCCGCGGTCCACGTCAAACTCGGCCACGCCGTGCGACTTCAAAAACTCAATCAGTTGCCGCAGATCCTCAATATCTTGTTGCTTCATTCGTTCCTTCAATCCCAGTTCCCTCTACTCTGCCGGCTTTTCTCTGCCGTTCACAGTTCAATCAGCGCCTTGGGCGCTGGAGTCAGAACATGCCCACCGCTGCGCGTTACCGCCACCATATCCTCAATGCGAATGCCAAACTTTCCCGCCAGATAAACACCCGGCTCGACGGTAATGACCATGCCAGGCTGCAATCGCGTACTCTGTCCGGCGCCAACCCGAGGCGGCTCATGAATCTCCAGTCCAACTCCGTGGCCAGTCGAGTGTGTAAAAAACTCAGCCAATCCTTCCCTGCGCAACACGCTTCGTGCGGCCTCGTCCACCTCGGCGCAGCTCACGCCTGCGGCCACCGCGTTTACCGCGTTTTCTTGCGCTGCCAGCACCGCCTCGTAAGCCTTTCGCTCCTCGGGCTTTGGCTTGCCCAGGAAGACGGTCCGCGTCATATCCGAACAGTAACCCTTGTGGATTATACCGAAGTCCATGGTCACAAACCCTCGCCGCGGCAACAGCGCCGTAGTCGCGCGTCCGTGAGGCATCGCCGAACGCAAACCCGCCGCCACGATGGTTTCAAACGACATTCCCTCCGCGCCCAGCTTGCGAGCCTGGTGCTCCAGCTCTCCAGCCACTTCAACCTCGGCAATTCCCGGGCGCAGCACGCCCAGGATGTGCTCAAACAATTTGCAGCCGGTCAGCGCAGCTTCCGACATTACCGCCAGCTCATCTCCATCCTTCACTGCACGTAGTTGCTCAACAATCGCCGCAGGCAAACCCTGAAAAAATCCTCTCCGCAAACGGCTCGGCAGCTCACTCTTCCAGCGTGCCAGCTCCGCCACTGTTGTCTTTGCCGGATCAAAACCGGCCATCTCCGCGCCCGGCTGCGCGGCCAGCCACTGCGTCGCCGCCACCGCGGGCGAACCCGACGCGATCTCGACCTGGGCTGCTTTGACTTCTTCGTTCGCTTGCGCCGTGTAGCGTCCATCGGTAAACATTCGCGCAGCTCTGCGGGTCACGGCCAGCGCCGCGCTCGAACCGGTGAATCCGCAAAGATGGCGAACGTCGGGAAGGTGTGTGACGAGAATTCCGGGAAGGCCGGCGCGAGTCAACCGGCGGCGCAGTGCGCCCATGCGGCGGATATGGTCCACGCGCTCAGTTTTATCATGGCCGGCTTCGACCGCAATCGCCGCAAGCCGGCGATCAAGATTTGCGAGCTTGACGAAGTCTACGAGCGATGCAATGTTGGGCGCAGGAGACACGTCAATGCTGAACCCCGCCTTTACTCAAACGGTGCAAATCGGGATCGTCGTTCGCGACCTGGACGCAACGATACGGAAATACGTCGACAATTACGGGATTGGTCCGTGGAAGATCTTCGACTTTAACCCCGGCAATGCGCCGGATCTGCGCGAGTACGGCCAGCCGGTCCAACGCTCTTGGCGCCTTGCGGTCGCTATGGTTGGCCAACTCCAGTGGGAGCTGATCGAGCCGCTCGACAACGAAAGCATCTACGCGCGATTCCTTGCTGAAAAAGGTGGCGGCGTGCACCACATCGCCGTCGCTGCCCAAAGCTTCGACAACATGCTGACAATGGAGGCCAAACGAAGGAAAGAACTGGTTCTCAGCGGCGAATTCGAGGGTATCAAGGTTGCATACCTTGACACCGAGGCCGATCTTGGCGTGACCCTCGAAATCTTTAGCGGCTCGCCCAACCTCGAAAAGGCGCCGGATGTGACTTAGCCAAAATTGTTCGCGTTCACGCCGTCGCGTCCGTCGCCGGCGGATACTTCGCATCAACGGGCATTTCGCTCCGCGCTTCTGCGGGAAGCACAGGAGGCTTGTCGCCAAGGTAGCCGTCGGCGAAGAGAATGTTGCGAGCCAACCCCATTTTCCTTAGACCCAGAATAATTAGACCGTTCAGATCCGTCTCATTCTTGAACATTCCGTGGAATGCCGACCGCGGATAGCGATGATGATTGTTGTGGTAGCCATCGCCGAAGGTGAGCCACGCAAGAATCTTATTGTTCTTGCTGTTGTTCTTCATGTTGTAGTTTTCATAGCCAAAGGTATGGCCCAGCGAGTTCACAGCCCATACAGAGTGCTGAAAGAGCACGGTTCTCAGGCAGGCCGCGAAGAAACAGCCCCACGCATCGGTCATCCCACCGAATGCATAGCCGATGAGCCACGGAATCGCCACGGAGATAACTGGCCAAACGTAGTGCGTGCGCGCGTAAAACCGGATCACAGGATCGCGTACCAGGTCGCGTCCGTAGACATTCACGTCGGTGCTGGTCTCGTCAAACATCCATCCGATATGGGAGTGAAAGAGCCCCCTGAGGGAGTTCTCATGTTCGCAGTGACCATCGACGAAAGGACTGTGATTGTCGCCGCAGTTGTCCGTGTGTGCGTGATGGCGGCGATGATCGGTCGTCCAGGTAAGCAGCGAGCTTTGAAAGGACATGGAACCGAATGCGCCGAGCATATAAGCGACCCACGGCGCTGTCTCAAAGCTCTTGTGCGAAAAATAGCGGTGGAAGCCGACGCCGGTGCCCATCCCAACAATGAAATAGCCGACCGCGAACGTAATCACTTCAACCCAGTGGATGGGGTGTGAGCGAAACCAGAAGATGCTTCCAACCGACCCGGCCAGGGGAAAGCCGATCAGGAAAGTGTTATCGAGTCGCTTTTTGAGGCCGGAACGAACCGCAATCATGCCAGGGGGTTGGTTCGCAATTTGCAGGTTTTCTCGGGTAATCGCCAAAACGCACGCTCCACTCTTGTCTAGTCTCTCCGACTACGGCCCGGAGAGCAACCCCGCCAGCAACCTCGAGCCCGAACAGCAGTCTCTCCGCCGGTTAGATGAACGAGACTGCCGCCGCGTTACAACGAAAGCCGCCCGGCCGATCCTCGAGAGCTACTTCTCTTCCGCGGTAATGGCCGCAAGCACCTCTTCGCTGTGCTTGTTGATGTTGCCGACCTTCCAAACCTTCACGATCTTCCCTTCAGGGGAGATGAGGAACGTATCCCGTTGCGCCAACCTGCCGATCGGCGTGAACATCACCGGCACTCCATAGGCATCTATGACCTTGCGATCGGGATCGGCCAGCAGCTTGAAACTGAGCGAATCTTTCGTGCAAAAGGTCTCATGGCTCTTAACCGAATCGAGGCTTACGCCCAGTACCACCGCATGGTCGGCGTTGTACTTCGCCTGGTCGCGCTGGAAGTTATGCGCCTCGGTGCTGCATCCCGGCGACATGTCTTTGGGGTAAAAGTAAAGCACCACCCACTTTCCCTTGTAATCCGAGAGTGACACCGGCGCATTTTCTTGCGACGGCAGCGTGAAGTTGGGAGCGGTTGCCCCCGGCTGAAGACTGGCCGCCTGAGCCGTGCAGCTCGACGCGACCCAGCCAGCGGCAATCAGCACAATCCATAGACCCTTGATAGGCATGGCGTTTCTCCTTGTTGGCGGCGTCCTTTCGAGCGAGCGGCGCGCGGTATCAACCCTAGTACGCTGCGGATTCACAATTTGGATTGAATGCCAGCCCTGGAACTACCCCAGCACGCCCTCGGCCGTAATCTCGACCGTCGGCTGCAGCATCCTCGATACCGAGCAATATTTCTCGATCGACAGATCGACAGCCTTCTGTAACTTCTCCAGTTCAATTGCGCCGTACCCCTTAAAGCGCAAGTGGATCTTTGTGAAGACGGCAGGAACCGCATCCGCACGCTCACCTTCAACCACTACCTCGAGGCGTTCCGGCTCCTGGCGCTGTTTCTTCATGATGTGCAGCACGTCCATCGCGCTGCATCCAGCCAGAGCCGAGAGCAGCGTCTCCATCGGGCGCAGCCCCGCATTCTCGCCGCCAAGATCGGGCGGTCCGTCGATCACTCCTGTCGCGCCCGCGGCATTCGTCGCCACAAACTTGGATGGTCCCGTCTGTACCAACTTGATCCTTGTCTGTCCCACCATCAGTCGCTGCCCTTTCTGGATCCAGCCTCAACGTGCGTCGAAAACAGGTCGCTCGACAGGTACCGGTCGCCCTGGTCGCACAGAACGAACACTACGACGCCCGTTTCCAGCGTGCCTGCCAACCGGCAAGCCGCCGCGCAGGCTCCTCCCGATGAAACGCCCGAGAAAATCCCTTCTTCGAGCGCAAGTCTGCGCGTCATCTTCTCCGCTTCTTCCTGCGTCACGTCCAGGGTCAAATCCACGCGCTGTGGCTCAAAGATGGTCGGAAGGTATTCTTTGGGCCACCTGCGGATCCCCGCAATCTTCGCGCCTTCTGAAGGCTGCACACCGACAATCCGCACCTGCGGATTTTGTTCTTTCAAGAATCTTGAAGTCCCCATGATGGTTCCAGTGGTTCCCATGGCTGAAACAAAATGTGTGATCGTCCCTTTTGTGTCGCGCCATATCTCCGGGCCGGTCGTCTCATAGTGCGCGCGCCAGTTGTCGGGATTGCCGAACTGGTTCAGCATCACCACGCCGCCCTTGGCCACCTGCTCTCGCGCGTAATCAATCGCGCCTTCCATTCCGCGATCGCCCGGCGTCAGTGTCACCTTGGCCCCAAAAGCCTCCATCGTCGCCACGCGTTCCGCCGTTGAGCTTTCGGGCATCACCAGCTCAATTTGAAAACCTTTCACCGCCGCAATCATCGCCAGGGCGATTCCGGTGTTGCCGCTGGTTGGCTCGATGATGCACACTCCGGTCTTCAGCTCACCGCGTTTTTCGGCGCCCTCTATCATGAATTTTGCCGCGCGATCCTTGACCGACGAGCTGGGATTATTGCCCTCGACTTTTCCGAACAGACGCACTCGCGGGTTGGGAATCACCCGGCGCAATTCGACCAGCGGCGTATTTCCCACAAGATCCACCACATTCATTTGCCGCCTCCGCGAATCGCGCGCCTCAGTCCATTATCGCAACACCCGCGACTCTGAACTTAAGGATGACACTTCCATTTTTCCCTGATGCGATCCTCTCGCACCTCGTGGAGCAATAACCCGTACCATAGACCCATCAGCAAATCAGCGATTTTTGGAGCGATGATGACCGAGAAATTGCTGCGATTCAACGGTGCTGCTGAACGCGATCCAGCCATCGAAACGTGGATGAACGAGCATCGAGGCGAACTTGGGGCCATCGCGCACGAGTGGTTTGAAGTAATGCGGAGATGTGGAGACGAAGTCCGGGAGCTACTGCATGACGGCTGCCCGGTCGCATGCCTGGGTGATGTCCCCTTCGCCTATGTCAATGTATTCAAATCGCACGTAAATGTGGGTTTTTTTCGCGGCGCAGAACTGCCGGATCCCGCCCACGTGTTGCAAGGCTCCGGGAAACTCATGCGCCATGTGAAACTGAGGCCGGGATCAGCGACTGATGCTGCGTCGCTCAGCAAGCTAATCGAGACAGCTTATTCGGATATAAAGGTACGCGTCGAAAACGGCTAGCTGCTGCAAGCCACCGGCTACAGGCTGCCCGCCGCTTCCCGCGCCACCGGCTTCTTCTTGCCCGCGTCCGCTTCATGGGACGCATGCAGGTCGCTTTGCCGGTCCATCCATTCATCGAGCCGCGAGCGCTTGAACCGCCAGCGATTGCCCAGCTTGAACGCCGGCACGAACCCATCCGATGCGTACTTGTAGAGTGTGTCTGCGGAGATGCCAAGGTAATTCGAGGCCTGGCGAATGTCCATGACCTCGCGAATCTCAGGAACCAGCAGGTTGGAGCGGATCGCTGCGTTGCGCATCATTGCCTTCCAAAAAGAGCGGGATCGAAAGCGGATTCTTGCGGCTAAAAGGGCCGGTACTTCTGTATTTAACCCGACTTGATAGGTTCATTCAAGGAATTTCCGTAAGTTACAGGATTTTCATGGGTTTCCCCCAACCGCCTGCAACATCTGTGCCTGGGTAAAACCCCAGCCCCTTGTGCTCTGCCCGCCCACCTTCCCCAATCCGTTGCGCCCTTGAAGCAGATGGTCCGGACAGTCGCGTCCTTCCCGCCCCCGGCCTCCGGCTTCCTGCTCTCCCTGTTCCCTATTCCCTAATCCCTGTTCCCCGCCTTTCTCACATTTCCTTCCGCCACCAAGCCGTCTTCTCGTCGCTCAGGAATCTCGTCTTTTCGCCCCGCGACAAGTGGAAGTCCAGCACATCGCTCTTTTGAAACGTAGAGCAGTCGGGCCAGCTCATGTCCTTATCAAAGTGCGTCTCCGTCTGATGCACGTCCACCAGCGTGATGTCGTCAGGAGTGCATTCCACCACGCGCTGCGCATACATCCAGAACGTGTACCCGGATGGCGGGTCTGGAGGCGCCTGGTTGGCGATCTTCGTCAACAAAAGGATGAGCACAAAGACCGCCGCGATCGCTGCAACCTTCTTCATGGAATGTGCACGCCTTCATCCGCGCGGTGACGACCAGTATAGCGAAGCACCTCTGTGCGTTCTGCCTGCAAACGCCCATAAAACAGAACGGCTTCCCTTCTCGGGAAGCCGTTCCAAGCTTTGACACCTGAACCCTGAAACTGACCCTCGTTTCCTAGTTCTGATCGTCACGGCGGTGGAGCGTCGGCGGTCCGTCGCCCGAGTCACCGGAGCTGTTGCCGCTCTGCGCGGTTGAATTGCCCGAGCCGCCCGAATCGTCGGTTGTCGTGCTCGCCCTGCGCAAAGACGGCTTTGGTCCGCCCTTCATATCCACCAACCGCCGCTTGTCCTCAATACGCGCCAGCCGGGCCTTCACGTCCTCAAACTCCGACGTAGTCACAAGGTAATCGTCCTTGGCCGGAAGAATTCGCGCAATCTCCATTTGCGAGTGCAGAATGCGGTCCGGCGTCTGCGGATGGTCGCTGAAGGCCTTGGCCACCAGTCCCGGTTTGCGCTTTTCCAAAGCCTGCACCTTCTCAAAGAACGTGATGAAGGCCTGCGGATCGTACCCGGCCCGGTACATGTACTGAACGCCCAGATAGTCGGCCTGCGCCTCAAAGTCGCGCGAGAACTGCAGGAATGTGATCGGAATCGCCAATTGCGCCGCTTCGTAAATCCCGTATCCCGTCCAGTCGTAGGGCAATAGGATCATCAGCGGAACCATGCCGATCTGTGCGTAATTCAGCCGTGTCATCTCGCGGGCGGCGTGGTGTGCGCACACATGAGCCGTTTCATGCGCCATAACGCCCGCCAATTCCGCTTCCTCGTCTGCCGCCAGAATCAATCCTGAGTTGACATAGAAGAACCCGCCCGGCAATGCCATGGCGTTGATCTCATCCGAATCGATCACCTTGATCGTGAACGGCACCTTGCAGTCGGAGTTCTTCACGATGTTCTGCCCGATCCGGTTCACATATTCGTCCACTACGGGATCGGTGATGAACTTCGTGCTCTTCTCAATCTCGTCGGCGAATTGCTTGCCCATCTTGATCTCGCCGTCGGTCGAGTACCAGTTGCCGAGCCCGCGCCCGCCAATATTGCGGTTGCCCACCGCGCCCACATCCTCGATGCTTCCCGATTTGATGGGGATCATCTGGCTGCCTGGATCGACAACCTTGTTCACATCTACAGGTCCGGCGCAATCGCTGCCCACCGGCGTCGTGCCCGGTTCGGGATCGTCGTCCTTGACGTCTTTATCCTTCTTCTTGTCTTTCTTGTCGTCACTCTTCTTGTTGGCCTCGCAGGGAGGGAGCTGCGCACTGTTATCCGCGGATTCCGTTCCGCTACCCGTCGAAGTCGAGGCCGTTCCCGAATCCGGTTGCTTTTGAGGAGCCGGTGCATCTCCTCCCACCGGAGTTGTCCCCGCGGCCGGCTGCGCCGTAGTGGACGTCGTGGGGCTAGCCGAGGGGTTCGTCGGCGCTGCGGCCGGCGTGCTTGCCGGCGCCTGCGCCGCGGGTGTCGTGCTGTTTGGGGAATTACCGGCTGTGGGCGCCGTCGACTGTGCCCAGACTCCAACGGTCATGGCCAGTGCCAATCCTGCCAATACCGCCGCTCTATATTCGTTTGCCACCATCGACCTCACCTCCGCCGCGCACCCCTTGACCGCACACGGCCCCGCTTCGCTCTGTCACTTAGACGCAAGTATGTTCCACTTCGCCAACAAAGGCAAAGAGCCTTTTTTCGGCTTGGCGCCTCGTCCCTTATCTCCGCGGTTCGTCCCTCCAGACCTTAGCCCCAGTGAATTCTCGCTGTTTCCTTATCCTGGGAGCAGACCGGGCTCGGGGCAACCGCCTTCCGTTTGACATCCATTGCACAGCCGGGGTTGCTGGGGTGGCTTGGGCCCCCACCTTTCCAGTACAGTGAAGAAAACCGTCGGGAGGCGCTTTGCGGCTCAAGATTCTGGCAGGTGTTTGGATTGCCGTCTGCGGGGCAGTGCTGGTTGCCGCCCAAGCGGCTCCCCCGTCCCCAAATCCAGCACCTCCTGCGACTTCACCCCAAGCTCACAGCCACCCCAAAGCCAAGCACCCTGCCCCGCCCGTCGCGCCGGCGCTCTTCGACGCAACAGGCGTCGGCTCGCCCGTCCTCCTCGACAAAAACTGGCGCGTTGGCATCACATCGGACCTTGCTGCGTCTCAGCCCACCTACAATGACTCTGCCTGGGCCGTCCGCGACGCCCTGCCATCCATCGGCGATGTCCCCGATGAGGATGCAATTGCTCCCGCTCCTTCCAGGAACACAAGCGCTGCGACGTCCACGGTCCCCTTACCGGCAACACCCGCTCGCCGCTACGCCTGGTTCCGGCTGCACATTGAGCTCGCTCCTCATCATGGCCCGCTTGCTCTTCTCATCGAGCTCCCCGTCTCGCACGGCACCGCGATCGAGCTCAACTCACCAGGGCTCAGCCCCACACTCTTTGTCAACGGCAAGCAGGTCCAGCCCGAGGGCCCGCACGGCGATGCACCCGACGAGTATCAACCTATCTCGCGCCTCTACAACTTGAATCTCGATCCATCTGTAACCTCGCTCACCCTGGTCGTGCGCGTCATTTACACCGCATTCGGCACCGATGCCTATACCGGCTTTTTCGCCAACCACACTCTCTTTCTGGGCAACTCTGGCGACCTCGAGCGCGAGCTCAATCTTTGGTCCGATCGCAGCCTCTTCGAGCGCTTGCTGAATCTCATCTATTCCGTTCTCCTGGGCGTGCTGGCTCTCTTTCTCTTCGCGCTCTATTTCTCTGAGAAGGGCCACCCCGAATATCTCTGGCTGGCCTTGCATGAACTCGCCGCGGCGCCCATCGGCTTTATCGACCTGGCGGGAATTTTCGCGCGTCTCAGCGCATTTTTTTGCGCCACGCTCGCTCTCCAGCTCCTGCTCATCTCCGCTTACCTTTTCTTCGAATTCCTCGTTGCATTTCTCTCTCTCAAGCCGCGTTGGTACATCCGCGCCCTGCGTTACACTTCGCCGGTTTTGTTGGGAATCGGCCCCGCCCTGCTCTTCCTCTTTCATCGCGGAGCCATTCCCTATCTTGCGGCTATCTTCATCTCTTCCGGCCTCTGGATGCTCGGCTGGTGCATCTTCGTCTTCGGCACCCTCATCTCCGCTGCCGTGCGCCGCAACTTCGAGGCCGGCCTCTTCCTCATCCCGCTCGGCTTCAGCGTCGTCGCGGTCGCCGATTCCGTCATCGGCAATGCTATGAACGGAGGAACCGGAACTCCCTATGTCTCTCCGCTCACCCTCCAGGCCGGTCCCATTCCCATTCATGTCTCCTCCATCGGCGGATACGCAGGAATTCTCGTCATCGTGCTCATCGTTTTCTTCCGCTACCGGCGTGTGCAGCGCGATAAGGAGCATGCGACCAACGAGCTGGCCGCAGCCCGCGGTGTGCAGGAGCTCCTCATCCCCCAGGAAAAACTGGCCACGCCTGGATTCGAGGTCGACTCCGTTTACAGCCCAGCCAGCGAAGTCGGCGGCGATTTTTTCCATGTGCAGACCATGGGCCGTGACGGACTACTCGTGGTCATCGGCGACGTTGCCGGCCACGGCCTCAAAGCCGCCATGAACGTCTCGCTGATCATGGGTGCCTTGCGCAGAATGCAGGACGCCAGTCCCTCAAGAATTCTTCAGGGACTCAACCGTGTTCTCTCCGGAACCGACAGCTTCACCACTTGCCAGGCCCTTTGGTTCGGTTCCAATGGCGAAATGGTCATCGCCAACGCCGGACATCTTCCGCCCTATCTCAATAGCCAGGAAATCACACTCCCTGGGAGCCTCCCGCTCGGCGTTCTCAGCGAAATCACCTATGATGAGTCTCGTTTCTTCCTTCATCACGGCGATCGCGTTCTGTTGCTCTCCGACGGTGTGGTCGAGGCCCGTCACCCCAATGGCGAGCTCTTCGGCTTCGATCGTGTTCGCATGCTCAGCCAGGAGTCAGCCTTCAATCTCGCTGAGGCCGCAAAATCCTTCGGCCAGCAGGACGATATCACTGTCCTCACCGTTCGCCGCGAAGTAGAAGCCGCAAAACCGGACGCGCCCTCCCCTGTGCTATCGTCAGCTTTCTCATGAAATCCGTGCAAAATCCTTCCCAGCAATCTTCGTCAGGCAAGCCTACGCACACTCTTGCCCTCACCCTCGAGGCCATCGCCTTCCTTGCCCTCACGGCCGGTGTCATTTACCTCTTCAAGACCAATCCCCTATCGGTCCACTGGACGCAGGGGTATAACCCTACCGGCAGTTTTCTTCTTTCAACCCTCGTAGCCGCGTTGCCCATCGTCTTTCTCCTCGGCTCAATGGCAGTTCTGCGTCTCAAAGCGCACGTCGCCGCACTCGTCGGTCTTGCAACTGCCCTGCTGGCCGCAACGCTCGTCTTCCATATGCCGGTCAGGCTCGCTTTATCCGCCGCGGCCGATGGTGCCGGCTATGGCATTTTCCCCATTTGCTGGATCATATTGCCCGTCATCTTTCTCTACGACCTGACCGTGAAAACCGGCCGCTTTGTCACTTTGCAGCAGAGTCTCACCGGCATTACCGCCGATAGCCGTCTGCAGCTTCTCCTTATCGCTTTCGCCCTCGGTGCATTCTTCGAGGGAACTTCGGGATTTGGCACTCCGGTCGCTGTCTGCTCCGCGATTCTCATCAGCCTCGGATTCCGCCCGCTCAAAGCCGCGGGCCTTTCGCTTCTCGCCAACACCGCTCCTGTCGCCTTCGGCGCCATGGGCATTCCGCTCATCGCGCTCCATGGCGTCACCGGCCTCGATCAGCTCGCCCTTTCCAACACCACAGCGGTCATCCTCCTCCCATTCGATCTGCTGATTCCCTTTTGGCTCATCTGGGCGTTCGCCGGATTCACTGCCATGCTCGAGGTGTGGCCCGCGATCCTCGTCTCGGGTGTCTCCTTTGGCGCCGCTCAGTATCTTATGGCCACATATACAGGACCGTGGCTCGTGGCCATCGTCGCCGCCGCATCCACCATTGCTGTTCTGGTGGCATTTCTCCGTTTCTGGCAGCCGCGCCGGATTCTTGATGTCGATCTTCACGACATCACCCGCGAGGCTCGCCGCCATCACGGCCACAGCGGCACTGCCATCTTCAACGCCTGGCTCCCTTGGCTCATCTTGAGTCTCGTTGTGTTTTTCTGGGGATTACCCCGCATCTCGGCCCTGATGGACCCGCATTCCACCATCAAGATTCCGGTTGTCGGGCTTCACAACGCTATACAGCGCGTTCCACCCGTCGTCGCCGCCGCCACGAAAGAAGCTGCGATCTTCAATTTCAACTGGCTCACCGCCACGGGAACGGCCGTCCTGCTCGCCGCGCTCATCGCTGGCCTGCTCATGGGGCTCTCACCGCGCACGCTCGCCGTGGCATTCGTGCAAACCATCTTCAAGATCCGCTATACCTTTGTCACCATCGCCGCCATGATGGCTCTCGGCTATATCACCCGCTATTGCGGACTCGATGCCACCCTGGGCCTTGCCTTCGCACGTACAGGCGCTCTCTATCCTTTCTTTGGAACTCTCATCGGCTGGCTCGGCACCGCATCTACCGGCTCCGATACCTCATCCAATGTCCTTTTCGGCAGCTTGCAGGTCATCACTGCGCGCCAGATCGGCGTATCTCCCATGCTCATGGCTTCAGCCAACTCGGCCGGCGGCGTCATGGGCAAGATGATCGACGCTGCCAGCATCGTCGTTGCAAGCACCGCAACGAATACTTACGGCCAGGAAGGCTCCATCCTTCGCTTCGTCTTTTTTCATTCACTTGCGCTCGCCGCCCTCGCCGGGATCGTTGTCACCCTCCTCGCCTACGTCCCGCTGCTCGCTGCTTTCATCGCGCACTGATCGCCGCGCTCGTTCCGGGCTCTCCACACGCTCTCACCCCCCACAAGAAATGGGGTGCCCCAGGTCTGGATTCTCAGACCTGAGATAGCACCACACCTCGACGGTGTCATCCTGAGCGGAGCGCGCTTGGGACCCGTGATCGCGACGCGATCATGGGTAAGCGGAGCGAAGGATCTGCTTTTGTATTTCGCCTGCCGCATTCGAATCCTACCTCGCTCACTTGCTCCCGGTTCCCTGTTCTCTGCTACGATTCCTGCGCAGGCAGGATTGAAATTGTTTCTGGTTCGAATTGAGAATCGGTGCGCACCGCTCCAATGGCCAGCTAATAGCTGGTGGCTAGCAGCTAGAAGCTGCTCTTGGAAAAGGACCCTATGACCCTCTTCAACCCCAATCGCCGCGATCTACTCCGCGCCGGCTCGCTCGGCATGGCAGGCGCTGCCATTCCTGCCGTCTCTTTCGCCGCGCAACCAGGCGCGCCAAACCCCGACAGTGTTTCCGCCACCGCCGCAATCTTCAATGTCCGCCAGTACGGCGCCACCGGCGACGGCAAGACGATTGACTCGCCCGCCATCAACCGCGCTATCGACGCGGCTTCCTCGTCCGGCGGGGGCACGGTCGTCTTTCCCCCCGGCACCTATCTCTGTTTCTCGATCCATCTCAAGAGCAATGTCCACTTACGTCTCGATGCCGGCGCAACCATCCTCGCCGCCGATTCGCCCAAGCCCGGCGACGCCACCGGCTACAACGGCGGCACATACGATGCTGCAGAGTCCAATGCACCCTGGGAGCTTTATCAGGACTACGGCCACAGCCACTGGCACAACTCGCTCTTGTGGGGCGAAGATCTCCACGACATCTCTATTACTGGCACTGGCCTCATCTACGGAAAGGGTTTGAGCTTCGGCGCCGATGGCGCCGCTGCAAGTCCACGCGGCGGTTATCCAATCTACATCGCCGAGCAGGCCGGCGTAGGCAACAAGTCCATCGCCCTCAAAAACTGCCGCAACGTCTTGTTGCGCGATTTCTCCGTCCTCAAGGGCGGCCACTTCGCCCTTCTGCTCACCGGCGTCGATAACCTCACCATCGACAATCTCCGTATCGACACCGATCGCGATGGAATCGACCTCGATTGCTGCCAGAACGTTCGCGTCTCCAACTGCACCGTCAACTCGCCCTGGGACGACGGCATCTGCCCGAAGTCCAGCTACGCGCTCGGGTACGCCCGTCCCACGCGCAACGTCACCATCACCAACTGCTTTGTTACCGGGTGCTACCAGCTCGGCACCGTCCTCGACGGCACGTGGAAGAAATTCGAGCCCAACGACCGCCCTTTCGGCATCGGCCGCATCAAGTGCGGCACTGAATCGAACGGCGGCTTCTCCAATATCACCATTTCGAATTGTGTTTTTGAAGGCTGCCTCGGCTATGCGCTTGAATCCGTCGACGGCGCACTGCTTGAAGACATCACCATCACCAACTCGACCATGCGCGACCTCGCCTCAGGACCGCTCTTTCTGCGTCTCGGCGCGCGCCTCCGCGGCCCCAAAGAAACTACGCAGGTCGGAACCCTAAAGCGCATCCTCATCTCCAACCTCGTCTGCCACAACGCGTCCGGCCGCCAGGCGTCCATCCTCACCGGCATCCCCGGCCACGCGATTGAAGACCTCAAACTCTCCAACATTTACGTCGAGACAGCCGGCGGCGGAACGCCCGACACGGCCGCGATCCTTCCGCCCGAGCAGGAGGACGCCTATCCTGACCCTGGCCGTTTCGGCACGACCCCCAGCTCCGGCTTCTTCCTCCGCCACATTCGCGATCTTGAAATGTCCCACGTTGAAATCGCCAACGCCACGCCCGACGCGCGCCCCGCGTTTCACCTTCAAGACGTCGCCCGCGCCGACTTCTTCGCCATCACCGCGCCGCGCGCCGCTGACGGGGCCTTTGCCCTTCACGACGTCGAGGATCTCCGCGTCGGCTGGAGCCGCGCCGCAAGCGACATCACTCTCCCCGCCGCCGACAACAAGACACTCTAACCGTTCCACTGACCTTGGGTGCCCAAGGTCCCGCGTTTGGGACCTGGGATACCACCATTCCTTGCCCAGCACGAAAAACTGTTCCCTGTTCCCTGATCCCTGTCTTTTGTGGCTTTCATCACATTCGCACGAATCCAAAAATCGTACTATTGTCTTTAGAGCCTCATGGTGATCCCCTCCAGTTCGCTCGCCCCGCCGCCCGCCGCCGACCTCGCGGCGCCGCGTCCCCGTCTGCTGTCACTCTTCGACGACGCGGCCGGCAATCTTCGCGGCAAAGTCATCGGCATCTATGGCCTGCTCTTCGTCTTCAATGCTGGCGCATGGCTCTGGGCCGTCGTTGCCTTCCGTCACTATCCGCTGCTGCTTGGCACGGCGCTGCTCGCCTACAGTTTCGGCCTCCGCCACGCCGTCGATGCTGACCACATCGCCGCCATTGACAACGTGACCCGCAAGCTCATGCAGGAAGGCAAGCGCCCCGTCGCCGTCGGCCTTATGTTTTCTCTCGGCCATTCCACCATCGTCGTCATCGGCTCGGTACTCATCGCCGGTGCCGCTCTCGCCCTTCAGCACCGGCTGGACGCAGCTCGTGACATTGGTGGCCTCATCGGCACGCTCGTATCCAGTCTCTTTCTGTTTGCCATCGCCATCGTGAACATCGTCGTCCTCATCTCCATCTATCGTGCCTTCGCCCGCGTCCGTGCCGGCGTGCCCTACGTCGATGAAGATTTCGATCTCCTCCTCGCCAACCGCGGATTTCTCGCACGCATCTTCCGGCCCATGTTTGCCATCATCAGCCGCAGTTGGCACATGTATCCGCTCGGCGTCCTCTTCGGCCTCGGCTTCGATACCGCGACAGAGATCGGCCTCCTTGGCATCTCCGCCGCTGAAGCCTCTCGCGGGCTTCCGATCGGCTCCATTCTCGTCTTCCCTGTCCTGTTCGCCGCAGGCATGTCTCTCATCGACACAACGGACAACATCCTGATGCTGGGCGCATACGGCTGGGCCTTCATCAAGCCTGTCCGCAAGCTCTACTACAACCTCACCATCACATTCGTCTCCGTCGTTGTCGCACTCGTCGTCGGTGGCATTGAAGCGCTGGGGCTCCTCGCCGGCCAACTCCATCTCAACGGCAGCTTCTTCGTCGCCATCCTCCGCCTGAATTCCAACTTTGGAACTCTCGGCTATCTCATCGTCGGCCTCTTCGTTCTCAGTTGGATCATCTCCATCGCCATCTACAAATGGCGTCGCTTCGACAACCTCGAATTCGGCGACTAAGTTCCCTATGTCCCTATTCCGTAGTCCCTAGTCCCTGTCTTTTTGATATAACAATCTGTCATGTCCACATCTGCTCGTTCAGTCGCCTCTCCGCGCGTGGTCAGCATCCGGGATCTCCGAGGCATCGCCCAGGGTCGCGTGCCCAGCTCCGTCTTCGATTACCTCGATGGCGGCGCCGAAGGTGAAGTCACTTTGCGCGAGAATTGCCGCGTTTATGAGGACATTACCTTCCGTCCCCGCCACGCGGTCGCATTTGCCGATTGTCCCCTGCGCGCTCGCGTTCTCGGCTTCGATCTCGCTCTCCCGTTCCTGCTCGCTCCCGTCGGCTACAGCCGCCTCATGCACCCCGTGGGCGAAGTTGGTGCCGCTCGCGCCGCAGGCAACGCGGGCACCGCCTACATTCTCTCCACCATCTCCGGCCACAAGCTTGAAAACGTAAAGGCCGCATCCACAGGGCCTGTCTTTTATCAGCTCTATCTCATGGGTGGCCGTGGCGCTGCCGAGGCCGCGATCGAGCGCGCCCGCATCGCCGGTTTTTCCGCGCTCGTCGTCACAATCGATACCACCGTCTCCGGCATGCGCGAGCGTGATTTTCGCAACGGCATGAAGGAGCTCGTGAGCGGCAACGCCTTCCAGAAGATTCCCTATCTCCCGCAGATTCTCTCGCGCCCTGGCTGGCTCATTGGTTTTCTGCGCGACGGCGGCATTCAGCCGCTCCCCAACGTCGTTATCCCGGGCAAAGGCCCCATGCCGCTCATCGATGTCGCCGTTGCCCTCGCCGAATCGGCCGTAACCTGGAGCGATCTCACCTGGATCCGCGAGCAGTGGCGCGGTCCCATCGTCGTCAAGGGCGTCCTGACCGCCGACGATGCTCGCCGCGCCGTCGATGAAGGCGCCGCAGCCATCTCCGTCTCCAACCACGGCGGGCGCCAGCTCGACTGCGTTCAATCTTCCCTGCGCGCTTTGCCAGAAATCGTCAGGGCCGTCGGCGCACAGACTGAAGTCCTTATGGACGGGGGCATTCGCCGCGGCACTGACGTCGTAAAAGCTCTCTGCCTCGGTGCTCGTGCCGTCCTCTGCGGCCGTGCCTACGCTTACGGTCTCGCTGCCGCTGGAGAAGCAGGCGTCAATCGCGCCATCGAACTTCTGCGCGTCGATGTGGACCGCACCTTGCGCCTTCTCGGTTGCCCGTCCGTGGCCGCCCTCGATCGCTCCTATGTCAACGTTCCAAAAAGCTGGGACGCAAACTGACGTTGCCCATCCTGCCCTCACGCTTCACGCGAAGGTACCGGGTCTCTACGTTTCGCGGCCTTGCCGGTCCTGTTCCGCTCGTCCCCGGTCCCCCGTTTCTATCCGATGTTCCCTTCTGCCTGCTCCCTATTGGTTATTGCCTACTCTCTGATTTTCTTTCTTGATGAATGACGCTTGACCTGAAGGCTGCTCTCTTGACTTATGGCTGCAAGTTCAATACCTTGCACATTGACCCCGGCAACTAAACGAGGTCCGGAAACCATGAGCGCCGACGCTGAACGCAAGCGGATTTTGATCGTGGATGACGATCCGTCCCACCTCGAGATCTACGGCATGATCGTTGATCGAGCCGGCTATGTTCCGGTCCCGGTGCTCGTACGTTTTGCCGGGCCAGGTCCTGTACCAGATGACGAAATCGCGGCTGTCCTTCTCGACTACCGGATGAATTCAGTGAAAACTGCTCCCGAGATTGCACAGGAAATAAAGGCCAAACATCCTCAGGCTCCGATTCTGGTACTCTCTGACCTTTGGAGTATGCCCGCAGACATTCAACCCTTTGCCACTGAATTCGTCAGAAAGGGCGAGCCCGAGAACTTGCTGAACGCTCTTCGCAGGTTAGTCACGCACGACGTCTGAAATTCCGGCGGAAGAAAATCGATGGTCGATTTCGCCGGCGTCAGCATTCCCTATCTTGCTGTCGAGGTCAATAAACGTTGAGAGTGGTAGAAAAACGAGTGGCGAGGCAAGCAGGGGGGGCCTTGCAGCATGGCCCTTCTTCCAGTCTCGTCCCTTCCAATCGCTGGGTCTCGACTCGCCGTATCTGGCCGCGCTCGATTTCATTCCGCTTCAGCGCCCTTTTAGTCACCATTGCCCTGTCATCTTCGCTTCTGTTCCCGTCCAACCCGCTTCCTGCCCAATCTAAACCCACCGAGTACACAGTTAAAGCCGCGTACCTGCTCAACTTCGGCAAGTTCATGCGCGTTTCATCGGGTGCGGATGCCGGTCACAACGACTTCAACATTTGCGTTGTCGGAGAAGACCCCTTCGGCCGAGCGCTCGACGACATCACAGCCGGTGAAGTCATCGATGGCCGACCGGTGCGCGTCCTTCGGCTTGATAGACCGAATTTCGACAAGCCGGATTCTAAAAAATGCGCCATCGCATATCTTGGCGTTTCCGAAGAAAAGCGCATGGAGCCGGACCTTGCGGCATTTCACGACTCCGATACGCTCACCGTCAGTGACGATCCGGATTTCCTGAAACGCGGAGGCATGATTCAGTTTTTGCTCGTCTCGGATCACGTCCGTTTCTCCGTCGACCTTGATCCGGTTCGGCGTACGCATCTCGTTCTCAGTTCCGATCTCTTGAGAGTTGCCGCCTCGGTTTCCGGCAACCGACCCGGCGAGGTGCAGCAGTGAGCTACTGGAGCAACAAATCCATTGCCGGCAAACTCACGCGGATGAATCTTGCGGTCTGCGGGATCGCCTTGCTCCTCGCCTATGTTTCGTTCCTGATGTATGACCTGTACAGTCTGCGTCAGGCGCTCAGGTCGGATTTGGATACCGAGGCGCAAATTATCGGCTCCAACTGCGTAGCCCCGCTGATGTTCGATGATCCGCAGGCTGCGCAAAGCACGCTGGCTGCCTTGCGTGGATCGCCGCACGTGCTCGCCGCGGTTGTGTATACAGCCGACCAGCAGCCCTTCGCGTCCTTCTCGCGCAACAATTCCGGCAAAATGACGCTCTCTCCGCGCCTGGAGCAGGGCGAAGTGTCAGGGTACTGGTCGCACGGCGATCAGCAGATTCTATTTGGGCGCAGGATCGAGTCGCAGGGCCAGATCGTCGGTTCGGTCTATATCCTCGCCGAAACCACCGACCTGGCTTACCGCGTGCGCGAGTTCGGAGTCCTTTCGGCCGGCATCCTCATCATCTGCTTCATTGTGGCGCTCGTGGCGACAACTACGATCAGAAGATTGATCTCAAGCCCACTCACCGCTCTCGCACAAACCGCGGTGGTTGTTTCCCGCGAAAGAGACTACAACATCCGCGCCGAGTCGCCCGGGGGCTCCGACGAAATCTCGATTCTCATCAGATCGTTCAATGAGATGCTCGAGCAGATTCAACAACGCGACTTTGCCCTCGAAGAATCGCGCCGCGGGTTGGAGCAAAAGGTCCAGGAGCGCACTTCGGAACTTCAAGCCGCCAATCAGGAGCTTGAGGCTTTTTCCTATTCGGTGGCTCACGATCTCCGTGGTCCGTTGCAGCAAATTACGAATCTTGGCTTCCTGCTGCAGAACTCCCCCGAGATCCCGCGGGATGGCGATTGCGCAAAGCTGGCAGTCAAGCTTATGGAAGGCGCTCGGAGGATGTCCACATTGATCGACGACCTCCTCAACCTTTCCAGGGCTGCCAGTTCGCCCTTGCATTACCGTCCCCTCGACTTGTCTCGAATGGCACGGTCCGTGCTCGACCCGTTATTGGCCGATAAGGACGGCCGTGAAGTCCAGGTCTCTGTCACCCCCGGTGCCCACGCCATTGCCGATGAAGGCCTGATTCTGCTGGTTCTCGAAAACCTGATCAGAAACGCGTGGAAATACTCCTCGAAACGCGACCCCGCCAAGATTGAGTTTGGCTTCCGCGAAGATCCTGACGAAATCGTCTTCTACGTTCAGGACAATGGCGTGGGGTTCAACCCCAATTACGCTGACCGGCTTTTCCGGCCCTTCCAGCGCCTCCATTCTCACGTCGACTTCCCCGGAACCGGCGTTGGTCTGGCCACCGTACAGCGCATCGTCACGCGGCATGGTGGCAGAGTGTGGGCCGAAGGGACCGTGGACCGGGGCGCAAGATTCAGCTTCAGCCTGCCCTATAAACCCCCCGAGGGCGTGGCAGAAAATGCACCAAATCACGGGCAACCGATCCACAAATGACCCGCATCAAAAATTTTAGGAATCTTGCGTATCTTCTTTCCCGGTGTCCCTCCCCCACGGACTCCTTGATACGGGCCGAATGTGATGACCTGCGAGGTTGCAGATTGATCAAGCGCGTGGAGAAGGATTCAAACATCCGCGCCTTGGTGCGCGCTTGGCGGTTCTTCACGCCCCATCGGCAGCTCTGCAGGTCCGCTGCGATGGCGGTTTTGGCTCTTCTGCTGGCGGCAGGCGCCGCGGCTGCCAAGCAAGACGGCTCCGGCCAAACGCAAATGGCCTCCAACGGCTCCCAGCAAAACCTGAAGCAAATGACCCTCGAACAGCTTGGCCAGGTCGAAGTAACCACCTTCAGCAAAGCGCCGGCTCCCCTCCACGATACCCCGGCAGCCCTCTACGTCATCACGCGCGACGAGATCATCCGTTCCGGTGTCACTACCATCCCTGATGCTTTACGCCTCGCGCCAGGCGTCGAAGTAGGCCGTCTCAGCTCCACCACCTGGGCCGTCAGCATCCGCGGACTCCAGAACAATTTCTCCAAATCGGTTCTTGTTCTCATCGACGGAAGAAACGTCTACACTCCGCTTTTCGCCGGCGTCTACTGGGATGTGCAAGACCTGCCGGTCGAAGACATCGACCGCATTGAAGTGATCCGCGGGCCCGCCGGTACCATCTGGGGACCAAACTCCGCCAACGGCGTTATCAACATCATCACCACTAGGGCCGCCGATTCCAAAGGCGTGCAGGCGTCGGCCTTGGCCGGCAACATGGACCATACCATCGACGATCTGCAGATTGGCGCCGGATCGGGCGACACCAACTTCCGTGTGTTCGGGCGGGGCTTCGAGCGCGCCCACGAATACCATACCGACGGCATCAACGACGACACCTGGCATGAGGAACGCCTCGGATTCAGGGTCGATCACGACAATGGCGCGGCGGCGATGATGCTCGAGGGCGATCTCTACAAGGGAACTTCACCTCATATCGTCGGCACCGCTGTCAGTAATGACGAAACCTCAGGCGGCGACCTCAACTTTCGCTATCAAACCGTCCAGACCAACGGCACGGGACTGTTGGCGCAGGCCTATTTTGACCGCACTCTGCGCACGCATGGTTTCCTGGGCGATACCCGCAACACCATCGACCTCGATTTCGTTGATCGCTTTAAGGCCGGCAGCTCGCATCTGATCTCGGTCGGCGCCGGCCTTCGCTGGATCCCATACAACGTCATTTCGAATGTCGCCGGGGAAGGCCTTGTCCCGCCCAAGGCAACAGACCACATCTACACCGGTTTTCTTCAGGACGAAATTCGTCTGGGAAAAACAGTCGGTCTGACCCTCGGTGCCAAGCTCCAGCAGAACAACTACAGCGGCTTCGATATTCTTCCATCGGGGCGCGTGCTCTGGTCCATCAACGATCAGCAGTCATTGTGGGGCGGCATCACGCGTTCGGTCACCACCCCCTCCGATATTGAAGAAGACTTCCTCCTCCAGGGAATTACCCCCACGCTTGTCATCCAGCTCCTTGGCGACCACAAATTCAAGTCGGAAAATGTCCTGGGCTATGAGTTGGGCTACCGCGGAACGGTGAATAAGCATCTGTTCGTCGATCTCGCAGGTTTCTGGAATCAATACAGCCAGTTGCAGAGCTTCTCACCTTACATGATCACGAGTTCGGGGGGCGTAACCTACTACACCGTTCAATACACAAACCAGATCAGCGGCTCCGCATCCGGGTTTGAGATCGCCCCGGAGATCGCTATCTCGTCGGCGTGGCGGCTCAACCTCTCGTACTCATACCTCAACTCCGACTTCTCGGCAGCCGGAGCCACATCGAACATCAGCGACAGTGGTTCTGTCAGCACTTACGACGCATCCTCCCCGAAACATCAGGTCGTCTTGCAATCCATGATCGACCTTCCCTATAAATTTGCATTCGACCAGACGTATCGATTCGTCAGTGCCCTGCCTGCGCAAAAAGTCCCCGCCTACCAGACAGCAGACCTTCATCTCTCCCGCCCATTGGGCGCGAACTTCCTTATCGAGGGCGTCGGGCAGAATCTGTTCCAGCCTCGTCATCTCGAATGGGGCACAGGGGATCCGACGCAGCCGCCAGTCGCCATCCAACGCGCCGGCTATGTCCGAATCTCGTTCCACACTTCCAAACTGAAATAAGCGCGCTCGCGCCCCCCGGCCTGTCTTGATACGCATGCGTGCCAGCTGTGCTGTGGAAATCTCGCCCTTGTGCGTTTCGCACTGATCAATATTGTGCAGATTCGCTGGCTGAAGGCGGCTACTCTCGGAACAATCTTGGCAAATGAAAGGGGTAACAGATGTTTAACCCTCCGCGACCGCGCTTCCCACATCGGCACAATTCGAACGGGACTCACGATTCAATTTGCACAGAATGTCTGGCGACAATAGCCACGGTCAGGAACGAACGGGAACTCGACCACCACGAATCAACTCACGAATGCGATCCGTCAAACTTCTTTCGAATCAGGCAATCGCTTGAATTTCGAACGGCCGTTCAGTAGCTCGTCAACGCGGGCAACCGCCTTTCAATCATCCAGACCAGATTGCTCACCCCTGCGTTTCTGTCCCTGTTCCTTGCATCTTGCGCAGCGGTCCAATCGAACCAGACATCCGATTCCGCGATCCCTCAGTCCGGAGTAGTAAAGAAGCGGTAACGCAGCTAAACCTTCCGGGCGGCCGGGACAACGTCCAATCGGTCAAACTGCGAAGGCCCGACCGGGTTGCCGTGTGCAGTCATACCACAAGGGACACGACCGCCCATCTCAAATCCCACGCACTAATCACTGTTATTCGGCACATTCTTGCCCAACGCTGTCGCCAGTGCGATCTGATGATCCTGCTCGTTCACCAGGATCTGCCGAATCTGTTCGCTCATCGCGAATTCGCCCAGCTCTTCGCATTGGCGAACCCGCGCGCGATAATTCCTGATCGTCTCAGTCTCGTTATCGAGATCGAACTGCAACATGTCGGTGGCTTTCTCTGAAGTCTTTACCGGTTTCGGCTGCACCGTCGGCATTCCGCCCAGGTAATCGATCTGATCGGCAAGAATCAACGCATGGTTCAGTTCCTCCGCGGCGTGAACCGCAAGCTCTGCCGCGATATTCATGTACTGGGCGCCCTTCAGCACCTGCGAATACACCACGTAGGCGATAATCGCCTGATATTCGCGCGACAGGTCCTCATTTAGCAAATCAATCAGTCTTTCGCGGGTGATTTTCTTCGTGTGTTCTGCAATCGGCTTATCTTTCAAGGCACTTTCCTCCGGGATTGAAATTGCACAAAGCAGTTAGATGCGCTTTGTGGCCGCGCAGGGGAGAACAAAGCGATTCCGGGGCCGTTAAGCTCTGAATTCGTTGCGCATTGGGAGGTTGCAGCTTGGTGTTGGCAATACGCGATTGCCCAGCTAGCGGGAAAAACGAAGGCCGCCCGAATGTCTGGGCGGCCTTCCTGTTTCTTCCTTCAGTGATACCGGTCTTACTTCGATGCATTGATCTGGTCTTCAACCTTGTAAAGAACCGTGTGCTCGATCGTGCATACCTTGCTGATCTCCGAAAAGGCTTCGTCTGGAGTCATCTCTGGATGGACCTTCTTCCAGCGTGGGGTGAAGTCGGGACCGAAGTAAGTGAACACCGAGTCCCAAGTGGGGAAGATGTCGACGCTGCTCACGAGGCTCGGGTCTTTGTCGCCACGGGGCATGACCTGGATGTTCACGGCCCAGCCGTCCTGCGCGCCGTCTTTCACTCCTTGCTCGGCGAATGGCTGCCAAAGCCTCTTTTGCGCGGCGACGCACTCGCCCACGTCGGTTGCCTTCATCGAGTTGAAGATCAGGTAGTCACCCTTTTTCGATCCACCCACCAGCACCTGGTATTGGGTGATGTTGTTGGACACCAGATCGGCCACTGCGGAGAGGCGATCGCGCCACTGCGGCAGCGTGGAGCTGACGCCGGCTTTTTGCAGGACAGCCGTCATCTCGTCGTCACCAAGAGGCGCAGGCGGAAAGCCCGGGTAGAAGCTGACGAGAACGTAGTCGCAACCCGCATCGGTTCCCGCGGGCATCACGGTGCGCAGCGCAATAAAGGCTGCAACCGCTCCCGAGTCGACGCGTGCCTGCTCGACCTTGTGATAGTCGCCGTTCAAAAGATCGTGAAAGGCAGCGGATTGCCCGAGCTTGACCCGGACGCAGGAAATGCCGTGATATCCAACCGGCGCTTGTTGGGCAACAAGCGTTGCCGAGAGTGTCGCGGCCAGTGCAGCGCCCCAGAAGAAGTGACGTAAACCCATTGCAAGACCTCCTTGGTCTTTCGTGTTTGAGGTGTAGTTTCCGGCTCTACATTGGAAGTGAATCTGGGTAGTGGCCCACATGAGAGAGTGCTCCAGCCAAGGTGGAGCAAGAGAGTTGTCTGATGTGTTTGGCGGCCTCGTTGTTTCGTTGCCACGGAGAAAAGCGCACAGCGACCGGTGAAGTGACTCGCTGCAAAGTTTTCGCGTTGAGGGCCTTTAGGGGAATCAGGGAAGTTTCGCCGGCCCACTCTCGTCCGGCGGACCTTTGGCCCAGCAGTGATACTCCACCGCGGATCCTAGCACCGTCAAGGGAAATCGTTGGCGCCCCGGGCGGCCGTGTCAGCTTTTTAACCAGTCCTTTACCTTTTGCGCCACCACGTCGCTGATGGCATTTGTCAGGGGAATCTGCTTGGGGCAGACCACAACACAATTCTGCGCAAAGCCGCACTCCTGAATGCCGCCGTCGCCGGCCGGTGCCGAACCCGCCATTCCGGCGTCTCGTTTTGAATTCAGTTGGAACCTCAAGGATCCGGGATTCGTATGACTGTGCACCAGCCAAAACTCCGGTCCGGAGGGAAAAGGCCCGCATGCGACTCTCGCCTTTGTTGATCATTCATATTTGCGGTGGGATCGTGGGGCTGTTAACGGGAACCGTCGCCATGGCCGTACGAAAGGGTGGGCGGTGGCACCGCATTGCCGGGCAGGTATTCGTGGGCGGCATGCTCTCGCTGGCCGCAAGCGGCGCTGTAATGGCCTACGTGCGGTCGGAACCGCCCAACATCATCGCAGGACTGATAACAATCTATATGGTGACGACGGCGTGGTTCACCGGGCGGCACAGAGACGGGCGAGCCGGGGCGTTCAATTGGCTGGCTCTGATCGCGGCGTTGGCTTTCGAAGCCTACTTGTGGCCACTGGCCGTTTTGGCGCTCAACAGGCCTCACAGAATGATGAACGGAGTGCCGGCGGTCATGGCGTTCTTTGTGGGAACGGTGATGCTGCTAGCGGCGGTCGGCGACGTACGGTTGCTGGTGCGAGGCGGAATTGCCGGGACGCAACGGATCGGTCGGCATGCGTGGCGGATGAGCTTCGGGTTGTTCATCGCCTCGGGATCGTTTTTCCTCGGTCAGCAGCAAGTATTTCCGGTTCGGTGGCGTGGTTCGATCGCGCTCATGGTGCTGGGGTTGTCTCCGCTGGCACTGCTCGTGTTCTGGGCAGTGCGGTTGCGGTTTGGCAAGAAGCTTAGAGACAGTATGAAGCAGGGGTTCGCTCGCGGCCGCGTCAGCTCTTCAGCCAGTCCTTGACCTTCTGCGCCACCACGTCGCGGCCCACGTCGCTGATGGCATTTGTCAGCGGAATCTGCTTGGGGCAGACCTCGACGCAGTTCTGAGCAAAGCCGCACTCCTGGATGCCGCCGTCGCCGGCCAGCGCACGCAGCCGCTCTTCCTTGAAAACTTTCCCCGTTGGATGGTTATTGAACAGCTTGACTTGCGCGATGGTCGCCGCGCCAACAAAGCCGGTCACATCGTTGAACTGCGGGCAAACCTCCATGCAGCAGGTGCAGCTGATGCAATTCGAGAGCGGATAGTTCGCTTCCTGCTCCTGGGGGTATACGCGCGGTCCCGAGCCGAGATCGTACGTCCCGTCCACCGGAACCCACGCCTTCACGCGCATCAGGTTCTCGAACAGAACCGACCGGTCGACCTGCAAATCGCGCACCAGCGGAAACTTCGTTAACGGCTCAACCTTGATCGGCTGCTCGAGGTTATCCACCAGCGCCGAGCACGCCATGCGCGCCTTTCCGTTGATCCTCATCGCGCACGAACCGCAGATTTCCTCAAGGCAATTCGAATCGTAAGTGATCGGCGTCGTCGGCTTGCCGTCGGCCGTCACGGGATTCCGCGCGATCTCCATCATCGCCGAAACGACGTTCATCCCCGGCCGCCACTCCAGCTCAAACCGCTCCCACACCGCCGCTGCCTCGGGGCTGGCCTGGCGCTTGATTTCGAATGTGACTGTCCTCGTCGCCATGATCCCTTTCCACTGCTCAGATCTTCGCTCTTGCTTACAACGTCGATCTTCTCGATCCCGTGTAGCGCCGGTCTCCAGACCGGCTGTCGCGTGGGTCTCCAGACCCACGCAAATCCCTACTTCGCTGCGTCGTACCGTCTCGGCCGCGGTTTGTTGTAGCGCCGGAGTCCCCGCCGGCTGTCGTGCGGGCGTCCTCGCCCGCACCTTATGTTCACTTCGCTGCGTCAGTACCGTCGCGGCCGCGGCTTGATGAACTGCGTATCCACTTCCTCAAACTCGAACTTCGGTCCTTCAACGGAGCCCGTGAAGCTGGACTTCGTGGTTTTCAGGAACCGCTCGTCGTTGCGCTCGGGAAAGTCCGGCTTGTAGTGCGCGCCGCGCGACTCATCCCGCAGAATCGCTCCCTGTGTAACCGTCCGCGAAATCTCCAGCATGTTCTTCAGTTGCCGCGCAAAGGCAAAGCTGGTGTTCGCCCACTGGCTCTTGTCGCTCAGGTTCACGCGCTTGTAGCGCTCCAGCAGCTCCACGATCTTGCCGTCGGCTTCTTTCAGGTCCTTGTTGTAGCGGATCACCGTTGCGTGCTCAGTCATGGTCTCGCCCAGCTCGCGCCACAGCTTGAAGGGATTCTCTCCGCCTTCATTGTTGATCAGTTCTTTATTGATTTCCGACTGCCGCGCCACTTCCGCCGCCGCGCCGCCATCGCCTTCCACTGCGGGCACACTCTTCGCATACTGCATCGCATTCGGCCCCGCGCGGAATCCGCCGAAGATGCAACTCACCAGCGAGTTCGCGCCAAGCCGGTTCGCTCCGTGATACTGATACTCGCATTCGCCCGCCGCAAAGATCCCGGGAACATTGGTCATCTGGTTGAAGTCCACCCAAAGCCCGCCCATTGTGTAGTGCATGCCCGGGAAGATCTTCATCGGCTCCATGCATGGATCGACGCCGACGAACTTCTCGTAAATCTCCAGAATTCCGCCTAGCTTGCGTTCCAGCGTCTCGCGGTCGATGTGTGTCAGGTCCAGATACACCATCGGCTGACCGTCGAGTCCGAGCCCCATCTCGAATACCACTTTATGAATGGCACGCGTCGCCACATCGCGGGGCACAAGGTTGCCGTACTTCGGATACCACTCCTCAAGGAAGTAGAACCGCTCCGCCTCGGGAATCGACTTGAACGATCGTTTATCGCCCGGCGTCCGCGGAACCCACACGCGTCCGCCCTCACCACGCGCCGACTCCGACATCAACCTGAGCTTATCCTCGCCAGGAATGCATGTCGGATGCACTTGGATGAACTCGCCGTTGGCGTAGTACGCGCCCTGCTGAAAGATCGCCGACTGCGCCGAACCGGTGCACACAACTGAGTTCGTGCTTTTCCCGAAGATTGCGCCGATCCCGCCCGTCGCCAATATGATCGCATCCGCCGCGAACGCCTTCAGCTCCATGGAGCGCAGGTTCATCGCCACGATGCCGCGCGCAACGCCTCTGTCGTCGATAATGGCCGAGAGAAATTCCCACCCCTCGAATTTGCTGACCTTGCCCTCGTGCTCGTACCGCCGCACCTGCTCGTCGAGCGCATAGAGCAGTTGTTGTCCCGTGGTCGCACCGGCGAAAGCTGTCCGATGGTAGAGCGTGCCGCCAAACCGCCGAAAGTCGAGCAATCCCTCTGGAGTGCGGTTGAAAGGAACGCCCATGCGGTCAAGCAGATCGATGATCGCCGGCGCCGCTTCGCACATCGCCTTCACCGGTGTCTGGTTGGCCAGAAAGTCGCCGCCATAGATCGTGTCGTCAAAGTGCTGCGCAGTGGTGTCGCCCTCGCCTTTCAGATTCTTGGCGGCGTTAATTCCCCCTTGGGCGCAGACCGAGTGCGAACGCTTCACCGGCACGATGGAGAACAGGTCCACGTTGCCGCCGGCCTCTGCAATCTTGATGACCGCCGCAAGCCCCGCAAGCCCTCCGCCAACCACGATGATCCTGGGTGCTGCCATGTCTTTCCTTAGCTAACAGTGAACAGTTCGCGGTTCACGGTTCGTTGTTCGTAGTTGGTTGTTCCTGGACCGCCCTGGCGGGCAGGTTCCGCGCGAAGCTGAACGGCCGCGAGCGGCACGTTGTCGGGCGCATTCTGATACTTTGGCCCGACGAATGCCCATATGCTCGCGATTCCCATTCCTGCCATCAGTACGCCGAATGCAACGCAGATGTATCCGAACCGGCGCCGCGCAGTTTCTCCCGGCGTAATGCCCCACTTGGCTGCAAAGAGCCAGACACCGTAAGCAAAGTGCCAGCAGACAGCGATCATCGCAATCACGTAAACAGCAAGAATCCACGGATTAGCGAGTTCGTGCTGCACCTTCGCGAACGCCATCCCGGGATTTTCCGGCAGGCTCGCTCCCATGAAGCGCTGCGTCGCCACGTGATAACCGATATAAGCGAATGCGATCAGCCCGGTGTAGCGCTGCACCAGGTACATCCAGTTCCCTGCCCACGGGTAGTACACGATGTTCGATTTGCCGCGAAGCCAAATATAGACGCCGTAGATCGCGTGATACAGGATGGGCAGAAAAATGAAGACCCACTCCAGTACGCGCACCAGCGGCAGGCCGTTCAGGAACTTCACCTGCTCGCCGTACGCGACCGGCCCCTTCAGCGCCTCAAAATTCGAGAGCAGGTGCTCAAGGAAAAAAGCTCCAATGGGAACAATGCCCAGTAGTGAATGCAGTTTGCGCCAGATAAAACTCGAGCCCTCGCCGGCGCGCAGCGGCTCAACGCCGCGGCGGATTTGGTGTGTAGGCGCGGCGGGTTGAACAGTTGCCATGAAGAATTTGGCTCCTATGTGGAACGGGTGCGGGCCGAAGCAGTCTTAGCCCATGCAGTCCTATATTGAGGGACGGAAGCTCGTTTTCTGATCCTCACGCATTATTCGAGGCCGACGTTGTGTCCGTCAAGGTGCTCCGCACTTCAAGGCTTTGGACGAGAGCAACGGGAGATCATTGCGACACTTTGTCGGCGCGACGAAGGTCTCTGCTAGCCTGTTTTCATGAATGCCCCGGTTCTGATTGTCATCGACATGCAGAATGACTTCCTGGCCAGTTGGGAGCAGGGCCGCCGGCATGCGCTCGTTCAAGGGATCAACGAATTAGTTGGGCATTTTCGAAGTCGCTCTCTCCCCATCATCTGGGTCCGCCAGGAATTTGAGTCGGATCTCAGTGACGCATTTCCAGAGATGAAGGCGAAGGGCATTCGCACCGTGATCAAAGGAACGCCGGGCTCTCAGATTGATTCCGAGTTAGCTGCGGATCCCTCAGATACAGCCCTCGTGAAAAAGCGCTACAGCGCGTTCTTCGGCACCGACCTCGACGAAAAACTGGCGCGCTTTAAACCGGACACCATCATTCTCGCCGGAATCAACACCCACGCCTGCATTCGCACTACGGCAATTGACACCTATCAGCGGGATTGGCCGGTGGTGTTGGCGCTGGACTGCATTGGCTCCTACGATCGAAAACATCACGAAGTTTCGTTGAGCTACATGAAGGACAAGATCGCCGCCGTCCTGACCAACCGGGAGATCGAAGCGGCATTACAAACACGGCCATGATGTCACAAGAGCGGGAGTTCAGGTTCGCTCCTTTAATGGGTTTGCGTTTGGCCGTATCGCCCCTTTACCGGCAGTAACCCTACCGGATCCGCAGTGCTTCCTCTTTTCGAGATTCCCTTGCCACACTGTTCCAGGGTGTCGCAGTGGCAGTTTTCGAGCATTCTTTCGAGCAGTTGCTTCATGGTCTTTATCCCATCCATCAAGCTATTCAGTTCCGTTAGCTTTTTCTTTGACAAAGCGTCCCACCGCTTTGAAGCACGCGTCGCGGTGCCGAAACCAAAAAACAATACCCGGATCTCGTCCAGCGTAAATCCCACTTGCCGCGCCCGCTGGATGACAGCGAGGCGATAGAGGACCGTCGCATCGTACCGCCTTTGACCGCTTGCGCGCTGGGCCGTGGGAAGCAGCCCTATCTTCTCGTAATAGCGAATCGCAGACGCCTGGAGTCCTGCCTGCTGCGCCACTTCCGAGATAAGCAGTTGAGACATTCGTACATTCTAGTGCAGGTCTGCCCGGTCGCGATTTCGCGTCGGAAGTGGCTGAGCGAAAATATCGCTTGCCTTAAAGTCGACTTTAAGTTGTACCGTCTTCGCATGTCGGATGAGCGCAAAGCTCGTTGCCGACGGGAGAATGTGAATGACGCGATTGAAATGTATATGCATTGGCCTGCTTTGCCTGGCACGCAATGGAATCGCAATGGCCCAGGCGGGTCAACCGGGCGGGAAAGCCGATTATGCTCCGACTGCCGGGTCCACGCCTTGCCCCGCAGCCGATAACCGGACTCTTTCTGCTCAAAAGGAACAGCAGGCCTTACGAGACCTCTTCAGCCCGCTTGAAACCATTGTGGTTGCCACCGCCGATGCCATGCCGGCCGACAAGTATTCGTTTGCTCCATCCAACGGCGAATTCAAGGGTGTGCGAACTTTTGGCCAGCAAGTAAAACATCTCGCAGCCACCAACTACATTTTGGCGGCGGCAGCACTCGGCCAAGATCCTCCAACCGGCGCAGGAGATGAAACTGCTCCTGATATTGTTCGGACCAAAGCGGAGATTCTCGATTACCTGAACGGGTCCTTTGCGAGCCTAGGTAAGGCAATCGACGCGATCGGCAACACAGAAATCCCTGTGGAAGCGTCACCCATTTCACCGTTGCAGGCCGATTCGGTGACAAGATCGGCGCTCATCGAGGAGGCCTTGATTCATGCATTTGATCACTACGGCCAAATGGTCGAGTACCTGCGAATGAATGGAGTTGTGCCTCCGGCCAGCCGACCCTAGAGCGAGAATCAATTGAGTCTTGGTGCCCGAATGCAGAATGCCTCAGGCGCCGAGATTCGCAAGCAGTCCCGCGATCGCCCGCCCTCGATGGCTGAGCGAAAGCTTGGTTTCGAGATCGATCTCCGCCATCGTCTTGCCCAGTTCCGGCAAGAAGAAAATAGGATCGTAACCGAATCCGCCTGTGCCGCGGGGCGCATCCAAAATCGTTCCTTCCACGGTTCCATCGGCGACCTGCACCACCTCGCCATCGCGCGCCAAAACCAGTGTGCAATGATAGCGGGCCGTCCGAAGCGCCGCGGGGAACGCCTCCATCTTCTGCAACAGCAAAATGTTGTTCCACACGTCGGTGTTGTCGTTGGCGTCGGGCGAATCCACCAGGCCCGTATCCGCCGCAAATCGCGCCGAGCGCACGCCCGGTGCGCCACCGAGCGCGTCGACCTCAAGTCCAGAGTCGTCCGCGACCACCAATTCGCCTGGCGCGAAACGCGAATAGTAAACCGCCTTGTTCGCAGCATTCGCCAGAAACGTGTCGCCATCCTCTTCCGGTGGCAAGATCCCTTCGATCCCCGGAAGCGGCTCGATGCTCACCGAATACGCCTTCGCCGCCGTGCGAAAGTCGCGCAGCTTGCCCGCGCTCGTAGTGGCTGCATAAAGCCGAAGAGCCATAGTGAAAGTGTAAGGTAGCGCAGGCGTCTCCGCTGGCTGTCGTTCGGGCGTCCTCGCCCGCACACACACGCTGTTTTGAAGGCCGCCGCATCGTTGAATTCACAACCAGCCCGTGGAGCGGGCGACATACGTCAGCCCCGGTCCCAAGACCGGGGAACGCGCCGCAGACCGTTGCCGCAGCCCGCTTCAGCGGGCGTAAGAACCGACCGCAAAATCGATCAATCACCTCGATTCTCCTCCCCTGTACAAAGTGCACATGCAACCGGTAGGCTTTGAAATTGTTCGCGGACCACTCCTGGATTTTGCCTGCGACGAATGAAAATGGAGCGCGAATGCCGACAGTAATCCTCGCCGGAATCGGATGGCACATCATCGGAGCAGCCTGCGCGGCTTCGTTCTACGCGCCGATTGAAAAAGTTCGGAAATGGTCGTGGGAAACCACCTGGGCCGTGGCCGGTTTCTTCTCCTGGATTCTTTTGCCGATCGGCGTCAGCTATCTGCTGCTGCCAAGCTTCCACGGCTTCTATGCATCGCTCGATTCTGCCCTCATGTTGAAGGTCGCACTTTTCGGCGCCATGTGGGGAGTGGGTAACATCAGTTACGGCCTCACCATGCGCCACCTGGGAATGTCGCTCGGGATTGGCGTTGCCATCGGCGTAACGCTGATTGTCGGCACGCTTGTCCCGCCTCTTCTTCACGGCCAGGCCGCGATGCTGTTCTCCACGCGAAGTGGACTTCTTACGATGGCCGGCGTTCTCGTGGCGCTCATCGGTGTAGCAATAGTCTCCTACGCCGGTCATCAGAAAGAAATGCAACTGGGCGTCGGGGCACAGGAATTCAATGTCAAGCTCGGCCTCGCGCTCGCCGTCATGTGCGGGATTTTTTCTTCGGGCATGTCCTTCGCCATCGATGCCGCCAAGCCCATCGCAGCAGCAGCCGAACATCTGGGTGTCAATCCGCTTTACTCCGCGCTACCCAGTTACGTGCTCATCATGGGCGGGGGCGCTGTCATCAATATGAGCTACTGCTTCATTCGCCTCGCATTCAAAAGGGACCTTTCGCTCCACGCCGATCTGTCCCAGCCTCGCGCCACACTGTTCAGAAACGGCGCACTCGCCACGGCCGGCGGAATCATGTGGTACCTCCAGTTCTTTTTCTACGCGTGGGGCGCAGCCAACATTCCGGCCCGCCTGGGTTACGTGAACTGGATGCTGCACATGAGCATCTACGTGCTCTGCGGTGGCCTCGTTGGCCTCGCGCTGGGGGAATGGGAAGGCGTACGCAGCCGCCCGATTCGTCTGCTCTGGGCCGGAATTCTCGTCATCATCGCCGCCGCAAATCTCGTTGGCTTGGGAATGGCGTCATAAGGCAGTCTCTGCTCAGAGGCAAAAGACTCCGAACGCGGCCGTGCTTCCTGAATTCGTTTACCACCCTTGATCTACCGCGCCAATCCTGCCTTGTCAGCGACCTCTGACGCCGGTAGACTTACGCTCATATCTGCCTTTGTCTTCCGCAAGTCGCCCGGCAATTCAGCAAGAAAAGGATTTTTCTTCATGGCGAATAAACGATGCGGCTTTCTTCACGTCTCATCGTTCGGCGGCTCGTACATCTCCGGCAGATTTGTCTTCGCACTCTTCTGCGGTTTCACCGCGGTCTGCGCCTGTCCGCCTGCGTCGGCGCAAGGTGCTTTGCCCGCGGCATTCGGCCCGGAAGCGCTCTCGGTCGGCGGCCCGCTCCCTGCGCCGTTCGTTGCCCCCAGCGCCCCGCCCGTCAAGCAGCCGCCGCAGCGCGACCTCACTGTCGAAGGTCTGGTCTCCTACGGGAACTACCACATCTTTGCTTCCGGCGAAAACTGCAAGATCTACGACGTCGGCATTGAATACGATCGCCACACCTGGGGCCACCTGCTCGGCTCGCGCGTCGATTGGGTTGCCGAAATCCAGCCCATGGTTCTGTTGAACCAGCCGAAGGAAATGGACATTTGGGGCAACACTCTCAGCGCCGCCCGAAAGACCGTTCCCGGCATCGAGATCGCTCCCATCGGCATTCGCTGGCTGTGGAGAGACGGAAAGGCCATCAAACCCTACATGATGGCGAAAGGCGGCGTGCTCGTCTTTGCGCAAAAGCCGCTTTCAAACAAGACCACGTATGAAAACCTCACCTTGCAATCGTCCATCGGGCTCCAGGTCCGCATTAACGAGCGCTTCGATCTGCGCCTGGGTCTTTATGGCGATTATCATTTTTCCGACGCGTTCATCGTGCCCGTCAATCCCGGCCTCGACGTGATGAATGCCACCATGGGACTCACCTACCACCTCGGCAGCAAACAGCACATCGCCGGGAACTGACGCGATCCAACGCGTCTCACGGCTGCGGCAGCTCGGCGTCAAAGCCAGAATCGTGAAGATCCTTGCGCAGCTTTTCAATGGTCGAAAAAATGATTCCTCTCATTCCCATCGCCGTGGCTGTCTCCACATTTTCCTTCTTGTCATCAATGAACAGAGTCTCTTCGGGCCGTGTCTCGAGCCGCTCCAGCGCAAAGCGATAAATCGCCTTGTCCGGCTTGGCCACGCCAAGCTGATAGCTCCACACCAGCACATCGAACCGCGCCAACCAGTCGAGCTCGCGCACCATGTGTTCATGCACCGAGTCTCCCATGTTGGAGACGATGGCCGTCAGCAGCCCGCGCTCCTTGATCGCCTGTTGCCACGCCAGCATGGCAAGATCCCCGCGCGTCCACATCCGCGCGTCCCACTCGTTCAGCTCGTCAATCGTTTGCTGGCTCAGCTTCAGCCCAGCGTCGTGCGTGATCTTTCGCCAAAAGCCCTCGCCCGTCAGCTTTCCTTCGTCGTAAGCCTGCCGATCCGCCCAATAAAAGCGGTCCAGCCGATCCGCCGTGAGTCCGCTGATGCGAACCAGCTCCGCATACGCCGCTGGATCAGGCGGCCCGGTTAACACTCTCCCATAGTCAAAGATCACAGCGCGCAGAGCCAACGTCACCTCACCAGGTTCATTCTGACGGCGCCCGACTTCTCTTTCGGATCCCCATGTATCGTTGCAACAGGCGCTCATTTCATTGTCCACGATCGCCGCCTCTCAGCCCGCCGGGTACCCTCTGGGTGGGGCGCAATACGGTAGCCCCAGTCGCAAGACTGGGGTTCGCATCAGAGAGAAGCCGCCAGCCCGCTTTTGCGGGCGAAAGAAAAGTCGCAATTCGCCGCAAGGCCCGCAACCGAATGCCGGAAGAACCAACGCCGATGCCATTTTCCGCCAGAACCAACTGGAACCTGGATGAGAGCGATCTCGCCCGCGCCCACCGCGAGCGCCTTGCATCCGGCCACCCCATCGCCGACCTTACGGCCTCGAATCCCACGCGCTGCGGCTTCTCCTACCCCGCGTCCCTGCTCGGCGCACTCACTGACCAGAGCGCGCTCCAATACGATCCCCAGCCCAGGGGACTCATCTCCGCCCGCGAGGCGGTCTGCGCCTACTACAGCGCGCACTCCGTCCCGCTCACACCCGGCCAGATCATCCTCACCACAAGCACCAGCGAGGCCTACAGCTTCCTCTTCCGGCTCCTGTGCGATCCTGGCGACGAGATCCTGATCCCGCAGCCAGGCTATCCGCTCTTCGACTTCCTTGCAGCCCTCGATGACGTGCGTCTCCGCGCCGCGCCGCTGGTCTACGAGAACGGCTGGCAGATCGATGCCGAAGCCATTCGCCGCGCCATCACCCCGAAGACGCGGGCCATCGTCATCGTGCATCCCAACAATCCGACAGGCCACTACACCAAACCATGGGAAGCCGAGCAGATCGCCTTGCTCTGCCGCGAGTTTGGCCTCTCGCTTATCGTCGACGAGGTCTTTCTGGACTACAGCTTCGGCGCGAAGGCCGGGAGCTTTGCCCTCGGCCCAGGATTCACGCCCGGACTCGACGGCGTTCCTGTGTACGTCGTCAGCGGGCTCAGCAAGATCGCTGGGTTGCCGCAGATGAAGGCAGCTTGGATCGCCGTAACCGGTCCCGAGCGCGAGCAGGCACTCGCGCGCCTCGAGGTCATTGCCGACACGTTCCTCTCGATGAACGCACCTGTCCAGCTCGCGCTTCCGGCGTGGCTCGAGGGGCGAGAGGCGATCCAAGCCCAGATTCGCAGCCGAGTCGCCGCGAACCTTGCCGTGTTCGACAAGGCAGTCGGAACCGTCGAATCTGTCCAGCGGCTGGCGGTCGAAGGCGGGTGGTACGCGGTGCTGCGCATTCCGGCCATCGCGCCCGACGAGCAGACAGTTCGGTCGCTGCTCGAGCGCGGCGTCTGGATTCATCCCGGCTACTTTTTCGGGATGCCCGAGAGCGGCTGGCTGGTCGTGAGCCTGCTCGCTCCCGAGGCGGAATTCAGTAACGGAGTTGTCACCCTGATTAACTACTTGGGAACGAATCACGGGCGTAACAAAAAGGGCTGACCACAGGAACCATCTCTTGAACTAACTGATCTATATGGCTGAAAATAAACCTCTAGCCTAGAACGTAACCTTCATGCAACGTTTGCGGCATCCTGCCAGACGTACGCCGTTTGCCCAGAAATATCAGCGCGCTTGTAGGAACGGATTCAGCCTTCGCTCTTCACCAATGGTGGTGCCGGGGCCGTGGCCGGGGAGCACACGGGTTTCATCGGGCAGCGCGAGCAGCCGCGTTCGTAGCGAGGCGATGATCTGGTCAAAGTCGCCCCCGGGCAGGTCGGTGCGGCCGATGCTTCCGGCAAAGAGCGTGTCCCCGGCAATCAGCAGATTGATCGGCGCAAAGTGCAGGCAGACGGAACCCTGCGTGTGCCCCGGCGTGTGCAGCACCTTGGCCGGATAATGCTCCAGGCCGACGATCTGGCCGTCGTTCAATCCTTCATCCGGCGGGGCGGTTTCAGGCGCTCGGCCCAGGCCCACCCACGCGGCCTGCGTGTCCATCATCTCCAACAGCGGCAGATCAGACTCGTTCAGAAAAATCGGCGCGCCAGTCATGCGCTTCAGCTTCAGAGCTCCACCCACGTGGTCAATGTGTCCGTGCGTCACCAGGATCTGCTTCAGCTTCAATCCCTGCTCGGTAAGGCGCTGGTGGATGCGGCTCACGTTGTCGCCGGGATCGATCACGATGGCCTCGCGCGTGGCCTCGTCGCCCAAAATCGTGCAGTTGCAGGCCAGCGGACCGACGGGAAACGACTCGAGGATCATGGAGGTATTTTAAGCGGAGTTTGCGGAGCTAGCGGAGTCAGCTGGGCTAAACATAGCCCTCAGCCTTCAGCTTGCAGCCCGATTCGCGGGGGCTGTTTTCCTTTCAGTACCCGCCCCCTCCCCCCCCACCCCCTTTTGGGATTAAAGGGTTTATTTCCAGTCACTTGTACCCTCGATCACTTCCGCCAGGTCTTTGATTCCAATGGACTTACATCGTAAAGTCCTCCATCCAAAGGTACTTAGGGACACTTTCGGCCCGGATCGTACGCTCTGGTAAACACAGTGAACGAGACAGCGCCGATCCTCGCTCCCTCGGTCCCTCGGTCCCTGCTCTTCTGAGCTCTGAAACCATTGTGCGCCAAACGGGGATAATGATCGGCAAACTTCGCAGGAAAAATTTCGGAGTGAATAAGTGAAGGAAAAGGCAGCGAGTTAGGGCGTGATCAGTGATGCGGTCTTGGGGGCGGAGGGCTTGACAAGAAAAGAGGTGCGGGTGAATCGATCACAGGTAGGTGGTGGCTAATGGGTTTGGGGGTTGTCGCGGATGATGTCCGGGTTGGCGAGCACCGGAGGGTCGGCACGTGTTGGGCAGGCTGGACCGATCGAGTCGAAATGTTGGTCCCCGGTATTCCACATGGGCTCAGGCTGTTGTTTGGAGTGCGGGGCCGGCGTACCATTTCCCGCAGACGATCATTGTGATTTTGAGGGATCAGATGCAGGAGCCTTTTGATAGTTGGATTCCCGGCGTACTGAACCGGAACCAGATGAAGGCGCTCTGTGAACACGAGCATTTCGTGCTCACAGTGCCATTCAACAGAAAATTGATTGATGAGTCTTCGATCGATCTGCATTTGACGACGGATGCTTATCGGATGGTTAACGGATCAGTCAAGCCTTCCAGGGAATTTCGATACACCTATTTCTTGAAACAAGGTCATCTCGCGGAAAAAATTTCCGTTTCATCTAGCCGAGCAACGTTGCTGAAGGCAAAAAGCACCTACGTTTTTAGGCTCCGCGAGCAGCTCGGCAAAGGGCTGGGGACGCTTGGAATTTTTGGCCAGGCAACTGCGAAGAGCTCTGTAGGACGAGTGGACGTCCTGGCTCGACTCATCGTTGACGGGATGGACACGTATGAATGTTTCAAGCCCAAATTCTTCAACTCGGACTCGTTTTCCGGCGAAATGTATCTCGAGATCACTCCAATCACATTCGACGTGTTGGTGAGATCCGGGATTTCGTTGTCTCAGCTGAGACTCTTCTACGGCGACCCGGACGAGGCGGAAGTTAGAGGTGAGGAGCTTTATAGCGCAGTCTACTCGGGCTCGAAGAAACAGGACGGGAGCTTGACGGTGGACATCTCGAACACGAATATAGGTGGGTTGGAAGCGGCGGCTTTTTACGCCGAGCCTTCCAAAGATCATCGGGCCCCGGTGCCTCTCTGGACATCGGGGAGGAGCAAGAATCCGATGCCGGATCCCACAAAGTACTGGAAATTAAAGCAGGCGGACGGAAAGGGTCGGCTTAAGATTGAGTCGGAGAAGTTTTACATCCTGAGGTCCAAAGAGAGAATATGCGTCCCTCCGGGAATCGCGGTCTATTGCCGGGCTAGCGACGAGACAATCGGGGAAATGCGAATTCACTACGCTGGATTCGTTCACCCATGGTGGGGACTCCGGAGGACCGACGACACCAAGGGAACCCCTCTGATTTTCGAGGTTCGCGGGCATCAAGTGAATGTTAGCCTCGCACATGGCGAACAAATGGCGAATTTGATATTCTATCGTATGTCTCAGGATGCTCCCAAGTCGAAGCCTACCCCCTATGAGGGTCAGCAATTGCAATTATCCAAGTTTTTTTCGCCGTGGCCGGGCAAGCTGAGATACACAATGGGGGTCGAAGATGGAGCAGTCGAAGCGGTTTGACACAGCTCTTACGGGGCGGTTGTTTCCGGAAACGCCGCATTTCAGAATTGCTGTGCTTGGGAGGGATGACGCTCGCCGTAACAGTTACGACCAGCAGATATTGCGAAAACTGCTGCTCGAAAACGAGGCCATGTATCCCGCGATCGGACGTTGGTATGAGGAGAAGGTCCTGCCTGGGATGAAAGACCGCCTACGCATCGCCTATGTCGCATTCTTGGATGAGAGGCCGGTGGCCTCGGCTGTCTTGAAGCTTGGGACCCACGCTAAATTTTGTCACCTGAAGATTCAACAAGGATTTCGTGATCAGGATTTAGGGCAGATGTTTTTTACGCTCATGTCATTTGAGGCGAAGCGCCATATCGCGGCTGACATCCACTTCACCTTGCCGGAGGGGCTTTGGACTGAAAGTTCCGCCTTTTTTAAATCCTTTGGCTTCAGGACGGCCGAGAAGGCGGAGCGCCAATACCGCAGCGGAGAGGCTGAGCTAATGTGCTCGGCTCCGATTTTGGAAGTGTGGGCGAACGTAATCTCCAAAGCTTCCAGGTTACTGGGGCAGTTCTCGATCGGAGGTTACTCGTCCTCAAATCGGCTCCTGTTCAGCATGAGGCCTGAATACGCCGAGCGCGTGTTTGCCGGCAAGAAGCAGGTCGAAATTAGACGGAAATTCTCTGAGAAGTGGCTCGGATGCAAAGTTGTGGTCTATGGGACCCAGCCCCTTGCCGCCTTAATGGGCGAGGTCACGGTATCTGGGGTTACTGCTGGCTCGCCGGACGGGATATGGAAGCGCTTCGGCGGGCGCACCGGTTGCTCGCATGACGAGTTCGCAGAGTACGTTGGAAACGCCGCGCAAGTCTACGCAATTGAGCTGAACGACGCAACGCCATACTTGTGTCCACTCAGTACTTATGAAATTGCAAAGATGATTAATGTCGATGAACTGCGGCCGCCTCAGTCCTTTCTTGAGCTGAAAATGGGAAAAGACAGTCCGTGGGCAAGGGCGATCTCATTGGCGGGGCTCTCTCACGGTAGATTCCGGGCAAAGGGAGAAGAGACCCAGCGGTCATTCCGTCCCTAAATAAAATTGTTCTGAGTTCGCTAAACGCATGGGCATCGGTCGTCCCCCAGTCGATGCAGGACGCGAGGGGGTAACTAATCAGGTCCGCCCGCAGCGGCGCCTCAGACGTCTCGATTTGGCCGCCTCGGATTCGGAGCAGAATGCTCATAGTATGATCAAAATTTCGCTCACCGATTTTGTTGATATTGCCTCGAAGTCCGGCACGCCAAAGGCTACGAAGGTGGCTCAGGTTAAGGCACGCCCAGACTATGAACCCAAATTCGATTTCTACAGACCTATTCGAGAAAGAATAATCGAGATCCATAAAAATGGCCGCGAGGGCGGGTCTCTTCGTTCTTTCCTTCAGGCACTAACCGATCGGAAGAAGATCAAAAACTACCCTGATCTAGTCGAGGGTTATCTCAATTGGTTGGGCAGGAAGAAACTGGAATGGTCAGATCCGCCGCGAAAACTCTATCGGTCGAGCGGCGTCGATGTGATAGTGAACCCGGAGCTTTGTGTCTCGTTCGCGGAGGAGACGCACCTGATTAAACTCTACTTTAAGGATGAATCCCTTGACCGATTTAAAGTGGACGTTATACTTTCGCTGATCGATCACGTGCTCAGGTCTCACTGTCCAGAGGGCACAATCATTTCCGTGCTGGACGTTCGAAGGTCCAAGCTGTTCTCTTGGAGAGCGTCATCGAGGTCTCGGATGGCTCTCGTGGATGCCGAGCTGGCGTACATCGCAAGCCTCTGGCCGCACGTTTAGGCGCGCGGCTTCGCCGCGTACTTTGTTTCCAATAAAAATGGGCGTTTGCGTCGTTATCCCCAGGCTTGCGCCGGGGGCTACCGTCTTTCGCCCGCAATGCGGGCTTGTGGCGAGAGGGCGCGCATCGAATCCCCAGGCTTGCGCCGGGGGCTACCATCTTTCGCCCGCAATGCGGGCCTGTGGCCACAGCGCGCATCGAATCCCCAGACTTGCGCCGGGGGGCTACCGTCTTTCGCGCGCCATGCGGGCTTGTGGCGAGGGGGCGTGCATCGAATCCCCGGGCTCACGCCGTGGGGCTACCGTCTTTCGCCCGCTACGCGGGCTAGTCGGTTTCGGTGCGCGAAGCGGAAGGTAAGTGCGCGTGCGCAACGATTTTGCATCCAGCCCGCGGAGCGGGCGGAATAGGTTAGCCCCAGTCGTGAGACTGGGGAACAAGGCATGGTTTGGCGCGTGAGCCCGCTTACGCGGGCGTAAGAACTATTGCCATATATAGCGCTCGTCAAACTCCACGCGGTGGTTCTTCAGCAATGCGAGGAACTCGTCCTGGAATGAAATGCGCCGATGGTGTTGCGCCTGATCGCGAATGTACCGGATGACGGCTGCTCGCCTGGATTCGCTAACGCTGAATGCTCCGTACCCGCCTTGCCACGCGAACTTGCGTTGCTGGGGAAACCGCTCGCCCACCCACCGCGATGAGTTGGTTTTCGCGGTCCGCAGACAATCTGCCAAGGCAAGGTTGGTGGGCAGGCGTGTCAATAGATGAATGTGATCAGCTGTTCCACCAATCGCGATGGGGATGGCATCGAGTTCACGGAAGATTCCGCCGAGATAGGCGTGAACATCTGCGCGAATGGCATCGGTAAGCAGCGGCGCTCGACCGGCCGTGGAAAACGTGACGTGGATCAGGAGGTTGGTATAGGTGTGCGCCACTCTTACGCCCCTCCCGGGGCTGTGGACTCAGGACTCCGCCCTTATACCCCAGGCTAGCGCCCGGGGCTACCATCTTTTGCCCGCTACGCGGGCAAACGACTTCGGCGCGCACTCGTGAAGAGCACGCGCCGAGATGGAGTCGAGTTGCAGTCTAGTGGTGGCCGCCACCGCTTGGGTGGCCGTTGGCCGGGTGTCCGCCGCTTGGGTGTCCGCCCGTGGGCAGCGTGTGTTCATTGCTTGGGGAATGATCCTCTTTGACGGTGTGGCCTTGTCCGTCCCGCGCCTGGTTGCCGTGGAAGTTGCCGTTTGGCTGATCTCCGCGCTCAGGCATCGGTCCTTTGTAGCCGTGGCGAGGGTCAAAGCGGGTATCGACATGGCCGTTGAAGTGGGCGGGGCCATGGAACCACGGGCCGGCGCCGATGAAGATGCCACCGACAAACCAGTCGGGCCCGTAGTAGCCATAGGGCGCGCAGTCGTATGGAGGGTAGTCGAAGTAGCCGTAGGGGCAGACGGGCTCGAGTCCAATGCTGATGGAAACCTGGGCTGAGGCTTTGGGCATGCAGTAAAGCAGACCAACCGCAAGAGCTGCTAGAGCGAGGAGCTTGATCTTGAACATAAATCCTCCTGGGGTTTTGAGGCGCTCGGTGGCCGGCGGATCGCGCGCGAAGGTAGCGATTTGAGCCAGCCAATTGAACGCGAGGATGATAGCACTACGAGCGGATCGATGGCGAGGGACGCAGGTTTCGGGTGTCAGGTGTCGGTTGTCAGGTTCCAGATTTCGCGTGTCGGGTATCGGCAGAGCGGCCCGGCGGGAACTCGCGCGATGCCGCCCTGAAGGAGCCATGATGAGCTCAAGACATGCCCCTCGACTGTTCGCTAGGAATCGAGGTCGCGACGTTATAAAGCGGCGCGGCGTCCGGAGATGAGGTTGATGACCAGGATGATCAACGCGACGACCAGCAGAATGTGAATGAGGCCGCCGGCGATGTGCAGGGTGAAGCCGAGAAGCCAAAGGACCAGCAGGATGACGAAAATCGCCCAAAGCATGATTGGAACCTCGCATTTTTCTTTTTCTCGCTTGCGCGCGCCTGAGCCGGCAAGCCGCGCCCGGCGGAAACAACCGTTCGCAAGCAACGCGTAGTTGGATGCAAGAAAGCAGCCGTCAGCGGTCAGCTCTCAGCGAAGATCCTTGCCGGTTTGGCGCGAGGCCGCGCGGGACCGTGCGCTGGATGGCCGGGGTCCAAAACCGAATGGGAGCGCCGGGCGAGTTCCGGGCCGGAATGCGGGGTGCCCCGGTGTGCAAAAGGAGTAAACAAGAAGCGAAAAGATTGTTGCGGTTCGCTTTTTATTCGCTATAATGCGCGCATGGCCGTTACACGAAGACAGAAAGAAGTGCTGGATTTCCTGGAGGCGTTTGTGAGCCGCAATGGCTATTCGCCTTCGTTTGAAGAGATTGCGCGCGGCATGAGCCTGAAGAGCCTGGCCACTGTCCACAAGCACATTACGAACCTGGAAAAGAAGGGCATGCTCGACCGCGTGCACAACCGCAGCCGGTCGATTGACGTGCTGCCGCCGGGGACTAAAACCCGCTCCAGTTTGAAGTTGCCGCTGGCCGGGCGCATCGCCGCCGGGTCGCCGGTGGAGGCGATGGAAGCCTCGGAGACGATTTCGCTGGCCGACGTGGTGGGCAATCGCGACGTGTTTGCGCTGGAGGTGCGGGGCGACTCGATGCGCGACGAGCACATTATCAATGGCGACTACGTGCTCGTGGAGCGGACCAAGACGGCGCGCAATGGGGAGATTGTGGTGGCGCTGGTGCACGGGGCCGAGACGACTCTGAAGCGGTTCTACCCGGAGGGAAACCAGGTGCGGCTGCAGCCG
>Ga0181535_10000628_pt1 | contig 51404 bp, 15 predicted proteins | sample PEATcosm2014_Bin_44_FD_119774 | JGI IMG/M metagenome (GOLD analysis project Ga0181535, IMG submission 119774) | Peatland microbial communities from MTU Mesocosm Facility, Houghton, MI, USA - PEATcosm2014_Bin17_30_metaG | ecosystem: Environmental > Terrestrial > Soil > Wetlands > Peat | place... | reverse complement strand
TGCGGAAAAGACCGCCGATCTAAGTCTTGCCAACGAGGAACTAAAGAAGCTGTCAAATACCGATCCACTCACCGGGTTGGCCAACCGGCGGATTTTTGACCAGACACTTGAGAGGGAGTGCTCCCGCGTCAGGAGAACGAATTCGCAACTGTCGCTACTCATGATTGACGTCGACAATTTCAAAGCTCTGAATGATTCAGAGGGCCACCAGAAAGGCGATGAGTACCTAATCTCAGTGGCTACCGAACTTAAGCGCAGCTGCAAGCGCCGGACAGACACTGCAGCCCGCTACGGTGGTGAGGAGTTCGTAATCATCCTTGCGGATACCGACGCGGCGCATGCTATCGGATTTGCCGAGTTGATCCGGCTCGCAGTGGCCGCTCTCGGTCTTCCTCATCCCGCATCTATGACCGCTCCGTTTCTCACCGTCTCGGTTGGAGTTGCCACGGCCTCTGGGAAGGGTTGCTTCACGCCGGAAGCTCTCATAGCCGAAGCGGACCATGCGCTTTATGCTGCGAAAACTGCTGGGAGAAACCGAGTGAGTGTGGCATTGCCCTGTCCTCCAGAGACCTTCCAAAAACCTGCCGGAATCGACCTTCCAAATGTCTAGATCGCACTGGGACGGTCGGGTTGTTTCTTGCCGCTACGACATGGCAAAGTTGCAATGAAAACTGTCTATTTGCGTTTCCAGGCGCGGGTCGTCGATGCCTCGCTACAGATGGGAATAGAATTCAGCGTATGAATCCACTTACTGTCGCGTGCAGATTCTTTGTTGTCTGCTTTGGCCTTAGCCTTGAGCGCAAGACAACGCATTTGCCATCTCTGTTCAGATCATTGGGGGCTGGAAAACCGTGAGCGTGAATCGGCGGCAATTCATCGGGATGGTAGGCGCAGGAATCAGCCTTCCTGCATTGGCATCTCCGCTTCAGGTTCTAGCGTCCGAGGCAGAGAGCACACCGGGGAGCAAGGCCAATAGGCCGTATGGCTCGGGCCATTTTGGCGAATGGATCGTGGACGGCTTCGGATTGCCTGCTTACCGCTACACATGCAACCAAACCTCCGACCCCCTGGCCGTCACACCCGTACACAAGCAGTGGCGCTCACCCACCGACCATACGCACCAGGTTGGCAACGATCGTCTGGTGGCCGCCGTGTCGAATTACGGATATGTGCAGGTGCGTCAGGACGAAGGCTCGCCCAAGTTCCTCAACGACTATTTTCCCGAAGAGTCGCGATACGGCGCCGGTATTGGCTTTTTGACTGACGGGAAGCAGGTGCTGAGCACCTTCTATCCCGGCAATGGCGCTTCGTTCGACAGAATCCTGGGCGAGGGTTACTTCCGCAAGACGGTCAAGAATACGCTTTATGAAGTGGAGCAATCGATCGTGGCTCCTTACGGCGACGATCCGGTCGTCTTGTCCATGGTGAAGGTGAGCAACCGGGGGATCTCCGCAGCCGATCTTCACTGGGTGGAGTACTGGGGCGCGCAGAACTACCAGTTTTCGTACCGCTCGGGCATGGAGGCCGGCCAGTTGCGCGACAACACGAAAGGTGCCGCACTGCGTCGCGCCTTCGCCGCGCGCTTTGAGCACAAGTTCTCGCCCCTGTCGAACAACTCCGGACTGATAGAGACGCAAAGCTTCCTGGGTCGTACGCCAGAAGAAGAAGCCCAGTGGCAGCAGATTGAAACGGGCATGAAGAATCCCGACGGTCCCTTTGGCGGCCATCTGCATGAGGTTGCGCCCGGCGCTGTGTGGGAAGACCTGACTCCTCCTTCCACTTTTCTAGTGTCGCTCGATGCAGCGCCCGATGGCTACGCGACGGACGCAGCTATCTTCTTCGGCGCCGGCGGTGTCGAAAATCCCACCGGCCTTGCGACTCCTCTGGGCAACGATCTCAGCACAACGGGCCCAGCCAGCGCCTTCCTGCTTGAGCGCAGGTTCCATCTCGAGCCCGGACAGAGCAAGACGTTGTACTTCCTCTATGGGTATCTGCCCGAGGGATTCAAGGCCGACGAGTTGGTGAAGAAGTATGCCGCCGATCCGGCCGGAATCCTGGCCCGCTCCGCCGCCCACTGGAAGCAGGAAGGACTGCGCTTCTCGGTTCCTTCCGAGCCATGGGTGGAGCGCGAGATCTCCTGGCACAACTATTATCTGCGCAGCTCATTGACCTGGGACAGCTTCTTCCGCGAGCACATCATTTCGCAGGGGCACGTGTACCAGTACGTCATGGGCTTCCAGGGCGCGGCTCGTGATCCGCTGCAACACACGTTGCCATTTGTCTTCAGCGATCCCGGCATCGTCAAGGGCATCATCCGCTACACGCTTAAGGAGATTCAGCCAGACGGCTCGATCCCTTACGCGCTGGTGGGAAGTGGCATGCCCATGCCCTCGGCTTTCGATCCCGGCGATCAGGAGATGTGGCTGCTGTGGGCCGCATCGGAGTATGTGCTGGCCACGCGCGACAAGAAATTCCTTGACGAAAGAGTCACGCCCTACATGCATCGCGAACCCGCGCCCTCCGATCCAACCGTGCGCGATCTGCTGGCACGCGCGTTCACTCATCTGGTGACCGAAATCGGCGCAGGCAGGCACGGACTCATGCGGCTCGCCATGGGCGACTGGAACGATGGAATCGTGGTGGGCAGAGTCCCTGAAAAGTATGCCCATGAGGTACACCAGCAGGCCGAAAGCGTACTCAACGCCGCCATGGCGAGCTATGTCCTGGACTACTACGGACGGATGCTCAACGCCGTGGGAGAAAAGGAAGCCGCTGCTGAAGCTCGCGCAAAAGCTGCCGCGCAGCGCACGGCAGTTCGGGCAGTGTGGACGGGCAAGTGGTTCAGGCGCGCCTGGCTCGGCCCGAACCTGGATTGGATCGGCGACGATCGCATCTGGCTCGAACCGCAGCCATGGGCCATCATTGGCGACGTTACCAGCCCCGAGCAGCGCACGACTCTGGTTGCATCCATCGACAAAGAACTGCGACGCCCGTCGCCGATCGGCGCGCTCATTCTGAACATCGGCGAAGACACGCCTGGCAAGCGGCCTGGAATCCTCGAGAATGGCGGCATCTGGGCGAGCATCAATGGCACGCTCATCTGGGCTCTGGCCCTGGCCGGCGGGCCCTCCGCATGGGATGAATGGAAGAAGAACTCCCTGGCCATGCACGCCGAGGCTTATCCGGAGATCTGGTACGGCATTTGGAGCGGCCCCGACTACTACAACTCGGTACTGTCAAAGCATCCCGGCCAGACCATGTTCGGCGATCCGCCGGTGGGCGGCAAGCCATCCCCAACCGACTGGGGCATCAACTGGACCGACTTCCCGGTGATGAACATGCACCCACACGCCTGGCCGCTCTATAGCGCCGCCAAGCTGCTGGGCGTCGACTTCCAGGAGGACGGAGTCAACTTTGCCCCTGCGTTGCCCTTGCCCGAGTACGAATTCTCGACGCCGCTGGTTGGCTTCAGCAAGACGCCGCATGGCTTCCGAGGCTGGTATGCGCCAGAAACTGGCGGAAACTGGAAGATTGAGATCAGATTGTCGGAGGCCGAGATGAGGGTGCTCAAGCAAGTAAAGGTGAATGGAGTGGTTGAGCCTCTGCCTCGGGACGCAAAGACAATCAGGTTCAGCGGCGAGGGGAGCCACGAAAATGCGCTGAACTGGGAAGTTAGTTAGCCCCGAGAAAAGGCAACGGCGCCCAGAAATCTTGCCCAAAGTGGAGAGATGTCATTGTTCTTGAGCCGATCGCCATCCCCGGCGAGCTTCAGAAATTTCTCCATCCTGCCGCCATCTTCTTCGGGCTTACGCGAAATCGCCGAGTCGGTCAGCATTGTCCTGGCGCATCTGCATGCACCGCGCTTTCGCTTTGGGCTTCGCGACCTGCGAATTCGTAATGATATGTCACGGCCTCTTTTGGCGGTTTCCCTCCACCGCCTCCGTGGAGTTGACTTTTTTGTTCGGCGGTTTCTCCGGTAACCGGGCGTATCCGATTTCTCATCCGCGTCGATGGCAGGATTACGGCTTTCAGACTTCCCTGCCCCGCCCACACCAAGCGGCGCGGGCATGGGTGAGACCTCCCATCTTCGGTGCAGGAAACTTCCCGGCGTGCGCAGGGTTGAAGAGCGGCAGAATCGTGTCAAGAGAAGATTCTCGCTGCTGGTTAGCTCGGCATCTGGCCCGACGCCGAGCCTGTTGTCCTTCTGACGCGAGTGGGTGCGCTGGGTCTCGAAGGCCAGGGCGGGCAGTGACACTATTCTTCTTCAGTTCGGACGGGAATTTTGCGGCGACGATTTGGGCGCCGGCGCGGTGGGCGCGGGTTTTGCGGAGAGCAGAGGCCGGAGCCGCGCCAACTCCGGATTGGTGAGGCCCGCTTTTTCGAGGACGTCGAAATCGTCGAGAACAATAACTTCCCACCGCTCCCATCCATCCTCTTTGCCGCGATTGCCGAGGAAAATCGCGTCCGCTTCCTGGGTGCGGTTTAGGAAGAGCAGGGCCTCCGCATGTTCAGCGGCCAACCGCAGGTCGGCTGGATTCACCTTTAACCCTGTGTCCGTTGACGTCAGCGCACCGGAGAAGTCCCGCGCAAAAATCTGAAACCAAGCAAGACTCGCATAAGCACCGATCAAATCGTTGTTGAGATCTTCCTGGATGTGGCGAGCGTCCGCCTTGAGACCTCGCATGTAGTCAATCCAGTTGCCTTCCGCCTGCACCGCATCTTTCCAGTCCTTGGCAGCGTAGTAGACACCGGGCAATGATCTTAACGCTCTTTCGTTTGCGGGATTCCGCTTCAACTCGTCGAGCAAAAGAGCTTCCTCTTTGCCATACTGACCGGACCGGCTATACATCTGCATCAAGTCACCGAGAGCGCCCTCATTTTCCGGCTCTTGCTTTAGCACGCCCAGCAGGAGGGCCTCCTCTTTGTCTTGCTGTCCAGCGTCGTGATAGAACTCAACCAATCGATCGAGGGCAACGTTGCTGTCGGGATTTTGCTTCAAAGCGTCGAGCAGCAGGCGCTCTTCTTTCTCGGGTTGCTTCGTCTCGTCATACAGGTCGATCAACCTGTCCAGCGCCGTTTGTTTGTTCGGACTTCGCTTCATGACGTCGAGCAGGAGATGTTCCTCTTTGTCGTTCTGCTTGTTCGCCGCATAGAAGTCGACCAAGCCGCTCAGCGCCGTCTTGTCGTCGGGATTCCGCTTGAGCGCATCGAGATACAAGTCCTCCATCGTTCCCTGGGTACGAATGCCATCGGTGGAGAAGAACTGGACCTTTGCCGGCAACTGTTCGTCGATCTTGTTTGCTTGGGAAGCATCGAGAATCCCGCTGCGGGTAAGTCGGAAGGTGACGTCAAAAAGATTGCCGCCGCACTCCACCGTTCCCCGCGCCTGCCATTCATGATCGGGGCTCTCTTCGACCTGGAGCGGCGCGATTTTGGGGACTATCTCGGTGCGCTGTTGCTGAGTGGCAGACTCAAACCACGGCACATCGACCTCTTGATCGAGCAAAGAATACAATCCCGCCAGCGGAGGCGCAGTCTCCGAAGCCGAGTCGAACGTCGATGCCGATTGCCTGCACAGAGTGGGTCCTAAATTCGCGTTCTGAACCGTTGCCAAATAAAAGCGCAGGTACGCAGCAGCACGCGCCACCGTGTCCAGGCGCGGCGGGGCTTTCTTGTTCATCTGCTGGATGGCGTCCTGGCTGCCCTTGAGCTGCACCCAGACTTTTCCGCGCCACAGATAGAAGAGCGTTCCATGGAGACCGTCCGCGGCGACCTCGTAGAGATGGCTGTCACCATAAAAGTCGAGATTTACGCCTCGGATGCCTAGAACATGCTCTGGTATCACGTCCTTTCGGGTGGCCGACAACTCGTGCAGGATTCCATCCGGCCCGTATTCACTGGCCGATAGCGTACGCCATGCGCCTGGGAACAAGGGAGGAATCGGCCACACGCCGCCCGAGATCTTGAGCAAAGTGAGCGGGTCAGTCCGAGGGAGCAGACCCTCGGCCTGGGTCAGCAGCGCTTTTTTTTGCTCGGCGGTCAAACCGCGGTAGGGCGGCTCTGAATCGGAGTTCCGCAGGCCTGCCTCGATTGTATTGAGCTGACTTTTGCAGCTCTCCAGTTCGCCAAGATAATCCTGGCTTGTGTAATCGGTTGGAAGCGCTTGCCAGACCGTGTCCAGCTCTCTGCCGATTTCCTCCAGTGCGCCGTGCACGTCGCCGCGGGTCAACTTGATGCCTGCCAGCTTTCCGTAAAGCGTAGCCTTGCTTCCGGAGTACTGCAGCCCGCCCCGGCTGGCGGGCTCCGCATTGGCCGCGGCGATGGCCATGTCGAGAGTGGACAGGGCTTGTTCATACTGTGAAAGCGCCTGCGCGTAAACCTTTTTCTCTTCGTAGTAGTCTCCCAGCGATTTCATTTCCCCGGAGAGCGTGCCGTAGTTCTTCGCCGTTGGCGCAATCCGGACAACCTCTCGATAGGCAGCAATCGAATTGTTGCTGTTGGCCACTGAGGCCGCTTGCAGCTTCATGTCGTCCTGCAGGTCCGCCAGGTCGCTGTAGATTTCTCCTTTGTCCTTAAGGAATCTGGGCATCGGCTGTTCGATCGCCGGCATCATGTTCAGCCCCTGCGAAAAGCTGGCAAGCGCTTCCTTGCGTAATCTTTCCTGTTTTTGCTTGTCGTCTCCAGATAAAATCGCTTGCACGTCCTGGATCATGCCGCGGAAATTGGCAACCTCCGCCAATTCCGCGGAACACCTCAAATCTTGCGGCTGCGAGGTCTGCATCGCTCCCAGGATCGAGGCTGCCTGACTTAGAGGCTGGAAGGATGCCTCCAAACCTGCCACCGATTCGGCACTGAAATGAGATTCCAGAGCGCGAAGCACGGGAATTGTGCCGATCGATTCCAGGTCGTGTGCGCGCAACGAGTTCGCACTTGCCCACTCAGTCTGCTTGCTGTCGTTGAGCAATGCAGTCGCGGAATCCTTGGATTCATTCAGCAAGCCTTCCGCCAGGTCCCATTCTTTCAAGTTGAGGTAGGCCTGTCCGAGGAGATGGCGGCTGCTGGCCAGCGCCAGTTTCCACTCCCAATTCAGGGGATCCCGATCAATCAGCTCCTGATAGTCGCCGCTGGCCTCACCCAGCTTGGATAGCGCCTGGTCAAACCGGTTCTGCATGAATGCGACGTCAGCCTGATCATTAGCCAGCGCGGCTGAGAGCGCTCTCCAACGCGGATTGCCCGGGTCCTGTTTCTCCGCGCCCTGGAGAATGGTTTCCGCTGCAGAGTATTGCTGCTGCGCCTTAGCCGGATCCCACTGGCTGGAACCCAAATCAAGCAATGCGCGAATCTCAAGAAACTTTGCTTCGTCGCGGTCGGCGTGGTCCGCGTCCCCGGATGCGCGGCCGGCGCGGTATTGAGCCTGGGCAAGAGCCATCTCGAGATGCTTCACGCCTTCAAACTGAGTGCACGGGCTGGAATCCATCCCCCCCAGACCGATATGCGACAAGACGAAGATACGCGACGTGTCTTCTCGCGCGTTCCAATCTGGTAGCGAGGAAGCCAGCTCCAGGGCTTGTGTAAAATCCCTCTCGGCGTCGACGAGCTTGTTCAGCTCCAGCGAGCCGCGGCCTAGCTCGTACAAAGTCTCGCCGCGCGCGATTTTTGCCTGCACGTCCGCCGATCCTGGCGTCCCCAGCCCGCTCAGCACGCTCAATGCTCGCGAGGAAACATTCAGCCCCTCTTCAAAGTGCCCGCCTTCGTAAAGTGCATCGGCGGCCCGGGCCAGAATGCGCGCCCGCGTCGCAAGGTCTGTCGAATTCGCTGCCGGTCTGCGCTGGGCCCCTTCCACATTCTGAATCGTCTCCTCCACCGTAGCCACGGGAACCCAGCTGTTGGAAACGATGCTAAAGTTCAAATTGTTGGCAGCCTCAGCGTCCGCAACCGCGGCGAGTTGACTCTCGGCCGCGCGGCGCTCACTCTGCTTTGCCATCCCGTTGTATCGAATCACCAGCAAGCATGCCGCCACAGCCACCACCAGCAGCGCGGCGAACACGCCGGCCACGCGGCGCGACCTTTGCAACTCGCGCTTGAACTGTTCCTTCTGCCTGACCACTTCCTCTGCTTGCTGTCGCTGCTCGCGCTCGGCGCGGCTGCGCGACGCTGGTTCGCTGAGCAAATCGTGCGTCAGCTCGAGCCAGACCACGCCCTCGCGTTCCGCGCGGTGAAGAACGCGGCGATCCACCAGAAGGTCGCACTCGCTCTCGGGTATTCCCTGGGTGAGGGCGTCTTCGAGAGCTGCGGGCTGGCGATGGCCGCCACCCGTCAGCAGCCGGTCTTCTACCCAGATTCGCACGCGCGGATCAATGCCCTCAAACGAGCGCTCGTAGAAATCCTGAATGATCTTTCCGCGCTCGCCGCTGAGAAATTCGGCGGTGATGCGTGTCTGGCCACGCTGGAGGCGCCGGTGGTTCAGCTCCTCCAGCACCACGCTCAGTAGCGCGGGCGCTACCCGGTGGCGCGCATCGGAAACAAACTCTACGATGTCCCTCGCCACCGCGTCATCCACCAGGTCCCGGCCGCCGCGTTTCACTACTTCCAGCGCCTGCGTTCCGGTCATTGCCAGCAGACGGAACCGGCTGGCTACGGAAAGCAACGAGGGGATGCGCCGGCACCAGGAGTCAAGATAGCCTAAAAAGTCTTCGCGCAGGCTGATGACGAACCGACCGGTCTGGCGCCGGAAGTCGTAGTGCAGCGCCTCGTCGGGATTTTTGTCCAGGCGTTCGCGCACCGCTTGTGGCGCGCGATGTTCCAGCATCGATTCCAAATCGGCTGCGAATTGCGCTACGCGCGCCACCGCGCGCTCGGTGCGCTGGCCGAGGGTGAATATTTCCTCAAACTGGTCCACCACGATCAAAGGCTTGAGCAGCCGGTTACCTGCACCCCATAAATCCAGATCGCGGCGGTGAAAATACGCCCAAAGCGTTTCTTCTGGCGCGGGCCGCGGACCCTGGATGCCGGCGCGATCCAATTCTGCGGTCAGCGCGCTCTTGATCTGCTCGGCAAGTGGCGCCGCATCCTCGCTATGGTCGAAGCGAACGCGGAAGGCCAGGAAGTCAAGCCCCTTCAGCTCCGGGAACAGGCCGGCCTGGACCAGCGAAGTCTTGCCCAGGCCCGACTGCCCGTAAAGAACCACAGCCTGCGTTTGCTGCACCAGCTCCAGCAGTTCCGCAATCTCGCGCTCGCGGCCGAAGAAGAAATCGCGATCTTTTTCAGTAAATGCGCGCAGCCCCGGCCAGGGGTTTTGTGAGCTGAGTTGGACCTTCACTGGCATATCTTTTTTCAGGCGCGAGCCAGTCCCTTTCGATAGGCCTTCTGAGCAATATCGATCTCGGCGATCAAGTCCGCCGTGGGTTCTCCTCCAAGTGCAAAGGCCACGTTGTTGCCGAAGGTTCCTTTCTTAATGGCTCCCAGCGAACCGGGTGATGAACCGTCGACGATGACCGGAAAGAGAAAGCGGCGATCCTGGCCGATAAAGCCCTTGTCGACCTCGCAGGCTTCATACCACTCCTTGCCGTAGTAGCGCGCCGGTCCGGCCTCATTGTTGGTGTGCTGTGAAAGCACCGCGACGAACGCCGCGCTTTCCTTGATGTGATATCGAATCCTCGCGTTGTAGTCGTCCCCGGCCGTGAGGCGCCGGTCGATCCACACTTCCAGATTGGCTTTGGACAGTTCATTCGCCAAACGCACGGCGGAATCCCTGTCTTCGTGCGCATAGCTGATAAAGACACAGCCCGGGTTCCAGTCGGTGGGCATGTCTTCCACCGGGGCCGGCTTGCCTTTGGGGTGCAGTTCGAACCAGCGGTCATGCAGCTCACGCACGAATTCAACCGGCGAACCGCCTGTGAAGATGTGAGACTGTTGGGAGCTGAAATGCGCCAGGAATTCGGCGAAATCGGTCCGCAGCGACCCGATATCGGCAAAGACCTCGGTGGTCTGGCGCCCCTCCCATAACGGCTTGTTGCGCGACACGCGCAGCAGGAATCGCGCCAGCCAGCCGGGGAAACTCACTCCGATAATCAACAGGTGGCTCTTCTGCAGCCTCGCCATCAGCTTTTGTGGACGGCTGTCCGAGGTCATGAAGAGGTGCATCTGTTCCAGCATCTGCCCTTCCGTGACGGCGAAATCGGAAGATGCCGATACCAAGCCGAGAATATGAAAAACGAAGCTGCCCTGCGTCTTCAGGGCCGCCTCGTCGAAATCCAGCAACTCGTTAGCCGGCGGAAATGCCGCCACGGCCGGCCGGCTCCCGCGCACCCGCGCTAGCGCGTTTTCGAGCTGCGTATCCACCGTGGTGCTAATGAATAGTTGTAAGGGGGGAATCTCCGCCAGTGTCTTCAGCGGTTCGGGAGGCTCGAAGGCCAGGCTTCTTAAGATTCGATTCACCGCGCGATTCAGGTCCGCCGGATTCTTAAGAACCTCTTTATCCGCACAGGCCACATCGTTCATGTCAAAGTCGGGAGGCAGAAGGTCGGTCTCGATGCCCAGTTCGCTGGCCAGTTTCGATGCCACCACGCGATGGAATGGTTGCGGACCATTCTCGGTTTCGACGATTAGCAGGTCACGCCCTACGATGGGCACTACCTTCCCTTCCTCGATCGCGTAAAGAAGATCCTGCCAATCTGTAGCGTTCATGGCGTTGCCCCTCGCAAATCAACCAGTGCCTGTATTCAACGGCGCCCGGCTTTCACCCTGCGTGAATGCGGTCGTCCAAAAACTCCGCGCCACCGCAAGGTGTCGGCTCCGTGCGGTATGCACTTTCTCGACGCAATAATGCTCGCACCTGGGGAGGCGTGATCCGGGAAACCATGGAAAGTGAGAATTCTACTTGAATTTTGAATGAATTACCAATACCTCTGCTGCCGACGTCAAGTTGAGTTTGCGGCGCATCGCCCAACCGTTAATGAGGAATGACTAGCCACTCGCTGCATACGCTGAAGGTCGTCGCATCCGTCGACGCGCAAAACTGAATCACAATCGATGCATTCGTCGGAACGATTCCGCTCGAAGCGATTTCGCCGGATAGATCGAAGCGGCACAGCACGCTAGCACGTAACACGAGATGAACACCGCAACACCCGAGAAGAGGGCAACGGAAGCAATGGTAAGAGGTTCGTCTGCCTTGATCCCGTACAGTACTCCGGCCAAAATACGCGTCGTCGCGAAAGACAAGCCAGATCAAGATATCCATCCCAGTGAGGCGCATCACTCGTTTCAGGATCAGTCGCACCATTTCGAGCCGGTCCGCGCCCGGTGCGGTGCGCCCGCCAATCTCATTGGTGGCCTCCCCGGGATTCAACGAGTCCTTTGGCTATTCAGAACCACTCGCCATCTCGCGCGCGGTCTATATTGTTCGGATCCACGTACCGATGTTCATCCAGAAAACAAATTACTCATCGTTACTTTCAATAATGCAAGTAGACTCCCATCACCAATACACCGATCTGGGGGGACTTGGCCTGACGCGTTTCTCTCCGTGCAAACTGGCACGTTGAGATCGTTTGAGAAGAATTCACTTGCATTACCGACTCGGAGTTCCCTACAATCCCGGTGCTCAAGAAACTCAACCCGCGGACGACAGTTCGAGTTCATTGAAGTTTGATTCGTTAAGTTCGTTAACGTTATATTCCGAGCTTAATTAACTTCACGCGATAAATTGAACTGTTCCGGGTATGCCCAAGGCGATACTCCTCGGCCTAAACCCTGGGCTTCTTAGCTGTACCCCAAGCCAACAAAAGAGACGGTAGTTGTGTGCGCGAGATAGAAGCTCGTCACGAAGCTGTGTGCGCAACGAATTGAAACTGACCCGAGCAAATCTTCGGGTCTTCGGGCCACCAGGAGGGTAACAGAATGTTCGATCGTGGAATGAATGGACTGCGGAAGATTCAGTCCCTGGCGCTGATTTCAATGGTAACGATTCTCGGCCTGCTGTCTGCAGTGCAGGTCTCAGCGCAAACCACGGTGACACCGACATCGCTGGCTTATGGCAACGTGCCTGCGGGCACGGTCAGCGCTGCCAAGATGGTTACCCTCAAGAACACGCAGGCGACGGCGGTGACATTCAGTTCGATCACTCCGCCAGCAGACTACTCGATCTCCGGCACTACATGCCCGACGGCGCCAGCCACACTTGGGGCCGGCCTCAGTTGCACCATCTCGGTTACGGTTACGCCCCCTGTATTGGGAGTGGTTCCTGCCGGATCCCTGGCGATTACCACAAGCTCCACAAACAGCCCCAATCTGGTGCCATTGACGGCGACCGGGTCTACACCCACAGCGCTGAGCCCGGCAGCGACTTCGTTTGGCAACGTGCCGGTGGGCACCACCAGCGCGGTCAGGACTGTTTATCTGTTCAACTATCAACTGACCCCGATCACCATCTCGCCTCTCTCGGTCGCCTCTCCCTACGCTATCTCCGGAGGAACCTGCGGGACCACGCTGGCGGCTAGCTCCTATTGCTCCATTCTGTTGACCGTGACACCTGCGACCTCGGGTGCGGTCGCGCCCACTTCGCTCACCGTGACCACCAATGCTCCCAACAGCCCCTTGACCGAGACGTTGACGGCGGCGGGAGTCGCTCCGACTTCGGCTTTGCCCGCATCGGTAGCTTTTGGCAGCGTGGTTGTCGGCGAACCCAGCCTGGCCAAGACAGTTACGCTTTACAACTATCAAACCACGGCGCTAACCGTCTCATCGATTACGCCGTCCGCGGGAGTCGTCGTGAACTCCGGCGCGCCGACTGCGTGCGGATCGTCGCTGGCCGCGGGCGCCAACTGCACCATCTCGCTTACCTGGACGCCCTCATCTTTGGGGGCACTCACAGGCGGTTCGCTGACCATCAGCACGAATGCGTCCAATAGTCCGCTCACGGTTCCGTTCACTGGCACCGGAACTGTGCAGGCTTCCGCTTCGCCCGGAACCATCAATTTTGGCAACGTGGTGGTGGGCGCAACCAGCGCGCTCAAAACCGTCACCCTGACCAATTACCTGCCGACCACCCTGAACATCTCCTCGCTGTCTGTAACCGCGGGCAGCCCCTACGCGATCGATCCGTCATCGACCTGCCTCACGCCGACGGTGGCCGCAAATGGCGGCACCTGCACCGTGAATCTTACCGTGACGCCCGCCTCAGCGGGCGCGCAGCCTGGGGGGTCGCTGACCATCTCCGATAGCGCCAGCAACAGCCCGCAGACGGTTACGCTCTCCGCCACCGGGGTTGCTTCGGTCTCGCTGTCGCCGACCTCGTTCAGCTTCGGAAACGTCGTGGTTGGAGTCACTAGCGCCGCCAGGACGATCATCGCCACCAATAACACCACCAGCACGGTGACCTTCTCGAGCGACGTGTTCAACGGGCCATTTGTGCTCGACACCACTGCGACCACCTGCGCGATTTCCGGCGGCGTTCTCAGCGGCACGCTGGCCGCGGGCGGAAGCTGCAACATCGGCATCGACTTCAAGCCGACCGCAGCCGGGGCAACCAGCGGAGGACAGATCACAATCCTCGACAACGCGGCCAACAGCCCGCAGGTGGCGGCGCTGGCCGGTGTGGGAGTCGTGGCGGTTTCCGTTACGCCGAGCGCGGTTAGCTTTGGCAATGTGCTGGAGAACACGACCAGCGCGGCAACGACGATCACAGTGAAGAACAACCAGGCCGGGAGTCTGAATTTCAGCTCCATCAGCGCGCCTGTCCATTATGCTGTTGTCTCCGGTTCTACGACCTGCGTGGTTGGCACGCCGGTGACGCCTGGGAGCAGTTGCGTCATCAATCTCACTTATAGCCCCACCTCGATTGGCGCGGCTCCGGCCGGCAATCTGACAATCACGGACGATGCACCCACAAGCCCGCAGGTCGTCACATTGACTGGCGCCGGGATTGCTCCAGTGACGCTGAGTCCGGCGGCGTTGAACTTTGGCAACGTGGTATTGAACATCGCGTCGGTCAAGAGCTTGACTCTGACCAACAGCCAGAGCGTTCCGCTGACGATCGCATCGATTACCGGTTATCCTTCCGGCTATTCGCTGAACAGCGCCGGAACGACCTGCCAGTTTGCGCCCAATACCGTTCCGGCGAGCAGCAGTTGCGTGATCGCGCTGAGCCTGACGGCCACCGTAGCGGGAGCACAGCCTGGAACGATCAGCGTTAACGACAATGCTCCGGCTTCTCCGCAGACATTTACGGTCAGCGCCAACGCGGTGACGCCGCTAAAGGCCTCGCCGGCTGGTTTAGCCTTCAATGGCCAGTCCGTGGGAACCACCAGCGCGCCACAGACAATCACCCTGACCAATCAGCAGAGCACCCCGCTGGCGATCGCATCGGCGACACTTACCGGCCCTAACAGCAGCGAATTCGCCATTTCGGCAACCACCTGCCCGTACTCTCCAGCGACCTTGCCTGCAGGCGCAAATTGCACGCTCCAGGTGACCTTCACGCCGGGCGCAGCGGGGATCAGAACGGCATCTGTGAGTGTCAACGACCCGCTGATCATTCCCTTGATCGGTGCGGCCAACGCGCCGGTGACGGTCTTGCCGGGATTGGTCTCCTTCGCGGCGCCCGTGGGCTCCACCAGCGCCTTCCAGACGGTAACCATCAAAAACGCCGGTACGGGTTCGGTGCAGTTTAACAGTCTTCTGCTGAGCGGCCCCTTTGTGCAGACTTCGACAAGCTGCGGAGCGCTTCCTTTTACGCTAGCCTCCGGAGCCTCCTGCGCGGTGACTTTGAGCTTTGATCCAACCGTGGGCGGCGTCGGCGATGGGCAGCTACAGGTGTACGACTCGGCGGCGACCAGCCCGCAGGTGATCAACCTCACCGGCATCGGAACCAATCCGCTGACCATCACACCAGCGAGCCTGACGTTCAGCGCACAGATGGTGGGCACCGTGAGCCCAGCCAAGGCCATCACGCTAACCAATCACGAGTCTCAATCGGAGAGTTTCTCTCTGGCGGCCGTAGGCACCCTTGCAGCCGGCGATTACCAAGCCAGCAGCAACTGCGCGACGGGCGTGATCGCGGCCAACTCGACCTGCCTGATCTATGTCAATTTCACGCCAACCTCGGTGACTCCCAGCACCACGCGCCGCGGCACGCTGAGCATTGTGAACTCTGCGACCAATGGCACAGCCGCGCCCGGAACCTCACCGGTGACGGCGCCCCTTGCTGGTTCGGCCACTGCGACCAATCCGGCGGCGGCGATTGCCGTGATTTCCCCAGGAGCGGGCGCGGCCGGCACCACCGCGAACGTGGTCATCACCGGCAACGGTTGGACGCACTTCAATGCCTCTTCGTCGATCTCGGTCGTGGATGTGAACGGCACGACCTATCCGGCCGATATTGTGGCGACGATTCCCAATCCGGCCACAACGAGCCTCAATACGATTTACGCGCAATTTGTGATTACCGGCGGAGCGGGCGTGGTCTACGGGGCGCGCAACGTCACGGTCAACACTACGCTCCCTGCCGGGGCAGGCACGGAGCATGCGACGCTGGCCTCTGCCTTCATCATTGCTGACCCGACCGATGCGCACACCATCGATACGGTAACCCCGTCGAATGCCATCCAGGGCCAGAATCTGAATGTGGCATTGACCGCAACGGGCACGAACTTTGTGTCGGGCACCACCTACGCCAACTTCGGCGATGGCGTCACGGTCAATTCGCTGAGCGTCGATCCGAGCGGCCTGAGCGCGCAGGCGAATGTCACCGTCAGCAATACCACGCCGGTCGGCTACCGCACCATTACGCTGGTGACCGGCAGCGAATTCGCCACCTCCAGCAGCACTGCTTTCTATATTGGACCAAACAGCGCCGCTTTTACGGGGCTGACTCTCGCCACCTACTCAGCCTCGACTTCGACGTACACTTGCACCACCACACAGGTCGTGGAGCCGCAAGGCTGGAGCGGCGCAGTTTGCCTGACGGCATCTGGAACCCACTTCCTGCAGAATGCCACGCAGGTCTCGATTACCGGCGGCGTTCTTGTTGGCGACGTGCAGGTGACCAGCCCGACGACGGCAATCGCCCAGATTGCTGTTCAGGCCAGCGCTGCGATCGGCTTGCAGAATGCGACGGTTTCAACCGGCGGCGAGATTGCGACGCTGAACGACGCATTGACTGTGACCGGGGCGACGGCCTATCTGGTCTCGGTAACGCCAAACTCCGCCCAACAGGGAACATCGCCTACCGTGGTGATTAACGCTAACAGCTACATGAATTTCGTAGGCGGACAGGTTTCGGCGACCTTTGATGGCAATATCTCCTCGCCGACGGTCAACGTGATTACGCCGACTCAGGTTTCAATTCCCATCAGCATCAGCAATAACGCCAATGTGGGCAGCATCACCGCGAATCTGATTGTCGGACCGGCGGGCAGCACCACTCTGTATCCGTTCACCTTTACGGTGACGCCGTCGAATGCGGCTATCACCAGCGTGACGCCGAGCTGCGTGCCTCAGGGCGGGCAGTTGACACTGAATGTGGGCGCTATCAACACCAACTGGGTGCAAGGCACGACAACCGCCAACTTCTACCCGGTTCCGGTTCCCGCGCCCAGCTTCGATGAGGTCACGATCAACACGCCGACCAGCGCATCGCTGGCCGTCGCCGTTCCTACCAATACGCCGCCAGGAACCTATGGGTTCTATATGTCAACGGGCGGACAGGTGGTGAGCTCCTCGATCAACGTGTGCGCGGCTACGCCTTCTTTGACGATGAGTCCGGCCAATGGGCTGCTTCCGACCGGATCCGCTGTCAACAGCTTTACAGTCAACTTTACCGGCCAGTTCACTCACTTTGGCCCGACGACCTTCCCGGTCATCAGCGGCGAGGGCGTAACGCTGACAGGCTTCAATGTCACCGGTCTGACCGGCGCTACCGCGACGATCAATATCGTCGGGGTCACCAACGGAACCCCCACGGCCACCGGTCCGCGGAAGGTCACCTTCACCACGGGCGGAGAGATCGTTACCACTTACTTCAATGTCACCAAGACACCGGTTGGGATCATCAGCATTTCGCCCTATCAGGCACCGCAAAGCACCACGGCGACGGTGGCGATTACCGGCTTGAACACGCACTTTAATCCCAATACCACCCAGGTTCTGTTTGGGCCGCAGATCACTGTCAACAACGCGTCCCTGAATGTGATTGACGCGACTCACCTGACGGTGAGCGTGACGACCAGCTACTCGGATCTGGGAACGATTCTTCCGACGCCGTATGGCTGGCAGAACGTGTACGTCAACAGCGCGACAGGAACTGGCTATACAACCGCCGCCGGCCTGTCCACCACGACAAACGGTGCGGGAACCGGAGCAGTGATTTCGATTACCGCCTCGGCAGGCAATCTGACGTCATGCACCGCAACGGCCCCGGGCAGTGGCTACATTGTCGGTGATTATGTCTATCCGACCCAGGCTGGAGGCACGGGCAGTTCTTGCCTGGTGACATCGGTGAACGGAACAGGCATCTCGACGATGACCGCCAGCACGGAGCAGGTGATGGGCGGGTTCCTGGTGGATTCGCCGGCACTGCCCTCGATTGTGAGCGTGGTTCCCAACAGCGCTCCGCAGGGCGGAACATTGACTGGCGTCGTGATTACCGGCAGCCTGACGAATTGGGACGGCACGACGGAAGCGATTCTGGGCGCGGGTGTGACGGTCTCGAATTTGAATGTCACTGGCCCGACGACAGCCACGGCGGACCTCGCCGTCAGCCCAACGGCTCCGGTAGGCAGCAACAGTGTGATCATGATTACGGGGGCAGCTGGACAGCAGCAGATCGTCAGCGGAAGCGGCTTCAGCGTGACTCCGAACGCGGCGTCCATTTATAGCGTCTCGCCGACCGGTTGCAACGCCAACGGAATAGAGATTGCGGAGTTCTGCGGCGTCTCGGGCGGCGCTGGAACGCCTTATGTGATTACGCAGCTTCAAACGGCAACATTGAATGTGGTTGGCATCGGCACGCATTGGCTGCAGGGCGAAACGACATTCAGCTTTGGCACGGGCGTGGTCACCGACAGCCTGACAGTCACTGATAACACGGATGCCCAGGTGCAGATCACTGTGCTGTCCACTTCTCCGGTTGGCTATGCCTCGCTGACCACGACAACGGACGGTGAAGTGGTCACGCTGCAGCAGGCCATCGACATCGAAGAGGGTTTCCCGGCGCTGCTGGCCACCACGCCGAACGCTGGTGAGCAGGGCAACACCTTCAACATGCAGGTTCTGGGCCGCTTCACCAACTGGGGCCCGACGACGGTTGCACAATTCAACAAGGACATTGCGGTCAATTCGATCACTGTGATCGACAACGACAACATGATCCTGAATGTGACTGTGAGCCCGTGGGCGTATGTGGATTACGCCACTCCCTGCGGCCATTATCTGACCATTACTACGGGTACTGAGCAGGTGATCGGCGACCAGCCGCCGAGCGGCGTGCCGCCGTACTACTTCTGCGTCCAGCAAGGCGCTGAAGAGATCATTAATGTTTCGCCGCTTTTGACCATTCAGGGTTCAACGTTGCCGGTGACGATTACCGGCCAGTCCACAAACTTCGTTGCGGGCGTCACGCAGGTCAATTTTGGCGACCCGAACTTCGCGGTGGGCCAGATCACGGTCAATAGCCCCACCAGCCTCACCGTGCCGGTGGCGGTTTCCACCGCGGCCACGCCGGGCTTCAAGACTGTTACTGTGCAGACATACGGCCAGGTGGCCTCGCAACAGTACTCGTTCACGGTGTCTCCGAGCGTGGCCACGCTCAATGAGGCGATTCCCAACCAAGCCGAGCAAGGCGCGCCGATCGTCACAAGCCCAACCTGCTCGACCCTCCCGTACTGCACCATCCGGCTGATTGGCCAATACTCGCACTTCAGCAACTTGAGCACGGCCACCTTTGGCGCGGGCATCACGGTGGATGGGATCTCCTATATCAGCCCGACGGAAGTGGATGCGCAGATCAACATCGATCCGCTCTCCTACACCGGTGGACGGCTGGTCACGGTGACCACGCCGGGCGTCTCCTGCGCGTATCAGCCACCCGTGGCCGTCACTAATCTCTCTTACAACGGCTGCACGCCGGGCGTTTCAACAGGCACCGGCAGCGAGATTGTCTCCAATAACATCTTCACCATCATTCAAGGTCCGGCGATCATCAGCCAGGTTTCGCCCAATACCGGCAACGAGGGCCAGGAAGTGGTCTTCAACATCACCGGCGAGGCGACCCACTGGTCGCAGAGCTTTACCCAGTTCTATATCGCCGGCGGGGGCTCTGATCTGACCGTCAACTCGGTCACAATTAACAGCCCCACCAGCGCCACAGTGGACTTGACCATCTCTCCGACAGCCAATCCAGGGCCGCGCTCCATCTACATGGTCACCGACGGCGAAGCTCTGACCGATCGGGGCGCATTTGTAGTAACCGGCGGCGTTCCGGTGGTCACGTACATCAGCCCGAACAACGCTCTGCAAGGGACCACGGGCCTGGGCGTGGATATCTACGGCCTCTACACGCAATGGACTTCGGCGGCCACTACCATCAACTTTGGCCCTGGCGTTACAGTGGCCTCGTACCAGGTTGACAACAGCACGCACATCGAAGCCGTGCTGAATATCGATCCCGCAGCACAGGTGGGTTATCGCACCGTTACGGCCGCAACCACCGGAATCTCGGGAGCGCCGAATGGCGGCGTTCAAGTTCTCACCGGCAACTTCCTGGTGACGGCGCCCGCGCCTCCGCCCACTCCCTATATCTGGTACGAAAATCCCTCGTCAGGACTTCCGGGCCAGACCTTCACCATCACCTTCTACGGCGCGTACACGCAATGGGATCCGAATCCGACGACAGGGACGCAGTTGACCGGCTTTGTTAATACCGATCCGTCGACCGGAATTACGCTGAACACCTTCCAGGTGCTGAGTCCGACGTCGGCGATAGCCAATATCACAATTGGCCCGAACGCCACTGCTTTCACGAGCGATCTGACACTGACCACCAATTCGACGGTTCCGCAGGAGGTGGATCAAGCCCAGTTCAACGTGGTCATCGCGCAGCCAACGCTGACTGTTGTCGATCCGGGATCTGGGATGCAGGGCGCGCAGAACCTGACGGTCAACATCATCGGCAGTTACACCAGCTTTGACAGCACGACGACCTTCAACTTTGGCCCCGGCGTCACGGTCAATGGACCGCCGACGATAATCGGCCCGACGATTGCATCGCAGAGCGTCAGCGTGGCACAACTCGCCACTCTGGGCGGTCGCAGCGTCGTCGCCACCACTTCTGATGTCATCGGTCTGGGTCAGGTTGTGGGCGGCGCGGGCTTCTCGGTGACGCCGAGCCTGGCGCAGATTGCGGCCGTCACGCCGAATACCTCGCCGCAGGGCACACAAATCTGCGTCGATGTTTCCGGTCAGAACACCCACTGGAACGGCTCGACTACCTTCCAGTTCGGTGACGGCATCGTGGTGACCAGCACCACGATCAACTCGAACACCGACGCCACCGTCTGCCTGGCCATCCCGGCCTACGCCGGTGAAGGTCCGACCAGCGCCAGCGCCCAAACCGGCGGCGAAGATGCCACCATCAGCAACGGGTTCGTGGTTACCGCGGGCACGCCGTACTTGCTGTCTTCGGGGCCGGGTTCTGAGCCGCAGCAAGGCGCTGCCGTCTTCACCATCCTCAGCCAGGCAACGCAGTGGCTGACCAACACGCCGACGGTCTCCTACGGCGCCGGCGTTGTGGTGACCAATGTCAACGTCACCAGCAATACTTCGCTGACCGTGGATGGCTACATTCAACCGACGACCCCGACGGGCTGGCGCAACCTTTCGGTCACTAGCGGTGTGCAGGTTCTGGGCTTGAATAATGCCCTTTACATTGCGCCGGGACCGGCGGCAATCAACAACATCGTGGCCTCGTCCGCCGGACAGGGCGCCACACTCACTGTGACCATCAACGGAACCAACACGCATTGGCAGCAGGGTGTGTCGGTACTTACCTTCCCCAATGTCCTGATCAACGGGACGCCTACAGTGGTTACTCCCACACAGATCACCGCCAACATCACGGTGAACGACACGGCGCCCGCGGGCGAGGAGTCAGTGACGGTGACGACGGCGGGCGAAGTCGCCACAGGTGTCAATGTCTTCGATGTGATTCAGACTCAGCCGGAACTGCTCTCGGTGGTCGCCTCCACAGGCGCATCGGCCGGGTTGAACAGCGCGGTTCAGGGCTGGACCGGCAATGTGAATCTCACGGGAGCGTACACGCACTTCAACGGCAGCAGCGTCGTCAACTTCGGATCGGGCATCACAGTCAACTCGGTGAGCGCATCGAGCAGCACCTCGCTGCAAGTCAACATCAGCATCTCGCCCACGATTCCGCTGGGCTGGCACACCGTCTCCGTCGCATCGCTCGGCGGATCCGAGGTGGTCCAGATCACCAACGCATTCCAGGTCACCGTCGGACCGGCGGCGATTATAGAGGCACTCAATCCATTTAACGCCCCGCAGAACTGGTCAGGCAACGTGATCGTTGTCGGCAGCCAGACTCACTGGGTGCAGGGCATCACCACGGCCAACTTCGGCCCCTACATCAACGTCAACACCGTCACCGTGGCCGACGCACAGCACGCCACGGTTAACATTACGGTTCAGCCGAGCGCGCCGCTGACCTTCTACAATGTCTCCCTTACCACTGTTGGAGAAGTGGCCACTGGTCTAGGCGCCTTTACCGTGACCTCAGGTGCTCCGAGCATTATCGCCATCAACCCGCCGTTTGGTCATCTGGGAGATGGAGATGCGCCGTACTATGTTGAGATCACCGGCCAGTACACGCACTTCAACGGCTCCAATTGCAGCGTTGCCAATCCATGCAGCGCGGCCAGCTTCGGTGCCGGCATCACGGTCAATTCGTTGCAGGTGAACAGCGCAACCGACATAAAAGCCAGCATCACCATCAATCCCGCCGGGACGACGGGCTCACGCACGGTTACCGTGACAACGGGCACGGAGACGGCTTCCATGACCGGCGGCTTCAGCGTATTGGCCGGCGTTCCAGCCCTTACGACCGTGGCTCCGACGAGCGGCCAGGCGGGCACCACGACCAGCGTGGTCATCAACGGGCAGTTCACCACCTTCCAGGCGGGATTCTCGACGGTTAGCATGGGTTCGGGAATCACCGTGAACTTTGTCTCCGGCGTCACCCTCACGCAGTTGACCGCGAATATCACCATCGCCGCCAACGCCACAGTGGGCAGCCGCGATGTTTCGGTCACCACCAACGGCACGACGCTTACTCTCAGCGGCGGCTTTAACGTCAGCGCCGGTACGCCGGTGATTACGCAGATCAGCCCCAACTTCGGCAACCCCGGACAGTCCGGCCTTACGATTACGATCACCGGCCAGTACACCAACTGGACTGCGGCCTCCACAGTCACCATCGGCATGCCCGCGGATGGAATCACCGTCGTCGGCGCGGCTGGTCCCGGATTGCCCGGACCCGTCGTCACCGCCACCGCCACCACCATCACCGTGAACGTCAATATCGCCGCGGGCGCACCTGTTGGCCCCGCCGGAGTCTCCATCAATTCGGGTGAATCCGTTCCCGGAGGCTTCACTGTGCAGGCGGCCGTCATTCCCGCGCCCTCGCTGCTTTCGATCAGTCCAGGCGTGAACGCTGGCGGAATGCCGATCGACAGCAACATTACGGCGGTCTTCAGTCAGCCGATGAATCGCACCACCATCAACACCAGCACCGTGCTGCTCTATCTGATCAGCAATCAAGACCAGGGCTGGTATCAGGTGCCGGGCACGGTCGATGTGGATGCTTCGGGCAGGGTGATGACCTTCATGCCCAATGCTCTGCTGGCGGTCAACTCGCAATACTACCTGTTGCTGACCAACGGCATTCAAGACGCTACGGGGAATACCTTCCCGCAGTACGGGTACACCTCTCTGAACACCACATTCAGCGCCAACACAACGCCGCCCACGGTGGTCGCGTTCAATCCACCGGCGTTGAGCACGGTCGGCATCAACGTGCCTATTCAGCTTGAATTCAGCGCAGACATGAATCAGGACACCGCATCCGGAATGACGGTCAGTACCGGCGGCAATCCGGTGGCCGGAACCATCACCTGGAACAGCACCGTGAGTTGCTGCTCATGGGGACCGGGCACGATTCTGTACTTCACGCCCACCACGCCTCTGGCGGCCAACACCACATACACAGTGGCATGGGGTGCGCCTCTGGCCGATACGGCGGGCAATGCCGTGACGCCGGGTTCCTTTACCTTCACCACTGGCAACGGCTCGGATACGGTGACCAACAACGCCAGCAGCGACATCGCCAACTACCAGACCAATATCGGCACCAACGTTGCGCCACAGTTCTGGTATGTCAAGCCGATCAACCCAATCAACATCAACGCCGGCACGATCATGTTGTACAACGCCGACAGCGGCAAGTACATCAACGGCACGGTCACGGTTGCTCCCAACGGCATGAGCGCCACCTTCACTCCAACCGTTCCGCTGCTGCCCGACACCTACTACCGGCTCTATCAGGCGGGCGGATACTACGATGCGGACGGATACACGCCGAACAGTACGGGCGCGTATCTGAACGGCCTGAACACCTACTTCACCACCGGCAACGGCTCCGATCTGGTTGCGCCCAGCGTAGCTTCGGTCTCGCCAGCCAACATCGCCACCGCCGTGCCGCTGAATGCGCAGGTCATCGTTCATTTCAGCTCGCCTATCGATCCGGATGCGGTGAGCAACATTATCACGGTTACGCCTTCGGGCGGCTCAGCGATCAACGGTACGGTCACGCTGGCCAGCGATCTGGTGACGCTGTTCTTTGAGCCAACGAGTGCGCTTGCGCCAACCACGGTGTACACCGTCGCCGTCAGTGGCTACCAGGACGTAGTCGGCAATGTGGGATCATCCTTCAGCAGCACCTTTACGACCGCGACTTCCATTGCGCCGATCAATGTTTCGACGGGCTTCAACGCCAGCGGACAACTGATCACGACCAATAACACCGCCGACGCCAATTGGGTGTATATCCCGCAAACGGGCACTCCCTCGGAGAGCACCTTCGGATGCCCATCGGCTTCCGGCTCTTACACTCCTCCCTCCGGATGCACCACCGGTACAGCCTCGCCCCTTCAAATCGTGGGACCGGGCGATGCCGACTGGTGGGGCCCATGGGCATCCAACGGACCGAATTCGGATTGGATCACTATCAATCCAAACAGCTCGACCGGCAACACGTATGGCCTCTACTACAGGACCTTCAATATCGCTGGAAGTGTACCAACCAATCTCTGCCTGGTCGGCGCCATGGGTATTGACGATAACGGCTTGCTGGCGCTCAATGGGACCGCCATCATGGGCAACCTCAACATATATGGTCCCTCCGGCCCCTACTACGGCGGTTACCAAAGCCTCTATCCGTTGCTGAATATTCCGATTTCGAGCAACCTGGTAACTGGAACGAATGTGCTGTCACTCGGTTGGGGATCGACCGACAACTCCCTTGAGGCCTTCCGCTTGCAGGCCACGATTCAAACCTGCGGCGCGAGCCTGATCCCCGGCACGTCGGTGGGAGGCCAGGGTGGCGCCCTAGTAGTGACCTACGCGACGCCTTCCTATAGCTTGAGCGGCGTGGCCACGAACTCCACCATTCAGCTTGTCTTCAACAACCCGCTCGATCCAGCGACGGTCAACTCGACGACGCTGCCGGTGATGGTTGGCTGGAACAGCAATGCGGAGATCGCGGGCACTTACACCTTCAGCGCCACCAATGTGCCCAACGACACGGTGACCTTTACGCCGGACACGCCTTTCCCGGTGAACACGCAAATCTGGGTGGGCGCTTGCAACGGTCCGTACGATCTGGCCGGAGACAATGCCGCTAATAGCGGCTGCTACACGCAGCTCACTTACTTCAACACGGCCAGCACGATCGCATCGGGCCAGCCGACCAACACTGCCTTCCAGGTGACGGCCTTCTCGCCGTCGGCTGGAGCAACCAACGTCGGCCTGCGCGCACCGGTGACGGCCACCTTCAACCGCTCGCTGAACTTCAGCTCCATCAACAACAACGACTACGCGCTCTTCAACGGCGATTCGCAGAGTCCGTGGTGCGCAGGCGGCGGCTACAGCCACTCGCAGGATGGCACGTCTATCCAGTTCAGCTGCGGCGCAATGCCCTCCAGCGCCACTTTGACCGCAGTCCTCGGCAGCGGTCTCGAGGATTGGAACGGCGACGCTCTGACTCCCGCCTATTCCAGCCAGTTCACGACGTCGCAGTACGACGCGAATACCAACGGCTCGATCATCAGCACACGGCCCGGCAATGGCGCCAGCGGCGTGAGCGTCAATCTGCCCATCGTCCTGACCTCCAACCTGCCTATCAACGCCGGCACCGCAAGCTCCGGTATGGAGGTTGCGCAAAACAACGTGGCCGTTCCGGGCACGGTGCAGGTACTGGATAACGGCTACACGCTGGTCTTCACTCCCAGTGTTCCCTGGACTCCGGGCGCTCTGATTCAGTGGTGGACCACTGGCAACCTGACCGACACTACTTACAACGCCAACATCAACACCACCAGTGGCTACTTCTACGTCGTGGCCAGCACAGCATCGGCTACGCCGACGGTCCAAGTGGCGATTCCGGCTACCTATAGCAATCCGGTTCCGCTCAACGGCATATTCGACCTTCAGTTCAACACACCGCTGAATTCGGCGACGGTCAACAACACCAACCTCTACGTCTTCGACAACTCCAACGGCAACGTGCACATTCCGGTGACGATCACGCAGCCGCAGCCGAATGAGATTCTGATGGTGCCGACGAGCTTATTGCCCGTCAACCACTACCTATACGTCTTCATTGGCAGCGGCCTGCAAAGCACAACCAGTGTGCCCGCCTCGCAAACGCAGTGGTGGGAGTACACTGGCACAACCTCAGACAGTACGCTGCCTACGGTCACCAGCGCGGTGCCCTATAGCGGCGAAACCGGCGTGGGCGTCAATGTGCAGCCGGGCGTGATCTTCAGCAAGCCGATCGATCCGATCAGCGTCAACGCCAATACCTTCCAGGTGTTGAACGGCGGCACGCCTCTGGCGGGCAGCTACTGGTTCAACTCCAGCGACACGCGCGTGGAGTTCGTACCCAACGCGCCGCTTCCGGCCAACACCCTTTTGACGATGAGCCTGAGCGGCGTTACCGATCAGGTAGGCAACCCTGTCACCTTCAGCTCCATGTTCACGACCGGCGCGACGCCTGATGTGACCTCTCCAACCGTCCTCTGGACCAGCGTGACCAGCAGCGAGAGCCTCCCGACCAACGCGGCGATCACCATTCAGTTCAGTGAGCCGATGGATGCGACCACTTTCAGCACAGGCAATAGTGGCGACATCTACATCTACGACACCCTGGTGGGGAACCGCGTTCCCGCTACGCTGACTTGGAATGCGACCCAGACGGTTGCCTATCTGGCGCCAACTTCTCCGCTGTCCGCCGGACGCGAGTACTACTTCTATGTCAACACCGGCACGGATATGGCGGGCAATCAGGTCAATGGCATCGAAACCACCTTCTACGCCGAGTTCACCAGCGCCTCAACCGCGCCCACGGTGATCAATTTCAATCCGCTCAATGGGGCAACCGGGTTGGGCACCAACGCGATCATCGAAGCGCAGTTCTCCAACGCGGTCGATCCTAACACGCTCTCCGGCGTTACTTTGAAGAACGGCGGCAGCACTGTGACCACCACGCCGGTGATGAGCGCGGGTAATACAATCCTGCAGCTTGTGCCGAACGCTCCGCTTGCGGCCAACACCATCTACGTATTGACGATCGCCGGCGTGAAGGATCCGGCCGGTAACACCGTCGCCACCGTCATTAACAGCTTCACAACGGGCGCGTCTTACGACATCACCGCAGCGGTAGCCGTCAACATCGATCCCGCCAATTACGCCACGGTGGGAACAAATGTGACTCCCGAGATGGTTTTCAACAAGCCGCTCAACCCGATCTATGTGAACAACAGCTACTTCCAACTGGACCTCAACGACACCGGCCAGTGGATTCCGCTCAACGTCATGCTGTCGCCTGACGGCAAGACCGTCACGCTGACGCCGCAGGAAGCTCTGCTGCCCAACACCGAATACAGGTACTACGCAGGTTCGGGCTTGCAGGATGAAAACGGCAATGGCGTCAACAATGGCTGGTATTACTTCTACACCGGCAATGGCGCGGTCAGTTCGCCTCTGACGGTCACAAGCGTCAGTCCGATGAACGCAGCCACGGGCATTCCGCTGAACACGCAGGTCATCGTGCTGCTCAGCGCGCCGATGGATCCGACCAGTGTGACTCAAAACTCGATCCAACTGCTCAACGGCGCAACCCCGGTAGCGGGAACCGTGAACTGGATCAGCGCTCAGGAGCTAACCTTTGCGCCCACCAATCCGCTGTCTTCGAGCACCCTCTATACGGTGAATATCTCCGGCTTCACCGACGCCAACGGCAATGCGGTAACGCCTTTCAGCAGCTCCTTCACTACCGGCACGCTGTCTGGCGCCGGCGGGCTTAGCTTCACAGGATCAAACATCGGCTGGGGCGCAACTGTCACCAATCCCATCCAGCCGATCGTGATGACCTTCAGCCAGCCACTCGACCCGGCAACGGTCAACGGCAATACGCTGGAAGTAATGGATACCTGGAACAGCAACCGCGGCCTGCCCGGAACGTATTCGGTTGGAACAGGTGTAAATGCCAACCAGGTCACGTTTACGCCAACCAACCCCTATCCGAGCGGCGCGCAGATCACGGTGGGCGAGTGCGGTGGCCCAACCGACATTCTGGGCGATGTCTTCCTGAGCGGCAACTGCTACTCCCAGCAGCTCGTTTACTTCTATGCGCCAACCTACACAGCCGGCACGGTAGGCGATCCAACGACGTTGACAGTGCTCTCAGTAAGCCCAGCCAACGGCGCCACCAATGTGGGCCGCGACCAACCGGTCTCGGTCACCTTCAGCAATCCGATCTATAACGGCAGTGCTGGAGGATACAACACGCAGCTTTACGCCGGACAGAACTTGCAGGACAATGGTAGCGTCAACTGGTCGGCGGACGGCCGCACCATGACCTTCAACATCGGCGCTCTGTACAACGGCACGACCTACACCATCGCAATCCCGGCCGGCGGACTCTACGATGAGTGGGGCAATTATCTCACCGCGCCATTCACCAGCACCTTCACGACAGTGGTCGATCCCGCGACGGGCGCAGGCAGCATACAATCGGTGAACCCGAATTGGAATACCTCCGGGGTTCCCACCAACAACCTGCTGACTTTGTACATGAACCGCCCGGTCAATCCTTCCACGGTTTCGAACGCCAGCATCACCGTCACGGTGAACGGCGCGGTCTACCCCGGAACCGTAGCTGTGACCGGCGGCGGCTACGAGATCCAGTACACGCCCAATACTCCATTCCCGTATAGTGCGACGGTTCAGTGGTGGTTCGCGGGCAATGTGCAGGATGTCTATGGGGATCTCTTTAACGGCAACAACAGCTACTTCTACACCGTTAGTGTTCCTCCGAATCCTGCTACAGCCTCGCCGACGATCATCTCCGTCAGCCCGCACTGCTGCGGATCAACCGGTTTGCCCACCAACGCTGAGGTGGACATCCAATACAACCTGCCCATCGATCCAACTACGCTGGCGGGCAATGTGTACATCAACAGCGGTCCGGCGACTCCGTTTACGCTTTCGCTGCCATCGCCAAACGTGGTTCGTATCACTCCGACTACGCCTTGGAACGCGTCGAACGTGTTCTACGGCTTCTGCACCAACGCCAATGTCAAGGGAACCAATGGGGTTGCGGCAACAAGCAATTGCTGGACGACTTACTTCTACACCGGAACAGCCACAGACACCACCCCTGGCACGGTCAAGATCGGCCCGCCGAACGGCGCCATCAATGTGGGCACCAACGCCTACATCCGCCTGCAGTTCTCCAAGCCGGCGGACATCACTACCGTCAACTCGACCAATGTGACCGTCACCGCGCTAGGCAATCCGGTCCCCGGAACCTGGTCCTACAGCTACAGCGGCAATGACGTGACTGGCGCCAACTTCTCGCCAGTCAATCCGCTGCCGCCTTCGACGCAGATTACCGTCAACGTCAACGGGCTGCTGGATTATGCGGGGAATCTCTTCAACGAACCCACCGCGACATTCACTACCGCGGCAACGCCCGACTACACCAACCCCAGCGTCTCGCTCGACTTCGCCTCCTGGCAGACCGGGATCGGCACCAATGCTTCCCTCAGCTGCCGCTACTCGGAGGCGATGGATCCGAGCAGCGTCAATCCGAGCAACACGTACATCTACAGCTACGTGACCAACGCCAGTGTCCCAGTCACCTATACCTGGTCCGCGGATCTTATGACGGTTACCATGACACCGGTCTCGCCGCTCTTCGCCGACGCGCAGTACATCTACTACTGCAACGGCGCCATCGATCTGACCGGCAATGGCGAGAACGGTGGCTCGGCCGGCTTCTACACCGGCAACGGCCCGCTCAGCCAGGGGCCGACGCTGCTCTATGCCAATCCGCCCAACGGCATGACCAATGTGCCGGTGGATACCAACCAGGGTCCGTGGTACAGCTCCAGCCTCGGTCTGCTCTTCAATGAGCCGGTGGCGAGCGAATCGGTGGGCAACATCACACTGACCCCGCAAGGCGGCAGCCCGATTCCCATCGGCGCTTATCCGGAGTACGGTAACACCATCGTCTGGGTGCAACTGCCCTGGTCCCTCTTGCCCAACACGCAATATACGTTCAACGTCTCCGGCGTCACCGACATAAGCGGCAATCCCGCCTCTGGAGCTACAACCAGCACCTTCACCACTGGGGCTGGCTTCGATTTCACCGATGCGAGTGTTGTATCCACGGTACCGGCGAACGGCGTCACAACCACGGGCATTCCGGCCTCGGTTTCACTGACCATGAGCGAGGCGTTGAATCCGGTGCTGATCACATCAAGCCAGTTCTACCTCCGCACTCACAATACACAGACAACCATTCCCACTACGATCACCATCTCACCGAGCGCCACTCCCTCGGTGGGGACGACGGTGACGCTGACGCCGATAACGCCGCTGGCTGAGTCGACGATCTACGACATCGTCTATTGGCCCAACAACTGGTGGCCAACCGATATTGCCGGCAACAACCTGAGCAATTACGGCGTGGAAGCCACCTTCACAACCGACTCAACCGGAGCGGTGAATGGCGCATGCGGATCGGCGAATGGCAGTACTTTCTCTGTTACGCCGCCCACCGCCAGCCTGTGCTCGGCGGGCGCGGTCACTGGGCTGACGAACGCAGGCGGCGCTTTAAGCTGGGGTTGCAGTAGCCAGGATGGAGGCACAAACGCCTCTTGCTCGGCCACCGTCACCTCGGCCATTGCTTGCTACGCGCAGCCGTCTGGCCTGGTCTCATGGTGGAAGGGCGACGACGACGCCACCGACCACATGGGCCACAACAACGGGACGCTGGAGAACGGCGCTGGCTTCGCTCTCGGGGCAGTCAACGACGCCTTCAGCTTCAACGGCAGCAACCAGTATGTGCTGATCGGCGAGCCTGTCCCGGCCGACCTGCAAATCCAGAACGATTTTGCGTTCTCGGCTTGGATTTATATCACCAGCTATCCGGCCAATGTCGGATCAGGTCCGTGGGGGACCATTGTCGGCAGTGAGTACGGCAGCACTCATTCCGGCATTGGTATGTACCTCGGCGGGTCTGTCAGCGGCAGCTACCCCGGTGTGCCCCCGGGCAGCATCGATCTGGACATAGGAAATGGCAGTTCATGGTACCAAGTCATTACAACCAGCCAGGTACCGCTCAATCAGTGGGTTCTGGTCACCGCTACAGCGGCAGCAAATCAACCGGTGCAGATTTACTACAACGGGGTGCTCCAGCCCGCAATGACCCCCTCGGGCGAATCGGTTTGGAATGGCACTGTTTCCTATCCTTCGTCCGGGCAAGGGTTTGCCATCGGTCAAACCGTCAACGAAAACTACGCGTTCAACGGCCTGATTGATGAAGTTCAGGTCTACAACACAACCTTGACCGCCGCGCAGGTGCAGGGCATCTACAACGCTGGCAACGCCGGGGTCTGCCCCTAGCGCCTAACCAGCACCAGGCAAAACGGGGAGCGCCAAGGCGCTCCCCGTTTGGTTGGCCGCTCTATAGCAGGCTCGCCGAATTCCAGCTCAAAGGAATTCAGGCTCGGCCTCGGGACTCCCTGGTCCCGGGTGTCCGAATTCTGATCGCGTCGATGGCAGGATTTCGGCTTTTAGCCTTCCCTGCCCCGCCCGCACCGAGCGGCGCGGGCATGGGTGAGACCTCCCAGCTTCAGTGCAGAAAACTTCCCGGCGTGTGCAGGGTCGGAGTGCGGCAGAATCGTGGTCAGGAGAAGATCATCGATGCTGATTAGCGCGGCATCTGTTTTGACGCCAAGCCTGTGGTGGTTCTGACGCGATCCGCGCCTCAAGGGCGAGGCCAACCGCCATTGGCGGAGTCCAAGAAGTCGCCTCTCTCGACCTCGCAGGTGCTGTCGCCGGTGCAGTTCGAATCGGGTCCCTCATCGTTCTCGCGCCGGATCGCCATCGCAGCTTCAGCAAGATGGACTCGAAGATGTGAAAGTTCCATCTCTCACAACGGTGTTCGCCTGCCCTGGAATTCTTGTCTGGGCAGCCGGTAGTCGCCGTTTGGTGATCCAAACGGTTGCCCCCTTCGCGCCGCTGTTGATTGTTGCCGACCCGCTCCCTGGCTGTCGGTGAACACCAGCATGACGTCCGTCCGCGCGTCCAGCTGCCCCCGCCGCAGGTCAATTGGGGATGACAATTGGGTTTTGCTCTCACACCATGCACCAAAACCGTGTGCACTTGCTGACCTATTTCGGTGGAAATCCTATAAATATCGTTTTTGTGTATTGACATCTATATCGCAAGAAGTCAGCCCAACCGCCCGACCGTACGCGGGCTGGCCCAAATGTCGGAGATTACGGCCCCATGCTCGTCGGCCCTGGCCAGTAATCGTCAGCCGAGACCAGAACACCTGAACTGACCTTCGGCAACTCGTGAAGAGAATCGGGCCCATCCCCTGCCCCGAAATCGGCGCGAAGAGCGATTTCGGCAAACGCTTTCTGATATGCCGCTTTCATCGAAGCAATGCAATCAACTTCGACTGCGAGGATTTGATGCCTTCTTGACAAACTGTGCGGCGAACACTAACTTGCTGCTTCGGAATCCGTTTTCTTATCGGACGGCGTCTAAACTCAAACTCGATCCGGGCCTGTGGTCAGACCGGGGTTGCCGTCAGCCTGTAACTCGATTGGGAGTAATCCATCACAAGGGGAGTCGAAATGAGCGAAGAAATAAGGAATTCGATTCATTTGAGCCGCCGCGAGGCGATGTTCCTTTCGGCGACGGCAGGCATGGGCTTCGCACTGTCCACGCCCTCCGAAGGCATGGACAACACCAAGACCGCCGCGCACCAGGAGCCGGGAAACTGCAGTACACCGTTGAGCGCAATCGCAACGACCCAGTACGGAAAGGTGAGGGGATTTGTGGATGGCGGCGTTTTCACATTCAAGGGTATTCCCTACGGGCAGGACACGGGCGGCCAGAACCGCTGGCTGCCGGCCAAGCCTCCCAAGCCCTGGAAGGACCCGTATCCGGCGCTCATCTATGGCGCTAACTGCCCGCAGAACCTGCATAACTTCACGGCCATTGAGCAGTCATTCCTCCAAGATTGGGACGACGGCTACATGAGCGAAGACATGCTCAAGCTGAACATCTGGACGCCCAGCCTCACCGGCAGTCGCGCAGTAATGGTCTACTTCCATGGCGGAGGATACAGCTTCGGCTCGTCGTATGAACTGCCTTCGCACGAGGGCGCACAGATGGCGCGTCATCACGACGTGGTTCAGGTCTCGGTGAATCACCGGCTCAACGTTCTCGGATTCTTCGACGTTTCAGAGATCGCCGGCGCAGGCTACGAAGACTCAGTCAACGTAGGCATGACCGATCTGGTGGCATCGCTCAAGTGGATACAGGAGAACATCGCAAACTTTGGCGGCGATCCAAACAAAGTGATGATCTACGGGCAGTCGGGCGGCGGATCGAAGGTGACGACGCTGCTGGGCATGCCCTCTGCCAAGGGGCTCATCCATCGCGCCTCGGTGCAGTCGGGAGGGGGTGGCAATATTCCTACCGGCGAGCAATCGCGCGAGCTTGCGCGCCAGGTAATGAAGGATCTGGGGCTGCAGCCGAACGACATTACATCGTTGCAGAAAATGGATTGGGCCAAGCTGGTTGCGGCCGGCAACGCGGCTGCTGCAAAAATCAATCCGCCCATGCGCGGCGGATTCATGATGGGGCCTCCGAGCGGGCCGGGCAGCGTGGCCCGAGTGGGCTGGACCCCGACTCTCGACGGACGCATCATCAACATGAAGTCGTTCGACGACGCAGCGCCCGAGATTTCGAAAGACGTGCCGGTGCTGATCGGTTCGGTGAGCGAAGAAGGCATGCGCTATAGCTCGAATCCCACTGAGGCAGAGTGGCGCGCGCAGCTGGCGGGCATGATAGGAGAATCCAAAGCCACCGCTTTGATTGCTGCCATGAAGAAGGCGCATCCCGAGAAAGCCATCAGGACATTGTCATATGGCGTCGCCGGTCTCGGTGGCCGCAACCGCGTTCAGAACATGGCTAAGATGAAGCATGCCCTGAATGCCGCGCCCGTTTACCAGTATTACTTCACGTGGCAGTCGCCAATGCTCGATGGTGTTGCGGGCGCATGGCACACGGCCGAGCTTGCCTTTTGCTTCGACAACACCAAGCGCTGCGAACAGGGTACGGGCGATACGCCCGAAGCGCAGGTGCTGGCAAAGAAGATGGCTACGGCATGGGCGAACTTTGCCCGGACCGGGAATCCGAGCCTGCCCGGATTGACCTGGACCCCAGCCGATCCCGATCACGGCCAGACCATGGTATGGGACAATCACTGCCGGATGGAGAACGATCCCGAGGGCGAAGTGCGCAAGATTCTGTTGAACTGAGCAGCCGCCGCGCGCGGGACCCGGGTTGATATCTTTGGGCACCGCGCGCATTACAGCCATGGGCAAATGAACGTGAATATTCTCGTTCTGTGCAAAGGTTAACCGCTGTGCTCGGCACGAGATTAACTTCTGGGCGAAATCAATATCTGGACTAGAAGGCCTTGAATGAGACAGTACAAGTTCCTTGCATTGGCAGTTGCAGCGCTCTGTGCTTTGCCTTTCTCTGTCAGCGCGCAAACGGAGCGGGCTCAAACAGAGCAGTCCTGCGCGGACCTTACGAAGCTCAGCATCTCCGGTGTAGAGATTACAAATGCCGTTGAGGTTCGGGAAGGAGCGCCGATTCCATCCTCGTATCCGCGCTACACAGGATGGCTCCCTGCGCATTGCCGCGTGGAAGGAATCATCAACCGTCGCAAGGGAATCGAAGGCCAGCAATTCGGGATTGGATTTGCGCTGGCCCTGCCCGAAAAGGCCGCCTGGACCGGCGACTTCATGATGCAGGGCGGAGGTGGCGGCAATGGCGTGGTCAACTATCCCGCTGGTGGATCGTATTCTGGCAACAAGCCGGCCCTGGCGCGTGGATTTGCAGTGGCCAGCACTGATAGCGGTCACAAGGCCACGCATGGCGGCTTCGATTTCTCGTTCATGCGCGATCAACAAGCGTATCTCGACTTTGCGTACCAGGCCAACGCGGAAGTCGCGGGAGTGGCGAAGCGGATCATTGCCCGCTTCTACGCAAAACCTGCCGCGTACTCCTATTTTGTCGGTTGTTCGACCGGCGGGCGCGAAGGAATGATCTTGTCCCAGCGATACCCCACCGTCTTCAACGGTATTGTTTCCGGCGATCCGGCGATGCGGACCGGGCTTTCCAATCTGGCAATCGGCAAATGGATTCCAGTCGCGTATAACCAGGCCGCGCCCAAAGACGCATCGGGCAAGCCGCAGATTGACAAGTTCCTCACCGTCAGCGATCGCAAGTTTTTCATGAATGCACTGCTGAAGCAATGCGATTCCAGAGATGGAGTGGCGGACGGAATGATCTCCGATCCGCTCGGCTGCGATTTCGATCCCGCGGTGCTGGCCTGCAAGCCTGGTCAGACCGAAGAGTGCATCGCGCCCGAAAAGATTGCCGCCATCAAGAAGGCATTCTCCGGTCCGAAGAATGCCTACGGCACGCAGGTGTACCCGGGCTTTCTGTATGACGCCGGCATCGCAGCCAGTAGTCCCATTCCCGGTCTTCTGAACTTGTCAGCCAACGGTCTGTTCGGACCGTATAGCAGCGCAACGACGATCGACGTGGACAAGGAAGCGCTTGGCGTATCCGACCCGCTGGTGGAGCCGGCGTCAACGAATCTGTCTACGTTTTCCGGCAATGGCGGCAAGCTCATTTTCTTCCATGGCGACAGCGACCCGTGGTTTTCGGCCCTCGATACACTCGATTACTACAAATCGTTGGCTGCAGCAAACGGCGGCGCAGAGAAGGTGGCTACGTGGAGTCGGTTGTTCCTCGTACCGGGGATGAGTCACTGTGGCGGCGGTCCGTCCCTCGATCGATTCGATATGTTGAGTGCGGTCGTGACCTGGGTGGAGAAAGGGAGTGCGCCGGAGTCTGTGATCGCGACCGGGCCCGCATTTCCGGGGCGCAGCCGCCCTCTCTGCGCCTATCCCAAACACGCACAGTATGTCGGCCATGGAGACACGGAGGATGCCACTAACTTTCGCTGCGAGTGAGGATGTCTTCAAACCCATCGCTATCGTTGGGACGCCCGGGACAGATCGGTGAGCTTATCAGATTCCTCACGCCGGCGCGTCCAATGTTCGTGAGGCCGCGATCAGTCCTGAACTAAAGGTGATTGTTGACTCTATGGCTTCCTGAAATTCCACCGCGCCTTGTCGCTCGCGGGGTCGAACTTGGCCAGCGTCGGCGTGCTCGCGCCAATAGCGGTCAGCGCCACCGGCTCATTCGAGTTCGGCATCTGCTTGGGCATGATCCGGTAAGTCCCATCGGTCAACTCGTCAATGCGCCAGAGTTGTTCGGGAGCGCCAGTAAAGTTGGGGATCGTTACAACTTCACTGTCGGCAGTTGCAGCCAGCGCGCGATCGGTGCCCGCAATCGTGATCTTGAAATATGGCGAGCCGGGATAACCGCCCGAATCAGGCACCGGCGTAATCTTCCAAATCTGGTGCGGCCGCACCATGTAGTCGTTGAGGTCGACGTTAATACTATTCTGAGGCCACACCGCCGCATCCTGCTCGAGTGTCTGATTCGGAATCGATGTGACCGGGCCAGTCGGGGGACCAAAACCGAAACCGCGTCTTCCAGTATTGATGCGCACAAAGTCCACTGCCAGCTCGAGCGCGCCGCCGCTGCGTTCGCTCTGGATCTCGTACGTGCCTTCTTCAAAGTTATCGCCGCCCACGGGCCATCCGTCTTTCCACAGCAGCGGGCGAATGTCGAGCACGCTGCGGGCGCTGCGGTCCATGTCGGCCTCGTAATGCATGCTGAATTTCTCAACCCCGTCGCCCAGATCGAGCAGGCCAAAGTGGCCGGGCCCGTAATGACGGCCGCTCGCGGCCACCACCAGTTTGCCGCCGCCTTTCAGAAGCGGGACGCCCATGTTATCCACGTACGATCCAGTTGGATTTTTGGAGCGGCCAACGCGAATGTTGTACGTCGAGTTGGAACCGTCGCAGCATGTACCGTGCGTGCCCAGCAGGTAGTACCAGCCGTCGCGATACATCAGGTCAGTGGCCTCCATGTCGATGGCAACATTAACCGGCTTGTTGCCCGGCATGCGCTTTCCGGTCTTGGGGTCGAGTTCCACGATGCGAATAAACCCGAAATAGGTTCCATAGCTCAGCCACAGACGCCCCTTGGCATACAGAAATGCGGGATCGATCGCATCGCAGTCTTCGACGCCGTCGCTCGAGGCCACGATGCCAATGTCATGAAATCCGAAGTCGGGCGACTTGGGATCCAGCGTCTTGGTCCACATCATCTTCACGTTGCTGGCGTGCCCTCCGCCAAGGCCGCCGCCTCCAACGGCGTAAGCCACGTAATAGCGATCGCCTATCTTGATCACGTCGGGCGCAACACCGCCGCCGGGGCGAACAGCCCCGCTGTGCCAGGTGTATCCATCGTCTGAGATCAAGCCTCCGCCACCGGTGCCGAAGGTGTAGTACTTGCCATTCGACTTAATGACCGTTGAGGGATCGTGGATGTAGGGATCGCCGGCAAGTTGCGCTAATACCGAACCTGGCGCACTAATTGAGGCCAAGACAAGAACTGCTGTAGCCAGAAAATTCGATTTCATACAGGCTCCGGGAATAAATAGGTAAAGAGGATTTGCTGGACGACTCATGAATTCCAACCCTATTTCAGGCTCACAGCAAGATCCTTGATCGGCTTGCCGTCCTCATCGATAAATCGAACGCAAAAATCGCTCATCCCCGGCCCGTTGATGACGGCGCCGCGAATCACGTTTTTGCCCTTGTTAAGCGTGAGCCGCTTTGAGACCACGTCATCCATCACCATGCGCCGGTCATCAAACAGGTCCACAACGTCCTGCCCGTTGAGCCACCATATCGACGCCGAATTGGAGCCGACGGCAAGTCGGACATTCTTCATCTCGCGCGGACTGTCGACCACGGTTACGGCCCAGAAGATGACGCCGTACGTCGGCTTGTTCAACCCGTAGGCAAAGCGAAACAGCTTGACGTTGAAGTTGGTCGAGTCCAGCGCATGCCAGGCGAGTTTTTGGCCGCCCACCGTCACCTTGTCGCCGTTATGCGGAACGACGGTGAACTGGTTCGGAAAGTACTCCGTCGCGAATGTCTTCCTGACGTAGGTCCCGACAAAAATGGTATTAGTGCGGTTCGGCTTGACGATTGGCTCGAGAAGCAACCAGCGCTGGATGAAGCCGTCGGCGTCAGGCGTCTTGGGCGCCGAGGTGGCCGACGTGAAATATGGCGCGATGGTTCGCGAAGCATTGGCGGCCGCGGCAACAGGAGGCAGATGGGCAGGCCCGTTAAAGTTGGATCCGGCGCTGGGCGATGAGGTATTGCCAAGCACCTGAGCGGGCGCCGCGACAGGGCTCGGAGGCACGGGAGTTTGGGCAGCAGGCGCAGGCGCCTGCGCCGCCGACATGACGGCAGCTGCCATTAATGCGAGAACGCCGGTTCCCAGCGTCGCAATTTTACGGAATGCGTTCATAAAGAGTAGCCCCCTTGCAGAGTCTTCGGTTTTTGTTGCGATGTGCGCGATCATCATTCCGTACCCGCATTTCGAAGCCGGCGGTGGAGCACGTTGCGCGGCGCCGGCCCTACCAAGTTGATTGCTTCGGCTTGGCCGAAAACGATCATACTTACTCGCTTCGCCATTCCGCAAAGATCAGTGCCAATCGAATCTCACTCCCGGGGGCCCAGTCGGTTCGGGGCCGGGGCTATCGGCGAACAGCTTGCCAGTTGCAAAATCCACGCGCAGATAGCGATCGGTCTCGAGCGACATCAGCGTTAGATCACCGGCCATTGTTTCGATCCATTGGAAGGTCTCCGCCGTTCCAACAACTCCGGCCTTCAGCGAAACCCGCCCATCCTGGGCCACCGAGAGATAGCCGACGGGAGCCTTCAGCGCCACGCGGCCCAGTTTCTGGTCGACAACCGAGAATGGTGTCGATTGGTTCGAGCTTGCGCTGACGGCGCCACTTGCAACCACAAGGTTGACAGGCAGGGCTGTGTTCTTTGTGCTCAACTCGATCCTCTTGCCGTAAGGAATTGGGCGCGTGATGCCGTGCGGGCTGGGTTCCTTCAAGTCGAAGGAGTCGAAGTCTGCATATCCTCCATCGCCGTCACCGCGATGAAAGTTGAACAGCGCATAACGTACGCCCTGAAACGTTACTCCGATAAACAGCATGCGGAAAGCTCCGCCAATCGATGTGAAATTTTTTCCGTCGGTGCTGTAGCTGAACTGCGCCAGTTGTGAGAGGTACTCGCAGTCGGCGCGCAGCCAGACACGCGTGGCCGTGATCGGAACCCGCTGGTCGTTCATCGTCTGGCCGTCATGCTGCACCAGCGCAAATCCGCCCTCGGTCCTCTCAACTCCGATCCACGCGTCGGGCTGGATGAGGAGAGCAAGGCCCGCGACGTCGCCCGGTTGCATCCCCGCGGTCTCCATCACCGCGGTAGGAATCGAGCGCGGACCGATCGCACGCTGGGTCAGCGAATCGCGCGCATCCCAAAGGCTCGTTGCGGTGAGAGCGTGCAGGCGGAGGAAACCGGGCCGATCAGTGGGCGTCCACTTGCCGTCAGCCGGGACGTGATTCCACTGCCATACGGGATTGAGCTGTGGCTTCGAAAAATCGTCGCTGCGAACATAAGGCGCGTGTGGCTTCTCGATTGTCCCGGTCTTCGGCTTGACCCATATGCGCGGCGATCTGCCCAGGTTTCCGGGCAGCCCGAAGTACGGCCAGCCGTCCTGCCAGGTGATGGGCGACAGCGTCACCACGCGGCCGATCGCGTTTTCCTCGCCCATGCTCAAACCCCACCATTCGCCAGTGGTTGTCTCCACGATTCCGCCCTGGTGGATGGCCATGCGGCCGACGGCGGCAGCAGTGTTGTCGGGAGGAGATAACTTGTAAGGGGGTAGAGTGGCGAGTGGAGGCCTGAACGCGCTCAGCCGCCATCCCGGACTCTGCCCAAACTGCTCGCCTACGCTGATGTTCCGGTTCACTTCCCACGGTCCCGACAGCTTTTCGGCCCGCGCTCCAACCAATCGCATTACGCCGTTGTACCAGGCGCTCAGGATGTAGTATTTTCCGTTGATTTTATAAAAATGAGAACCCTCGCCCATTCCTTGGTCTCTGCTGAACAGTGCCCGTTCAGTTCCCGGCACAGCATCGGTGAGGTCGGGCGTGAGCTCGGCGATGTGGAGATCCTCATAGCCAAACACCACGTAAGCCCTGCCATCATCGTCGAAGAGCACGCCAAGATCGTGAAAGGCGCGCTTCATCTCGGTGTGGGTCCAGGGGCCAAGGGGACTTTTGGCATGGTACATCTGCGTAGTTCGGCCATTCACGTTGGCAAAGATGTAGAAGGTTCCGTTGTGATAACGCAGGCTGGGCGCCCAGATACCGTTGCCGTAAATATTCTTGCCATCTTCTAGGCGGTATTCAGGTCCGAGGTCGAGCTTGTCTTCCGCATACGATTCAAAGTCCCAATTCACCAAGTCGCGCGAGTGCAGCAGCGCGAGCCCGGGCATGGCGTGCATCGACGAACCAAGTAGATAGAAGTCGCTGCCCACGCGAATAATGTCGGGATCGGCGAACTCGTCGTAAAAGAGCGGATTTGAATAGGTACCGTTTCCGTTATCGGCGGTCCAGGTCTGCGCCGGGATGATTCTGGCCGGCCCGAGGAACGCGCATGCAAAGAGCAAGGCCAGAAGCAAAGAAGAATTCAGGCGTGCATTTGCAGTCATGGAAGAATCCTGTTCAGAGTGCCGAGTCCGGCTCCTTATTTGTCCAATCCGATGCCGAGGGATCAAACTGGAGCAGCGATAAATTAGAAACCGTTTACCAGCAGGAAGCCTAATCGATGTTCTCTTCCCATGTAAAGCGATTTATACACGAGGTCCGTCGCACCGGAAATAAGGAGAAACCCTCACTTTAGTGAGGGACGACTCGGTCGCTATACTGGTGAACCGGCAGGATTATGTTGCCCAAGCGCTGCCAGATTCTTAAGGTGCACAAAATATGTTGAACAATCTCATCCGACTTGTTACCGTGGCCGGCCTTGCAACCTTCCAGCTGACTTTACCGGCACAGACCCCAGCTTCGAGGAGCAATCAGACTCTCTGGTACCGTTTTCCCGCCCCGGTTTGGGATGAGGCGCTCCCTGTAAGCAATGGCAGACTCGGCGCCATGGTCTTCGGCGGAGCTAACACCGGCGAGAAAAACGGCGATCTGCAGCCTCCGCGTCGGAACGCCGTTCCCATGGATGGTTCGCAAACTTCAGGCGCGGACGAGCATCTTCAGCTCAACGAATCATCGCTGTGGCAGGGGAGCCGCGCCGACCGGCTCAATCCCCGCGCCCACGACGCCTTTCCCCAGATTCGCAAGCTCCTGCTTGAATCCGGCGGCACCGATGGCGCAAAAATCTCCGCGGCTGAGAAACTTGCGTCGCAGGATATGATCGGAATCCCGCCCGGCATGCCCAGTTACAGCACCCTCGGCGACCTTTACCTGCGCGCAACCAACAAAGGCACGGTTACTGGCTATCGCCGCCAACTCGATCTCGCGACCGGTGCGGTGCGCGTTAACTACTCCATGAACGGCGTTCGCTATACGCGCGAGACCTTCGCCTCGGTTCCCGACGAAGTCATCGTTGAGCGAATCACGGCCGATAAGAATCATTCGATCTCTTTCACCGCCAGCATGGACCGCCCCGCGGACTTCGCGGTAAACACGAAGGGCCAGAACACGCTGCTGCTTCGCGAAGGTCCAGAGCACAAGGATCAGATCAAGTTCGCAGGCGAAGTGCTCATTCTGCCAGCGGGTGGTTCCGCACGCGCCGACGGCACGACGGTGACGGTGAGCGGTGCCGATTCGGTTACGATCCTGATTGCAGCGGCAACCAACTTCAAGGGTGGCCCTTTTACCGGCGGCGACCCTTTGGGCAAGTGCGACCGGACACTTGCGCTGGCCAAAACCCGCACAGCAGTGGCAATGCTCGCGCGGCAGGAGGCTGTTTACCAACCCTCGTTCCGGCGCATGAGTCTTCATCTCGAGAACACGCCGAGCTCAGCCGGCAGCCTGCCCACCGACGAGCGCATCAAGAGCGTGAGCGCGGGCGCCGACGATCTTGGCCTGCAGGAGCTTTATTTCCAGTTCGCCCGCTACCTGCTCATCAGCTCTTCTCGTCCCGATGGTCTGCCCGCCAATCTGCAGGGAATCTGGGCTGCGGGTGTCGATAACCCGTGGGGGTCGAAGTACACCATCAACATCAACACCGAGATGAACTACTGGCTGGCTGAACCTGCCGGCCTGGGCGAAACCGTACTGCCGCTCATCAACCTGATCGACATGGTTCGCACGCCCGGCACTGGCACCGGCACGCGCGTTGCACGCGAGTACTACGGCGCACGGGGCTTCGTGATCCACCACAATACCGACATCTGGGGAGATGCGGAGCCGATCGACGGATATCAGTGGGGCCTGTGGCCGATGGGCGGCGCCTGGCTCTCGCTGTATGCGTGGGACCACTACGCCTACACCGGAGACAAGCTATTCCTCCGCGGCCGCGCATGGCCCATTCTTCAGAGTGCTTCGCAGTTCTTTCTCGACTATCTTGTCGACGATGGCTCTGGTCATTTGGTCACCGGTCCTTCGATCTCGCCTGAGAACAGTTATCGCCTTCCAGACGGCAGCCACCATTCGCTCGTCATGGGGCCGACGATGGATATCGAGATCGTGCGCGAATTGTTTACGCGCACCCTCGATGCCGGCCACATCCTGGGCGAAGACTCAGCATTCCTCAACCAGGTGGAGGATGTGCGCAGCAAACTTCCAGCCTTCAAAATCGGCAAACACGGTCAGTTGCAGGAGTGGCAGCTCGATTACGACGAGGCCGAGCCCGGCCATCGTCATATTTCGCCGCTCTGGGCGCTCTTCCCCGGTACCCAAATCTCTCTGGAGCATACTCCCGACCTTGCCAAAGCCGCACAAACGCTGCTGGAGCGGCGCCTCTCGTTCGGCGGCGGACAAACCGGCTGGTCGCGCGCCTGGGTCATCAACTTCTGGGATCATCTGCACGACGGAGCAAAGGCATACGACAGTATGCGCGTCATGTTCAGCCAGTCCACCTTTCCAAACATGATGGACACGCATCCGCCGGGCCTGTTCCAGATCGACGGCAACCTGGGCGCGGCCAATGGAATGCTTGAAGCGCTTATCCAGTCTCGCTGGATGCCTGACGCCGCTGAGGTTGAGTTGCTCCCGGCAGTTCCCGAGCAATGGTCCGAGGGCTCAGTCACTGGCGTTCATGTGCGCGGGGGCGCGGTCCTCGACATGCGATGGAAGGCAGGCAGAGTGGAATCGCTCAAAGTGCATGCAACCAGCAGGGGCAGCCTGCGACTCATTCCGCCCGCGGGACAAACGGTCGCTTCAATCCGCACGGCAGAAGGTAAACCGGTGACTGCCGGTCCGGGTGGAGCAATCCCGTTGGCGAGTGGCGCAAGCTACCGGATCGGCTTCAAGTGAGTTGCCGGGAATCCCTTACGATTCTCCCAAAAGGACTGCAATCGTCACTCGATCAGGTCCGCTTCCTGCGGTCCCAGGATGACGGCTCCATCGTAATTCCGATGGCTGATGATCCCTTCTCGCTTGCCGGTAATTGGAATCCTCTGCTCTTGCCCGGTCGTGTTTACATAGAGCGTTCGGCCATCGACAACCCGTGCGTAAACTCCTTCGGGAGTCTGCGGGCCGGGCTGAATATTCGCGAGTTTGTAGAGATGCTTCAGTACGGGGGCGACTGAAGAGGCCCTGGATACCGTTGCAAGATAGATCGCGTTTCCCTTGCCGAATCTGTTGATCGTGACAGCAGGGGTATGATCGGCCGTGTTCGCAAACCGCGCAAGAACAGTAGCTGTCGAGGGCTCCAGCACTTCATAAAAGTGCTCGCCTGTCTCGATCGAGTCGCCGTCAAGGTCGAACTTCAGCGGCGACCCAACCCGGTAGAACGCGTTCGTCTTCAATCCAAAGACATCGCTCAAGCGGCCGGGCAGCGGCGTATCGAACCACTGTCCGTGCTCATCAACTTTGGCCGAGAACGCTGTCATCAAGACAGTACCCCCGTCGCTTACGTACTCCCGAATCGCCTTTGCGCTGGCTCCATCCATCACGTAGTCTGCCGGCACTACTACAAGCTTGTATTGCGCAAGACTGTCGTGCCCGATGTTGATGATTGCCGTGTCGATGTTGGCGCGAAACAACGGCTCAAAGGCGCCCTGCACTTGCTCGGTATATGAAGGCCTGAAGTACTGGAGCGTCGTGTTGGAGGGACCGTTGGGGTGCGAATCGATAAACGAGTCGAAGGAATAGGCGATGGCGACTTCCGGGTGGGTATACCGTGGAAATCCGAATTTCGAAAGCTCCTTGAACTCCGCAGCTATGCGCGTCCACTCATCGACCTTCCACGAAGGTGTACCGTCATGATCGACCAGCCCGAAAAGTGCTTGCTCTTCTCCTCCTCGATGGCTGTTGAAGGTCCATGCGAGGAACCCCTGCGCACCCATCATCAGCCCAAGATAGGCGTACATCCGGCTTCGGCCTGGCGTTCCATAAAAGCCTCCGCCGCCCGCAGTAAACTCATTGAACCAGATGGGCGTGGATAAATCTCCTTTGACCGTCAGCGCGCCAAACGCGCCACTGATCGGGTCACCCGGATAGAAGCCTTCCGCGCCGAAGGAAACATAGGACTTGTAGGTGCTGAGATAATCGAATCCCCGGCGACCTGCGGTGTCCCAGAGATTTGAGATCGATGGAACATCGGGCATATTGCGGCGGCGAATCGCCTCCAGTTCTTCAAGTCGGGCCACTGTAACGTCAGACCAATAGCGATGAAGATCCAAATAGCGTTCGGATGGACCAGGGCCATCCGCAAGGGGTAAATCAACATCCTCGAAGCTATTCACTCTGCGCGACCATCTCTGAGTCGCCCAGGCCTTATTCAGGTTCTCAATCGTTCCGTACTTTTTCCTGAGCCATGCGACAAAACGCTGCCTGTCGGCTTCGGAATAGGACATGTATCCGTTTCCGATTTCGTTGTCATAGCCGATTGCGATGATGGCGGGTTTGTGAGCATAGTGCTTCGTCATCGCGTCGGCGAGAATTCCCACTTCACGAACGTAATTCGGATCGCTGATGTCATCCATATAACGTTCCGCGGGCGGCAGACGCGTGCCGTTCTGGCTGACGATATCGACTCCCGGGTACGCGCGATGCAGCCAGATCGGCGCTGGCAAACCTGGAATGTCCAGAATCACTCCGATGCCGTTAGCCTGCATCTTGTCCATGATTGCGTCGAGCCACGCGAAAGTGAACTTACCTTTTGAGGGCTCAAACGAATCCCAGGAAAGGTCTCCCATGCGCACCACGTTGAATCCCGCATGCTTCATGATTGCGATGTCGAGATCGATCTCCTCTGGGGTTCGATCGATGGGCTGATAGCAGGTACCGACAAAGAGCTGCCCCGGGCCCGGCCGGTTGCGGTTTCCCGGAGCAACTTGTGCGGCAGAAATTGCGCTCAAAGCTAATCCAGAGGCCAGAGAGAGCACGAGCAGTTTTACTGAGGCACTCCGGCATTGTCGTAGATGCGACAATCGAATCCTGTTCCTCATGAAGCCATCCTTGCGTCAGGAAGCGCCTGGACGTTGATGTTTCTTCAAGACTACCGGACCCCGCAGCAACACCATGGCCGCCTTGGCGAGATAGGTTGAGAGTTGCATTATCAGTTGGCAGTTTCAGTAAAGCTAACCGAGGTTCCGCCCAGCGCGAACTGATCCTGCGCGGTGACTGTGACGGTTCCGGCGGCCGATGGCAACGTGAGCGTAACCGACGCGGTCCCTGAGGAGTTCGTAGTCGCAATCACGCTGGCGCCGCTGGTGGTTCCGTTTGAGAGCGTGCCCGCGGAGGTGGTGAACAGAATGCCCGCTCCTGTATTGGTGAAGCCGGTAGGGATGGAAGACAGCGTGACGGCGAGCGATTGCGACAGAGACGTTCCCGCGGTGCCCGATTGATTGTTGCCCCCGGTGATAGCAAGCGTAGCGGCTGGTTCGCCGACAACGATCCATCCGCCCTGGGTCTGGGTTGCCGTACCGTCGCTGCCGGTAACTGTGTAGTGGCAGAAGCCCGGGGTGCTGCCCGTCTTGACGGTGATCATCGCGGGAAGAGAAGGCGTGATGGTTGCATTGGCGAGCCCCAGAGTGCCTCTGCAGGCCGGCGCGCCCTCATATTCGTCAAAGACTGCCGAGGTGAGAGTCACGTTTGCGGTACCGCTCGTGATCACGGGGGTTAGAGTCCCAATGCCGTTCGCAGGAACCATCAAGTCGTCGGGATTCAGGTACCACTCCGAAGCGGGCGTTGAACCTTCGCTTCCATTCACTACCAACAGCGTGATGCTCCAGGGCGCAAAGGTCTGCGTCGCATTCCACGCCGTCGAACTCGAGGCCGAGATCGACCCCGGGGCCGTTGACGACAGCGTGTACGCGACATAGGAAGTTGGGCTGAACCCGTTCAGGTTGAACGTGACCTGCGTGGAGTTGGCGGGATCCTCGTTCAGGACCATGATCGTCATCGCTGTGCCAGCCGCGTTAAGCGCAGCGTAGCTCGAAAACAGATTCGGATTGCCGGTATTCAGGTCGGATACAGAGACCGTCCCAAATCCGTGATGCGCACCGTCGTAGTTGGTGTACATCTTCAGCGCGAGGTAGTTGGGATTGCCTTGTGTGGGCGCACCCCAGCGCGACGCAAACGTCAATCCCTCGCGACCGAAGATGCCATACCCTTCTGCATCTCCCAGCGCGGTTGAGAAGTCAGACTCCTGATAGAGGGCCGCGCTCCATTCCGTGAATGAAAGCGGTGTTCCCGGATAGATCGCATTCACCAGCGCCTTCATGCGCGGAATTCGGAATGGAATCGTATAGTTGGGCTCGACGGTCGTGGTGTAAATCTGGTTGATATCCCCAGCAGTACTCACATAGGTCGGATCCCAGTAGTCGCGATAGACTGACGCGGAAAGCGCCTGCAACTGCGCGGTAGTCAGCCCCGAAGTATTAGCCTCCGCGTAGGCATGGATGTCGAAGACGTCGAGCGTGCGCGAGCCATTGATTTGATCGAACCAATTGATCTGGTTCAGCCACCAGGGCAGAAAGTCCAACCCACCGTGAGAAGCCCTGTCGTTGCTGTTGGCTCCGGCCCAGTAAAAGTACCAGCAGCACGATACCGGGCCGAACCGCACGGCCATCGGATCCCATGTCTTCAGGCTCCCCGCTTCACTCTCATACAAGTTGGCAAGCTCGTCGTAGCCAGAGGGATTAGGATGAACATCGCGATGGGTCCCACCCCAGATGTCAATTTCGTTGTCCATATCGTAGAAATGGCACGAAGTGATCGTCGAATAAGGAACCGGACAGGTTCCGCTGCCAAATGCAGTTGCCAGCGCCTGCGCCCAGGGCTCGCGGTAGACGCAGTTCCCCGTTGGGCAGGCATCGCTGGAATTGTCGAGCAGCGGATAGTAGGCCGTGGTCACCGCGTTAGTAGTCACAGGCGCTGTACTGGTGTTGCAGTTGCCCGTCGAGCCGGCGACCAGGCCGTTGCCGGCGTCCGTGTTGTACTGATCGACCGAGCACTGCGCGCCAAAGGCCGCCACCGAGAAGCTCCAGTGATAGTTCGGAGGGTTCGCGATCTCAGCGCTCTGCGCTACCCATGACAACATTGGCATGGTCATCAGTGGATGGGCGCCCGCATTTTCGAGGTCGGTGATGAATTGTACCGAGTCGTTATCGTTGCCATTCGAATTACTGACGTTGAAATCCTCAAAGTAGTAGTCCGCGTCGGCGTTGTAGGTGTGCAACTGCCAGTTGTAAGTCGACGAGGCATTGCCGCCCCAGCGTGCAAACGGAAGACCCATGTCTGCAACATTGGTGGGACCACTGACATTGCCACCATAAACATACGGACTTATCTGATGGCGGTTGGCCAGGGTGTCGATGTTGACGGAGACGGCTGTGGCCGCCTGGGTAACCGTGACAGAACCGTTCCCTGACGCGCTGCTATAAGTCGAGCTGCTTGCCGAGTCAGGGGTATAGGCAGCGGTCAGCGTGTCGGTGCCTGTAGCGAGCGACCCCGACGGAATCGTAATGGTCGCCGAGCCGGAGGAGAGTGCGGTTGAGGCTGAGGCGTAACTGCCGCTGGAAAGAATCACTGACCCGGTCGGCGTGCCGTTCGATCCCGAAACGGCGATAGTCACTCCAAGGCTCTGAGCAGTTGTTATGGCGCCTGACGCGGGCGTGACGGTGACCGTGGGTGTGGCCACGGCCTGAGTTACGGTCACCGAGGCGGTTCCGGATGCGCTGTTGTAATTTGATGAGCTGCTGGAGTCTGGCGTGTATTTGGCGGTCAGCGTGTCGGTGCCTGTGGCGAGCTGTCCCGACGGAATCGTAATGGTCGCCGAGCCGGAGGAGAGTGCGGTTGAGGCTGAGGCGTAACTGCCGCTGGAAAGAATCACTGACCCGGTCGGCGTGCCATTGGAACCGGAGACGGCGACAGTGACACTGAGGCTCTGTGCAGTGGTAACGCTGGCGGATGCGGGAGTCACTGTCACGGTGGGCGTCACGGGCTGTGTTGGGGGCGTAGTCGAGCCGCCTCCACTGCCACAACCGCTTAAGAACGGAACAAAGCAGATCGCAATAATAAAAGCGAATATGCTCAACTTCATGCTCTTGATTGCTCCTGAAGTGCTGGTCCTCCAATCCTAACCTACCCGCTCTGAATCGTGGCGCATCAGGGCTAAAAGCCGGGCCGAGTCACTGGACAATCCGGGCATCCACAGCCACAGGTCCAGGACCTTTATTGACGATGGCGATCGAGTGTCTGCCCGGGGTCAGGCCGGTGATACTACAAACTGATCTCTGGACCTCTCACCGCCGCGCTACACTAACACTCACTCTGGTACAAATTACCGGGCAGGCCAGAGTGCATAAGCCAGGTAGATACGAAACGCCGGCGGCAGGCTAACGTCGAATCGCAGCAGAAAGGCCACCACTCCAGAGAGTGCGAATACACCTGTCTGTGCGGACCACACGAGAGGCTGGCGCATTGCATTGAAGCGATTTTTGAGACAACGCGCTTTTTAGGCATTCTGCCTCCTTATCCGAAGACTCCGAGCGCCCTGCTTCCACGGAACGCTTTATTCAGACCCTCGGAGTAAGCGCATCTACACCGAACATTATGCAGAGGCTATCGATCATTTGTAATCGACTTTCCTAATAAAGGTGCCCTCGAATTGCCATCAAGTAAGCGTACGCCGAAGCGAACAATTCGACGCGCGGAGCCTGGCTTGAACATTGCTATTCTTACGGATTCTCATAGGGGAACAGATAACTCGCGACTGTGTTCGCCACAATCTGGTAGCCCTTCTCATTCAGATGAAGAGTGTCTGTTTCCGTAACCGGCGCGCCCGCAGCGTGCGCTGAATTGAGCCCACCAAAATTACGTTTTACGGTGACGGTAGAGCCTGAAACCGACAAGATCTTGACGTTTTCGGCAATTTCTCCGGTGTCGATGGTCAAGACGTCAACGCTGGTCAAGCTTCCTGTCGTCAAATTGACTGTAAATGTCACATCCGCTGGGCCAATCGAAGCATCGAGTGTTCCGACTCCATTGATTGCGTGCAGCGACGTCGGGGGGACGTCGTGATTGTAGTCGGAGACATCGGTAGCTTGGGTTGAATCGTAACTATCAACGAGCACCTTCCGAACGTCGAGATAGTGCGACCCATATATATTTGCCAACTGGTCGTTCCGGGCGATCATTTCGTTATAACTCGGACCGCCTAACCAATCGTAGACGGAATCGTTTCCGTTGAGGGTAGAAAGGACAAGATACGTTTGATCCGAGGGCACTGTCGCTACCTGGGCAGCCATATCAGACAAGACTTGTGCCTCGTGGGTGGAGAGGTTTCCTTCCCAAAAGAGAGGGATATAGCTGGCGTAGGGAGTATCCACAACAAACGGCGGAGTCCCTGGCGCACTTACCGCGCTCCCCGCTGTGGTTCGGGTAAATGTAACAGTCCCAGTTGCAAGCAATGCCATGGATGCAAACGAGATTGTGCCGTGCACTCCGAGGATTGTGCCCGAGAGCTTCAGGCCACGTCCATTCTGGGTACCTGGACAATACCCGTTTGGAAATGTGATGTTAACGCCACCCGAGGCTGGAATGGTCCCGCCAGCTACGGTGACATCGACTGGAATTCCGCCTTCACGCACACCGATTTGGGTGGATGTCTCCGAGCTGAGGCCCAAGTTCACGACAGGCAGAACGATCAGTTTTTGAAGATCATTTGTGTAAATGCCTTGATCAATCAAGCCTTGATTCCCCTGCGTGAGCGAATCGCCCCAGGCTGCCACGCCAAAAGAGAACACTTTCAGGGTAAGGCTGGTCTCGGCCGTGGTGTAGTCTGCAGTGTCCTTTGGCGTAAACGTGACAGACAGATTCTGCGGTCCCGGTGAATTGAAGACGGTCCCATCACCCGGAGAATAGACGAAACTGCCAAGCACCGCGGCCGTACCATTCGGCGCCGTGGCTGTTGCATCGAGTTGGCCTGGTCCCAAAGCCACACCTACGGCGGTCGCATAGGCGGGTACCCACGTGATTTGCGGTGTCGCCTGGGTTACGGTGAGGGTCAACAACGCGGTAGCAGTCGAGTAGTCCGTGGAGTCGGTTGGGGTGAAGGTGACCGAGAGGGTGGACGAACCGGCTGAGAGCACCGAGCCCACAGAAGGGCTGTAGACAAAGCCGCCAGGAACATTCGCGGTCGCATTCAGTTGTGTCGCGCTCAAAGCCGTGCCGTAAGTGATCGGCGCAGGAGCAACCCAACTGAGCACCGGAACCGCCTGATTCACGGTGAGAGTCACACCGGCAGTCGCAGTCGAGTAATCCGTGGCGTCAGTCGGGGTGAAGGTGACCGAGAGCGCATGTGAGCCAGCAGAGAGAATCGTGCCCGGCGATAAGTTATAGGCGAAGCTGCCAGGAACATTCGCGGTCGCATTCAGTTGCGTCGCGCTCAGCGCGGCGCCGTATGTGATCGGTGCAGGAGCGGCCCAACTGAGCACCGGAACCGCTCGATTCACAGTCAAAGTCACACTGGCAGTCGTAGTCGAGTAGTCCGTGGAGTCGGTTGGGGTGAAGGTGACCGAGAGCGCATGTGGGCCAGCGGAGAGAATCGTGCCCGGCGATAAGTTATAGGCGAAGCTGCCAGGAACATTCGCGGTCGCATTCAGTTGTGTCGCGCTCAAAGCCGTGCCGTAAGTGATCGGCGCAGGAGCAACCCAACTGAGCACCGGAACCGCTTGATTCACGGTGAGAGTCACACTCGCAGTGGCAGTCGAGTAATCCGTGGCGTCAGTCGGGGTGAAGGTGACCGAGAGCGCATGTGAGC
>Ga0181535_10000627_pt1 | contig 51417 bp, 50 predicted proteins | sample PEATcosm2014_Bin_44_FD_119774 | JGI IMG/M metagenome (GOLD analysis project Ga0181535, IMG submission 119774) | Peatland microbial communities from MTU Mesocosm Facility, Houghton, MI, USA - PEATcosm2014_Bin17_30_metaG | ecosystem: Environmental > Terrestrial > Soil > Wetlands > Peat | place... | reverse complement strand
TCCGCCCATGCTTCTCGAAACTCGTCTGGGATGCCAGTGTCTGCTGAATCCGCGCCATTCGCTTCATGCTTCCAGTTTATGCAAATAAGACGCGGGTCGCAGACTTGTGCAGAGGTTCCCTAGGAGCGGTGTAGAAGTCTGTTTTTTCGTTGAGCTTCAGTTCATGAGCAGCGACGGCGCAAGCCTGGCCTCTACCGGTCTCTCCGAAAACCCCGGCTGTTCCTGGCTGCCGGCCTTCCCGGCACAGTTGGACGCGGTCACCAGCGCTTCGCGCAGAAGCCGCGATGTGGGGTGATAGTCCGGAATGATCTCCTTGAGAAGCAGGGCGAGGCCCGCCACATCCTGCGCTTCGACGATGCGCCTCAGATCCTGCAGCCGAGCCCCGATCTTCTGTACATCGGCATCGAAGGGGCAGACATAGCTCTTGATCTTCGCGTGAGCTGTCGGAACCAGGCATTCATCCTGCAGATTCAGTTCTTCAAAGAGTTTTTCGCCAGGACGCACGCCGGTGAACTGAATCTTGATGTCCCGGTCCGGCTGCAGGCCGGAGAGCAGAATCAGATTCCTGGCCAGGTCCACAATCTTGACCGGCTCGCCCATATCGAGCACGAACACCTCACCGCCCTTGCCCATGGAGAATGCCTGCAACACCAACTGGGAGGCCTCCGGAATGGTCATGAAATACCGCGTCATCGCCGGATCGGTGACTGTCACGGGGCCGCCGGCGGCAATCTGCTCCTTGAAGATGGGGACCACGCTGCCGTTGCTTCCCAGCACATTGCCGAAGCGCACCGCCACGAACTTGGTGCCCGTCTCCTGCTGCATAGCGCGGATCACCAACTCCGCAACCCGCTTGGTGGCGCCCATGATGCTTGTGGGCCGCACCGCCTTGTCGGTCGAGATCATGACAAAGTCTTCGACTCCGTACTTGGCTGCCGCGGCGGCAACCTGCCAGGTGCCGAAGATGTTATTCTCGACCGCCGCAAAGACATGCCGTTCCATCATCGGAACATGCTTGTAGGCGGCGGCATGGTAGAGAATCGCCGGGTGGAACTTCTGCATCACGCGCCGCAGGGTGTCAGGGCGCGTGACGTCGCCGATCTCCGGATGAAAGGCCAGACGCGGAAAGGCTTTGTGCAGCTCCCTGTCGATCTGAAACAGCGGCGTCTCCGCCTCGTCGAAACCGATCAAGGCAAGCGGGCCGAATGGGGCAATCTGGCGGCAGATTTCCGACCCTATGGAGCCGGCGGCTCCGGTCACCATCACGACTTTTCCCTGAATGCGCTCGCGGATCGCCTGCTGGTCCAGGCGCACGGGCTTGCGGCCCAGCAAGTCCTCGACGGCGACATCCCTTACCTGCTTGCCCAGTTCCGCGTCCTGGATCAGTTCCCCCAGGCTCGGCACCATCTTGTATTCCACCTGCGCATCGAGAACGCACTTGAGAATGCGCACCATCTGTTCGCCTGTCGCCGAAGGAATCGCAATCAGAATCTTCTCGATAGCGTGCTTGCGCACCAGCGCTTCCAGGCCGTTCCCCGTTCCCAGAACTTTTATCCCGTGCAGATTCAGATTTGCCTTGCGCGGATCGTCATCGATCAGGCCAATCACGTCGCACTTGAGCGTCTCATTTTGCCGCAGCTCCAGTACGAGCGCCGACGCCGCGTTGCCAGCGCCATAGATCAGCGTTCTGGTCAGTTCGCCTTCAGTGCGGTACAGCAACCGCATGGTGACCGCTATGCGGATGGCAGTTCTTCCGCCCAAAGTCAGCAGGCAGGCCAGCATCCATTCAAGAAAGTACACCGAACGCGGAATGCCCCACGGCCCGAGCAGGATTGGAATGGCCAGCGCGCTTGCGCCGGCGCCTATCGTCGAGGCCAGAAGTACGCGCGCCGCATCGTAAGTGGACGTGTGCCGCCAATGATCCCAACTGACCCGGCACAGAAGAAAAGCCGCCGATTGCAGGATGACCCAGATGCACGTGGAGATAAGAATGGAACGATGCAAGTACACGGGCAGCGTACCGTCAAAGCGTAATTCGAACGCCGTGATCGAGGCGCACAGAAAGGCTGTCATGTCCAGGCAATGCGACAGAATACGCCGCCGGATTCGATACGCCTTATTGCTATGAGAAGACTGCGAGCTCACAGGCATTTCTATCTCCCAATTGCGTCTTGCTTTTGATGCACTGAATCTTGGTCCGCCGGTTACCGCACGCTCTCGGTTGTTGCCGATGAGACCGGCAGTTTATTGAGAAGAGGGCGCGGGCTGATCACGTCGAGCCAGAACCGGGAGTACGCCCGCCCTGCGTCGCGACTCTCGGCATACGACAAGTTACCCTCATCGATCAGCCGCGAAAGCCACGGATGCACCAGCACCATCGTCGTCATCGCCGCCGTAATCATGGTCGGGTCGAGATTACGGACCTTGCCCTTCTTGACATTCATCGCCAAGTACTTGCTGATGGCGGAAAAAGCCGGAGAGAGACATTCGTCGCAGAAAATATCGGCCTTCCATTGCATCTCCAGAAGCGCCACGGCGATCAGCCGCAACAACTCCGGCGAGTAGTTGAGGATATCGGAAAGAAACTCCATGATCTTGGGCAAGATCACTTCCGGAGCGTCGCCTTCCAACATGCCTTCAGCCACGTCCCGGCGCAGCTTCATCGCCGCGCAGCGCGCGCGCAGGGCAGACCAGAAGAGATCTTCCTTGCGTTCGAAGTGGCGAAAGATGGTGTTTTCGCTTACATCGGCGAGACGGGCGATTTCGCGCGTGCTTGTCCCGTGATATCCCTGTCGCGCAAACAGTTGCGATGCGGCGGCTACAATCTTTTCTTTTTGTGTCGAGCTTTTGGCGGGCATGAGTGTTCTCGCTCCTTGCGCGTCAAGGCTGGGACATTGACGGCAAGCTTTCGAGGTGGCTTAGGCGGTTGATTTTTTAGTGGGCGATCCCGGACGCGAGGAACGCGCCCGGCACAACAGGAATGCAAGAGAAACCGTGTTCCGGCGGCAAGGTCCGCGCATGGGTTTGGCAGCCAGCCGACTCGGCCGCGAAGACATTACTCCACTACGGGTTCAAGATCCTCGGCATCCACTTCGATTGCGGCAAACTGGTTGATCATCTCGAGGGCGAGAACAAAGCGCAAACCGTTGCCCTTCCTGACCAAAACGCCTTCGACACCCTCCATGGAGCCACTCTTGATGCGGACCTTTTTGCCCACCACAAGTTCCCGGTATGGCTCCATGTTCCTGCCGCGGACGCCGGAGCGAAGCAGTTCGATCTCCGCATCGGGAACCGAAACCTGCTCCCGGCTGTTGCCAACGATATGGAGGACGCCGGGCGACTCCAGTACCCTGCCGCGCTGCCTGCAGTCGATGCGAACAAACAGATAGGTAGGAAACAGTGGCAGCACCGTGCGTACACGCTGGCGGTTCTTCCACACTCTGACCGTCTCGTAAGTTGGCAGAAAGGCCTCAACCCCGCGCAAGGCAAGTTGCTTCGCAGCCGACTTCTCATTCTGCGGCAGGGTGAAGACGGCGTACCACCTGCGCTCGTTCGTGGTTCCGCCGAGGACGGGAGTAAGTCCTCTCTCTGCTCCCGGCCGGCAATCTTCAGATTGGAGCGTCATCGTGTGTCTCGCATTCCACTCGGTCGCACCGGATACGTCCCGGCCGGTAAGTGCCTGCTCTTCTCTTCTGCCTGCATGCGCCTGCATGATTGAGCCCCTTGAAGGCTGTCTTGCGCATGGCTTCGCCATGCTGACTTAGCAAGCCAGCGCTTAATTCGGCAACACTGTCTGAATCGTCCTGAAAATACTTCGGGGAACGCATGGGAAGAAGCACTCCCAGCGCCAGATTCAGATGCCTCTTGTTCAGATTCGTCTAATCTGCCCGGCGCACGTTTCGCGCCCTGTCAGGATTCCGGCTAATTCACTTACCGAATTCAATCGTTTTTCTTACGAGGCAAGAGTAAGTCCGCACTCTTCTCTTGAACAGCGACAAGGCGTGTGGATATATGTCATTTAATGCCACGTCTGCATTATTTCCAAGAAAAACGCCGAATCTCGCAGCCGGGCTATAGATGCTCGCGCCGGTATATGGAAGCACATGCTCTCAATCGGCGCGCGAGTCGCCGCGCCGGCAGCAGGGTTTCACTTGTCGGATTCCAGGCACATACGATGCCTGCTGTGGCCAGCCGGCGCTTCAGCCCTGCATCTCTCCCTGTGGAGTTCTCAGGAATTCTCTACAGCCAGAGCACTTTCCAGAAAAGGATGAGACACCAGCCTCGAATACGCTGCCTCTGCGTGGTACGGCGCCTTGACTCCGATCTTGCTTACCAGGCGCACGTAGCGAGGGTCGCCTTTGAAGATCCGCAGCAGCGGATCGGAATGGAATCCCAGACTCCACAGCGATCCCTCCGCGTAGGCCGTCTCCAGCCACGAAATTACTTCCTGGCTGTCGCCCAGCCCCATGCAAACAATGGCGAGCGCGTACCCGTTGCTTTTTCTGTTGGTCTCCGAGCAGTGCGCAAGGTGTGCGTGCTTCCTCCACGCTTTGCTTTTCTCGCCCGACACTCCGTACACATAGCCCAGAATCCCCTGCAGCATGTGATTCTGCGGAAAATCGGCCGCGGCCTTCTCGATCCGGGACAGATTTGCCTGGACAGAGCCCTCCTGCATCAGAACCAGCGCCTCAACCGTCGTAAGGACGTTACCGTCTCCACCAGAGGACCGGATCTGCGCAACCATATCCAAAGCCTGCTGAAAATCCCCGCTCAGATAGACGATCCAGCAAAAGAAGGCGCCCAGCGAGTGAACCAGAGGATTGAGCCTCCAAGCCTCCCATCCGCTTTTGAGCGCCTCCGGAATCCTGCCTTCGGCAATGTGCATGGCGGCAAGACCAGCCAGAGCAAACGACGAGGGCCGTTTGCTCAAAACCTCTTCGAATCCGGCATGCGCCTGCCGCCAGTTGCGGTTGTACAGCATATCGATCCACGCCGCGGGGCACTTGGCATCTAAATATTCGCTGTCGAGTTGAGGCATCCGCCGCAACGCCTCGATGGCGCTCGGATAGGCCATGGATCCATCCACGATGTCATACAGGGCACAAAGAACCATGGCATTGGCCAGGCCGCTGAATGCTGCGGCATTGCGCGCATCGTCGTCGATCGCCTTGCGGTAGAGATCGGCGATCTTCTGGATATTTCGCTCCGAACGCGTCTCCCACAGTCCGTTGGCTGTCACGGTGAGCTCGTGCGAACGCAGCCTGCCCGACTCCAGCGTCTCGTCGGCGCGCACCTGCGCCGATTCAGGCTCCTCGGCGAGGCTGGCAAGCCAGTGGTTGATCTCTTCTTCGTATGCGAAAACCGAGCCCTTGTGACCGCCAAAATGGTGTACTGGCAGCCCATTGCACTCATGCCACCGCTGTACTGTCCTCAGGCTCCGGCTCAGAAACCCGGCAATAGCCTTCCACGAATCCAGACGCTTCTTGTTCACAGTTGTACCTGCTCCTGCGAATAGGTCAATTCCGAAATATGACTTTGCTGGCAAGAGCGAGGAGTTCTTATTCGACTATTCCGATTGAAATGCAAAAAATAAAATTGCACTTCAACGACACGTCAATGCCAACTCAGTCAATCTCTATACTTTCGAATCGCGAAGCAGACTGGAGATAATTACGTAGGAACATCTTACAACTAAGTGCTTTTTATCCTGGCAGGTATTTCCTTCATATGACGCAATATGGCATTTGTTGACGTCAATAGACATGGAAATTATGTAAGCGCTTGCTCCGCGGGGCAATTCCCTTTTGAATAACTCCCGCGCGGCATGCTCCCAGCCTTGCAAAGAGAGTAACCTGACCTTCGAAGGGGATATGTGACGTAAGTCACATATCCTTCAGCATTGTCATCTGCTCAGGCATTAACTTGCCCGGCGCGCCGTCAAGAACCTCTTGACTCCCGCGAAGAGTTTCTGCGCTTTTCCTTGGTCGAAATAGAAAGATGCTCTTCGAACCCAACTCTGTGGTCACATCCGCCGTTCCATGCAAGCTCGGTTGCCACTTGTCCCTGCTGGACAGACTGGGGACGGCAACAATCCGGAAAGGTTGGAATTCAAAGGGAAGAACGAATGAATTTGGAGGCGCGGGCCGGGATCGAACCGGCGCATAAAGGTTTTGCAGACCTCTCCCTTACCACTTGGGTACCGCGCCTTGGCAGGGCTGCCTCTAAATTAATTGTGTTCGCTCCGAACCGCCGTAGCCAACCCGGGTACCCCGGAGGGCGGTTTGGAGCGGGAGACGAGATTTGAACTCGCGACCCTCGCCTTGGCAAGGCGATGCTCTACCACTGAGCTACTCCCGCTTTATTGCAACTTCGAGTATACCGGGCCGCCGATATTGGGTCAAACTGTGCCCGGTACTCGGTTTGCCGTTTCCCGCGAACCCCCTCAAACAGGGAGGGACGCAGCCGGAACCGACAGCGCCTCGCCTGCCCGCGACCCCTTCTCCTCGCGCACAATCTGGCCGTCGCGCATATAGAGGATGCGGCTGGCCACCGCCGCCGCCTCGGGGTTGTGGGTGATCATCAGCGTCGTCTGACCCAGTTCGCGGTTCGAGCGCATCAGCATCTGCAACACCGCGTCAGAATTCTTGGTGTCCAGGTTTCCCGTGGGCTCGTCAGCCAGCACAATCGCCGGCCGCGTCACCAGCGCCCGCGCAATCGCCACCCGCTGCTGTTCGCCGCCGCTCAACTCCGCGGGCCGGTGTTTCAGCCGCCCCTGAATCGAGAGCATATCGCACAAGTGGTCCAGGTACTTGAGATCCAGAGGCTCCTTGCGCCCGCTGATGGTGTAGGCCACTTCAATATTGCCCATGGCCGAGAGCGTGGGCAGCAGGTTGAATTTCTGGAACACAAAGCCGATACGTTGTTTACGCAGCCTGGTCCGCTCGCCGTCGTTGAGGGTGGCAAAGTCCACGCCGTCAATAACTACGCGCCCTTCAGTGGCCCGCGTCAGCCCGCCCAACAGGTAAAACAAAGTGGACTTGCCCGAACCCGACGGGCCGACAATGGCGACAAACTCGCCCTTCTCAACCGACAGCGAAACCCCGCGCACCGCGGTCACTAGAATTTTGCCCGCCTCATAAACCTTGGTCAGATTTTCGGCGAGAATGATGGGTGAAGACGCTTCTGACTGCACCCTATGATTGTAAATGCTGCGCCCTTTTCCCGGACTGCCCGAGGCGGCCGCAAGTGGGCTTTTCCGCAGCCTTTAATGCACTTGCCTTTTGCCGCTTGAATGAACTTCCTTTTGTCGCTCGTTGCGCCGTAGAGCGCGAGCCGACCAAAAGCGTAAAATCTACCTTTCATGCATGAACTTTCCATTGCGGCGAGCATTGTGGACGCGGTGACCGAAACGGCAGCCGCTTACCCCGGCGCGCGCGTCAAAGAAGTGCGCCTGCGCGTAGGCGCGCTGGCTTCCGTCATTGAAGATTCGCTCCAGTTCTGCTGGGGCATCACGGTCGAGGGAACTCCGTTGGAAGGTTCAAAGCTCGTCGTCAACATTCTTCCCGTAGTCGCCCATTGCGCGGCCTGCGGCAAAGACGGCGAGTTGGAGAGCCTGCAGAGCTTTCGCTGTCCCCACTGCGGCGAACCGGCCACGGACCTGCGCCAGGGGCGCGAGCTCGAGATCGAATCCATAGAAATAGATGAAGTCGAGGAGGGCGAGAAGACGGCCCAACAGGAGGCAATATGACGACCAGGATCGTAGAACTGCGGCGCGGAATCCTCAAAAAGAATGACGAACTGGCGGCCGGACTGCGCGCGCGCTATGGCGCCGCCGGCGTGCTGGTACTCAACCTGGTTTCCAGTCCCGGCACCGGCAAAACCGCGTTTCTTGAAATCACCCTGCGCGAACTGCGCGCCCACGGCGCCAAAGTGGCCGCGCTGGTCGGCGATCTTGAAACCGACAACGACGCCCGCCGCCTGGCCTCCAGTGGAGCCCCCGTCCGCCAGATCAATACGCACGGCATCTGCCACCTGGACGCGGAGATGATCGACAAGCATCTGGCTGGTTGGGACGGCGTTACCAGCGGCAGCGATGCCTCTCTGGCGGGCCTCGAATACCTCTTCATCGAGAACGTCGGCAACCTGGTTTGCCCGTCCAGCTACGACCTGGGCGAAAAGATCCGCGTTGCCCTGCTGAGCGTGACCGAAGGCGAAGACAAACCGCTGAAGTATCCGACTCTGTTCAACTCGGCCGACGCCGCCGTGATTACGAAGATCGATCTGGCCGAGCCGTGCGGTTTCAACCGTGAACTGGCTCTGAAAAACATCAACGAAATCCGTCCCGGCATTCGCATCTTCGAGACCTCCGCCAAGACTGGCGCAGGCATGGATGAGTGGCTGAAGTATCTGGCCGAAGCGCGCGGCTGAATGTATCGTTGCCCCCCGAAAAGGGGCGATGAAGCTCATTTTTCGCGCATAAATCTGCGAAAATCCGTAGTTGGCGAGAGGGCTTGTTTTGCGGACAAGCCTTTTTGTTTGTGTTGGTTATGGCATGAATGGGGATTGGGGCTGTTGGCTAAATGGTAACGGAGCCTCGGGGTGCAAGTGGTTTGTTTTCTATGACTTTTTTGAAATCACACAGTTTCACAGGATATAGGGGGGTGGGGGGTCAGGCCGAAAACAGGGGGTAGGGAGTAGGAAATAGTTCTGAGGCAGCGGCGAAGAGTGGAGGGGGCTCATCTCTTGATTCTGCTCCGATGGGTGGTAATTCTCTGCAAAGGCTGGTTTTCCTTGGAGGGGGTGACACTTCAGCGGCTCTGGTCGCATTGTTTGCGGTCGGTGGCTGAAAAGGCCCGGGGCTGAAGCCTGCTTGATTTCTCCGTCTGTTTCAGGAGCCTAAAGGCTCCTGCTCCCTCCGTGGGAGTTTGGAGCGGGATGCTTGCGATCCCAGGTGCGCAAAAGCGAGGCACCTGGGGCACCCAGTTTTAGTGGATGAACTCACACCCCGGGACATGGGCCACCCGCCGCAATCTACTTGGCGGACACAAACGCATCTAGTTCGACAATAAAAGCTTTGAGTCGTTTGTAGTACTCCATGAATGTCACCAAACTAATGCCAGTCTGCGCGCCATGCGCGATCTGATTGCGATTGTTCACGATGCTGTCGATTGCATCCTTAATTTCCGGAGCGGTTTTCTTCTCAAAGTGCTCTCGCCAATCCGGACTAAAGTGCCCTAAAACTATAAGCACATCTTCAAACTTGGCGTTGCGAATTCTCGAGAGGCTCGCGCTGACGTATCTTGAGACATCCGCGTGGCAACGCTTTTGTGCGTATTCCGTCAAAATCATGATCAAAGCTTGTTCCATTAACCCGGAACTGAGGACACAGAGAAATCGAGCTATTTGCGACTGGAGTTCAGTGTCTAGGCAGACAGGTTCGATCTTCGCCTTGGCTTGCAAGCTATCTATTCGGTCCTGCACACCAACAATTCGTTTGTTCATCCTAGGGAACCTGAATGAAAGCATCCGTAGCCAGTTGAATACGCTTCTTGACGACCTCGTCGTCCGCCGTGGAGCGAGAAGTCCAGAGTTGAAAGTCCGCACTCGCTAGTACATCTCGGTAAGACCTAGCGATTTGTTCCGCGTTCTGAATCGGACCCTTTTCGACGCGTCTCAAGACTCCGGTCAATATCGCATCGAATACGGCCGCGTTGAACGAACTAACCGGCTTGAATGCCTTTACGCCTATATGATCGTAAACCACTGAAACGGAACGGTTAAATAGATCAGCTAGCACTGCGCAATTGTTTGGGGTCATGGCCTTGTTCGTATTCATAAAGTTATTCAGGAATGTTTTCATTGGGCGGGCATAGGGCACCTGAGATTGCGACAATGCAAAGAAGCGCAGGATTAGTTCCTGATCCCTCATTCGCTTATTTGCAGGCCCGAATAGCGCTCTCCACTTGGCATGCTTATTCAGATCGGATAGAAGCGCAGAGAAAGTGCCGCCGTAGATAGCCGTGCGGATTTCCTGTGGGGATAGCAACATGCCGCTTGAGTTTAGCCGTTCGAATATCTTGTATATGCCACTACCATCATCTTTAGGATCGGTTTGCTTCACAACCGTGGCGTGAATGATGGAGTTCTCAAGCGTCCTTCGATGTTCATCTGCGAGGGTCTTGTACGTCTTTCCTTCAAAGCCTGCTTCGACGTCCACCAAGCTGAATTCGCGCTTGCTCGAAGGGAATATTCCATCGAAGAATGCATGCATTGTTGTTAAGCGTTGCTGGCCGTCGATCACAAGGAGTTTGTTGGTCTCAGGCTCACGTGACAGAAATATTCCAGGAACAGGCAAACCAAGTAAAAGCGATTCGATGAACCTGGATGCCTGTTTGATCGGCCATACATAGCCACGCTGAAACGCTGGGACTTTTATATCGCCGTTCTTTAGCCTCTTAACCAGACCATCTACATCGTAATCGGCACCGTAGCTCGTGATCTCGTACCGCAAGCTCTCTTCAACCGAGTCCTCTTCATCGAGAAGGACCTCATCAATTGGGTCGTCCGAAATATCCGGATCTGCGGCAGCAATCATTGGTGGTACAACAGGATCTTCAGGCATGTTGCCACTATAGGTTCTTGAGTGTCCTCGTCACAAGGTTTTTTGCCGATCTATAAGCAAACTGTTCATAGCCAGGTTGAGCGATCCCATCATGCCGCAGTGCATATCGGTAAGTTCCAGTTGTATCGCCGCCAGTTCGTCAGTAACTATTCGGTAAAGCCATACCCAACCCGATGCGGGCGTGCGAACATGCGCGCGGTGACTGCGCCAAAGATGAATCCGCCGATGTGGGCGAGGTAGGCTACGCCGCCGGTGCGGACGTCGGCGACTGCGCCGAAGTTGAGCACCTGCATGAGGAACCAGAAGCCGATGAGCACGACCGCCGGAATATAGGTAACGCGGAAGAAGATGAGAAAAAAGATGAGTGCGCGGATGCGGTCGCGGGGGAAGGTGACGATGAATGCGCCCATCACGGCCGCAATGGCGCCGCTTGCGCCGAGGCAGGGGATGGTGGAGTATGGGTCGGCCACGACCTGCGCCAGCATGGCTGTGACGCCGCCGGCGAGATAGAAAAACAAATAGCGGAAGTGGCCCATGGCGTCTTCCATGGCGGGGCCGAACGCCCACAGGAAGATCATGTTGCCGATGATGTGCATCCAGCCGGCGTGCATGAACATGGACGAGACCAGCGTGATGAGGTGATGGCCGTGCGTGATGCGCAGGGGAATCACGGACCAGGCGCGCACAAAGTGGTTTCCGCCGTCGAGTTCCAGGAAAAAGACGTAAGCGTTGATGGCGATGATGAGCGTGGTGATGGCGGCGAATCCACGCGGGCGGCGCGATGCGTTGCCCAGTGGGATGAGGCCGCCCATTACATGCCGCCCGCGCCCAGCAGCACGCCGATGCCGTAGGTGACCGCGCCCTCGACCGCGCCAACCACTGTCATCTCAAGTCCCGAGGACCACCACGAGCGCACGGTGATGAGCGACTTGGCCGCGCCGACGGCGAAATGCGCGATCAACGAAACCACGGCGGCGGCGATGACTGCCTCGAGGCCGTGGAGGAAGAAGAATGGGATGATGGGAATGGCCGCGCCGACAGCCGTTGACAGAGCGCCGGAGCTGGCCGAAACGATGGGGTTCGAAAGCGACTCCTCCGACGTGCCGAGCCGCTCGCTGGCCAATGCGCGCAGCAACTGGTCCGGATCGTTCGCGATGTGGTTGACCATGTTGAGCGCGTCGACCTCAGGCAGGCCCTTCACCTGGTAGTAGAGCGAGAGCAGTTCGCGCGCCTCGGGGCCGTTCATGGCGATGGCTTCGCGCTCGCGGGCGACTTCGGCATCGTAGATTTCGCGTTCGCTTTTGGCGGCGAGATAAGCGCCGGAGCCCATGGACAGGGCCGAGGCGATGAGGCCGGAGAGGCCGGCGAGGAGCACATATTTGCTATCGCCGGCGGTTGCGCCGGAGACGCCGGAGACGATGCCGAAGATAGCGCCGAGGCCGTCGTTGACGCCGTAGATGGCGTCGCCGATCCACGCGCCGGGCTGCTTGCGGCCCTGGTTGCGCTTGGCGAGCATCTCTTCCAGAACCGCCTTGGCTTCGATTTTGGGCGCACCGGCCGGGGCGGTGTAGTGGCCGCGCAACAGTGAACCCAATTCGCGGTAATGATCCTTTTCGTCTTCGATGACGTGATCGAGAATGGCGATGGAGCCTTCATCGCCCAGGGCCTTGAGCTGCTCGCCATAGCTGGCAATGTGGCGGCTCTCTTCAATTTCAAGCCGGCGCAGCGCCATGCGCACGCCGCCGGCGCGATTGGCCAGCGAGTCGGCCTCGCCGCCCTTACTGCCGTGATAGACAGGCTCATCGCCGCCCAACTCCAGGATGCGGCCGTGCCATAGCTGAGCATGCTCCCACTCGGCGCTGGCAAGGTGGCGCAGGACTTGCGCGCGGACCGGATCGGTGTCGCGGTCGGCCAGCGTGGTGTAGGTGTGGAACGCCTCGACTTCGGCCTGCCAGTTGCCCTCCAGGGCGGCCAGAACCTTCTTCAGTTTGGCGGGACTCAGTGTTGCTGTGGCCATCAATTTCTCCTTGCCTCCTCTTGAGAATAGCGGAAACCGCCGCAATTTCGGTAGAGCAAAGCGCGGCTGCGGCGGCGGTCACTTTCCCTCGGCAGGGCCTGCCGTATAGTGTTGTTTGCAGCATCGGGCCGGGATCGGCCGAGAGGCCAACCACACTCGAGGAAACGGGGAATCATCTAATTATGGCAGCACAATCCAAAACATCGGCCGCGCTTACGTCGCACGGCTACCTGATTCCGTTCATCACCGTGACGGCGCTGTTTTTCGTCTTCGGGTTTATTACCAACCTGAACATGGCGCTGGTGCCGCATCTGCGGTCGATCTTCGATTTGCCGTACGGGTTGGCGATGCTGGCCGAGTCGGCGTTTTTCCTGGCCTACTTTGTGTTCTCGTCGCCGACGTCGAAGCTGATTGAGGTGATCGGCTACAAGCGGACGATGGTGGTGTCGCTCTTTATTCAAGTTGTGGGCTGCCTGCTGTTTGTGCCGGCCGCCAAGCTGGTCAGCTTTCCGCTGTTTCTGACGGCGGTGTTTATCGTGGGAGCGGGCATTACGGCGCTGCAAACTTCGGCGAATCCTTATGTCTCCATCCTTGGGCCGGAGGAGAGCGCGCCGATTCGGCTGACGCTGGCGCAGGCTGTCAACTCGCTGGGCGGCAGCCTGGCTCCGCTGGTGGCAGGCGCGTTCATCCTGACCGATTCGGAAAGCACGGCCAGCAAAGCCAGCATTGCCGACACGGTGCGCGGGCCATATATCGCCATCGCGGCGGCGCTGCTGGTTCTGGGACTGGCGGTGGCATTTTCGCATCTGCCGCCCGTAGCGGAAACCCTCGCCTTCCGGCCCGGCAAGCAGGGCGATCCGGTTCTCAGCCGCAGCATCTGGAGCTACCGGCATACGGTGCTGGCCGCGGTGGGCATTTTCTTCTATGTGGGCGTGGAAGTGGGGCTGGCCTCGATCGCCGTCAACTACTTCAAGACGCAGGGCATGAGTTCGCTGAAGACCGCGTCGTTCCTGGTCTCGCTGTATTGGTTTGGCGCGCTGGTGGGCCGCCTGTTGGGCTCGTGGATTCTGACCAAGGTCAAGTCGGGCAAGCTGGTGAGCATCTTCGGCTTTGCCGCGGCGGCGCTGATCACGGTTTCCATGTTTACGTCGGGCGAAGTGGCCATCTGGACGCTGGTGCTGTGCGGGTTCCTGAACTCGATCATGTTCCCCAACATCTTTACGCTGGGGATTGCGGGACTGGGGCCGATGACGAGCAAAGGTTCGGGGCTGATTATGACGGCAGTGGTGGGCGGCGCAGTGATTCCCTACCTGCTCGGCGCACTTGCCGACAAGGTCGGAATCCAGAACGCGTTCATTATTCCGATCATCTGCTATCTCTACATCGCCTACTACGGCGCGTGGGGATCGAAGCCAAGACGGACGATTGCGTAAGAGCAGCTTTTAGATTTTGGCCGCCACAGTCGCATGAACAATGGGTGCCCCAGGTCCCGCTTTTGGGACCTGGGAATGAGAGCATTCAGCCTCAACTCACGTACTCAGAATCCAGCTTCCGCATGCCCCGTAAAGCCAAGCCGCAAAAAACAACGCCGCGCAAACCGAATCTGCTTCTCGCAGTCGTTGTCGCCATTGCCCTGCTGCTTCTCTTATTGCGGATGATTAACTTCGTCGCTGGCCACGGTCATCACCGGTTATAACTGCGCGCCCTTCGCCGCCTGCCACGCCTTCACATATTTCCAGTGAATATAAACCGAGTGGTTCAGATGCTGGAGCAGGCCTTCGCGCCCATCCAGAAAACCAAGCCGGAAAACATAGTTATAGAGAAACGTCGCCGCCGGATTCAGCAGCGCATTCCAAATCAGGGCAATCCATGTCCGCGGCGCGCGTCCCGAATCGACCAGTAGCCGCGCACCCACGGTGCTGTAGCGGTTCATGTGCTCGATGTAGTCTTCGAGCGTTGGATAGCAGTGGTGCAGCAGCGGGCCTTTCAGCGTGCCCACCGGCCCCGCAGTCTCCATCGTCTCATGTACGGGCCGCTCGGCAAAGCGCGCCGCGCCGCTGCGGAAGAGCCGCAATTTCGGATCGGGCCAGTAGCCGCCATGGCGCAACGGCCTGCCGAGAAAATGATTGAGACGCGGAATGCGATAGGCGACGAACGGCGGCTCGGTTGCTAACAGCGCTTGTATTTCGCGCGCCAACTCCGGACTCACCTCTTCGTCCGCATCGAGCGACAGAATCCACTCGCCGGTTGCATGGGCAATCGCGGAGTTCTTCTGCGCTGCGAAGCCCTTCCATGGCTCTTCAAAAACCTGCGCACCGTCCTGCCGCGCTAACTCGACCGTCGCGTCCGTCGATCCCGAGTCCACGACAACAATCTGCTGCGCCCAGCGCACACTTGCGAGCGTACGCGGCAGGTTGGCCGCCTCGTTGAGCGTAATCAGAACCACGGACAGAGTCTTCGGCATTGAGCCTAAGGATAAACCGGCAGGGGCGAGCACTGGGCTGTTCCAAATTGCAGGGAACCTGCTCGATCACACCGCTCGCCCAGCCGCGACTCCCGAAGCCCATGCCCACTGGAAGTTGAACCCACCCAGCCATCCCGTTACGTCCACGGTCTCGCCGATAAAAAACAGCCCCGGCACGGCGCGCGTCTCCATCGTCCGCGCCTGCAAGCCTGCCGTATCCACGCCGCCAGCGGTCACTTCGGCCTTCTCAAAACCCTCTGTCTTCACAGGATGAAACGCCCAGTCATGCAGTCTCTTCTCGCAAGCATCGAGCGCTTTATTCGACCAACCCTCCGGCCCGCCTGTATCCGCCACAAACCCCGCCAGCCGCTGCGGCAGCACCTCGCGCAGCGCTTGCTTCAGGGCCGCCTCCGTTCGCCGCGCCGCGGGCTCCATCAACCCGCGCAGCACATCGATCCCCGGCGCAAGATCAACCACCAGCTCCTCACCGGGACGCCAGTAAGAGGAGGCCTGCAACACCGCCGGCCCGCTCAGTCCCCGATGCGTCACCAGCATCTTCTCCCGAAACTGTGCACCGCCCGCCCGCGCCTCCACCTCAGCGGCCACACCGGCCAACTCCATCCAGCCCGCCTCATCCCCACCCAGCACCAGCGGAACCAGCGCCGGCCGAGGCTCCACGACCTTGAGCCCGAACTGGCGCGCCAGTTCGTAGCCCAACCCCGTCGCCCCCAGCTTTGGAATCGACAAGCCCCCCGTCGCCACCACCAGCGCATCGGCGGCAAACTCGCCCTGCGAACACGTGACGCGAAATCCGCCGCCCTCCGCGCCCTCCACCTCAACCCCGTGCGCATTCAGCACAATTTCTACGCCGCCCTGCGCGCACTCGGCCAGCAGCATCTCCACAATGGCCCGAGCCGAGTGGTCGCAGAAAAGCTGCCCGAGCGTCTTCTCGTGCCAGGCGATCCCATGCCGTTCGACAAGTTCGATAAAGTGCCGCGGCTCATAGAGCGCCAGCGCCGACTTCGCAAAATGCAAATTTTCCGAGATGAAATTCCCCGGCCCGCAGTGCAGATTCGTAAAATTGCACCGCCCGCCCCCGGAGATAAGGATCTTGCGCCCCACTTGCCCGTTGTGTTCCAGCAACACAACCCGCCGCCCGCGCTGCCCGGCGATCGCCGCGCACATCAGCCCGGCCGCACCCGCGCCCAACACGATCACATCGAACTGGCGCAATTCTTCAGGCATAGGCTCTATTCAGGATAGCCGGGCAGTCTGTTTAGTTGCCGGACCTGCTCATCGTCCTTGCCGTAGCTGTAGGCTGTATCGATATATTGGGGCGGAACCAAAAAAGTTGAAGACGCTGGCTGGCGAAGAACAACAGCAGATCCTTCGACTCACCACCCCCACGCTCCACCCCAAAGAGCAAAAGCGCTCTTTGGGGACCCCGGAAAGCGCTTGGGGCCCGTTCGCTCAGGATGACAATTCTGTTATTTACTAATCATTTACATGATACCTATCTATCGATACGGCCTAGCCCCAGGTCTCTTGTTTTCGATGTTTGCGCCTTGTCAACCGGGCTTCGCAGCTTGCGTGAGACAGTGAGCGCAGAGTTGGTTTGGAGAGACGCCGTGAAACGTGGAAAATATGCTTCGATCGCTATGCTGTTTGTTGCGGCAGCCCTTGTTTTCGGCGCCGCTGGAAGCGCCCATGCCACCCATTTCAAATTCACGCCGCATCAGCACTCCTGGTTCAAGAAGAAGTCCAGCGTCCTGGGTCACAGGCGCCACGCTCCCAAAAGGCTAAAAGACTCAAAAAGCACATTTCGCAGCCCTATTACCGGAAACACGCTCTACGGAAAGCCCGTCAAGCCAAAGTAAAGGCCCCTAAACGCCGGTTGCCGTCTGCCCGGGCCACGTCTTTGAGATCTGGGATTCATTGATACACTCCCACCTCTTCGCCCTCTCCCCGCATCGTTTCCATCCCGTCAACACAGCCTCGCAAATGTGACGCCCGTCCTATTGCGGTCCTGTTTTCCGGTGCTAACTTTTTCCTCCTCAGGGAGGGCCCTCAAATGACCGGACAATGTTCACAATGCGGAGCGCAGCTTTCATCGCCCTGGCGCTTCTGCCCCCTGTGCGGCGTCGATGTTCCGCCGCAAACCCAGCAACAAACTCCAACCGAAGCAGAAAAATCGCCCGCGCGCAGCGCCTTCACCGGGCTGTTCTTCGGCGTGATCGTGACGCCCATGTGCATCATCGTCGGCACAATGCTGTGCCTGACCGGCTTAGGCGCGATCCTTGGCATTCCGATGATCATTGGCGGCATTCTTGCCCCGATTCTCGGCCCCATGATCTGCCTGGGCGAGCCCAGAGGCAAATGCCCCTGGTGCGGAACGAGGGTGAGCAACGTATTCAACGCGGCGTCTTTTGAATGTTACGAATGCGGCAAGAAGATTGACGCCCACGATCGCCACTTCGATAAGGCCGCCTGAGCGCGCATAAGGAAGATGATTCCGCCGGCACCGGCTAGAGGCTGGAAGCCGCCTCTCCAAACCTCTGCCGCACAAGTTGCAGCGCCTCGTCCGCGGTCCCAATCGTTCCTTCCAACTGCGCATCCTCCACGGCGCGCAGCATCTCCTTGAACTGCGCACCCGGCTTATATCCGGCGGCAATCAGCTCGCGCCCGGTAATCAGTGGCTTGGGCCGCACCGTCTCCTCCGGCATGGCGAGCCAGCGCTCGCGCACAAAATTCCAGTGATCGAGGAACCCACTCCCCGCCAGGCAATCCATGCGGTGCAGGGCAAGGTGCTCCTCGAACCCCTCCAGCCGGAAAAACCGTTTCAGCGTGAAAGCCTTCATCCGCCCCGCATCCATAAACCGCATGTGGTTCTCAACCAGCGCAACAATCTGCCGCGTCTCCTCATTCGAAAACCGGAATCGCCGGCAAATCTCCGCCGCCATCGCCACGCCCACTTCCGCGTGGCTGTCGAAGCGAATCCGATCGGGCGCGCGGCGAAAGGTCGGCGGCTTGCCTACATCGTGCAGCAGCGCGCCCCAGGCCAGCGTCAAACTGCACCCCGGCTCGAGTTGCTCCAGCAGGCCCAGCGTGTGCACCCAGACGTCGCCCTCAGGATGAAACTGCGGCGGCTGTTCCACGCCCTTCATGCGCGCAATCTCGGGCAGCACCTCGGCCAGCAAACCGGTCTCGTCCAGCAGTTCGAAGGCCCTCCGCGCCCGGCCCTCGGTCAGCATCTTCGTCAGCTCGTCGCGCACTCGCTCCCGGCTCACTCCATCGATGCGCGCGGCCAGTGCCCGCGTTGCCGCCTTGGTCCCCGCATCAAGCTCAAATCCGAACCGCGCCGCAAACCGCACGCCGCGCAGCATCCGCAGGTGGTCTTCCTCAAATCGCAGCTCCGCGCGCCCAATCGCCCGCACAACGCCGGATTCCAGGTCCGCCACGCCACCCACAAAATCCATCACCGCCGCGCGCAAATTCTCCATCCCGCGCAGTGGGTCCAGCAGCAACCCATTGATCGTAAAGTCGCGCCGCTTCACATCCTCCTCGGCGCTGGTCGTATACCGCACCGCATCCGGATGCCGACCGTCCGAATAAGCCCCGTCGGAGCGGAACGTTGCGACCTCTGTCGTCCCATATCCGGCCTCATCTCCATCGGCAACAAGCACAACCCCAAAGTGCGCCCCCACCGCAAAGGTCCGCTCGAACAGCCCCAGCACCACGTCCGGCGTAGCGCTGGTCGCCACATCGTAGTCGTGCGGCTCGCGGCCCAGCAACAGATCGCGCACGCATCCCCCGGCGAGATAGGCGTCGAAGCCCGCCGCGCGCAGCTTCGCGACAATCTGCAAGGCCGCTTCGAATTGGCGCGTTACCGGCAACATCGCTGCTTCCATTCTCGCCTGCCACAGGCGTCCTGAGCCAGCGTAACGCCTACCGCGCCCCAGCCCACCCGCTAAACTAGAGATATGCCCGGCAACGGCCTGATCCTAGCCATCGAATCCTCTTGCGACGAGACTGCCGCCGCCGTAGTGCAGCGCGGCTCGCGCACACTGTCTTCGGCCGTCGCCTCGCAGATCCCGACGCACGCCCGTTATGGCGGCGTCGTCCCCGAGCTAGCCAGCCGCGAGCATCTCCGCGCCGTGGTCCCCGTCGTCCGGGCCGCCCTGGCGCAGGCCAACATCACCCTCAACGATCTGGACGCCATCGCCGTCACCTCCGGCCCCGGCCTCGCCGGTGCGCTGCTGGTCGGCATCACCTACGCCAAAGCCTTATCCTTCGCGCAAAATATTCCCCTCATCGCCATCAACCACCTTGAAGGCCATATCCACGCTGTCCTGCTAAACGAGCGCGAGCAAGACAACGCCTCGCAAGCCGACCAGCCGGCCCTAGCCCTGGTTGTCTCCGGCGGCCACACGCATCTCTATCTCGCCCGCCCCGCCCACGGTTCCTGGACCTACTCGCTCATCGGCCGCACGGTCGACGACGCCGCCGGAGAGGCCTACGACAAGGTCGCCAAACTGCTCGGTCTCGGCTACCCCGGCGGTCCCTGGATCGACGCACTCGCCCTGCACGGCAACCCCAACGCCGTGCCCTTCGCCTTCTCTCAAATCAAAACCAAGCTCCACCTCGGCGGCAAGCCCCCACGCACCAAGGCAGCCAGGACGGCCCCAATCGCCAACCTCAACCCGCATTTTCTTTTCTCTTTTTCAGGAATCAAAACGGCCGTACTCCGCTACGTCGAGCTGCACAACCTGCGCCCCGAGGCAGAAGCCCGCCACCTGGCGCTCTTCACCGGCCCCGACGCGCCTGCGACCCCCACCATCGAAGACGCACTCGCCACCTGCGACCAGCAGACCCTCGACCTCATCGCCAGCTTTCAGCGCGCCGTCGTCGGCGACCTGATGAAGAAAACCTTCGCCGCCCAGGAATCGCTCGGCGTCCCCCGCATCCTCGTCACCGGCGGAGTCTCCGCCAACCGCGAACTGCGCAGCCGCTTCACCACCGAAGCCGCCCGCCGCAACGTCCACGTGGCCTTCCCCACGCTGGCCCTATCCACCGACAACGCCGCCATGATCGCGGCAGCCGCCTGGCCTCGCCTCCAGGCCGGAGAGTTCGCCCCCTCCAGCCTCTCCGCCGAACCCTCACTCCCCTTAGGCCGCTAAATCAAACCGACTCCATCGCATGAATGCACTTGGTCACTTCCTGCGTCAGCGTCTCAATGTCGGCAAAGAACAGCCTCCGCTCCCGCGCTGGAACCTCGTCCAGCAGCTCGTCATACGGAGTCGTCTCGCACCCCGGAAACGCCGGAAAGCCAGCGGCGTCCGCCATCTGGCAACTAACCTTGATCAGCTCCGACATTCTCCACGCCCCGTCCGTCCGCTTGGCGCAATGATGCTCCGACACCACCGCATCGAAGTCCGCTGGCAGCTTCCAGTCCTCAATCAGCCGCTGCCCCGTCTCGCAGTGGTCCCACCCGAACAGTTCCCGCTCGCCCTCCAGGATGCTCTCCGGAGTTCCACGATGTGCCGCCAATAAATTGGCGTACTCCTTCGGCTGAATCACCGCCAGCGCAATCCGCCCAACGTCGTGCAAAATCCCGGAGGTGTACGCCGTGTCCTTGTCCAGCAAGCCCATCGAGGCAAGGCGCTCCGCAATCACCGCGCAGGCCAGGTTGTGCCGCCACAGGCTCCGCATCGCCGGATGACTCATCGACTTGCCCAGATACGCCCGCGCACCCACCGTGATGCACATCCCTTGCAGTGTGTTCGCGCCCAGCACCGCTATCGCCTGCTGAATGTTGTTCGATGGATAACGAGGCGCATACAAAGCCGAGTTCGCGACCGTCAGCACTTCGCTGGCAAACGCCGGATCTGTCGAGATCAGATCGCCCAACTGGTGCAACTGCACATTCTCATTGTTGGCCAGTTGCAGCACCCGAATCGCTACCTGGGGAAACGGTGGCAACCGCAAATGCGCCCATGGCAGCTTAGACATCGTTTCGCTTCCCGCCGCTGTCGCCATCGTCAAGTCCCCTTCGTCTGCGCATTCTTCCGGCCGACGCACTCAGGCAAGCCGCAATCTCCCCTCACACTCGATTACGCACGCATCCCTGTGAATACTATGTCGGCAATAAAGCGACTTTTCTATAGTTGAAGATGCCCGCGCGCAGGCGCACCCGCTCATTCAATCCCAGAGCGGGCTTTATGCAGATCCAAAACAGAAGAATTCAATCTAGGTCTCTGACCGCTTGTTGTTGTACCAACTGCGGGTGCCCCAGGTCCCGATTTTGGGACCTGGGATAGCATGAACCAAAAGTACGAAATTATGCGGTCAGAGACCTAGATTAGAAATTCCAAATTCGCCGAGTGCCTTATGTCTCGCTCCCGAGACCTGGGATTCCTTCACAACAAACTCCGCTGCCCCATCCGCGCCACCCGCGGAACCACAAGCAACGTAATCGCAAAAATAAATATAGACGCCGCAATAAACGCCAGATGTCCGTGCCGCAGATCTTCCGCCACCAGCTTCACCGCGAGCAGACCCAGCGCCGCGTAGCCAATCCGCGTCAACTCCACCCGCCGCCAATGCCACCCGCTAAACGCCAGTGCAATCGCCGCCGCGCACACCGTAAGCGTGCGGATGAACGCCACATGATGCGCCTCCGGAATCACGCTCAACGCCACCAGCCCCACCAGCCCCTCGACCGCCAGTGCCGCCACGCCAGCAATGGCCAGCGCCGCAAACACAAGCGCAAGAACTTGCCGGCGCCATCGCTCATTCCGGCAAGGCTTGAGCGCCGCATAGCAAAGAACCGCGCAAGCTGAAACCACGTAAACGCCCAGCCCTGGGGCGCCCGGCAGTGTTCCCGCCAGGGCATTCAACATATCGAGCAGCAATCCGGAAACCCAAGCTGCCGCCAGCAGAAACACCAGCCCGTGCAACTCCAGAACCAGCCGCTCCTGACGCCTGCCCGCAATCGCCGCCCCAATCGCCGCCGCGCCCAAAGCCGCCGCCTGCCAAACCGTCGGCAGACACAGCAGGCAGCCGGCCAGTAAAAGCGCCGCGCTCCAGTTGGCAAACACCAGCGTATTGCGCCGCGCATCGGCCCGATCGAAGCGCACAAATGCCACCGCATAACCGCCTGCTGAAAACGCCAGGCAGAAAAGCCCAAGCGCCACCGCACTCCCCCGTGGCCCGAAGTAGATCAAGCTGCACGCCGCCAGCAGAAATGCAATCATCGTCTCGATCGTCTCGAAGACCGTGATCGTTTTCCCCTTCAGCACTGTCCTCGAAATCAATCCCGAGCCGGCAATCAGCAGCAGCCCCAGCCCCGGCGCCATCAACGCGGCCGCGCCCAGCGCCGGATAATCAGCCCGCGTGTTTTCGGCGCTCGAGTAGATATAAATCAGAGCCCAGATCGCAGCATCCGCGCCCAGTGCCACCAGTACCCTCACCCCAGTCGCTCGGCCTAGCTCGGCACGATACTCACCGATCAAAACCATCAGCAGCAGCACGGCAATGAACGGCATCAACTGGTGCGACGCAATCGCCAGCGTCAAAGCAATCGCAACCGCTGTCCCGTTCGCCACCCACAACACCGGAGCAAAATCCCGCTTCCATGCCAACGCCGAAGCCGCAATTGCAAAGCCGCACACAACCGCGGCCGACACGGCCGCCGGCAGCACCTTGAACCGCAGCGTAAGTTCCCACAGCATGGGAGCAAGAATCAAAGCAGATGTGCACGCATAGATTGTGCCCGCCAGCCAGTCGCCCGCCTTCGCCCGCGAAGCCCACACCAGCCACGCCAGCGCATACGCAATCGCGACCGCCGCCACTGCCGTCTTCGGCAGCGCACTCGACTCCTCGACCGCCCGCAGCAGGTAAGCCCCCGCAATGCCAAGCATCGCTATGCCCAGCACGGAGAACGCTCCGCCCGCCACCGATGTTGAAAGTTGTTCGCTGGCTTCAGCCGCTGGCTTAGGGGCCGCCTCAGGCGCGGCGATCTCGCTCATCGCCGCAGCCGGATGCTCAAGCGCATACACCCGCCGCTCCAGTGTCTCCAGGCGGCCGGCAAGCCGATCTAACGTGTCGGGAAGATCATCCATGCCTTCCACCTGATCTGGTCCAGCGCTCAGTCGGCCGCGGCAGCCTGATGCGCGCGCCCTTCACCCCACGGAGGCAGCAGCTTTACCAGCACCCAAAGGAAGAACAGTGGGAGGATGGTCAACGCAATTGCCACCAGCAATCCCTCGCGCGTCACCAGCGCTACCTTGTAAGTCGTGTATCCCAGAAAACTCTTCGAGAACAACTGCCCGCCGATCACCACGTTCCAGCGCATGGCAAAAACGCTTATCAGTATCAGGGAGCCAGACAGGACGTAGATGCGCTTGCGTACAATCTCTCGCAGCTTCACTACCTGGGTCAGGAACAAAAGTACCAGCGGAATGACCGTGCCTATCAGTATCTGGAGCACAATCTGCGAAAAGAAGAGCTTGGTGTGCGCCATGAAATTCAGGCTGTTAAACGATTCGTCGGCCTCGTAGATGCGATGAATCAGGTCCAGCATCTCCAGGCTGAAGTCGATGATGAAGATATAGAACATGTACATCGCGATCGTGTCCACGCAGTGCATGTCGATCTTCTGCTTCCGCAATTTGGTCAGCGCCATATACAGAAGCATCACCCCGGCAATTCCCGAAACCATCGCCGAAAAGATGAACACCACCGGCATCAGCGGCGAGGACCACCATGGATTGGCCTTGATCGATCCAAAGATGAATCCAACATAGCCGTGCAACAGAAAGGCAGAAGGAATGCCGATCAATGTGACGATCCAACCCACCTTCTCATCGACAGCCAGTGAGCGCTCGCTGATGTTGCTCGATCCCAGCGTCATTATCTTGTAGATCATGCGCAGCAGACCTTTGCTGGATTGCGACAGGAGCACGATCTCGCGGCGGTAGTCCAGCCATATCTCGAAGATCAGCACGGCCATCAGGTACCACATGTACACATATCCGAACATAGCCATGGCCGATGTGTCGTGCGGGGTAAAGTACATCTCAGGCGACCGGAACGGATGCCCCAGGTGCAACACCAGCGGCAGCGGCGCAACCAGCAGAAAGGACAGCGCCGTCAGCAGCGCCAGCCGGTAAGTGGGCTTCACCGCCTCCACTCGAAACACGCGCTCCAGCGACGCCAGAATGAACGCCCCCGCCACCAGCCCCGTGATGTAGGGATACAAAACGATCAGCACGCTCCAGTAGAGCGTGACTTCGTTTGGATACATGTAGCCTTCAACACCGCTCATATCTCTTCACCAATCCTCAGCCAGTCTCTAGCTCGTAGTCCCTGGTTCCCGCCTTTACCGCACCGATCCATCCAACCCGTTATAGAAAGCCTTTGCGCCAGTGGCCATCTGCGGCTTCAACACCTGCACGCTGTGGGTCTTCAGAAACTCATGAATCGGATCTTTGGGATTCTTCAGGTCGACCAGTTGGCGCGCCCCGGTTGGGCAGGCTTCACAGCACGCGGTTGTCAGACCCTTGGTAATCCGGTGATAGCAAAGCGTGCACTTGTCCGCGACCTCTTTCTGGGGATGGACATAGCGGCAACCATACGGGCAAGCCTGCACGCAATACGCGCATCCCAGGCAATAGGTCTGGTCGATCAGGACAACACCATCCGGACTGATGAAGGTCGCGCCCACCGGGCAAACCTGTGTGCACGGTGAATCAGCGCAGTGGTTGCACATCTTGGGAACGAAAAAGTACTTTTCGCCATCTTCCTCCGCAACCGGAAACCCTTCCTTGCCTCCGTCCGGAGATATGACCGTCGGGGTGGTCATATTCTCGTCCGACACGTTGTAACGCTCCACCCACGTCCTGAAGTGTCCGTCCGGAACGTCGTTCTCCGTCTGGCAGGCGCGCACGCAGTTGCCGCATCCAATGCACTTCGGAATGTCGATCAACATGCCCCACCAGTGATCGGACATCTTGTAGTTGGGCGACTCCTCAGGAGTCCCCGCCAGCACCGACTTCCACGCCACCGCCGCAGCCGGCAATAAAACAAGCAATTGACGCCGGGAAATATTCACTTCGCACCTCCTGCGTCCATCGCCGGACTGTGGGGATTGTGACAAGTCTGGCACGGCACTCCATTCGAGTGATCCGCCGGCACAACCTGCGGAAAGCCCTTGGGCTTGGCGGCGCTCGCCGTGTGGCAGCGCGCGCACAACACCGCCGTATCGGGCGGAACAGGCTTGATCGTTGGGTCGTCGGCATGATTCGCCAGCGCTCCGTGACACGCCTCGCAGTTCACATGCGCATGTTTGCCTTTCGACTTCACGTCCAGAATGTCCGTATGGCAGCCTTCGCAGGTCTCATGACCGGCAAACTTCACCGGACGCGATGCAATCTCACCAATCGACGCCCCACGATAATGCCCATACTCCCCAAACGTCTTCGGCACAACAAAGTGGCGCACCACCAGAAACACCAGGAATGCGAGCACAAACAGCCCCGCAAACCGGAAAAGATGTCCTGCTTCCTTGAAAGCGCTCATCTAAACCCATCTCCCCTACAAACCTGCCACGAGGCTCAGTAACCCTGTTTTATGTGATCTGGGACACTCCCCGTTCGTTTGAACGTACAGGACCGCATGTCATAGGTGTATGTGAGGTAAATCACGTGCCGATGTGACGTGCATCGCTTTAAACACACAAATTGCAAAGCCGGCCGCCCCTCCCGACAACCCGCTTCATCCCTCAGTTCGCCCTCCAGGCAAAAGCGATACGATGATTCTTTGGAGGAAGAATGCCGAAGATCCTGGAGGGCGCCGCCATCGCCGCCGCCATCAAACAAGAAGCCGCCGAAGAAGTCCGCTCCCTCGCCGCCAAGGGCATCCGCCCCGGCCTCGCCGCGGTTCTTGTCGGCAACGTCGCCGCGTCTGAGATCTACGTCCGCAACAAGGTCCAGGCCTGCGCCGAGCTCGGCATCTTCAGCGAACTCATCACCCCGCCCGAGGACATCACCACCCAAGCCATGCTCGACGTCGTCGCCGCCCTCAACGCCCGCGACGATATTGACGGCATTCTCATCCAGTTGCCTTTGCCCGCCCAGGTCGACGCCAAGCGCCTCCTCGACGCCATCGATCCCGCCAAAGACGTCGACGGCTTTCACCCCATCAACGTAGGCCGTCTCCAGGCAGGCCGTCCGGCTCTGGCCCCCTGTACCCCCGCCGGCATCATTGAAATCCTCAAGCGCAGCGATCTTCCCATCGCCGGCCAGCACGCCGTCATCGTCGGCCGCAGCGACATTGTCGGCAAACCCGCCGCCATGCTCCTGCTCAACAACAACGCCACTGTCACGATTTGCCATTCCAAGACGCAGAAGCTCGGAGAGGTAACCCGTCAGGCCGACATCCTCGTCGCCGCCATCGGCCGCCCCGGCTTCATCACCCCGGAGATGGTCAAGCCCGGCGCAACCCTCATCGATGTCGGCATCAACCGCCTCTACACCCGCGAGGAGTTCGACCGCTTCTTCCTCGGCAACGCCAAGCGCGAAGCCGCCTTCGCCAAGCGCGGCTCCGTCATCGTTGGCGACATCCACCCCAAGGCCTTAGAGCTCTCCGGCGCCTACACGCCCGTCCCCGGCGGCGTCGGCCTGCTCACAGTCGCCATGCTCATGGCCAACACAGTCCGCGCCGCCAAAATGCGCCGGGGGCTTTAGTCCATGCTTCGCGTAGGCCTCACCGGCAGCCTCGGCAGCGGCAAAACCACCGTTGCTGACCTCCTGCGCGAACTCGGCGCCCATGTCATCGAAGCCGATGCCATCGGCCGCCAGATGATGGAGCCCGGCCAGCCTGTCTACGCCGAAATTATTCGCACCTTTGGCCCTGAAGTCGTCAGCCCCGATGGCCGCCTCAATCGCGCCCGCCTCGCCGAACTGGCCTTTCAGCACGGCCGCCTCAACGACCTCAATGCCATTGTCCATCCCGCCGTCATCGCCGCCCAGCAGCGCTGGATGGAAGAGGTCTTCGCCCATGATCCCTCAGCCGTCGCCGTCGTCGAGTCCGCACTCATCTTTGAGGTGGTCCGCGACGCCCGTGCCCGCGGCGAAAAGGAAGGTGTGCTCGCCGATTGGCGCCGCCGCATCGACCGCATCGCCCTGGTCACCGCGCCCGACGAGCTGAAAATCGCCCGCTATGCGGCACGCATCAGCCCTTCAGGTCCGTCCCGCGAGGCCGCCGAAGCCGATGCCCGCCAGCGCCTCGCGCACCAGATCCCAGACGCCGAGAAAGCCGCCATGTCCGACTATGTAATTGACAATAAAGGCGGTAAGGAGGAACTCCGCGCCAAGGTCGCCGCCCTCTGGCAGCGCCTCAAAGACGAAAGCAACAATTCCCAGCAGAACTTGTCTTTAGAATAGGAACTAGCCGCCGCGCTTTCCCCTTGGAACCGCTGCGCTTGACCGCCGTATCTCTATCAGGAAGGTTTTTTCGGGGTTTACCAAACCATGAGACTGCGCCGTGTAATCCTGGTCGTTTTGCTGGTGGGCGGATTCTTGTTCGTCACCACCCATTTCTACAATCCCTTCAAGCTGTTCAATGCCAGCTACTCCGGCTCCCCGCTCGAACTCACTGAGGCTCAGGCCGCGCCCGCCTTCGATGCCGAAGAGGTCAACAACATTGGCGTCTATAAAAAGGCATTGCCCTCGGTGGTCAACATCACCTCCACCACGCTGGTCTTCAACTTCTTTTATGGAACGGTCCCCCAGCAGGGCCAGGGCTCGGGATTCATTCTCGACAAGGCCGGCCACATCCTCACCAACTTTCACGTGGTCGAGGGAGCCAACCGCGGCATCGAGGTGATGCTCAGCAACAAAAACCGCTACCAGGCCAAAGTCGTCGGCCAGGACAAGGTCCACGACCTCGCCCTTCTGCAAATCACCGCGCCCAACCTCCAGCCCGTCACTCTTGCCGACTCTTCCGAACTCGCCGTCGGCCAAAAGGTGTACGCCATCGGCAACCCCTTCGGCCTCACAGGCACCATGACCACCGGCATCATCAGCGCCATCCGCCCTATCCGCAACGCCGACGGCGCGCCCATTGAAGACGCTATTCAGACCGACGCCGCCATCAACCCCGGCAACTCCGGCGGACCGCTGCTCAATTCCCACGGAGAAGTCATCGGCATCAACACCATGATCGCCTCCAACGGCGCCGATCAAAGCTCCGGCATCGGCTTTGCCATACCCATTAACACTGCCAAAGCCGTCCTCGCCGACCTCACCCGTTACGGCCGCGTCCGCCGTCCCTCGCTCGGCGTCGTCGACTACGCCATCGGTCCCGATCTCGCCGAGCAAATGGGCCTCGCCGCCGACTCCGGAGTCCTCATCCAGCGCGTCATCCCCGGCGGAGCAGCCGAGCGCGCAGGCCTCCATGGCGGCAACCAGCAAGCCTACGTCGGCAACACCCCCATCATGCTCGGCGGAGACTTGATCGTAGCCATTGACGGACAGCAGGTCACCGACTCGCAAGACATCAACGCCTTAATGGACAAGCACCAGGCCGGCGACACCGTCAGCGTCACCATTCTCCGCGGCAAACACCAAATGACCCTCAAACTCATGCTAGGCGAAGACCGCGGCGGCAACTCGTAGGTAGGAATACTTGCGAGGGGAAGCCACAGTTTAGATGAACTCGTGGCTTATTCGGGAGGCTTCAATTCTAGAGTAGTAGGGGATTGTTTTCTAGAATCCGCGAGAGAGGTGTTAGCGGTTTCAGACTTCCCGACCGTCAAAAGAACCGGTTTGCAAATAATCTCTCGGACGATCAGATCGGTCAAGAATCGGGAGGTTCCAGCTGCGCGAACAAGAATTGAGGTGTCTGACGACATAGCGATTACATGCTCACCGAAAGCGACATGCCCGGCATCTGAGGCCATAAGCACGGCCTGGACGCAAAGGCCCATGCTGCCACAAAAGATCCGTAGTGCGTTCCCTATTAAGCTGAAGTCCTGTCCGAGGATTCCATGCCCTTCGTAATGAGAGCGAATTGGGTCAAATGGCAAATGAGCTCTTACGATTGGGACCTTGCAACTCGCAAAGTAATCGCAAACGTCCTTTGGAATGGAATGTTCAGCGGGATCACCGGCAGAGAATTGTGTTTGATTCGGGAACGTCACCGCTACTAGCTCTATATCGGCATACTGTTCCTGAGAACAATACTCCTTAATCGCCATCATTACCCCACGCCCTGCAGAGGTAAAGATGATCACCTTCTTAATGTTGTGGGCGAGTGCAGCCTCGAAAGTAGCCTGAAGGCACCGCGACAGATTCTCCTTACCTTCTTGGAGAAAATACTCGGTCGGGTACTTAAATGCATTCATCATTTCGCGGGCTCCACCGTGAATCCTAGAATCTCATGCAAGGGTTTAGAAGTCTTTCTGTGCTCTTCGATGGCCCGAATGAACTTGAATGGATCGATTTTATTGAAGTCGAGGTCGGGAAGTCGAGCCTCTGGGATATGGTCTTCCTTCAGATAGTGAATGTGGCGCTCATGGGGCCTATCAATATCGATTCGCAATTCAAACTTTTTCGATAAGGCCGGAAAGCCGTCCTTACGCCGAGTACTTGTGCATGGGCCATAGTGGTACGAATAGTACTCTAGGCATCCGCCTCCCCCATCACGACGAGGTAGCATACGGTAGTACTCTCCAATACGGATGTACATCCCATTCGAATAGATGATTGCAAAATCAGAATCCCAAGGAGCCGAAGCTGGATTGCCAAGTGCGGTCACGATCGGACCAACTACAGTGAAGCCTGGCTCGAGGTCGAGGCTGTTGCACCCTTCCTCTAACCAGGCTTCATATTCCGCTAGCTGACAGTTGTCACGCCGCAAGTTCGTATAGGCCGTCGTTGGTATTTTCGAGCGATGTTAACGAAGAGCAATCCTTCGTCTCGTAGATGAAGAGAAAACGCGAAGGAACCTCCCACTCACTGGGCATGGGCTCGTTTTTCCGCTGTCGCAAAGCGTCGCGCTGAGAGCAGAGTGAAGTCCACTTCAATGCATCGAATTCTGACATCAATTCGGCAGAGGACTCATCGTAAGATTGCCCTGCAATGTGATAGCGACGGGCAAGTGCATCAAGCATTCTGTTCACTTCCTCCACCGATACCAATCTGCGCTTCGTAATAATCATTTCTACTGCTCCTTCTGCCCTTGCCAATTTAGCACCTTCAGGCACAGCTCATGTGCTCTTCATCATGCTATCGGCACATTCGATTGGCGCCGCTTCGGTGTATGCAATCTAACCGCAAAACACCACATGCATTCGTTACAGTCCTCTCAGATTAGACGCTCGGGTCCACTGGGTGGTTGCAGAACTGGTAATTCTATCGGCAGAATGTGTGTTTGCGCCAGTCCTATTATGAGCGATTTGCTCGAAAATGTCGCGCAACGTCGCCTACGGCAGGGTAACTTTGGCCTGTTCTCCCTGATTTTTCTCGTTCAAAGACTTCCTGACGGCAGCTTGGCAAAGTTCTTCAAGTACACGCGCTTCAGGTTTTCAACCAGTTTTCAGCGTCTTTCCTAGGGGATTCTTAGGGAATTCCCCGGTATCGAACGGGCAGGTGCGACAACCTCATTTCTTCTGCGGATTTAACAGCCAGGATGATTCACTCACCGGGTGCACCGTCACTCAATCAGCACCGATGAACCGAACGCTAGAACCCAGCCAACATCTCGCTCTGCTCCACCCGCGCCACCTGCATCCGAGCCACTGCCACCGGTTCCCCATAATGCCCGGCCACAATCTCCGCCGCCTGTGTTTCATTCAAATAAGGCTGCACCGCGGTCATCTTGATCGTCGCCCGAGCCGCCATCTGCTGCACTTCCGCCTTGCTTGAGACCGATTGCACCAGAGCCAGAATCGCGCCCACAACCGCCCCCACCGCCTGAATCGCCGCCAATGCATGTTGCTGGCTTGCCGGATTCATAATCCGCGCCGCCTGCAGCAATGCTCCATTCACCTGCTGTTGCAAAACCACAATCTGATTCTGCATCTGCGCCAGCATGCTAGCCGAAGGATTGGCAAGATACGCCTTTGCCTGCACCACCATCAGGTTTGAGGCTGCGTCAAACCCCGCCGTCGCCGCCGCAAACGCCGGCGCATCGTTCGGCGAAAGCACCGCTCCGGTCGAATCCACCGAAGCCACCGCGCTCTGTAACGCCGGCACCCAGTTCACAATGTTCTGTGCAACCGTCGCCTGCGAACAGCCGCCCACGAACGGCAGCGGCAGCAACAGCGCAATCAGAGCCCATGCGCCCAGCTTCGCCTGCTGACCCGACGCCCCACCACTGGCCGCATCGCCAGGATCCTTCGCCAGCAGTCCCAGCAGAGAGGAAGCCAGTGCTCCCACCAGCGTCACCACCGTCCCCTTGCCGGCATCGCCCAGCGTAATACCCTGCTGCGAGAGAACTCCCGCAACGCTGACCACTCCGATCAGTACCCCCGCAGCCGACGTCTTCGGATGATTCCAGATATTCGAAAAAGCATTCATGAAACTGACTCCTTCTCTCCGCAAAAACTGTCCTTAAAACTTCACGCCCAGGCTGCTCAAAAACGCCTTCACCTGCGGCCACGTTGCCTTCAGATCCGTCGCCGTCTCAATGTCCAAAGGAATGTTCAGTGGATTGGCAGCCGCACCCGCCAGCTCCGCGAGCGGCTTCTCCAGCGCCCCCGCCATGATGGCAAGAGCCGCAACCACCGCAGGCGCCGCCTGAAGCACCTTTTCCGCTCCCGTCAGCCACTTCAGCACGTCCTCCGCACCCACCTCGATACCCTTTTCGACATTTACAAGAATGTTTACCATCGCTCCCCTTCCCTCTCTGTGCCTCTTCCATAGCCCTCATCCCTCCCTCTTCATTCCGCCAGCCGGCCCGCCAAGTACCGGCTAGCGGAACGGGAGAGAGATAGAAAGCAGCCCTCGACCTGCGACCGTGGTTTCGGTCCGCAATCGAGCCGCTTTCCCGCAGACAAACGAAGGTCCCATGGTCGGGCGCCATCCGCTCCAGAGGTTCTCCAACCTCCGCGTGCCGAACCCATCCTCCAGGGCGCCCACCTCTTCCGCGGAAGAAGCAAAGCTCACCCTACCCAGCATGGGAACCGGCCAGTAAATTGGAGAACCATCGTTGTGGGGGAGGGCGTACTCATTCGCCCAGCACGGTATGTCCGTCGTTTGTCTGGCTACCTTTAAGAGTAGGCAATCCGAGGTATATCTTCGGCAAAACCATCTATACAAATAAAACTTTTAGAATCAAACATTTATAAGGTCTGCGCAGATCAGACCGCTTGACAGCCGCGAAGCAGTCGGTCATTGCCCGTGCTGACTTGCTGACTCGCTATACCCGCGAACGGGCGCTAACTTGCTGTCTTTGTCTCTGACAGGCTTCAATGAAGGCTACGAAAAACTCGTCCCAGTGAAGGGTACGGGCTTCAGCCCGTACATATGTGAGGCAAGAATGAACGCGGGCTTTAGCCCCCGAGGGAATAATTCGCCCAACCCACCATCGGCTCCTAAACACCCTTCTTTACAAACCGTCGCTCGCGTATTTCGTACTCCCCGCTAGCCACCATCCCGATGGCCTCGCTATACGCCACATGCTCCTCGCTCAGAATCCGCTCCGCCAGCGAATGCGCATCGTCGTTCTCCTTCACCGCAATCGCCCTCTGCACCACGATCACCCCATGGTCCAGGTGCTCATCCACAAAGTGCACCGTGCACCCAGCCACCTTCACCCCATAGTTGAACGCCTGCTCCTGCGCCTCCAGTCCCGGAAACGCCGGCAGCAGCGATGGATGAATATTCAAGATGCGATTCGGAAACGCCTCGACAAACTCCGGCGACAGCAGGCGCATATATCCGGCCAGGCAAACCAGCTCCACGCCATGCGCCTTCAGGCAGGCAATCACATCGGCGTCGTGCTCGGCTCTCTTGCGGCCCTTTGAAACAAAGACCTCATGCGGCAACCCCAGTTCCTCCGCAGTCTTCAGCCCACCGGCCTCGGCCACGTTTGAAACCACCACCGCAATCTCCACGCCCTTCAGCCGCCCGGCGCGAATCGACTCGGCAATCGCCAAAAAATTCGATCCCCGCCCCGAAAGCAAAATCCCCAGCCGCACAGTCTTCAGCGGATCCGCGCTCACGTGTAATGCACCTTGCGATCGCCCTTCACCACGCGGCCGATCACAAAGAATTTCTCCTCGGCCCGGTCCATCAGGTTCTTCGCCCGCGTAAACTTCGCCGCCGGAATCGCGGCAATCAGCCCCACGCCCATGTTGAACGTGCGCATCATTTCTTCTTCCGACACCTGCCCCAGCTCCCGCAAATGCTCAAAAATCGGCAGCACCGGCCAAGACCCAATCTCGATCTGCGCCCCGGTATTCTTGGGCAAAATCCGCGGCAAATTCTCCGTGATTCCGCCGCCCGTAATGTGCGCCATGCCCGTCGTCACGCCCGCCGTCACCAGCTTCTGAATCACGTGCAGATAGCTACGGTGCGTCTTCATCAGCGCCGCCCCGGCCTTTTCCTTGATCGCCGTCACGTACTGCGCCGGCTTGTACCCGGCCACCTCAAACAGCAGCTTCCGCGCCAGCGAGTAGCCATTCGTGTGCAGTCCCGTCGACGGAAACCCGATCAGCACATCGCCCACCTTGATTCCCGCGCCGGTCACCATCTTGTCCCGGTCCACGGCGCCCACAATAAAGCCCGCCAGGTCGTACTCGCCGTCGCTGTAGAAACCCGGCATCTGCGCCGTCTCGCCGCCAATCAGCGCGCATCCGTTGGCCCTGCACGCATCGGCCAGCCCCGTCACCACGCTCTCCGTTACCTCCGGATCCAGCTTCCCTGAAGCCAGGTAATCCAGAAAAAACAGCGGTGTCGCGCCCTGCACGGCAATATCGTTCACGCAGTGGTTCACCAGGTCCGCGCCCACCGTCCGGTGCAGCCCCATCTCAAACGCCACCTTCAGCTTGGTCCCCACCCCGTCCGCCGAACTCACCAGAATCGGGTTCTTCCACCGCTGCATGTCCAGCCGAAACAGCGCGCCAAATCCGCCGATCCCTCCCAGCACATTGCGGTTAAAGGTCTTCTGCGCCAGGAACTTGATGCGTTCCTTCGCCCGATCGCCCCGGCTGATGTCCACGCCGGCGTCTGCATACGTCACGGATTTTTGTTTGGGTTCGTTCGGCACAGTAGAGACTTTCTGTGTATGGAGTGTTGGCCGGCGCGGATGCCCGGAAATGTCGATTCTACCAGCATTCCCGCCTCACGAATTCCACCGCCCCTCAATCCAGCCGACTCACAGACCAACCGCCTATCAATCTCGCAGTATCATTATGGTTCAAACATCGGAGGCCAAAAAATGATTCTCCGCAACCTGAAGAACTCTCCCGAAAAAATGATCCCCGTCGCCATAGCATTCATCGCGGTTGGCATGTCGATCCTGGTCATAGGCATCATCTGGCCGCGATTCTCGCCGTCGATCCCGCACCTCGGCACTGACTGGAACGACTTCGCGCGCGGCTTCATCTTCGGACTCGCCATCGCCCTTGAAACCAGCGGCCTTGTTCTCGCCGCCATCGCCGCGGCTGCCACAGCCAAGAAACGCAAGGCCCTATAAAAACCGCCCCCGCTCCTCGGCAGTAGGCACTGGGCAGCTCTCCAACCGCCCCCATATCCGGTACCGCCAGCGCGCCACCAGCCTGTACCCCCAATCGCGCACTGGCCGAGGAACCCACCCCAGCACCGCGCCCACCCCAGGCCAAGGCCACCGCAACTCCCGCAGCAGAGCCACCACCGCATCCGACCGCACCAGCAAGCTCTCCCCAGCGCCTCCCACACCCCGCACCACCACCATCGTCTCCAGCCGTGCCCCGTCCATTCCATGCCGCGCCAGCACCCCTGCCGCCTTCTCCGACTCCAGCGCCAAAAACCGCAGCCGGTCCCCCCGGTCGCGCCGCAGCAGCCACCGCACCGCCCCATTGCAAAGCCCGCAGTGCCCGTCGAACAGCACCAGCACCCGCCCGCCAATATCGATCGATTCTTCCACACACCCTCTTGCGTCTTAGTCTGTCAAAAAATTGAATATTGGTGAAGGGTACGGGCTTTAGAGCAGATTCGGAACTAGTGTAGACTTTTTGCTTTCTCTCAGGGGCTAAAGCCCATTGATTTTATTGGCGTTTTGCGGCACGGCTAAAGCCGTGCCCTTTCAAAACTGGTCTACACCAAATGCAAAAATGCTTTAGCCCGTACATCAACTCCAGCAAAATGAGTTGGGCTTTAGCCCCCGAGGGATGTTCTTCATCTCATCTCTGATGTCATTTTCGTAAGCCACTAGAACCCGCTAACTTCACGCCCCTCCTTCTATACTGAACCCACCATGACTTCCCATACTCCCGCCCCCATCCGCACCCGTTCCCAGGCCCTCCAGCACCGCGCCGAGCGTTTCTTCCCCGGCGGCGTCAACTCCCCGGTGCGCGCCTTCCGCGCCGTCGGCGGCGAGCCCCCCTTCGTCCAGTCCGCTTCCGGCGCCTACCTCACCGACGCCGACGGCAATCGTTCCATCGACTACTTTGGCTCCTGGGGCCCCATGATCCTCGGCCACGCCTTCCCGCCGGTCGTCGAAGCCATTCAGCGCGCCGCCGTCAACTCCTCCAGCTTCGGCGCCTCCACCGCCTCCGAAGCCGATCTCGCCGAGAGCATCGTCGCCTGCTACCCGGCTATCGAAAAAATGCGTTTCGTCAGCTCCGGAACCGAAGCCACCATGTCGGCCATTCGTCTGGCCCGCGCCGTCACCAGCCGCAAAGTCATCGTCAAGTTTGAAGGCTGCTATCACGGCCACGCCGACGGCCTTCTGGTCAAAGCCGGCTCTGGCGTCGCGACCTTTGGCATTCCCGGATCCGCCGGCGTCCCTGAAGAGATCGCCCACCTCACCTTCGCTCTCCCCTACAACGACATCGCCGCCGTCGAAGCGGCCTTCGACGCCCATCCCGACGTCATCGCCGCCGTCATCATCGAGCCCATCGTCGGCAACGCCGGCTGTATCCCGCCTGCTCCCGGCTATCTCGCCGCTCTCCGCGCCCTCACCCGCCGCGAAGGCGCATTGTTCATCGTCGATGAAGTCATGACCGGTTTCCGCGTAGCTCTCGGCGGCGCCTGCCAATTCTATGAAATCGACCCCGACCTCATCACCCTCGGCAAAATCGTTGGCGGAGGCCTCCCCGTCGGCGTCTTCGGCGGCAAGCGCAAATACATGGACCAGCTCGCCCCTCTCGGCCCCGTCTACCAGGCCGGAACCCTCAGCGGAAACCCTCTCGCCATGGCCGCCGGCATCGCCACCCTCGCCCACTTGCGAGCGAACGCCGACCAGATCTACCCGCAGCTTGAAGCCACCTCGAAAGCCGTCTTTGAAGGCGTAGCCGCCGAAGCCGCTGCCGCCGGCGTCCCCCTCACCACCAACCGCGTAGGTGCCATGGGCACCTGGTTCTTCACGCCAGGCCCCGTCACCAACTACGAGCAAGCCGCCAAGTCCGACACCGCCGCCTTCGGCCTCTTCCACCACGCCATGCTCAACCAGGGCATCTGGCTCCCGCCAAGCCAATTTGAGGCAGCCTTCCTAAGCACCGCACACGGCGACGCCGAAGTCCAAGCCACCATTGCCGCCGCCCGCGAAGCCTTTAAAGCGTAATCGACAGAGTTTTTCCAATCGACTTGTAGCTGATCCACTGCGACGGCCCTAATACATCCAGCTGCAGTTCTGCGTAAAGTCAGACAGCGCGGCGCGCTGCCACTTGCCGCCCACCTTCTCCACTTCGAAGATCCCGCCGCTGCCGCAGTCGCTTCCGCACATCTTCACCACCGACACCAGCGCCCGCATGTGCGCGCGATCAAAGCCCGGAACCCCCAAAAAACGCACATGCCTCAGTTGCGTGTAGCTTGCGCACAGTGCCGTGCCCCGCCCATGTCCAGCGAGACAGGACTGAGCCCTCGCGACCTCACTTCTAGAAAGCAGTTTGTATCCTGCCGGGATCGTAAACTTCTGTTCCCATTTGTGGCTCTGCCTGTTCGCAGTATCAAAGGCATCGCTCATCTCGCGTTCATCCGGCGTCGCTGGCTTCAGGCAACTCCCATCAACTTGCGGAATATCGGTCATTGAGTTCTCTGCAAACGCGAGCGGCTCCATTGCAGGCACCTGATAAAGCGCGGAGTAAACCTCATACGCCTCCGCCGGCGCAGGTTCGACCCCCGGCTGATTCAGAGGCTTCGTCTTTGCGAGATCCGGAATCGCCTGCTGGTTCGCCGTCGTTTCACTCCAGCGCCACAGACTCAGGCCGACACACAGGAGCGCTATACCAATAGCCACCCCGCCCAGCCACAACAACACATTCTGTGGAATGCGCATCCTCAACTCCGCCCAGCCACTATCCGTCTCTGCTTAGTCGTCCACCTGCATAGCCAACCCGCGGGATGATGAAACTTCACCATCGCGTTGCACCCGCTGACTTGCTGACTCGCTAACCCCGCGTAGCGGGGGCTGACTTGCTGACTTTGTCCAATCCGGCGGATGCCCCAGGTCCGGGGTCCCCAAGGACAGGTCTTAGTCCTTGGGGTGGAGATCCCGATTCTGGGACCTGGGATTCCACGAACTCCGATCACACTACGCACTCAGTCACCCCAAGCATCCACCCGAACAAACCGCCGCGTTCCAATGAAGCACTCCGCTAGTATCCCCGCCGCCGCAACCGAAGCCCCTCGCTCCGCCGCCCGCTCCCGATGCCCTCCATCGTGCAGCACCACATTCGCCGCCCGCCCGCGCCGCGCAAGCCCGTCAATCTTCTTCGTCAGCTCCCCCACAATCCGATCCGCCGACGTCTCACTCCAATCCGAAGTCATCGCATTCCAAGTCACCACCCTCATCCCCAACTCCCGCGCAATCCGAAACACCGCCGGCCGCCGCGCCCCAAACGGAGGACGAAAATACTTGACCTTCTCCCCCGTAATCAACTCCAGCGTCCCGCTCGTCCGCACCATCTCCTCGCGCACTTTGCTTGCCGCCGTCACCGCCAGGTTCGGGTGGTCCCACGAGTGATTCCCTATCAGGTGTCCTTCCGCCGCAACCCGCCGCACCAGCTCCGGCTCAGCCTGCGCGCGGCTTCCCAGCATAAAGAACGTCGCCTTCACATCGTGCTTCGCCAGCACATCCAGCAACCGCGGCGTCCACTTGGGATTCGGCCCATCGTCGAAGGTCAACGCCAACTCTCCTGCCCGCTTCGGCGCAATCAGAGCCGACCCAAAAATCCCCGACCCCGGCCACATCGCCGCGTACGCACAGCCGCCCGCCGCCAGCCCCAAAGCCCCGGCCGCGCCCAGCCCCGCATAAATCTCTGTTCCCAGCACAGAAAACATCTTACCTACCAGTGTGCGGCGCTAGGCTATTGAACCGCAACAGCTACTCACTCCCCGCCCTTGCAGAGAATTGCGCATTTCTGGCGCATACTCTCAGTCAGGTGGAGCTCCGGTCCCAGGGAACGCTCCGCCCGTCCGAGGCACCGAAAGGAAAGTCATCATGCTCCAAAATTCCGTACAAAAGCGGCCCAAAGAGCCCCCAAAAACGTCCTAACTCGTTTGTAATCTAATTTCTGCGGATAAGTCCTTTGTAATCAAATTTTTGCAGCGCAACCATGTACCTATCTTCTTGAAAACAAAATATTTCCTCCCAGATATAGGGGGGTAGCCCTGAAATTGAAATACAAAAAGCGGACACCCTTTTCCAGGGTGGGGTGGGAACAGTTGCCCCCGCCCCCACCCCACGGCGTACACTAGCCTTGTTCGGGCCACATCCTGAGTCCACGGAGCGGCACTGGAGACAACATGAGTATTACCAGCTTCCCCGGCCCAGCCAGGCCCTCGCTCACCACCACCCAAACCAAAGTCACCATCCCCGCCCTCAGCGAAATGAAGCGCCAGGGCAAGCCCATCTCCGCTCTCACCGCCTACGACTACTCCAGCGCCCGTCTCGTCGACGAAGCCGGCATCGACCTGCTTCTCGTCGGCGACTCCCTCGCCATGGTCGTCCTCGGCCACGACAACACCCTCGCCGTCACCGTCGACGAAATGCTCCACCACACCCGCGCCGTCCGCCGCGCCGTCCATCGCGCCCTGGTCGTCGCCGACATGCCCTTCGGCAGCTATCACGCCTCCATTGCCGAGGGCCTCGCCAACGCCATCCGCTTCGTCAAGGAAGCCGGTGCCGAAGCCGTCAAAATCGAGGGCCCGCGCGTCGAACTGGTTCGCACCCTCGCCAACGCCGAAATCCCCGTCATCGGCCATCTCGGCCTCACCCCGCAAAGCATCCACCGCATGGGCGGATACCGTGTCCAGGCCCGCACTGCGGAAACCGTCAAGCAGCTCAAGGCTGACGCTCTTGCCCTCGCCCATGCCGGCGCAGGCGCCATCGTCCTCGAAGGCATTCCCCGCGAAGCCGCGGAAGAGATCACCGCCGCCCTGCCCATTCCCACCATCGGCATCGGCGCAGGACCCGGATGCGACGGCCAGATCCTCGTCTTCCACGACCTGCTCAACCTCACCTTCGCCCCCCCGCCCAAATTCGTCCGCCGCTACGCCGATGCCGGCGCCCTCATCCGCGCCGCCATCGAGCACTATCGCGAAGACGTAGAACACCGCGCCTTCCCATCCGACGAAGAGAGTTACCACCTCCCCGACGCCGCACGCAAATCTCTCGCCGCCGCCAACCACAACACCGCCGAAAGAGTCGCCCTGCGTAAAGCTCAATGAAGGTCCTCCGCACCGTAGCCGAACTCCGCCAATGGTCCCGCTCTACAAGGACTGACGCCGCCAACACCGTCACCCTCGTCCCCACCATGGGCGCGCTCCACGCCGGCCACGCCTCTCTCATCCGCACCGCGAGCGCCTCCTGCAGCCACGTTGCCGTCAGTATCTTCGTCAACCCCACGCAATTTGGCCCCAACGAGGACTACGCTCGCTACCCCCGCACCTTCGACGCCGACTGCGCCCTCGCTCAGACCGCGGGCGCCAGCGTCATCTTCGCCCCCTCCGTCGAAGAACTCTACCCTGCGGGCGCCAGCACCTTCGTCGAAGTCGATATCCTCAGCAGCCGTCTAGATGGCGCATCTCGCCCCGGCCACTTTCGCGGAGTCTCGACCGTCGTCGCCAAGCTCCTCATCGCCGCCGAGCCCGACCGCGCCTTCTTCGGCCAGAAAGACGTCGCCCAGGTCGCCGTCCTTCGCCGCATGGTTACCGACCTCCGCCTCGCCACAGAAATCGTCGTCTGCCCCATCGTCCGCGACGCCGACGGACTCGCCCTCAGCTCCCGCAACCTTTATCTCAGCCCCGCCGAGCGCTTGAAGGCCCTCACCCTCAGCCGCTCCGTCCGCCGCATCGAATCCCTCGTAGCCGCCCGCGAGCGCAACTCCACAACCCTCCTCATCGCCGCCGCTGAAGTTTTTGCCGCTGCCCCAGAAATCCGCATCGACTACATCGCCCTCGTCGACTGGTCCACCCTCCAGCCCGTAGAAACCGCCGCACCCGGCACCCTGTTCGCCGTAGCCGCCTGGGTCGGCCCCACCCGCCTCATCGACAACACCATCCTCCCGTAATCAGCCCAACGCCAATAACCCCATTGCGCAACACCCCACCGCGCATCCCCCATTCGTGTTATCTGTATTCTTTTGTGTTATCTATTCTGAGCCCGCGCGCCGCAATTGCCTTGACTTTGCTCTCCCGCTGCAGCAGAGTGGTGGCGCGACTCCTTATAGCCAGCCAGTAATTCCCAGCACTTCATGGGGTTTTGCGAAGCCAGGGGAGCCGGACATCAACGTAACGCGGAGGGTTTTCAATGCAGTTTCTTCATGTCAACATCCTTGCCGTTCTTACCGCGGCTATTGTGCAGTGGGTCCTTGGGTATCTCTGGTACGGCGTGCTCTTCAACAAAGACTACAAAGCCCTGACCCAGAAAGAGGGCGCGGCCAAGTCCAGCGCGGCCGGCATCATGGCTTTAACCTTCGTTGCCAACTTCATCCTGTGTTTTGCCCTCGTCAAGATCATCGTCTTGACCGGTCCGGAATGGCAGACTTGGTTGAAGGGATCGCTCGTGGGAGCCATCTGCGGATGCGGCTTCATCGTGCCACCCATTTTCGCGCAACACATCAGCGAGGGAAAGGCCTTCAAGCTCTTCGGCATTAATGCCCTCTACTGGCTCATCGCCATGTATCTCGGCGGAGGCATTCTCGCCGTCTGGCAATAGCGCCCCCGTGTTTGCTGTTCTGGCTTCCTTGCACCAAGTGGCGCTTCGATCCGCAGCTGAGCTGGAGTCGAAGCGCCACTTCACAGTGCGTAAAATGCCTTGAGCTATCTCCGCATTCTGGTGCAATCGCGCCTTGCGGCGAGCGGGCCTTATCCTAACCTCCGGAACTCCGACTCTGAAAGCACAGCTACTCCCTGCCGCCCTCCCGCTACAATCTACTTATGAGCAAATCGGTCATCGCAACTGCCGCAGCGCCCGCGGCCATCGGCCCTTATTCCCAAGGTGTCCGCACGGGCAATCTCATCTTCACCGCCGGGCAAATTCCACTCGACCCCGCATCCGGGCAGGTCGCAGCCAGCGGAATAGCGGAGCAAACCACCCGCGTCTTTCAAAACCTCAAGGCCGTGCTTGAAGCCGGAGGAAGCACCCTCGACCGCGTCGTCAAGGCCACCGTCTTCCTCAAGGACTTCGGCGATTTCGCAGCCATGAATGCGGTCTACGGCGAATACCTCGGCAAAGACGGCGCTCCCCCCGCTCGCACCACTGTCGAAGTCTCCCGCCTCCCCAAAGACGTCCTCATCGAAATCGAACTGGTCGCCGAAATCTGATTGGTCAGAGTCCCGGCCGTCAGTGGTCGCATCAAGATCGGGTGCCCCAGGTCTCGATTTTGAGGCCTGGGAATGAGTGCGATAACATCCCGCCCGTTTGTTCTTGCATCAAGATCGGGTGGGCCCTGGTCTCGGGGTGGAGCTCTCGCTTCTAAGACCTGCGATTTGACCGCGACCCGACCAATCACGGACCATCCCCAGGAGGTCCCTTATGTCCGAATCACCCGAAAAAATCGTCCGCACCGAAGCCGAGTGGCGCGCGCAGCTCACCCCCGAACAGTACCGCATCCTCCGCGAAAAAGACACCGAACGTCCCTTCACCGGCGCCCTCACCCAGAACCACGAAACCGGCAACTACCACTGCGCCGGCTGCGGCGCGCTCCTGTTTCTTAGCGGAGCCAAATTCGACTCCGGTTGCGGCTGGCCCAGCTTCACCATCCCCGCCGACTCCAAAGCCATCGCGGAGCATGAAGACTCGAGCCTCGGCATGCGCCGCGTCGAGGTCACCTGCGCCCGTTGCGGAGGCCATCTAGGCCACGTCTTCCCCGACGGCCCGCGTCCCACCGGACTGCGCTACTGCATCAACTCAGCCTCGCTCACCTTCACCCGCCAGCAGCACTGAGCCAACCGTCTTCCGGGCACAACAAAACCCCGTCCGCACGGACGGGGTTTTGTCGAGCCAATTTCTGTTTGTCTTAAGCTACTGGCGCTGCGGCCTTTGCAGCAACCGGACCCGCCTTGGTGATCTTTCCGCTCTTGATGCAGCTTGCGCACACGCGCAGCCGCTTCGGAGCACCATTCACCAGCGCCTTCACTGCCTGAAGATTCACGTTCCACCGGCGCCGCGTAATATTGTGCGCGTGAGAGATGTTGTTACCGAACTGCGGCCCTTTGCCGCAAATATCGCATACCTGTGCCATCGTTCAACTCCAAATCCTTGTGTACATTACGGCTGCCTGAACTCGTCGTGGCGCATCCGAACACACCATACCCGGCTCGCCGAATCTCCAGTATACCGTGAATTCCCGCCCCGTGCCAGGGGCTACCTCTAGAAGAGGTCCGGAATGGAGTGAAAGGCAATCCGCGTGGGCGCGGCTTTGAAGGCGGTCAGCATGGTGGCCGGCGCCAGCGTACTCATGCCGTATTTGTTGTTCAGCTCGTCCATGGTCTTGAGCAGACGCGCCCGGCTTTGCTCGCCGTCGAGCGCGTCGAACAGGTTCAGCGAGTGCAGCCGGTCGGGCACGAGGCCGTTCAGTTGCACACCGATGAAGTAGGGCTGATCATACTCCGCTCCCGAGGGGCGGTTAGCCCATAGCCGGCAGAGCGCGGCAATCAGCGTGGGGTTGTCGCGGCACTCGCTCAGCTTGATTTCGTCGTGCCATCCGTGCGTGGGAACGCCGAAACGGCTCACAGGGGCCTTCTCGCCGCGCGGCACAGCAAAGCCCACGGCGAGGCCGATGCTGCTTGCCCACAATCCGTTCGCGCGCAGGCGCATGGCCGCCTTGTGCAACAGCTTGTGCGCCACGGCCCAGGCCTTCTCCGCGGTGCGCATCTCCGGGGCCAGCACGTGCGAGTGGCTGATGGACTTCAGGTGCTCGGTCTCGGCCATGTCGAAGTCTTCGCCCTGGAGCCAGTGCCACAGCCGCTCGCCCCAGACCGAGCCCCACAGCTCGCCGGCCTGCTCGCAGTTGAGCGCCAGCAGTTCCTTCATGGTGCGGATGCCTTTGTCGTTGAGCCGCTTTTCGGTCCGCGCGCCGATGCCGGGCAGATCGCGCAGCGTGAGCTGGCCGAGCGCTTCGGGCAGGATGTCTTTGGGCAGCGCCACCAGGCCATCGGGCTTTTCCATGTCGCTGGCCACCTTGGCCAGGTAGCGATTGGTCGCCAGGCCCACCGAACTGCGCATCATGGGGCCAACCCGCTCCAAAATGCGCGCCTTCACTTTGTGGCCCAATTCCATGGCGGCAAGCAGCGGCCGTTCGCGGCCTATCAGCCGGCAGGCCATCTCGTCGATCGAGAGCACGGCTGTGACAGGCAGGCAGCTCTCGACAGCCTCCACAATGCGGTGATGGTATTCGGTGTAAAGCTCGTGGCGGCCTTCCAGGAGCACAATGCCCGGACACATCCGTTTGGCATCGGCAACAATGGTTCCGGTCTTGACGCCAAAGGCCTTGGCCTCGTAACTGGCTGCAATGCAACAGGTTGTATCGGCCATCATGGGAACAATGCCCACCGGCCGCCCGCGCAGTTCGGGACGGACATCCTGCTCAACAGAGGCAAAGTAGGAGTTCAGATCGACAAAAAGCCAGTTCACAAACGGTTCGCCGACGGGCTCGGGCGCGGCATCCGGCTGGCCAGGCGCCTGCCCCAGCGTCCGCAGTTCCACCGGCCACTCTTCCATTTCGGCAACCGGGTCTGGATTGTTACTTAAGTGCATTCTGCAATCTATTTTCGCTTTTTGTTCCCTTGATTACAAACAAAAACTGAAGGAAATTTACGGTAGCCAACTTTATAGGGCCGCGATTGCGTCTAATTTATACAGGGATGGTTGCGCGAACTCCGGTCCAATACACCTTTCAGGGTATTGCTCCGGTAGGAGCAGGAAGTATGAATAGTCTCATGCACTGGTTTGAGATCAACGCGAGCGTCCTTGCCGTCCTGGTGACGGTGGGCGTTGCCTTGCTTCTCATCTGCTGCCTTGAGTGCTCGGATTGCTCATGCCGCGATAAGGACGACCTGTTCCACCGCCATGAGCTGTAAGGGCTGAGGGCCCTCGCTCTGGATGCACTCGCGCTCACGATGAAAGCACCATCGGAATCTATCTGGCTTTTGTTTTCCTAAAAATCGAAGCCGATTTACAGGAACATTTGCCTTTCCCATCCCATCTCACTGCACCGTTGGCTTCAGATACAGCTCAAACTGCGCCAGAATTCGGTTGAACAGGTGCGTCCGCACATCCGGGCCGGCAATCGAGTGGGTCTTGCGCGGATAGATTTGCAGATCGTAGGGAATTCCGGCTTCAATGAGCTTTTGCACAAACTGGACCGTGTTTTCGATGTGCACATTATCGTCGCCGGTTCCATGCACCAGCAGCAGGCGCCCCTTCAGATTGCCCGCCGCATTCACAACTGAAAAGTCTTTGTACCCCGTGGCAAAATCCGCGGGCTGGCCGATGTAGCGCTCGGTATAGATGGAGTCGTAGTTGCGCCAGTCGGTGACCGGAGCCACCGCAACTCCGGCGCGGAAGCGGTCTGAGTGGGTCATGGCATAGAGCGTGAAGCTGCCTCCCCAACTCCATCCCCACCAGCCTAGGCGTTTCCCATCCAGTTGCGGATACCTGGCGAGAGCCGCATCCACCACGGTCAGCTGATCCTCAAGCTGCACGGGGCCCATGTTGCGATAAGCGGCCTGGGCAAAGGCGCGTCCGCGCATCCCCATGCCGCGATTGTCGGCACGGAGAACGGCAAAACCATGCTGTGCCAACAGCTCGTCAAACAGCAGTGCGTCGCTCCAGCGGTTAACCACGGTTTGCGAGCCGGGGCCGCCGTAGGGATTCACGATAAGCGGCACACTGGCAGCGCCGGTGTTCTCGGGCAACAGCAGAGTGGCATAAAGAATTGTTCCGTCGTGAGCCTTTACCTCGAGCTGCTCCGGCGCGCGCAGATGGTACGGCTCCATCGCCCGCGTCTGCCAAAAAATGTTGCACTTGTCCGCGGACTGGCAGAGACGCAGCGTTGGTGGATCGAGGCGCGACGATTGCCGATCGACAAACGCCGGTCCTGCAGGAGCAAAGTTGCCAGTATGGAAGCCAGCGCCCGCGCTCAACTGCTTGCGCTCGCCATTGAAGCCGACGCGCCACAGTTGCTGCTCCAGCGGGTTGCCTTCGTTCGAGGCGTACTCAATGTGCTTGCCTTGGAAATCGACGCCGTACACTTCGCCCACTTCGAAATCGCCGCTCGTCAGTTGCCGCTCCAGCTTTGCCGTAGTCGAGCCGGGGTGATCTTTGTCGTAGCTATAAAGGTAGAGGTGGTTGTGGCCGTCGTTCCAATTGCTGAGCACGATCTGGCCGTCCGAGGCCCAGACGTTGTAGTTGTCGTCGAGAAACTTGTCGTCGCTCAACTGAAACACCGGATGCGACTGGCCGGTTTCAAGATCGGCAAGATAGATGTCCCGATGTTTTTGATCGCGGGTGACGGTCTCGATCCACAAGGTGCGGCGATCGGCCCAGCCAAAACGGGGAATGTAGTCCTTGCCCGCCTGGATGGGCAGCTTGATCCACACCGTCTTGCCGCCCGAGGCGCTCACCACGCCCACGCGCACATCGGGATTGGGGTCGCCCGGTTGCGGATAGCGTTGTGCATCCACCTTTGCATGGGTGGGAATCCAATCCTCGATCGGATACAGCGGCACATCGGACTCGTTCATCTGTAGATAGGCCAGGTGCGTGGAGTCCGGCGACCAGTAGTAGTTGGTGCGCGTCTCCAGTTCCTCTTCGTAGACCCAGTCCACCTTGCCGTTGAGTGTAGCCGGGTTGGGCGAGGGAGCCACCGCGATGGCAGGCGTGCCGGGATCGCGCAGCTTGATGACCGTGAGGTTGTTGTCGCGTACAAATGAGATCGCTTTTCCGTCGGGCGAGAAGCGGGGATCGTCGCCAGAGCCGCCGCCTGTAAAGCCGACTTCAATCCCTGTGCCGTTGTGCAGATCGTAGATCCACAGCCGTCCGTTCGAGTCGAACATGAGATGCGCCGAGTCGGGCGCCCAAACGTAGCTGGCCATCTTGTAGCGTTCCCGATTGTCGCGGTCCCGCTCTGAGGCGTTCCCTCCCATCAGCGTGGCCATCTTGGCGTGGCTCACGAGCACGTGCGGCTTGCCCGTGCCGGGGTCTAGGTCAATCAACTGCCCGCCGTCAAGATAGGTCAAGTGCTTGCTGTCGGGCGACCAGGCCAGCTCTCCGGGCGGGTCTCCGATCGGCGATCCATGCGCATAAATCGCTTCGACTGTCAGAGGCTTCTGCTGAGCCTGAGCGGCAACTGGAAGCGCCGCGAGCGGGAGAGCAACGAAGGCAGAAAAGAAGCGGGCGGCTACATAGGACAAGGGGCATTCCTCCGGGAGCGGAGCCCGCCCAGGCTTTGCCGGTTGGGTTGGAAAACGGCGGGGCTTCCTCAAAAAAGTCTAAATCACGCGCTCTGCTATATTGCGCGCAGCAACTGCGGAGTTGTATGTTCCGGCTATGCAAGGTACGAGTCCGGAAGAACGCCGCGCACTGGGCGCGGCGCGGCGCAAGCAGGTAGGCCGCCAGCAACACGATGAACTTAAGCCCAAGGCGCGGAGTTCCTCGGCGCTCGCGCTTCTCGACCGCTCGATGCACGGCCGTGTTCCCGCGCTCATCAAGCTGAAGTACGAGTTGATGGCCGCGTCGCCGTTCGGCTACTTTCGCGGCGCGGCGCCGGTGATGGCTGCGGACCTGGCAGTACTGCCCTCGACAGGCATTGTCTCGCAGCTATGCGGTGATGCGCACGTGCGCAACCTGGGCGCCTATGCCGCCCCCGACGGACGCCTGGTCTTCGACATCAACGACTTCGACGAAACCATCCGCGGGCCTTTCGAATGGGATCTGAAACGCATGGCCACCTCGCTGGTGCTAGCGGGGCGCGGTTCGGGCCACAAAGACGCATCAGCGCAACAAGCCGTGATCCAGTGCATCCAGCGCTACAGTGCCCAGATGCGCGCCTTCGCCAAAATGCCCGCGCTCGAATTGGGACGGTTTCAAGTGCACCGGCTGGGTCTGGTTGAGCCGGTACACATCGCTCTGACAAAAGCCGAGCGGGCCACGCCCCAGCACACGCTGGAGCAACTCACTGAACCCACATCCACGAAGCCCGGCGCGCCTCGGCGCTTCAAGGAATCGAAGCCCACCCTGACGCGCATTACCGGCGCACCGGCCAAGGCTGTTCTTGCTTCGCTGGCGGCCTACCGCGCAATGCTGGAACCGCAGCGGCAGCACCTGCTGTCGTTCTATCGGCCTGTCGACGTGGCCTTCAAAGTGGTCGGCACAGGCTCAGTGGGGCTGCGCGACTACTGCATCTACTTCGAAGGCAACGGTCCCGGCGACCCGCTGTTTTTACAGATCAAGGAGGAGACGGCCTCGGCCTACGCGCCCTACCTGCCCGATGCGCATCCGGCGCCCCACAACGGCCAGCGCGTGGCAGAAGGGCAGCGCGCCATGCAGATGCAGTCCGACCCGTTTCTGGGCTGGGCGCACATCGGCAGCCGCCAATACCTGGTGCGCCAACTCAACGACCACAAGGGCTCCATCGAACTCACGGACCTCGAAGGCGGCGGCCTGGCGGCTTACGCCGAAGTTTGCGGCGAACTGCTGGCCCGTGGCCACGCCCGCTCCGGCGATCCGCTGGTGATTGCAGGCTATCTTGGCACAGGCAACAAGTTTGCCGAGGCACTGGCAAAATTCGGCTCGCTCTACGCCGACCAGACGGAGAAGGATTGGGAAGAGTTGAAGCGGTCGCGGAAGGTTGGGAAGAAGGCGTGAGCCCGTTGAGTCTAGCGACGCCTGTACACATCGTACCCGTGCAGATGTGCTGACAGGGTGAACTCCTGGAGCAACAGCTTCAGCGTGGCTTCGCGCTGCGGGGTGGGGTCCTCTTTCATCTGCAACTCACGTTTCACAATCAGCCAGCGGGTCTGGTGCTGACGGGCCTCGTCTACGACCTTGGTAGGCAAGAACGGATCGGTGGCGGGGTCGAAAAGCAAGACGGGAAATTGCGGAGTGCGGCCGGTTACGAAGTAGAAAGGGTCTTCGCCGGGAAGCAGCAGTACGCCGTCGTTCGCTGGGATGTTGGCGTCGGCAAAGCGGAGTAGTTCTTCGAAATTGGGCAGGTAGGGGCCGGGCACAGCTATCCCCGCCAACTGCGGGAAAGTCGAATGCTCCACCGGCCCCTCCGGCAACTGTGCGTACGACAAGCGCTCTTCGCTGGCTGTGTAGAAGCCGCCGCAGACCAGCAGCGTTGCCGAGATCACAGCAGCCATCACTTGAGCGAGACTTTGCTTCGCAGCCCCAGACGCGGGGACCGGCGGTTTGAGAGCTGCCAGAAACGCAATCATCTCGGCGATGAGCAGTATGAGCAGCGGCCAGATGGCGTAGGTCGATCCCCAAAGCTGTTGCGACATCAGGGTTCCGTTGATGGCAACCAGCAGAACCACGGGCAGCAGCAAGCCAAGGTTCAGGTGGCGGCGAAGCCTGACCAGATTGAACAGTGCCAGCGCGGCGGAAAGAACGAGCAGCAGCGGCCACAGGGCGAGAAGACTGTCGCCGCGCTCGTCGGCATCGTCGTAGAGAAAAAGAGCGTAGAGCGCGAACAGGAAGGGTGCGGCGAGAAGAACGAGCGCGGCGATGCGCGCACTGCGTATTTTCGCAAGCGGGGTGCACAACAAGAGCAGGGCGACAGCGACGCAAGGCAGCGTCCACAGTAGGCTGGGATCGTGGTAGATGCCGAGCATATCCGCAAAACCCGGCAGACGGCGCTGCGCAGCAAACTGGATGGTCCAGTGAACGTAGTTGCCAAGCCCCACGGTGCAATGCAGCAGTAGTACGGCTACGAGAAGTGTTGCAGCAACGCCAACGAGAACGGCGAGCAAAACCGGCACTTCGCGGCTCGCCGTTAACGTCTTGCTGCGGCGAACGAGTCCAACACACAGCAGGACCAGAACAGCTGCAACAGCGGCAGCCAGAAACGGAAGCCCGATGTTCTGCTTGAAGAAGAGCGGCACGCAAACCGCTACTCCTGCTATAAATCCGCGCGCCAACTCTCTTGTCGCACACGGCCCGGAAGTGTCTTCATCCTCGGCCCCAATCCGCTGCAAGAGCCAAACGGCCACAAGAATCGAGAACCCACAGTCGCAATCGTAGGAGGGAAGCGGCAGGATGCAGTAGATTCCCAGCACAGTGAGCGGCGCAGCCAGCAGCAAAGCGACAGCCCACGCCGAGGCCAGGCGCTCCTGCAGTGAATGGAGCACGATGCGCCAGGTCAGTACTGTACTCAGGCCGCCCACCACCGCCGCATAGAGCACGTGGTGGAAGAAGACGCGCCCGGTGAGCCGGATGATTGCGGCTTGAATCAGAAACGTGAGCGGAGCGTGGGCGAACGGGAAATCGCGATAAGGCACCTGCCCCTGGGCGATGCGCGCGGCGCTGTCGAGCACATAGCTCAGGTCCCACAGAACGGCCACATGCGCGTTCTGCCACAGGACCACCGCCGCCGTGGCCACGAACAGCGCGGCGGCGGCGATCCAATCTCGCCAAGTCCAGCCCGATTTGGGCGACCCGGCCCCTGTCTTTACCATCCTCGGCGATAGTAGTAGACGTAAGCGGGGGCCGAGCCTATCGCCATCAGCAGCGCGACGAACCAGCCGATCACGGTCCAGCCGAAAAAGATGTTCAGCAGCAGGATTGCGGTGGCGTTGTGCGTGTGCCGCAGCGCCGCAACGATGGCCGGCACAAAATAGAGCGCGATGGCAAAGATCAGGAAATGCATGGTAGCTCCCGCATTTGTTCCCAAAGTTATACGCAGAGTGTACTCTCCAAGTTCCTTGTTTTCATCGGGTTTTTAGCGAGATGGCCGTGCAATTTTGCGGGGCAGATCCGCATTCAGCCTCTCGCGCTAAGTGGACGAAGCCCTACAATGAAGCGGTATGCCCACCGCCGTACGTTCACACGCGAAGATCAACCTTGGCCTCGGCATCGGTGCGCCGCGCCCCGATGGATTTCATGCACTGGCCACCGTCTATCAAACACTTGAGATGCACGACATTGTGACAGTGACGGCAAGGCCAGCGGCGGTAACCGCGATCCAGCTTACGTCGAACGACGCCCGCGTCCCCACCGACGAGCGCAACACCGCCTGGAAGATGGTCGACCTGGCGCTGAAGTTCCTGAAGCGTTGTGCCGAAGTCGAGATCCACATTGAGAAACGCCTGCCGGTGCAGGGTGGACTAGGCGCGGGCTCTGCCAATGCGGTGGCGGCGCTGGTAGGACTGGAGGCGGAGCTCGAAGGGGCGAGTCGGCGAATCAGCGAGTCGGTTAGCAAGGTTTCTGGAATTACCCAGAGCTTGCTGACTCAGCGGCTGGATATCGCCGCCCAGGTAGGGTCCGATGTTCCTCTGTTTCTGATCGGCGGCACCGTCCTCGGCCTGGATCGCGGGCAGGAAGTCTACCCACTACCCGACATCGAACCCGTCTGGTGCGTGGTGGCCACGCCGGAGCTGGGCGTCTCGACAGCCCAGGCCTTTCGCGACTGGGACGCCCTCTGCGCCACCGAGGGTTTGACCGCCG
>Ga0181535_10000626_pt1 | contig 51421 bp, 51 predicted proteins | sample PEATcosm2014_Bin_44_FD_119774 | JGI IMG/M metagenome (GOLD analysis project Ga0181535, IMG submission 119774) | Peatland microbial communities from MTU Mesocosm Facility, Houghton, MI, USA - PEATcosm2014_Bin17_30_metaG | ecosystem: Environmental > Terrestrial > Soil > Wetlands > Peat | place... | reverse complement strand
TGACGAGCGGCAACGGACTGTGGCCGATCCGGCTGTGCCGGAGGTTGAGCTTGCGATTCCGCAGATCACGCCGGAGAGCGGGTTTTATCAGCCGATTGAAGCAGTCGCGATGGATCTTGCGGTTCGCACCGAACGACCGATGAACGAGATTGTTCCGGAACTGCGCGCTCTGTTGAAGCAGGCGAGTCCCGAGTTGCAGAACGTGACCATCACCACGATGGACCGGATCGTTGAAGATTCGTATGGAAGCCAGCGACTGGCGGCGCACCTGCTGGAGATATTCGGCGGCTGCGCACTGGTGCTGTGCATGGCAGGACTCTACGGACTGCTGGCCTATGTGGTCTCGCAGCGAACACGGGAATTGGGCGTGCGCATCGCGCTTGGAGCAAGCCGCGGCAACCTGTTGTGGATGGTGATTCGGCAGGCGGGCGTGATGCTGGCTGCCGGGGTAGCGGTAGGCATGGGGCTTGCGTTCGCTTCTGGGAAACTGGTCAGCCGGTTCCTCTACGGGGTAAGTCCGCGCGATGGATGGACGATGATCGCGGCACCTGCATTGTTGCTTGCGGTTGGCCTGATGGCGGCGTATCTGCCGGCGCGGCGCGCGGCCGGCGTAGATCCGATGGAAGCACTAAGGGCAGAGTAAACACGCTCGCGGAAAAAGCAGTGGCGCGGAGTGAACTCCGCGCCTAACTGTCTGATGCCTGCTCTTCGCTACTGCGTAACGGGCTGCTCCGTTGGCGCCTTCGGTGCTCTCAAGTGCGGTGCATTGGGAGCTGCCGAAACGGTGGGCGGATTCGGCGGAGCGGGCGGAAAGCCCGCGCCCTTCTTGATGCGCAGGTCGCCTACGTCGGCGTTGACGGTGATCTTGCTTTGGCCCGAGCCAATGCGGCCGCTGATGCTCTTGCTCTCGTCGCCGCTGATCGCGAGGGCGTAGTCGGAGACGATATCGCCGTTGTGGGTGCGGCCATCGACTGTCGCCGAAACGTCAGGTGGCAGGGTCAATTCGACGTCGCCTTTGCCGCTCTTGGCTTCGATGTTGTAGGAACCTGCCGGTTCGATCGTGATCTGACCACGGCTGTTATCCACGTAGGCATCGCCGTAGATCTGGCTGAGATCGACATCCTTCTCGCGTGTGGTGACGCGCACTTCACCCTTGGCTTCGGTCACGCGCAGGTCGTCGGAGTTGAGGGTCATGTCGCCAGGTAAAGCTGCAAGCTGCAACTCGGTCACCGAAGTGTGCAGATGGATAGGTCCGGCGATGTTTTCCATGTGGACGTCACCGAAGATCTCGCCGTTCAGTGCGACCTTTCCCTTGATCTCGGAGAAGGTGACATCGTTGCAGTTGCCGTCGGCAGTCATATCGCCATTGACCTCGTGCGCGGAAAAGTCGCCGCGGTCGTTGGCAAAGTGAACCTGCACCGAGCCCTGAATGGTGCTGAGGTGGACGTCGCCGTGGCTCGATGTGATGGTGATCCCTGCCCCGAGCCCCGCTGCCGTTACGTCTCCGTGACCGGATGTGACGGAGACGCGTGCGGATTTAGGCACAGTGACGGCGATGTTCAAGCGACCGCTGGTGTTGCTCTCCGATTTGACCAGTACGGTGCTGCCGCTGACTGTGACGTGGGCCTGCTCGGCGTCGAAGATCTTTTTGGCTCCTTCGTCGGATTCGGCGAAAGCGATCTGATGCGCCTGCACCTGCACGTTGTTGCCGTCGTCTGTGGTAATGCTGACGTCGCCGCGCGGGTTCTCGATCTGCACGACGGCGTTGGCCGGGACCTGCGTGTTCAGGACTTGCTGATCTGCATCATGCTCGGGCTGCCCGAAGAAGTTGAAGAAGTTATCGTCTTTGTTGTCGCCCCACTGAGCACGCATCGGACCCCAGAAGTTGTTCCAGCCGGAAGCTCCGAGCCCGATGAAGGCGAGCAGGATGAGGATGCCGACAAACCCGCCGCCGCGATGGACGGGAGTTTTGCGGCGCATGTCGAGGGCCCATTCGCCGAGGAGCGCGAGACCAGCTGCGATCAGGAGCAAGGGCCACCAGCGGCCGTACCAGGACCAGAACGTTCCAGCAGAGATGTTGCCGCTATAGATGAGCAGACCGATGATGCCAATGGCGACGAGAATGATGGGGCCGACGATCGACGGGGCGTGCGGAACGTAGCCGCCGTAGCTGGACTTCCATGCATGCCGTTGCGCTTTCCACGCTTCGCGCTGCGCATGCCAGGCGGCTCGCTGCTGTTCGCGATAGACACGCCATTGCGTGCGCGGGTCGTAAGGAGGGGTGCCGGGCGGCGTGCCGCCGAAGGGGGGCTGGCTGCTCATGACTGGCCTCCCTGGGAACCTGAGCCGAAGTTCTGCGGCGGAGCGGGAACGATCGAGGTTCCCGTCTGTGCCGGTGGCTGGGCGGCGGCCGGGGGAACGCCAACGCCGTAGGCATAGGGGCTACCCGGATACATCGGCTCATCGCCCGCGGCGGCGAGGGCGGCTCTCTGCGCCAGTTTGAGCACGCCAATGAGAATCAGCAACAGAGGCACGAAGATGTTCCAGCTGACCAGGTCGGCCTGATGCAGCAAGGCAACAACGCCAAGCAGGAGCAGAATCGAGGGGCCGGTGAGCCGGCGAATCAGGATGTAGCGGTTCATTGTGTTCCCCCTTTCGAATCCGGGCCACCAGGGAAAGGTCCACGGGGTGCGGAGTCACCGACACGGCGGATGATCAGCCACGCGCCGATCGCGATAAAGATCAGCGGCCACAGGAAGTGCACGAACCGTTCGGCGAGATAGCCCATCTGGTGGAGCAGAAGAATCAGCCCGAATCCGATGAGGATCAGTGCGCCGATCGGCTCCTTGCGACGCCAGCCCATCGGCGGCACGGGTGGCACTGGAGGAACGGGCGGAACCGGCGGGATTCCTGGATCAGCGAATCCCGAGACCGGCGCGTAGCCGGTAGCCTGATAGCTGCCACCTGCGGGAGGCGCGTAGGGTGTCTGGTAAGCACCGGGGGCGGCACCGGCCGGGGGCACACCGGGAGTGGCAGTGCCTGCGGGGGGCGGCGCATACGGCGGACGTCCGCTGAGGTTCAGCCAGTTGCCTACTTCGTTCAGGCCTAGCGGATCGGGCAACGGCTGCCCATCGCGCCGCGCAACTGCAGTGTGATAGGCCTCGAATGCTTGATAGATCACCCAGGCTCCAATGAAGATGCCGAAGATCCCGTAGTGATCGGTGATGCTGATCAGCACCGCAAAGATCACGACATGAATCAAGGCTTTGAAGAACTGGCCGTTGTACATGGCGCCGACGCCTGGGATGATGCCCAGGACCGCTGCGGCGACCGGATTCGGGGCACCGGCGGGAGGCGGGACAAACGGCTGCTGGAAACTCTGCCAGCTGACGGAGCAGGGTTGGCACAGGACCTGCCCGCCGGGGGCGTTGCGAACGCATGTTGCGCAGAGCGCCTTGCCGCAGTTCTGGCAATACGCGGTTGCGGTGACACCAGTGTGATTTACGCAGTCCATACTGTGCTCCCTTCTCTTACTACTGCTGCGGAGCCGCCGGAGTGCGCGGTTTCAAGCTCCCTGCAAGGAATCTGTGACGCAGGGGTAAGGGCTGGGTCGTTCACCAGGAAAGCTGTCTCCAGATAGTCGGAATTGGTGTCGGCCGGTACACCCGATTGCTGCGGGGGATCGACACGGGAGCCGCCGTCTTTGTGGGGCGGGTTCTGCCGCGACTCTCCGGGTGTAACTGGCTGGGTGTTTTGCCGCTGCTGGTTCTCACCGCCCTCGCCCTGGCCCTGGTTTGACCGGCGCAGTTCGCGCACGCGCGCCTGGACTTCATAGACCAGCCGGAGGTGATCGTAGTAGCGAATAATCGGCGTCGATGCCAGGGTCAGACGGCGTTCCATGAAGGAACGAATCGCAGTGGGGCGGAGATTGGAGAGGCGCAGATCGGAGAGGCGAACGCCGGTGAGATTGAGGGTCAGGGCGATGGAGAAGAAGGCCATGGCCGCAGTCATCATCAGGCGGGGCTCGGCGAAGCGGCGAACGTGAGCCATGAAACCAGGGCGCTGCCACGGCTGCGGCATGGGAAGAACGTCGGAGCCGGTGACTAGACCGTAGCCGGCAACCTGTCCGGGGCCGGTTGTGGCCAGAATCTTGTCGACGAGGTCCTCGGGAACTTCCGGCTCGGCAGCGAGGAACTCGAGCCATTCGCGACCCCGCCGGGATTCTTCAAAGAGGGCCGTGCAGGCAGGGCAGATCGCCATGTGCGAGCTAAAGGTCGCCTCATCCTCCGGCCGAAGCAGCCCATCCAGCGCGTCGGTCAGGAGAGTCTCCCAGTGGCCGCAGGCCGGTGAGTTCGGAATGTGTGTGCTGCTCGCCATGGTTACATCACCTCCCGTTTATTACGTTCCAGCAGGCGGGCCAGTTCCGCGCGGCCCCTGCTGATGCGGGACTTTACGGTACCTTCGGGTATGTTCAGGACCTGGGCGATTTCCTTGTAGTCCAAGTCCTGCAAATCTCTTAGAATGACGGCTTCGCGGAGCTCGACGCTGACACGGGCCAGGGCATTTTGCACGATTTTGGAGAGTTCTTTCTGAGCCGCGAATTCATGCGGCGAAGGGCCCGTTGACATGAGCCGGTCCACTGGCCGCAGTTCGTCGCTTCCGTCCCAGCCCTCGTCCAGAGAACCGGTGGCGCGTTGATTGCGGGTGCGGCGAAAGTTGTCCACCAGCAGGTTGCGGGTCATAGTCGTGATCCACACCTGGAGACTGCCGCGGGTCAGATCGAAGCTGGAAAGATTGGAATAGATCTTTAAGAAAACGTCCTGGGTGAGATCTTCTGCGTCGGTGCCATTTCCTGTAAAGCGGTAGCAGAGGCCGTAGACACGGCGATGGTGCGTGCGGACCAGCTCGGCCCATGCGCCGGAATCCCCGTCCATGCAGTGGCGGACAACTTGGGACCAGTCGATCTCCAGCGGTCGTACCTCCTCGCGCCCCGCGCGAGCCCGCTGCGGCCCGGCAACGGCGGCGGCAGGGTTGGCCTGGGGCTTCCCGCTGCGCCCGCGGGCGCCCTCGTCAGTGGGCTGGAAACTGCGCCTAGCCGACCTGGGCGGGGCGGCCAGCCCGATCATGCTCCAGCTTAATGTACCCGCACATGCCATGACGGGCTATACGCATGATTTTGTTGTGTGGTTCCATAACGAAGGGAGGTAGGCTCCGGGGAAGGGAAAGTGCTGCGAATAGGGTGCAGGGCGGTAACATTTCGCGGCAAGATTCATCTCACAGACGGGTGTGCAGGTCGGGCGCGCCAGAGGTCGATAGGATGGGATTGTCGAGATGGTTGCCAGTCGGGGCATTTGCGGTGTTTGTGATCGCGGGGGTGTTCATGGTCACGCGTAATGTGAAGGCGGCAGGAGGAGCGATTCCTCCGGCGACGGCCGACGATGGTCTGGCGCCGAAAGCCGGGCGGCAATCCGCGGTGTTTGCCGGTGGGTGCTTCTGGGGGACGCAATCGGTCTTCGAGCGCGTGAAAGGCGTGATCGATACGACGGTTGGCTACGCGGGCGGATCGGAGCAGACGGCGACCTACGATCAGGTGACGACCGAGACCACAGGGCACGCCGAATCGATTCGCGTGGTCTACGATCCGTCGAAGATCACCTATGGGCAACTGCTGCGCATCTTCTTTTCGGTGGCGCACGACCCGACGCAGTTGAACCGGCAGGGTCCGGATGTCGGCACATCGTATCGGTCGGCGATCTTCTACGAGAATGCCGAGCAGAAGAAGATCGCGCAGGCGTACATCGCGCAGCTGGACGGGGCGCACGTATTTCCGGGCAAGATCGTGACCGAGGTGACGCAGCTCAAGGGCTTCTATGACGGGGAGGAGTATCACCAGCACTACGCGGACCGGAACCCCGGCAATCCCTACATCCTGGTGTGCGACCGGCCGAAGGTTGAAGCCCTGAAGAAGCAGTTCCCGGAGTTGTTCCAGGAGTACAAGAACAACTGAGGGAATTCGCCGCGCATGGCGGATAATCCCTTTGAGGCGGATTGCGCCGCAAGCCAGGTTGACAAGCCTGATTCCACCGAAGCGAGTCTTGTTCGCAACCATCGGATCGCTCGGCGATCTGCATCCCTGCATTGCCCTTGCGCTGGAGCTCAGGCGTCGCGGACACGCCGTCACGATTGCGACAACCGAGTATTACAGGCACAAAGTGGAGAGCGCCGGCATCGGATTTGCTCCGCTGCGCCCCGCATGGGATCCGACCGACCATGAGATGATCCGGCAGTGCGAGGACCTGAAGCGCGGGCCGGAGGTCCTCTTCCGCAAGGTCATCCTTCCTCATCTCCGAGAGACGTATGAGGATCTGCTCGAGGCAGTCGCCTGCGCGGACCTGATGGTGGCCGGCGAGCTGAACTACGCCGCTCCGCTGGTCGCAGAGAAGCTTCGCCTTCGGTGGGTCTCAGCGATTCTTTCGCCCGCCTCTTTCTTCTCCGCGCGTGATCCCTCGGTCATGGTCAATGTTCCCTGGCTCATGCACGTCCGCAAGGCCGGCCCGCGCGTCTATCGCGCGGTCTTCAATCTCGGCCGCCTCGGAACCCGCCATTGGTGGGACCCGGTGCGGCAGCTGCGGAGCGAAAAGGGACTCAGCCCACACTGCGATCCGTTATTTCGCGATAAATTCTCGCCTGATTTGGTTCTCGCACTTTTTTCCCCGCTCCTTGGCCGGCGACAACCTGACTGGCCTCCTCAAACGCTGCAAGCCGGTTTCGTTTTCTTCGATCAGCATGAATTGGGCACCAGCGCCGATCGAAAGCTCGCGGACTTTCTTGCTGCCCCGGGTCCGCCCATCGTCTTTACGCAGGGCTCCACGGCGGTGCACGCCCCCGGAAATTTCTACGAAGTCAGCGCGGAAGCAGCGCGTCGGCTCGGCAAGCGGGCGTTGCTCCTCGGCACAGCGGTCGCGCCGGGCGCTCCATCGCAACAAATCTGCGCGTTGCCTTACGCGTCCTACGCACAGGTCTTTTCGAGCGCCGCTGTCGTTGTGCATCAAGGCGGCTCCGGCACAACCGGCCAGGCCATGCGCTCAGCCCGGCCGCAGTTGATCGTTCCCTTCGGATGGGACCAACCGGACAACGCCGTCCGGGTCGAACGGGTCGGTGCAGGGATTCACCTAGCTCGCAGTGCGTATTCGGTTGGCACGGCCACGGCTGCGCTCGCGCGTCTTCTGGCGGAGAAGCAATTCTCAGTCCGCGCAGCGCAGATCGGCAAGGACATCGAGGCTGAAGACGGTCTCGCCAAGGCCTGCAACGCGATCGGAGCGCTTCTCGCGAACTAAGGCGCACATCTGCACCCTTATCGCGAGAAGTGTTCAATACCGCTCGAGGAACTCCGGATCGACCGGATTCTCGAAGAGCGAGGCATCGCGGGTCACGATGGTCAGGCCTGACGGCGTGACGAAATAACGGCGCTTATCCTCGACAGGGTCGTAGCCGATGACCGTGCCTTCTGGGATGTGTACGTCGCGATCGATGATGGCGCGGCGGATGCGGCAGTGCCGGCCGATGTTGACATGCGAAAAGATGATGCTGGCGTCGACGTCGGAGTAGGAGTTGACGCGCACGTCCTGAGAAAGTACGGAGTTCGAGACCGAAGCGCCGGAGATGATGACGCCGGCGGTGATGACCGAGTTGACGGCCATGCCGGTACGACCCGGCTCGCCAAAGACGAACTTTGCGGGCGGATACTGGCGTACGCGCGTGCGGATCGGCCAGCTCTTGTCGTAGAGGTTGAACACGGGCGACACCGAGCACAGGTCCATGTTGGCGTCGTAGTAAGCATCGAGCGTCCCAACATCGCGCCAGTAGAGGGCCTGCTGCTTGTTTTCGTCCACGAAGGAGTAGGCCATCATCTTCTTTTTGCCCAGCAGATTGGGCAGAATGTTGTGTCCGAAGTCGTGCTTGGAGGTGGGGTCCTCAGCGTCGGCGATCAACGCCTTCAGCAGACACTCGGTGTTGAAGATGTAAATGCCCATCGAGGCGTCCACGGCGTTGGGGTTGAAGGGCGAGCGAACCGTGGTGGTCGGGGGCTTTTCCTGGAAACCGACAATTTCGTTATTGGATGCCACCTCGACAATGCCGAAATGTCTGGTTTCGTCAGGCGAAATCGGGAGGGTCGCGAGCGTGATGTCCGCTTTCTGCTCGCGGTGGTACTCGAGCATGCGGTTGTAGTTCATCTTGTAGATGTGGTCGCCGGAAAGAATGATGACGTGGGCGGGCTGTTCGCTGCCGATGGAATAGATGTTCTGGTAGACGGCGTCGGCCGTCCCCATGTACCAGTTCGCGCCGGTCCGCTGCATGGGCGGAAGCAACTCGAAGAATTCGCCCAATTCCTGGCCGACGATGCCCGTCCAGCCCTCGCGAACGTGCCGGTTGAGCGAGAGGGCCTTGTACATCGTGAGGACGTAGACCCGGCGCAAGCCGGAGTTGATGCAGTTGGAGAGGGTGATGTCAATGATGCGATAGTGGCCGCCGAAAGGAACGGCCGGTTTGGCACGGTCACGGGTCAGGGGAAAGAGCCGTTCTCCAGCGCCTCCTGCAAGCAAAACGCCCAGCGTTTCTTTCATATCCGTTTGCCCCTGCTCTCTGCGGCTTCCTTATGGTCGCGGCAAGTCGTGTAAGCTCTGTCATTTTGATCGCGAAGCCCTGCTTTAGGCAAGAGGCGAGGCTTCGCCGAACGGGCGAGGATACCATACGCCATGCGAGACACGGCAGCCGTTGCTTCGCAAACGACGCATCGGATGCTGACTGCAAAGGAGAAAACACCCAGTGGGTGGGCGAGGCCCTACGATTGGCAGATGGCTGAAGTCTCTGCTACGTTTACCGCTTCTTTTTGAACTTGTATTCAGCTCCGACGGAGATCGCGAAGTTGACGTCCGTCTGGGTGACGTGGCTGCCGTAGTTGATGCCGTAGCGGGTCAAGACTGCGTCGGGGGTGACGCGGAGGACCCAGTGCTCCGAACGGTTCAGGTCGAAGTGACCGCCCAAAATAGCGCCGAATGCGAGCTGGTTGTTATAGAAGTCGACGACCGAAGGCGATTGGCCGCGCAGATCTGTATCGAAGTTGCCGTAGGCTCCGCCGAACAGGGCGTGGGCGATAAGGGCGCCGTGCTTGTTGTGGGGCCCGAGCCACTCCGGGCCGGCAACGAAAAGATATTGGCTCACGAAAGGCCCTTGAATCGCGTAGGCGTTGGGGGCGGCCCCGCTGGTTCCCAGGTAGGCCCTTCCCGCTCCCTCAATGCCCAAACGACGCGTCAGCCAGTACGACGCGGAGAGATCGAGACCGCCGAGGTTCGATCCTTGCAGGACGGTCGGTCCCGCCTTCATGTGGTCGTAGGCCAAGCCGAGCGAGACATCGTAGCGATTGTCGTAGCGGACTTTGGCCAGCGGGTCGATGGAGACGTAGACCGGAGATTCGGGGGGGCCGCTCTGGGGACTCAGAGCGGAAGATGAACTCTGAGCGGAAGATGAACTCTGAGCGGAAGATGAACTCTGAGCGGAAGAGCTGACGGCGGGTGCGAAAGCGAGGGCTGCTATGGCAGCAGCGACGAAAAGGCGTACTGGAAGGCGCATCACCACCCAGCTTACAAGACCACACTTGGAAGGGACAACGCGGGCGCCTGGGCACAGTTCAGCTTGAAGGATCATTCGGTTAGGTCACGGCTCGTTCGATGGAATCGGAAGGAAGTCCTTGCTTGTAGACGGTTGGGACCGCAGACCGTTGGCAACGAGTTGGCGTACGCCCGCCGGTTCGGTCGGGGTTCAGGGCGCGCAGTGGTCGGCCCACTCGGCGTATCCGAGGTAACGGACGGTTTTGAGCGTCTCGATCGCGTTGGTTGCCGCCGACACAACTGGCGAAGGCGGCTCGAGGGATGGGGCAGCGTGCATGCGCCATTCGATGGGGAGCTGGTTGAAGATCATGGCGGCGCGGGCCAAATGATAAGAGCTGGAGACGACCTCGGCTGATTTCCAGCCATGGGCCTCCATGATGCGCGTCGCGAAGCAGGCATTTTCGATGGTGTCCTGTGCCTTTGGTTCAATGAAGATTGCGGACGCAGGGATGCCCTCGGATTCGGCCACCCGGGCCATCACTTGCGCCTCGACGAAACGGTTGGCGGCTGCTCCGCCCGTGAGGATCAGGCGGGGAGCGATGCCACGCATGTATTCATGGACCCCCTCCGTGACCCGGGCCAACTGGCGCGGGGTCGGGTTTCCGTCGGTGTCGGCCTTGTAGCCGAGAACGATGATGGCGTCGAAGTGCGTGAGCTGGGTATTGGCCTGCGGGGTAAAGGCACGTTCGAGCATGGCCCAGCCCAACAGCACGCCGCCGAGGACGATCGCGGTCAGGATGGCATACGTCTGCCAGCGGCGGCGCGGTTTGCGCGGCAAAGGGGTATGACGCCGCCGTCTTGGTGCGGGTTTCTGCCGCGTGAGGGGCCGGGGAGCAGGCAAACCGGGCAAACGACTTCTCCTGACTCCACTGTAGCGCGTGGAGACTGGCCGCCGACCTCAGGAGAGCTTGGCCGATTCACCCCATGCCGACAACGCAATCTCACTGAGCGGCTTGCGGGTGCGTGGCGCGGTTTCCTGGCTGAGCATCATCTCATGCGTAAGCGCAGAAGGCTCACCCTGATAGCCGAGTGCGACGACCGACCCAAGGTCGTACTCCTCTGGAATGCCGAGCGCTTTACGCGCCTTCTCCTTGTCGTAGCCAGCCATCTGATGGGTTGAGAGACCGAGCTCCGCTGCCTGTAGAGTGAGGAAGCCCGTGGCCGCGCCCAAATCGAAGACGTTGAAGCCATTGGGAGCGTTGTTGTGCGAGAAGTTCTTCCCGGCGATGCCAAGGATCAATACAGGAGCCCTTGCTGCCCAAAGCTGATTGAAAGCCATCAGCGAGGAAAGGATCTCTTTGTGGGACTCGGAGCCGGTGAGCCCGACGATGAAGCGCCAGGGCTGCTCGTTGTAGGAGGATGGCGCCCAGCGCGCTGCTTCGAAGATCTTGCGCAGGTCGGCTGCACTCACTGCGCGACTGGAGAAGGAACGCGGACTCCAACGGGAGCGCATAACAGGCAGTACCTCTTCGTCGGCCTTCGCAAGCTTGAGCTCGTGGACCTCAGGGGCAGACAACATCATTTGTCGATATCTCCTCAAAAGAATCAGTCAACAGTTTGATGGCATGGAAGTCGGCAAAGATTCGTTGAGAGCCTGTTTCAGGCTGATCAATTCGCTCCTCTTGTAACTCTCTGTTCACAGAGTTGTGGGATTCTGCAACCTAGTCTCATTGCTGCTGATCCAGATAGCCGCCCGCCCTGGGGCGCGACTGGTTGTCTGTTGAATCGCATCATCGCCGCCGGACGGTGCGGAACGGGACCGATTCAACCAGCGGAAGAAGCACCGTAACCAGCCTGACATTTTTCGATTTGCACTTTGAGGAGAGCCAAAAGATGTTGAAGAAATTCTATTCATCCCCCTGCCTAGCGACCTGCCTCTTCGCGCTGATGCTGGGAGGCACTTTGTCGCAGGCTCAGACGTACACCGAGGGCTCGATTGCCGGTACCGTGTTCGACGCGAGCGGTGCGGTGGTCGCCAATGCTGACATTCTGATCCACAACGATGGCACGAATGCCGAGACGCATTTGACCTCGGATGGAAGCGGCTTCTTCAAGGCGCCTTTGCTGCCTGCGGCTTCCTATACGGTAACCGTAAATGCGCAGGGCTTCGCGGCATTCAAAGAGGTCGGCGTGATTGTTGAGGTGAGCCGGACAACAGAGATCGATGCGCACCTGGCCGCAGCGAGCGCCGCGGCGACCACTGTCGAGGTGACGGCCGAAGCGCCGATTCTGGATTTTGAGTCGCCGGACATCAGCGCGGTGCTGAGCACGCATAACATCGAGGATCTGCCGCTGAACGGTGAGCGCTGGTCGACCCTGACGCTGCTGACGCCGGCTGCGACGGCCGACACCAGCGGTTTCGGTCTGATCGCCTTTCGCGCCATTAGCACGCTGCTTAATAACGTCGAGATCGACGGAGCTGACGACAACCAGGCGTACTACTCCGAAGAGCGCGGCAGAACACGCGAAGGCTACTCCACCTCGAAGTTCATGATCCAGGAGTTCCAGGTCAACACCGGCGTTTACTCGGCGGAGTTCGGGCGCGCCGCGGGCGGCGTCATCAACGCGATCTCGAAAAGCGGCACGAACGACATTCACGGTGTTGCTTTCTTCTCCGATCGCGACAATGACTGGGGCGCCTACAATCCGTTCACGACCAATACCTACAACACGGGGACTGCATCGGCACCAGCTTTCACGACAGTGCCCTACAAGCCGGTCGACTGGCGCAAGGAGTGGGGCTTTGACGCCGGCGGACCGATCGTCAAGGACAAGCTTTTCTGGTTCTACGGCTACAACCAGTACCATCGCAACTTCCCCGGAACGGCTAAAGCCAATACGCCGAGTTCGTTCTTCACGCTTCCCGACGCGGCGCTCCCGGCCGGAGAGACGTGCAATTACACCGATGTCATGTCGGGCGGCAAGATTGTGGCCGGAAGAGGCTACATCTCTTCTACAGGAACGGCTGCGTCGACCACCGACCAGATGGCCTGCACGCTCGCGGTGCGTTTGAACGCGGCTGGGGTTGGCGGGTATGGCAGCTATGCGGCGGGGGCATCGGCCTATTCGACGCAACTCGTGAACCTCCTCGGCGATCTGGGAAATGTCCCGCGCCAGGGTTATGAGATTCTGAACACGCCCAAGATCGATTGGCAGGTGAACGGCAAGCACCACGTCAGCGTCCTCTATCACCGCCTGCGTTGGGACTCGCCGGGTGGGGTGCAGACGCAGGCAACGAATAACTACTCGGTCGATACCTTCGGCACGGACTTCGTAAAGCTCGACTACGGTCTGGTCAAGCTGGACAGCCTGATCACCAATTCGATCACCAACGAGCTCCGCTATCAGTATGGGCGCGAGCTGAACGACGAAGGCCAGCAGCCCTTCAGCGCCTACACCCAGCAGTATCTCGAAGGTAAGAATGGCAACACCGCAGCGGGAGGCGGCTTCTCGCCCAATGTTCCCGAGGTCGCGCTGAACACTTCGGTGGGTATGTACCTTGGCTCGCCCTACTACTCCTACCGCAAGGCGTTGCCGGATGAGCGCAAGTGGCAGGTCGGCGACTCGGCGACATGGGTAAAGGAGAACCACGCCTTCAAGTTCGGAGTGGATTTGATCCACAACTACGATCTGATCAACAACACCTATGAGGGCAACGGCGTCTATACCTACTCCTACTACGGCAACTACTTCGCCGATTTGCTAAACGAGGGCAGTGCGACCGGCGTCTGCAACAGCGTGAGCACGGTGACCGCGCCGGGGAGCGCAACCACCGACTATGTGGGTACGGCTCCCTGCGGCACCATGGTGCAGGGCTTCGGCCCGTCCACGTGGGGTATCGCCACTACAGACTATGGGTTCTTCGGCGAGGATCACTGGAAGCTGACGCCGAAGCTGACCATCGATCTGGGCCTGCGCTATGACTACGAGTCGTTCCCCGATCCTTATGCGAGCCTGACGGCGGCGAACGGCACCTTCACACCGTTTCTTGCGTCAAGCAATGGACTCTGCGCTGCCTACACAGGGCCGGGCACATGCCCGACACTCGCCGCACAAGCCAACATCTCCAATCGGCCCAGCGACAACACCGACTTCGGTCCTCGCATCGGCATGGCGCTCGATCCTTTTGGCGACGGGAAGACCACCATTCGTGCCGGCATCGGTTTCTTCGTTGGGCGATCCAACAACGGCCTGATTTTGAACACCTATCTGAACACCGGTAGCCCGGCGGGTCAGTATGTCTCCGCAACGGTCAAGCCGAATACCGCGGGCGCGCCGCTGTTCCCGAACATCATCTCGACGGCGGCAGGATCGACGCCCAGCTCGTACTTCTTCTCGAAGGATTTCAAGAATCCGGAAGTCTACGAGTTCGACTTCGCGATTCAGCGGGAACTGGCGCGCAACACGGTGGCACAGGTCAGCTACATGGGCGCGTTGGGCCGCAGGCTGCCGAACGCTTTGAACATCAACTACAACCCGAATGCGAACACAGCGACAAGCGGCACGCCCAACGGTGTGGTCACCAGCGTGGTCACGATTGCCGACGCGACAGGAGCGGGTCCGCTCCCCGCTGGGAAGATCTTCTACGTTCCGACGTACACCGGGTTCCTGAATCCGAACTTTGGCCCTGTCAACGAGGCATTCTCCAACATCACATCGAACTACAACGCGGCGGTTCTGGAAATTGAGAACAAGACGTCGAAGCGCTTCCAGTACGACGCAAACTACACCTGGTCGCACGCACTGGACTTCAACCAGAACGCGAATACCAATAACCTGAGCAACGGCTGGCTCGATCCCTACAACATCGACGGCTTCGCAAAGGGCGGCAACTACGGCGACTCACAGTGGAACATTCCCAATCGGCTTGTGGTCTGGGGGCTGCTGAATTCGCCGGAGGTCGAGAAGGACGGATGGATCAAGGTGCTGGCGAATAACTGGAGCCTGGCGCCGATGTTCCAGGCACAGAACGGTCTGCCCTTCTCGGCTGGATTCCAGAGCGGTTCGGCCTCGCTTTCGGCCTACAGCTCGGGCATTAACGGTTCCGGCATGAGCACGTGGATTCCGTATATCGGGCACAACAACTATCAGCAGCGGAGAACCATGGTCGCGGATGCGCGGCTGGAGAAGCAGCTGGTCTTCAACCACGGCGATCACGGCATGACGCTGCACCTGATCGGGGAAGCATTCAACATTTCCAACCACCAGAACGTCACCGGCGTGCAGACCTCGGCTTATACGCTGTCTGCCAACTCCAGTGTGACCAGCGGCTGCTCGGTGACGGTTCCGGGCCAAGCGTTGGAGGAGTGCTCGACGATGACGTTTGTGCCGCTGGTGGGCGCGGGCCACGCGGGCAGCGGATTCAAGGCCATCACCAACGCCAACTCCAACTTTGCCTACAGCACCCGCCAGATGCAGCTGGCGCTGCGGTTCGACTTCTAGCGACCCAGGAAATGGAAACGCGGCGGCTTCGGCTGCCGCGTTTTTCTTTGTTCCTTATTCCCTTGTCCCTCGGTCGTCCCTGCTGTTACGGATAAATCCGATGCAGCGTGCGCGCGAAGGGGATCGTCTCGCGCACGTGGTCGAGCGCGCAGATCCAGGCGACCAGGCGCTCGATGCCCATGCCGAAGCCGGCGTGGGGGACTGAACCATATCTCCGTAGATCGAGATACCACTGGAAGGCTTCCATCGGCAGTCTGTGCGCTTCGATGCGGCTCTTCAGGAGTTCGTAGCTGGAGACGCGCTGCGAGCCGCCGATGACTTCGCCGTAGCCTTCGGGCGCGAGCACGTCGACGCAGAGCGCAAAGTTCGCGTCCTTCGGGTCGGGCTCCATATAGAAGGCCTTCACCGCGGCCGGGTAGCGATGCACCATCACGGGCCGATCGTATTGCGAGCTCAGCCAGGTCTCGTCGGGCGAGCCGAAATCGTTGCCATATTCGAAGGGCTGCTCCAGGCCGCCCTTCTTGTGCGCCTCGTTGAGCAGTTTCGCCGCTTCGTCGTAGCGCAGCCGCGGGAACGGCGGCAGGATGTTTTTGAGCTTCTCGGGATCGCGGCCAATGACCTGCAATTCGGGGGCGCGATTCTTCAACACGCTCTGCACGATGTGCGAGATGAAGTTTTCGGCGAGCTCCATGAGTCCGTCGAGATCGCAGTAGGCGACTTCGGGCTCGATCATCCAGAACTCGGTAAGATGGCGGCGCGTCTTCGATTTCTCGGCGCGAAACGTGGGGCCGAAGCTGTAGACCTTGCCCAGCGCAAGCGCGGTGGATTCGATGTAGAGCTGGCCGGACTGGGTGAGGAACGCCGGGTCGCCGAAGTAGTCAACCGGGAACAGGGTTGAGGTGCCTTCGCACGCGGCCGGCGTGAGGATCGGCGGATCGGTGCGGATGAATCCGTTGCTGTCGAAGTACTCCTGGGCCGCGCGCATGATCTCGGCGCGAATGCGCAGAATGGCGGCCTGGCGCGGTGAACGCACCCAGAGGTGGCGATGCTCCATGAGGAAGTCGACGCCGTGCTCTTTCAGAGTGATCGGATAGGGATCTGACTCAGGCACGCGCTGGACGACCTGAATGTCTTCGACGTCGAGCTCATAACCGCCGGGCGCGCGTTTGTCGGCGCGCACCTTGCCGGTGACGATGACACTCGACTCCTGGGTCAGGCCTTTCAGAGTCTCGAAGACTTGTGCGGGCACGCTCTTGACGTGGGCGACTCCCTGGACGGTGCCGGTGCCATCGCGAAAGATGGGAAACAGCAGCTTACCGCTCTCGCGCGAGTTGTAGAGCCAGCCGTGCAGCGTGACGGACTGGCCTTCATATTTGCCAAGCGTAGCGATAGTGGCGTTGGGTGTCGCTGGCTTGGGTGTTGTCTTGGAGGCACTTGCGGTGGGAGCGGTTTCTTCAGGCATGGTCGAAGGCTCTCGCAGCGACGCGACGGTGAGGCGCGCTGACTCTCTAGGATAACGCGGCTGCGGTCTGCCTAAGCATCTTCAAGGTCAACCCCACGCAGTGGTGGCGCGTCCGGGGCCGGTGGTTTATCGTCCAATGCATATGGCAAACGCGCCGGCTGCTGTGCCCCAACCCATACCGCATCCCGCGCCGGAGGCGGAAGAGGTCTATCGCCGTTGGCTTCAGTTTCTCGACGATGAGTTCATTCGCCACTGCGCGCCCGAGCGGCGTGCGGAGATTGTGCGCGACCAGCTGTACCAGCTTTATCTCGGCCGGCCGCACGGCGGGAAGCTCAACCTCACCCTCACCAGCGAGTTGCCCGGCAACGTGCTGAGCATGTCGCTCGATCCGGAAAACGTGACGCTGGAGGCCGAGCACTTCAGCAACGTGGACATGAAGCGCTTTGCACCGCGCAAGCCACTGCTGTGGTTCTGGCAGATGTTCGACCGCTCGCCGATCGGGTTGAATCACTGGCTGGGACTGCGGTTTCGCTGCATGCTGGGCCGGCATCTCTTCGAGCACATGGGATCGGGCGTAAAGATTCATCACGGCGTAGATCTCAGCTTTGGCTACAACCTGTGGATCGAGGATGGCGTGGTGATCCGGCAGCGCGCGCTGCTGAACGATCGCGGCGGAATTAAGATCGGCAAAGGTGCGGTGATCGGATCGTATGTGCGGATTTTCTCGCACGTGTCGCCGCCCGACGATCTCGATAACGTCAGGCTTGCGCCGACCTCGATTGGCGCCGGTGCGAGGATCGGAAGCCACGAGATCGTGCTTGGTGGAACTACGGTTCCTGACGGCGAGGTCCTTGGTCACTTCCCGTCCAACCGGCGGTGAGTGGGCGAGGTTGCGCGTGCTAACCTGAGCTTTCACTCAACGGGAGCGCTCGGTTTGCAATCGGCAGCCTTCACTTTTGCTCTGTTCGAATTTGTTCTGCTCATCTTTTCTCTGAGCTTTCATGAGTGCTCCCATGCGTGGATGGCGTCGCGTCTCGGGGACCAGACGGCGCGGCTTGCGGGACGGGTGACCCTGAACCCGATCTACCATGTCGATCCGGTGGGCACGATCCTGTTTCCTGCGCTGGCCATCTTCGGCCCGCTGATCGGATTCGGCATGTTCGGCGGCATGCTGATCGGCTGGGCCAAACCGACCCCGGTGATCAGCCGCAACTTCCAGAAGATTCGCCGCGACGAGAACCTGGTGACACTGGCCGGTCCGTTGTCGAATTTGCTTCTCGCGATTCTGGCACTGGGGCTGCTGCTCGTGATCTGCCACGTGGTGCCCGGCAGCGCTGAGTCTCCGAGCGGGCGTGACATTGTCGTTGCTACGTTTCGTCTGGAACTGCTCGACGGGGTGAACCCCTCGCTGCAAGCAGCGGTGCTGCTGGGGGTCGCGGCGATCCAGATCAACCTTTCGCTGATGGTCTTCAACCTGTTTCCGATCCCGCCGCTCGACGGGAGCCATCTGTTGCGCAATCTTCTGCCCTATAACGCGATGCAGGCCTACGATCGGATTCCCTACTGGCTGAGCTGGCTGCTGATGATCCTGATCGGCGGCATGATTATGCGGATTGTTCTCTCGCCCATGTTTGCGATGGTGTTCTTTGTGCTGACACACGGGTAGTCCGGATCCGGCGAATCGCGCATCGCGCCCGCTACAATAGAATAAGTTCTCCTTTGATCTGCGGAACTCCGATCGGGAGCGGCTTTATCTCACGAGTACCATCCGGAACCGAACGAAAGAATGCCTGAACAATCCTCAACGAACTCCCGCCCGCGCGTTTTGAGCGGTATGCGCCCCACGGGCAAGCTACACCTGGGCAACTACATGGGCGCGCTGGCCAACTGGGTCAAACTGCAGGACTCGGGCCAGTATGAGTGCTACTTCTTTATTGCGGATGTCCACGCCCTGACGACGGACTACGCAGACACGTCGAACATCGCGCCAAATGTCAAAGAGGTTGCCTACGACTTTCTGGCCGCGGGGCTCGACCCGCAACGCAGTACCGTCTTTGTCCAGAGCAAGGTCAAGCAGCACTTCGAGCTGCCCATGTATCTGGGAATGATTTCGCCCCTGGGTTGGCTGGAGCGCGTGCCCAGCTACAAGGAGATGCAGGAGAACCTCGAGCACAAGGACCTGACCACGTTCGGGTTTCTCGGTTATCCGGTGCTGATGGCGTCGGACATTCTGCTCTATCAGGCCAACTATGTGCCCGTGGGCCAAGACCAGCAGGCGCACGTGGAGCTGACACGCGAGCTAGCGCGGCGGTTTAACAACTTCTATGCGCTTGACGAGCGTGAGGTGCTACCCGAGCCTGACGTTCTGCTGACGCCTTCGCCGAAGCTGCCCGGTACCGACGGCCGCAAGATGTCGAAGAGTTATGGGAACACAATTCTGCTCTCCGATCCAGAGCCTGAGGTCCGGAAGAAGCTGAAGACCATGACGACCGATCCGGCCCGCGTCCGCCGCACCGATCCCGGCGATCCAGATAAGTGTCCGGTGGGCGATCTGCATAAGGTCTTCTCGACACCGGAGACACTGGCCAAGGTCTACGAGGGTTGCCGTTCAGCAGGCATCGGATGCATCGAGTGCAAGGGCTGGGCCGCCGATGCACTGGTACAGATTCTCAATCCAATCCGGGAGCGACGGGCTGCTCTGCGCGACGATGCCGTCGAGGCTATTCTGGAAGAAGGCGCCTTGCGCGCCGCGGCCCGCGCCGAGCAGACGATGAAGGAAGTACGCGCGGCGATGAAGATGCCGGCCTGATTCTCAGCGCAGGCAACCTCCTCTTGAGTGATAGAAGAAGAAGAGACAGCAGTGACCCCAGACTCCCCCAACCCGCAAAACCCGGCTGTGCCCGACCAGGCCTCCGAGCCATCTGCGCAACAAGCGCTTCCGCTCGTGTCATCGCAAGCTCCCGATGACAAGACCAAGCCCGCGAAGGTCAGGAAGCCGGAAGAAGAACAGGAGCAGTCTCCCTTCTCCGTGACTGTGAGCCAGGTTTACGACGGGCCGCTCGACCTGCTGCTCGACCTGATTCGCAAGCAGGACATCGACATCTATGACATTCCGATTGCGAAGATTACGGCGCAGTTTCTGGCGTATGTGAATCAGCTCAAGTCGAGCGATGTCGATGTGGCCGGCGAGTTCATCTACACGGCATCGCTGCTTATCCATATCAAGAGCAAGATGCTGTTGCCGCGCACGCCTGCGGGGCCAGATGACGCAGCGGAGGATCCGCGGCGCGAGCTGGTCGAGCGGCTGCTGGAGCACGAGCGATTCAAGAACGCTGCGCAGATGTTGCAGCAGAAACAGATGCTCGAAGCGGCGACGTGGACGAATCCGGGTGTGCGCGAGTTCAAAGACGATGTGGCTGCCGAGCCGGAGCTTGCCGCCGATACCGTCGACCTGGTGCGCATCTTCCGCGACATTCTCGATCGCGCACGCTCGCGCCCGGTCTTCAACGTGGACGAGGATGCGGTCACGGTCGGCCAGATGATCCAGTTTCTGAGCCGTCGGCTGGCGATCGAAGACAAGCCGGTCGCGCTACGGCGGATCCTGAGCCATACCAAGTCGGAGCGAGCCCTGGTAGCGATGTTTCTGGCGCTGCTGGAGCTGGTGCGGCTGCAGGCCATCTTGCTCCGGCAGGACAAGGCCTTTTCGGAGATCTTCATCAAGAAGCACACCGGCTTCGACACGGTGATGAACGAGGGGCTGGCCGCGCGCGACGACTGGCGGGAGTAGCCGTCAAGGCAAAAGGGTCCCTTACGCCTCGGATCCCTCTCAAAACACAATGTTATAACTTGTGTTATACTCGACCAGGGATCGAGATCCCGAGTTGAGTGCATATGGCCACCGCCACCAAAATCATCGCAATAGGCAACTCCGCCGGCATCATCTTGCCCAAGGAGACGTTGGCCCGGTTGAATGTGCGGAAGGGCGACACGCTCTACATCACAGAGGGTGCGCAGGGCATTCGCCTGACTCCCTACGACCAGGAATTCGCCACTCAGATGGAGGCTGCGCGGGAGGTCATGCGTGAGAACCGCGATGTCCTGCAGCGCCTGGCAGAGTGAACGAACCGGTCTGGATTCGCCTCGATGTAGTACTAGCCATGCATGAGGAAGCTTTCGCCCTGCACGGTGGACCCGAAGGGGTGCGTGACCTGGGCTTGCTGGAATCGGCGCTGAGCCGCCCCAAGAACATCTTCGCTTACGCAGAGGAGCCGGTATCGCTTGGCCGCCTGGCGGCGGCATACGCAAAGGGCGTTGTCGCAAACCACCCTTTCGTGGATTGGAATGAGCGCACGGCATTCACAGTTTCCGTAACCTTCCTGAAGCTGAATGGACTCGATCTGACGGCTTCCAAAGAGAACAGAGTACTCGCCTTCTGGAAGCTTGCCGCCGGCGAAGTCAGCGAAGCGGAACTGGTTCAATGGTTTGAGCGGAGTATCGCGCCCAAATAACCCTCTGATTCCAGCTCAGCCCGCGCGCGCGGCTTAAAGTACAAGTAGCGACCCGCATTCCCCAGGTTCGTGGATAGGGGACCGCACGTCGATGCGGTTCGTCAGGGTCTTATGGAAGTCTCTGGATTCGACGCTTCTCCTGCCGCGCTGGTCCCGCACTCTCCTTCTTCCTTCTTCTCAATATCCTTCTACCCACAAATCGATCCATGCCTGCGTGTGTTTGACCCAGCCTCCTCCCACCTCTTCTGGAGTCAGCTCTTTCTTTCCAGAATTCATCTGCCATTCATCGGCGTGGGGTATCCATGTTGAGTCTGGCCTGTGCTGTCCCCCGCGTACCCGGACTATCTTCCACATCAAGATCTGGAGTCTCCAATGGCTGATATCGCAACCACGGCCGGTACCATTCCTCATGGCGGGTCGCTTCTCGACAAAAAGAAGCACAAATTCCCAGCTTGGATCAGCGGCGCAATCGTTCTGGTCGCCCTCATCGGCGGTCTTGGATACGTCGGTTTCCACATCGCGGGCGATCTGAGCAACGTCACCACCACCAGCACCTGGGCCTACCTTCTGCTCGGCGTGGCTCTGCTCATCGCGCTGGCATTTGAGTTTGTTAACGGGTTCCACGACACCGCCAACGCAGTTGCCACCGTAATCTACACACACTCGCTCGAGCCCAACATGGCCGTCGTGTGGTCAGGGCTTTGTAACCTCCTGGGCGTGCTCACCTCGGCTGGTGCCGTCGCGTTTACCATCATCACCCTGCTCCCCGTCGAACTCATTCTCAAAGTCAGTTCCGGCGCCGGATTTGCCATGGTGTTCGCGCTGCTGATCGCGGCAATTCTCTGGAACCTGGGCACCTGGTACCTCGGTCTGCCTGCATCGAGCACTCACACTATGACCGGCTCCATTATCGGCGTGGGTGTGGCCAATCAGCTGATGTCGAACTCCGCGTCGGGCACTTCGGGCGTCGATTGGGAACAGGCCACCAAGGTCTTCAAGGTGCTGCTGATTTCGCCGATCGTGGGCTTCGGCTGTGCGGCGCTTCTGTTCCTTCTGGCCAAAGTCACCATCAAGTACCCCGCTCTCTACGAGGCACCCAAAGACAACACGCCTCCACCGTGGCCCATCCGCCTGCTCCTGGTGCTCACTTGCACCGGCGTCAGCTTCTTCCACGGTTCGAATGACGGACAGAAGGGCATGGGTCTGATCATGCTCATTCTGATTGGTACGGTGCCCACGGCGTATGCCCTGAATCATGCGGTCGGGCCCAAGGATATTCAGGACTTCATTGCGGCTTCCGAACAGGTCGTTTCCATCGTCGATGCCCATGTCGACAAGAACGCGATCATGAACGGCGATCCGCGCACCGAGCTCACCGACTATCTGCGCACCAAAAAGCTGGGACCAGCCACTATGACCGCCCTCCGCGAAAACATCCGCGACCTTGAAGGCGACGTCAAGGCCTATGGCGACTACAAGCGTGTGCCTGCCAACCAGCAGAGCAACGTACGCAACGACATGTATGTGACCAGCGAGACCCTTCGCCTGATGGCCAAGTCCAAGAATCCGGCGTTCACGGCTGATGAATCCGCGGCCCTGAATAACTACAAGGCCAAGGTCGACAAGGCCACCAAGTTTATCCCCTCCTGGGTGAAGGTCGCCGTCGCTCTCGCCCTCGGGCTGGGCACGATGGTCGGCTGGAAGCGGATTGTTGTGACTGTCGGCGAGAAGATCGGGAAGGAGCATCTGACCTATGCGCAAGGCGCGACTGCCGAGCTTGTAGCGATGGCCACCATCTTTGCCGCAGACAACTTTGGATTACCGGTCAGTACCACGCATGTGCTCAGTTCAGGCGTCGCCGGAACCATGGCGGCGAACAAGAGCGGCCTGCAGTTCTCCACCATTCGCAACATCGCAGCGGCATGGGTCTTCACCCTGCCGGCGGCTGCCATTCTCTCCGGATTGCTATTTGCCCTCTTCCGCCAGATTTCGGAATAGCAAACTCTGCCGATCTCAAGGGGCAGGCTTCGGCCTGCCCCTTTCTTTGCGCAAAGAAAAAGGCCGCGGCGAAAGATGGCCTTCCGGTATAGTGGCTGCACGGTTTAACCTGGGTTTCGGATGCGCAGCAGCCTGAGGATCGCGCAGCGGAACCGTGGCAGCCGACTCCCTCGGCTCGAACGCAATACGACAGGAGAACGACATGGCTGTTGTTTGTGCAAAGTGCGGCGCCCAGGTATCCGATGGTGCCCAGTTCTGCGCTGCGTGCGGTACGCCCGTGGCAGCGGCTCCTTCCAGCAGCGGCTTTACGCCGGTCAATATTCCCAGCCAACCGGCCGCGGCATCACCGCCTCCTCCAGCCGCAGGAGCACCGCCCATGCCCGGCTACACACAGGTAAACACCGGGGTTCCGCCTTCAGGCGCCTATGTACCTCCTGCAGGCTACGCAGCTCCGGCCGCAGTGCAGGTCAAGTCCAGTGGAGGAAGTGCCGTCAAGATCATTTTGATTGTGCTGGCCGTGATTATTGGGCTTGGGATCCTCGGAGCTGGCGCGGTCGGGTTCATGGTCTGGCGCGTCGCACATGCCATCCATACCCACGCCAAGAATGGCGATTTCACGATCAACACGCCTAACGGAACGATCAATGCTGGTGCAGCAAATAACTTCACGGCTGAAGAACTGGGCGCCGACATCTATCCAGGCGCGCAAGCGATCCAGGGCGGCATGCGCATGAACCTGCCTACGGGCTCGATTGTCTCGGGGGCATTTGAGACGCCGGCTTCGAAGGAGCAGGTGCTGAACTTCTACAAGACCAAGTTCGGCAGCGATGCTTCGGTCTTCGACGGGGGCAACAGCGCCATGATCTCGCTGAAGAAGGGCGAACATGAGACGGTGATGGTGACGATCTCCGCGGCGAGCGATGGAAAGACAAAGGTCTCGATCGTGCATACCAAGAATAAGGGGCAATCCTAAGCTTAGTGTCGCCAACACATACAAGAGGGGGCGTTCGGCGGGCCGGACGCCCCCTCGGTTTCAGCGGGCTTTTCCTCATCCGGCTGACGCTTCAGGCCACTCGTGCTCCAGTACCATAGCTTAGAGACTGAGTTGTCGGAATGAGTCTGAAATCCAAGCTGGAAGCCGTAATCTACGCTGCCGAGGAGCCCGTCACCCTCGCGCAGCTCGCATGGTTGTTCGCTGAGGAGGCGTTGGCATGGAAGGCCGAACTGGATGCTGCCGCCCGCGAAGCCGAGAAGCATGCGGCACTTCCCGCCACTCTTCCTTTGATCGATGAGGGACTGGAGTACCTGGGTCTGGAACAGACGCCCGAGTTTTATGCAGAGCAGGCGACCGCGGAGGCAGAAGCTGCTCCTGCGGAGGCTCAGGCGACCGAATCGGAGTCTTTGAGCGAAGCGGCGAACGAAGGAACAACGGACGCCGAGTCAGAGGCCAAACGTGCGGCGCGTGCCCGTGACCGCGAAGTGAAGGCAGTGCTGCGCCAGCTGCTGGATGAGATCATGGCCGGCTACGAAGGCGACGAACGGGGTATTGAGATCCGCGAGATTGCCGGCGGCTACCGCATGGCCACCAAGCCGGAATATCACGACGCCGTACGGCAATTCATCAAGAGCCTCAAGCCAGCGATGAAGCTCTCGCTGCCTGCACTCGAGACGCTGGCCGTAATCGCCTACAAGCAGCCGGTGACTGCGCCCGAAGTGAACGAGATTCGCGGCGTGGAATCCGTAGGCGTGCTCGGATCTCTGCTGAGCCGCAAGCTGATCGCCACCGCAGGTCGTAAGCAGGTGATCGGGCGGCCCATTCTCTATAAGACGACCAAAGAGTTTCTGTTGCGCTTCGGGCTGAAGGATGTGTCCGAGCTGCCTTCGATGGAAGAGTTCGAGAAAATGGCAGCGAACGAGTTGGACGATTCGATCGAAGAGAATGCCGGCGCGCCCGCCGACGGTGGTCCGGACCTGGATGAGAATGCACCGGAGGAAGGCAGCGAGGATGCTGTTCCCGTTGCGATAGCGACGCAAGATGCAGGGGTTAAAGAGACCGCAACGGCGGAGGCTGAATCGAATGAGCAGGCAGAAGCAGTGATGGCTTCTCATGACTGACGAGCACGAGCACCCCGCCAACGCTCCGGAGCAGGAAATCACGTCCGAAGCCCCAGAGTTTGCGAAAGAACAAGCGGCGCGGACGGCATCCGCGGCCGACCAAGTGCCCGAAGACGACGCTGCTTCCGAAACCGGCCCTGAAACTGAGCAAGAGAGTCCCATGGTCGAAGGCCAGTCCGTCGAGCGCGAAGCTCCCGAAGGCCGGACCGCTGGGCGCGCAGCCCCCGCCGAGCGCGAAGCTCAACCGAAGCTCGAACGTCTGCAGAAGATTCTGGCGCAGGCCGGTGTGGCCAGCCGTCGCCACGCAGAAGAGCTGATCACTGAGGGCCGAGTGCAGGTGAATGGCCAGACCGTGACTGTGCTGGGGACGAAGGCCGATCCCGAGCGCGATCACATTCGTGTCGATGGCAAGCTGTTACGCGGTGCCGAGCGGCTGCGCTATTTCGTTCTCAACAAGCCCAAAGGCTATGTCACCACCGTGACCGATCCGGAAGGTCGCCCAACCGTGATGCAGTTCTTCGCGAAGACGGGCGAGCGGCTTTATCCCGTGGGCCGGCTCGACTACCAGAGCGAGGGACTTCTGCTTGTCACCAACGATGGCGAGCTTGCGAATCAGCTCACCCGCGCGGCATCGCGCGTGGAAAAGACGTATCTGGTGAAGGTTGCAGGCCAGCCAGGCGAAGACCAGCTCGACCGCCTGCGGGGCGGCGTTGCGATCGATAAGGGTGGAGAAGGCGAAGGCAAGGTGCACACCGCGCCGGCGCATATTCGCCAGGTTCGCAGAGGCGACAACCCGTGGTACGAGGTGATCCTGATCGAGGGGCGCAATCGCGAACTGCGCAAGATGTTCGAGGAGATCGGGCACCACGTGGAGAAGATTCGCCGCGTAGGCTACGGGCCTCTGGTGCTCGATGTGGAGCCCGGCAAGATTCGAGAGCTGGTGACCGAAGAGGTCGAGGCGCTGCGCCTGACCGCTGCAGGCAAGCTGAAGCCGCGACGTCCGAAGGCGAGCCTGATGCTGCCGAAGGAAGCCGGCCAATCCACTGAGAAGCGGATCGCCAAGGAAGCAGCGCGGCGCGGAAAGAATTTCAAGCGGCCCTCCCCGCGCGAGCAACGGCGGGACGATTTTGGCGCTCGACGGCCGGAGCGGAGCGCCGGACCGAAAGCCGGTTTCGGGCCCGGACCAGGAAGCAGACCGCGACCCGAACTTAGACCCGAGGCCGAGACAAGACCAGGAAGCAGGCCGGGGACTGAACCCAGAACCGACTCCAGGCCCGAGGTCAGGCCCGATTTTCGGCGTCCATCGCGCGACGATGCACGCACCTCCTCAGGCAGGGGCGGGGACCGTTTCAACACGAAGCCAGCATTTGCCGACAGGCCTCCTCGGGCTGCATCGGGATTCCGGAGCGACCGTCCGCAAACCGGAGCCAAACCGCGCTTCGACCGCCGCTCGCCCGGTGCGCAAGCTGGACAACGCGGCGAAGCCCCGCAGCGCGGAACCGGTCGAACCAACATCGATGGCCGTCGCAGCGACCGCCCGAGCAGCGATCCGCGCACAGGATTTGCTTCCAATCGGGCCCCCAATCGTGCTGAAAATCGCACGCGCAGTGGTCCTGACAATCGCCCGGCTGCGCGGCCGCCAGCGGGAAGCCTCGGTCGTCCTCGCTTGGAGATACGCCCGATCAAGTCCGACGACTCGGCCTACGAGAAGCCCCGCGCCAAGGCCTTTGATCGCGAGAAGCCGCGTACCGGACCCAGAACCAAACCCGGCACAGACGGTCCACCGCGACGCCCGGACTCGGCTCCACGGTTTCGCGGTGCGGCAGGTCCGGCCCGCCCGCAGGGCAAGCCTTTCGGCAAGGGCCCGGGGGGATCGGGGAAGCCCGGATTCTCGGGTCGGACCAAGCCAGCCTTTGGTAAGCCTGCTTTCGGGTCTCGCTCGCAGGGCGCGGGTCCAGCTCGTTCTAAAAGTGCCGGCCCAAGTCGCCCGGCGTCTCGCCCGCCCGCCCGCCCACAAGACACCGGCAATTCCCCTGAGCGATTCAAGAAGAAAGACGGAGCCCCTCGCACCAACCGCTCCGGACCGGCTCGCGGTGGCCCAAAGCGAGGGCCGGCTCGGCGCGGTAAGCCTGGCGGCGCGAAGCGCGGGTCTGGTCCCAGGCCCGGCGGCAAGAGGAACTTCGGCACGCGGGCAAAGTAGTTTGAGGAAACATCGATGGCGGTTCAGATTGGCGCCAAACCCGATGGCGGATTCGTATCTGGTGATTTCGCTGGTGATGCCGCATTCAATCCTGACAGAAAAACTCAGCCGACGCGGCTATCATCTTTCGCGCGAGTATGGTGTCGATCCGCTGGAGACGGTGATCGTCGCTGAGGTGATGACGGAGGTCTCGCAGGAGAGCCAGCAGAGGATCGCGGCAATGCCGAAGGTCTTTGCCTACTCCGACGAAACGTGCCGTGCGGTTGCTGAAGCGATGGCTACGAGTGGACTTCTGACGATGACGGTGGTGGATCGGGAAACGGGGCGGAACTCTTGGCGCTGCCGATCTGCTGGCCGGACGACGGCGCTCTGTGCTGCGGGAGTCGGAACGGAGCGTCGCGTTTGCGCCGGATGGGCGACTGTGAGCTTTTGTTACCTATCGCGGCAGAGTGCATCTGAAAACGGTATGAAGACAGAGAAAGCAACATTTGGAGCGGGGTGTTTCTGGGGCGTGGAAGCGGCGTTTGCGGCGATTCCCGGGGTGCTGGCGACAGCCGTTGGGTATGAAGGCGGAAAGCTGGACAATCCGACCTACCAGGATGTGTGTACCGATGAGACCGGGCACGCCGAAGTGGTGGAGCTGGACTTCGATCCGGAGAAGGCGAGCTACGAGCAACTGCTCGATGCGTTCTTCAATCTGCACGATCCGACGACGATGAATCGCCAGGGGCCGGACTGGGGCACGCAGTATCGGTCGGCGATCTTTTTTCATTCGCCGGAGCAGGAGACGCAGGCCAATGCGAAGATCGAGCAACTGACTGCCGAAGGTCGATCTAAGCCGAAGCGGGTCGTGACCAAGGTCGAGCCGGCGCAGACGTTTTGGCGCGCCGAGGAGTATCACCAGAAGTATTTGGAAAAACGCGGGCAGGCGAGCTGCCACATTTGAAAGGCAGCAAACAGTGAGTAAGTGAATGAGTGAAAAAATGAGTCGAGACGTCTTTCCTTCACTGTCTCACTTTTTCACTTCTTCACTGTTCTTTGCCATCCACCAGGCTTTCACGAACTTCCAGTGAATATAGACCGAGTGGTTGAAATGGAGCAGCAGGCCCTCGCGTCCGTCGAGGAAGCCTAGCCGGGAAAAGTAGTTGTAGAGGAACGTGGCGACGGGGTTCAGTACGCCGTTCCAGACGAATGCGAACCATGAGCGGCTGACGCGGCTGTCGCGATAGAGCAGCTTTGCAATCTCGCTGCTGTAGCGGCTCATGTGCTCGAGATAGATGTCGAGCGTGGGATACGCATAGTGCAGCATGTCATGCTTGAGCCTGCCCTTCGGGCCGGTGTGCTGGGGCGTTGAATGCGGGCCCACGCCATCGCTCAACCGTGCCGCACCGCGTTTGAACAGACGCAGCTTGTGGTCGGGATAAAAGCCGCCGTGGCGAATCCAGCGGCCAAAGTAAAGGTTCAGGCGAGGAATCCAATAGGCTTCGTACCTCGGCTCATCGGCGAGCAGAGCGCGAACTTCTGCCTGCAACTCGGGAGTGAGTACTTCGTCGGCATCGAGAAGAAGGATCCAGTCGGAAGTGCAGAGGTCGAGGGCGACGTTCTTCTGCTCTCCGTGTCCATCGAAGACGTGATAGCTGGTTTTTGCGCCGAAGGATTCTGCGATCGAGAGGGTGCGATCTTTTGATCCCGAGTCAACGAGGATGATTTCATCGGCCCACTTCACGCTTTCGAGCGTGCGAGGCAGATTGGCTTCTTCGTTCATCGCGATCATCGCGATCGAGAGCGTCTTGCGCATCGAATGAAGGATAAATCAGGGGCGGAGGACAATTCTGGGCGAAGGATCAATCGGGAGAGCGATAAATGACTTTGGACGCGAAGGCGCCGCTTTCAAAGCGCGGTCAGGATGGCGTGGAACCATTGCCCTAGCGAAGCCGCTGCACTCCCGCCCTGGCCAGATCGAGAGCTGCTCGATGCGGTCTGAATTCAAACAGCCATTTGGGAGGCTCGACGGTGTGGCCCACGGAGCAGGTTAGATCATCCCACCGCCATTTCGGCGCCCACTCTTTGAGATTCTCCTCGGTCAGATCTTCGTCGTAGGTAAGGAAGAACGGTAGCTTGAAGACACAGGTCTCCTCCTGGCAGGGCAGCCAATCGAGCAGGACGGTCCGCCCCATGAGGGGCGAAGGTAAAAACTTATGGCGCGTGTCATAGCCCTGGCAGCCGCGGAAGAGCGAATAGGTTCCGACATGACCGCAGCCTCCGCAGATCGTTCCGACAGAGCGCGCTTCGATCTTGCGGATCATGGGACCGCCAAACGCGAAGCCCAGGCCGTCGTGCGGCAAGAGGATCTGCGCTGCACACCATGAGCAGTAGAAGCAGCAATGGGGAATCTCGATTTCGATCGGTGTGGCGCTCTGATCAGGCGGTGTCGTGACTACCGGCACCGGCTGCAGAGAGATTTTCTTGTCGCTGGAATCTTTTGGGGAGGTGAAGATACCAATCTGTTCTCCGAATGCGCGCAGGATGTTCATCGTATTGCCCTCCTCATCGTCGCGGCCATTTCTGCGAGATACAGCACCCCTACGATCCATGATTCTCTCTTCGATCTACTTGAAAAATGGCACTTACGAGCTAATTACTGGGAGTTACGGACAAATGTTACCGAATCGCTTAGTCGCGGCGGACTATAGTGATTCAGAAAGGATCAAATCAGTTACCGGACTCGAATACTTTCGAGGTATAGCAACCAGATAGAGCGAGCGGTTCGACGAGAGTACGTTTCGTCAACCTCGGCAACTTCGGATGAGGCGGGCACTGGGCGAGAATGAGAGAGGAAGGAATGCGGGCATGAAGGTGCTGATCTTCGGCGCGACGGGCATGGTGGGTCAGGGAGTGCTGATGGAATGTCTGCGCGATCCGGCGGTCGAGCCGGTTGTCACACTGGGACGAACCGCAACCGGCATCCACAACGGCAAACTGCGTGAGATTGTACATTTGAACCTCCTCGACTACGCGGGCATGGAGACGCAGCTTGCAGAATTCGATGCTTGCTTCTTCTGCCTCGGTGTGGCCTCGACGGGCATGAAGGAAGCAGACTATGAGCGCGTGACTTACGGCTTCACGTTAGCTGCGGCCGAAGCGCTCAGCCGCGCGCGTCCGGGCATGACGTTCATCTTTGTCTCCGGCTCCGGAACCGACAGCACGGAAAGAGGCCGCATCATGTGGGCGCGCGTCAAAGGGCGTACAGAGAATGCTCTACCGCGGCTACCACTGAAGGCTTATATGTTCCGCCCAGGTTTCATCCAGCCGCTCGATGGCATTCAGTCAAAGACCCCGATGTACCGCACGTTCTATCGCGTGCTGGGACCGGTGATGCCGCTTCTGCGCCGGACGTTCCCCAACCAGATTCTCTCGACCCGGGAGATTGGGCAGGCGATGCTCTCTGTCGCCCGGCATGGCTACGGCAAACGCATCCTGGAAACGAAGGATATGCGCACGCTCCTTTCTCAGTGAATGAGTCCGAAGGACGCAGCGCACACCGAAGTAGCCCTATTCACCTCCACGGCCAGAAAGTTTAGGCTGATTCCGGCGAAACTTCCATAGGGCCCCTGTGCATCGCTGGGCACAATCTCCAGCTGGCGTTGAACGACAGGGGTGACCAGTTGCGTCGCGCGCATGGTAGAGTGGGATTCCACGGAGGTCGTGTATGGCGGCGTCGATCGAGCTGCCGGGCAGCGGCGAAACCATCGAATTGCAGCAGCAGGTGGCCCGTTTGCAGGCGCTGCTGGAGGCTTCGCGGCAGGTGCACTCCACGATTCGCGAAGACGAGGTTCTGGAGCAGACGCTTCGCATTGTGGTGCGCGAACTGGAGATGGCGGGAGCGGCGTTTCCCAGTGTCGGCATGGCCTACGGCAACGTGAAGGATCTGGACCTGGGCGGCAGCACCGGTTCGACACAGCCAATCTACCTATTGCAGGACCGGGAAGGCCGGCGCATGACGGAGCTCGTGGTGGCTCCGCCGGACGGCCGCGAGCTGACGCTGTATGAAGCGGACTTCATCGAGGGACTTACCCTGCAAGCTGCTGTAGCCCTCGAAAATGCGCGCAACCACGAGCGGAATGTACAGTGGGCGCGGGTGCAGCAGGACCTCGATGCGGCACGGAACATTCAGCGCTCGCTTCTCCCGCAAGAGCTGCCGGAGATTCCCGGCTATTCCGTCGGCTATAAGTCGGTGACCTGCTATGAGGTGGGGGGCGACTATCTCGACATTGTCGATCAGCCCGACGGCAGCGTGCTGATGGCGGTGGCCGATGTAGCCGGCAAGGGGCTGGCTTCGGCGATTATGTCGACGAGCTTCCGCGCTGCTTTCCGAGCCGTTGCCATCACCGGAATGCCGCTCGACGAGCTGGCGGCGCGGATGAACCAGCACCAGTGGGGTGAGGGCGAAGAGGCGCGGCGGCGCTATGTGACGGCCATCTTCCTGCGGCTGGACCCCAGGTCCGGCGAAATCGATGTTGTCAACGCCGGGCATAATCCTGGGTTTCTGCTGCAGCCGGGCTGCGAGGCGATCAAGTTCGAATCTACCGGGACGCCGCTGGGCCTGCTGCCCGGGATGGCCTACTCGATCGAGAAAAATGAGGTTACACCGGGTGCCAGGCTGCTCTTCTACACCGACGGGCTGACCGAAGTCTTCTGCGGGGATGAGGAGTTTGGTGAGGAAAGGCTGCGGAATGTGTTTTGTAGCTGCCCATCGAGCAAGGCGGATGATATTCTCGGTGCATTGTGGACAGCCATCGATGAGTTTGCCCAGGGGGCACGGCAGGGCGACGATATGACTGCGCTGGCCCTGTGCAGGGAGCGGTAGGACGAGGAACGAGCCATGATCAAGGGGAAACCTGCCAGCGTGGAAGTTCGGTTGCCCTCGCGGCTCGGCTACGAGAAGGTAGCGATGAGCACCGCAGCCGCCGTGGCCAAGTTGATGGGTTTCAAAGAAGAGCGCGTCGAAGATCTAAAGACAGCAGTGGCCGAAGCGTGCATCAATGCCATCGAACATGGCAATCTTCTGAATGAGGGCCTTTCGGTAGGTGTCGTTCTTTCGACTGCGGACGACTCTCTTGAAGTCAAGGTCATTGACGATGGCAAGGGCCTGGGGAAAATGCCGACCAAGCCCGACATCGACCGCAAGATTCATGGCGAAGAAGACCCCCGCGGCATGGGCATGTTTCTGATCCAGGCATTGGTAGACGAAGCGGAGTGGGTGAAGGGCGTGAACGGCAAGAGCAGCTACGTTCGCCTGGTGATTCGGCTCGACAAAGAAGATTTAGACTAATAGGGAGAGACCAAGATCGTGCAGACTGATACGAAAGCGCGTGTCGACCAGCTTACTTCTCCAGCCGGACACCCGGTCGCCGTTCTGCGGTTTGAGGGCGATATCGCCAGCACGTCGAAGGAGGCGGTGCTGGGCACCTATCAGGGTCTCCCCAAGCAAACAAACAAACTTGTCCTGCTCGATTTCACCAAGGTGGACTACATCAACTCCAGCGGCATCGCGCTGGTGATTCAGATGCTGATCGAGGCTTCGAACTCGGGGCAGAAGGTCTATGCGTTCGGCCTGTCGCCGCACTTCACCAAGGTGTTCACGATGGTGGGCATCACCAAATATGCGGGTCTGTTCCCCGGCCAGGCTGAAGCCATGGCGGCACTCTAACAGCGCGCGTTACGGCGCAAAATAAAGTCGTCCAAAGCGCTGTGCGATTTTGAGCCACTCTACCGGGTCGGCCCACCACGTAAAATCGTCGTATGGACCTCGAGGCGATTCAGCTCGCGCTGCGCGACGCAGGCCACGACGGCTGGCTCTTTTACGATCATCATCATCGCGACCCCATTGCTGCACATATTCTGGGCCTCGACGAGAAAGCGCACATCACGCGGCGCTGGTACTACTACATTCCTGCGTACGGCGAACCGCGCAAGCTGGTGCATCGCGTCGAGCAGACCCGGCTCGACTCCCTGCCCGGCAGCAAAGGACTCTACTCCAGCTGGCTCGAACTCGCGGCCGGCCTCGAGGCCATGCTGAGCGGTGCGACCACGATCGCCATGCAGTACTCGCCGAACAACGCCATCATGTACATCTCGATGGTCGACGCGGGGACGATCGAGTTCCTGCGCAGCCTGGATAAAGAGATCGTGAGCTCGGCCGATCTGGTGAGCCACTTCGAGGCCGTGTTGAGCGAAGAGCAGGCCGCGACGCACACCGTCGCACAACAGGCGATCGACCGTATCTTGCAGGAGGGTTGGCAGGAGATGGGGCGGCGGGTGAATTCGCCGGCGGGGTCGCGCCGCATTGCGGGGTGCACGGAGTTCGATCACGTGCAGTGGCTCAGCAAGGCCATGGAGCGGGAAGGTTTGGTGTGGGAGAATGGCCCAAATGTGAGCTCGAACGCCAACAGTTCCGATTCGCATTACGAGCCGACTGCCGAGAATTGCGCGCCGATTCGCGACGGCGACTTCATCCTGATCGACATCTGGGGACGCGTGAATGAGCCGGACAGTATTTTCTACGACATTACCTGGACCGGTGTGGTGGGGCGCGAGCCAACCGAACGTGAGCATCTTGTGTTTCGCACGGTGCGCGATGCGCGCGATGCGGCAATTCGTGCCGTGCAGTCGGCCTTCAGCGAAGGCCGGGCGATCTGCGGCTTTGAGGCGGACGACGCGGCGAGGGGAGTCATTCATTCAGCAGGATTCGCACAATTCTTTACGCATCGCACCGGCCACAATATTGCGCGCGACCTGCATGGGCCGGGCGCGCATCTCGACAACCTCGAAACGCACGACGAACGGCTTCTGCTGCCCTACACCTGCTTCTCGGTCGAGCCGGGGATCTATCTGCCCGATTTTGGCGTACGCAGCGAGGTGAACATGATGACCTCGGAGACGAAGGCCTGGGTGACGGGTAAGATTCAGACGGAGCTGGTGCGTATTTAATCAGCGGACTAAGGAATTGACGCGGCCTGAGCCTTGTTCATCATTCAACACAGCGATGGTTTCAATCTGTGTGAATGATTTGCTTTCGCGCCAGCGAGAACGTATTCTGCGCGCGAGGATCTGACGATGGCCGAATCGACTGCCGCCTTCCCCTACGAGACTCGTCTCAACATCCAGCATGGACCCCTCGAGCTGATCGACGTGAAGGCTCAGGCCGACACCTGTGCGTTCAAATGGTTCAACCAGACGCTCTGTCAGGTAAATGGCTCGGTTGTACGGCTCGGCGTGTTCGAGGGTGAATATCACTGGCATAAACACGACGAGGACGACGAATTCTTCTATGTGGTCGAAGGCGAGTTGCTCATCGATCTGGAAACACGTGTGGTGAGACTTGCACCGGGGCAGGGCTTCGTGGTTCCCCGTGGAGTGGTGCATCGGACCCGCGCGCCGAGACGTACTGTGGTCCTGATGGTAGAAAACGCCGGCATCATTCCTACGGGTAACTGAGGCGGGTCTGTCGGCAGGCGGCAGGCTCTGATACCCGTAGCCGGTGCGATATAGTCGAAGAGGAATGGCCGCAACACCGAACAGCACTCCAGCGACAACCAAGGAACAACAGGGATTCGTCTACCTGCCGCTCATCGTCGGCTGGCTCGTGCCGGGGGCGGGGCACTTTCTCGTCCGCAAATGGGGCCGCGGGCTGCTGCTCGCGCTGGCGATCCTGACCATGTTCGTGCTGGGAGTGGCCATGCAGGGCAAGGTCTACTCGGGAGCGCACGACATCCTCGACATTCTGGGACTGGTCGGCGACCTGGGTAGCGGACTGCTGTATTTCGTGACGCGCGCGTTGGGATTGGGCGCCGATTCTGTGCAGGTGACGACTGCGGACTATGGCACGCGGTTTATCGTGGTGGCCGGATTGCTGAATGTGATCGCCGCGGTAGATGCACACAACTTGCGGACGGGAAGGAAGCCCGCCTGATGTTTGCTCCTTCTCATTTCACGGCGGTCCTGCTCTTCGCGCTCTGTGCTTCGGTGGTGTTCGGCATTACGATGCGAGAGACGCCAGCGCGGATGTTCCGCTACGGGACGTACTGCTTCCTGCTGTTTGTAGGCTCGGCGATTGTATTGAGCTGGGGGATGTATCTGATCGCGCGCTAATGAGTTCTTCCCCGGAGGCCGGAAAGAAGGTCTCGTCCCAATGAACAAGGAATGGCACGCCAAGAATCCAATGCCGCCCAAGGCGACGCTGCAGCAGAGGATCGACTGGCATAGGGAACACACGAAGGAATGTGCCTGCCGCGAGGCGCCGAAAAGTCTTCTGCCTTACATGCGGAAGAAGCCGGCCTGATGCGCACCGCCATGTCTGCACGGCTAAGTCGAGATGGGTGAGTGCGTGATTCTTACTGGAGGATCACCTTTTCCGACCTGGCACTCATCTTCAGGCCGGTAAAGGGAAGAAAAGGTACGAAATTGAACGTGTAGTTGACGGTCACTTTCACCAGGCAACCTTTACTGTTGGCTTTGGAGGTGCCGGTGCATCCGGTGGTCGTGCCATCCGGCGTTAGACCCGGCCACGACGTGCTGGCCGTCAGATTGGTTGGGCTAATCGCCCCCAGACTCTGCACAAAGTTCTGAATATCGGCACTCTGGGCCTCGCAGTCGTACGCCATGGTGAAGTTCGGAGGTGGCGATGTCCCGCAGTATGAGGTTATGTTCTCGCTCCAGGTGGCGCCGCGCACCACGGCGAAGCGCGCGCCCTGCTGCGCCGCGTAGGCCGTAAAGTGGTAGGCATACATCGCAAACATCCCCTGGAGAACGGCGAACACAAGGAAAATCAGAAGCGGCGCAGTCATAGCGAATTCCACCAGCGCTGAACCGCGCTCCTCGCGCAACCAACGGAACCGTTTCTGTATGGCAATCTTTCTCTTCATTGAATTGACTGGCCGTTCTTCTGCGCTTCGCTCCCCCAGCGGCACGCCTTTACGTTCGCCTTTCCGTCCTTCAGCCGACAAATTGGCTACATGCTGCGCGTCGACGCCGAACTGGTGAGAGACATCGACGACGGAACGCCGGGCCAGGGGATCAATGGCGAATAGGTTCCCGTGACCGTCACATTGATGCGATATACCGGAGTGGCACCAGAACACGTCGACACAGTCGGCATGGTTTGGGTGTTTGCTGTGTAGTGGGTACCGTCTGAACATTCGGTACCATAGGTAGTCGTTCCTGCCGACAGGTTCGGCACATCCGGGGCATCGTCCTTGGCCGCAGTCTGCATGCCACTCGTATCGGTCGGATTCTGCGACCCGTACAACGCCGCAGCCTGCGCCGCGCCGGCGATCTCAACCGAAACATAAAAGGCCCGCGCAAAATCGAGAGATCCAAACAGCAGCAGCGGAAACAACGGCAACACGAATGCCAGCTCCACCAGGCTTGCCCCATTTTCGTCTCGCAACAGATGGAATCGATCTCGTTTCTTCATCAGCTACTCCGAAAGTCCAAATGTCCCCAAAACCTTGCTGGGACTGCCACCGAGATACCCCCCGGAACTGTTGATCACGAAGTCTATGCCGGAATTGACCGTGATACTCTGCACATCGAGAGCCGTGGCAGTCGATCCGTTGTTGATGGTGTTGCCCGAGCCGCTGTTCAAGGTAAGGCCGGCGTCCGGCAGATAAATGACCCCGTTATAGTAAGACTGGGAGCCGGCGTCCAGGTACATGCCTGTGCTATTGCTGCTCGACTCCCAAACCGCCATATTGGCGTTGGTGCAGCTGCAGCCCGAGGTGTTGCTCGTGGGCGCCGTGATCTGCACGACGCTGCCGCTATTCGGCTGCAATGAACCCGAAGCGAAATATAAGGTCACTCCTGTCCCGGTAAGCGTTGCGCCGCTATCAACGTTGATGCTGCCGCCCATATAGTAGACACCGGGACTCAAAGTCACGGAAACATTCGAGTTGAGATTGAACCCATTGGGGTAATATCCCGGTTGTAGAGTTGCTCCACTATTGGGCGTTTGGGTATTCGTCGTTGAAGTGGCAGGCTGGGTGGGCGCCGTCAGCGATGCCAGCGGGTCGGTTTGTTGGGTGGTCGTGTGCGACGGAGGCCCGGTATTCGTACCCCCGATGTTCCAAGTACAGCTGCTGTTGCAGTTATTGGGACTCCACGATCCGTAATAAAGGAACGTCGAGGCGGTTACGCTGTCGCCGCTGTTGGTTTGCAGGTTCCCATTGTCGTACACACCACAACTATTCAAAGTGAAGTTGCCGTTGGAGCTGTTGAATAGGAGGCCATTCGTGTAAATGCAATTCCCGCCGCTGACACCGGTATTCACATATGCATCGCCTGCTTCCGCGCGCGCCACCAGATTCATGGTCTTAACCCCGATGATGGCACCAAAGAATGTTCTTTGCGGCTCGGTCAGCACCACCTCGACCATATGCGTGTTGCCGTTGTTCGGATCGCTCGCTCCTAGAACGCAGGGAGCAACATTAACCACCATGGCCAAGCCCGACGAGGCGGAGACTGAGCATTGATTCGTTGTCGGTGTGATCGTGGCGGTGGTAATGCCATCTTCCTTCAAGGCCGTCGTCGCCGCCGTTGTCATGTTGGCGCAAACCGTATTGCTGCAGTTGCCAAGCTCCAGACCTGCAGCGATCGCCGCTGCATCAGCCGCAGTTTGCAACTGGCGCTGTTCAAATCGGACGAATCCCACGTCAATCGCCAGCGCCATCGCGCTCATGAGCAGAGTCAGGGACAACGCAACCAACACCAGTGCCTGTCCGCTTTCGCCCGTCAAAATCCCTGCCGCGCCGAACCTGCTGCCGTAGAGTCGCAGCGCCCCGGCACTCGCGTGCGGTGTGATGGTCTTGCGGCTCTTGTTCAGGCGCTGCGTCTTCTCGGTTGGTTCCATACGGTTCTCGTCCCTTATGGGTGCCGTGATCAGGGAGGTTTCAGCAACGAATGAAGCCGCAGCACCCTGACTCAGGGCATCACTTCCAGTGCTTATGTTGTTGCAGCCAAATCGGTTGCTGGGAGAGTTAGCCTTCACTTCCAGTGCTTAACCTGGTCCATCCCCATGAAAGGGTGATCTAAATTCGTAGGTCTATTCTAGTTCGACTTGGTTCCTTTTGTGCATTTTTTCAGTTACTTAGGTATACAAAGGTACCGAAACGGAGCGGCTGAAGCGGCCGGCCAAACCAAAACGCAGCATTAGCGTGCAGGGGTTCAGCTAGATCCGTTGTCCGTCCCAGACCGTTGCATCAAAGGTATGCCGGTTCTCATAGCCTTCCGATTGGTAGAGCTCGATTGCATCGGAGTTGGCCTCAGTCACGGTGAGGGAGATTTCGCTCACGCCCTGGCGCATGAAGTGGGATGCAGCGAGAGCCAGGAGCGTGCGCGCCAGTCCCCGGCGGCGGAAGTCGGGGTGCACGCAGAGCTGGGTGATGTGCCCGCTTTGCGGACTGACGCGGGAGCCGAGGACTAGTGCGGCGAGCTCGCGGTTGGATCGATCGACCACCACGTGCGAGGCCACCGGCGAGAAGACGCCGCATCCGGCGTAGCGCACGATGTTGTGCAGGAAGCGAAGCGAGCCATGCACCGAGTGGTACTGATCGTTGATCAGGCTATCGGGATGGCCTCGGTAGGCCGCGGCGATCAGGCGCGCGGCGGCGTTCAGATCGTCCTCGCGCCACGGACGCATCTCAAGACCGGGGGGCAGACTGAGATCGGGCCGATTCCAGCGTCCTTCGAGCGATTGCACCATGAACAGCCGATGGAAGATATCGAAGCCCGACCTGCGGAAGATCTCGGCGTGGGTTCCGGCCGGATGCAGTAATAACTGGGACTCGATGCGGGTGACCTGGGGGGAGTTGAGCAATGTTTCCAGCAGATGCTTCAGCAGAGTCTCCTCGATCTCGTGGCCTGAGGCTGATCCGCCGTCGGTAGGGGACGGACTTTCGGGGTTCACCCCGGGGAGCGCAAAGACATCGCCAATGACGGCTTTGCTCTCTTCGTAGACGCAAAAGGCGTAGCCGGTTACCTGCCCTGACTCGAGGGCGGCGTAGCCCGGCAGCATGTGGCTATCGATGTACTGCATCAGCAGCTTCGAGGAAGAGCGGTAGTCCCAGTGCAGCCGTTCGAGCCAGATGTCGCTTTCGGCTTCGAGTACTGGACGCAGCACCGGCGCTGCGAAGTGGCGAAGATCGAGAATCTCGAAAGAGACGTTGGCTGCCATGTTCGTCTTCTAGACTTGGCGTCGTCTTGGCTGCCGAGACGCTGATTCAAGTCTATCGATCTTTGGCCACTGTGCCACGAACAGCTTGAGGCTCGCAAGCAAGCATAAGGTCCTGTCGGTCATTGAGATCACTTATGGCCTACGAGGTAGATCTCAAGTCCCTGCTCCGGCCAAGTGAAGAGCGGCTGATATGCACGACCTTCCAGATACTCGCTCAGCGCATCCTGAGTGTGCAGATCGGCGCCGGCACGACCGGTGACCCGCGCAACCAGCAGGTGCTCCTCGTCGGGGACGCCGGACTCTTCATAGTTCACGACCTGGCGATTGCGGTAGAACGAGAGTCCGTACTCGACATCGCGGCGCACGCGAAAGACGGCCACTGTTTCGTCGGCCGGGCCAAATCCGGAGAGCCTGTTGGCCAGCGGTCGAGCGGAGTAGGAGCGATCGAGAAGATGGGCGACATGTTTGGAAGCTGCGACCGCCGGGATGCCGAAAAAGGGCCCAAAGCCATAGAGGAAGAACATCAGGACGATGAGGATTCCAGTGGTGGCAAGCCGGAGGCGAGCCACGCCGAATCCGTGGACCACGATCAGAATCAGAAGCGCGGCTCCGGCAGCGGCCAGCAGTGCGGCGGAGAGGGCATGGATCGGAGGCAGGCTGGCCCCGTGTGCGACAAACCAGGGCAGGAGAAAGACGCTGAGAGTGAGAAACCCGCACAGCAGCGCGTGCCCCAGAAGAATCCAGAAGTTCAGGCCGTGGCGGCGCGACCGGAACAGGTAATCGCCGGTGAGGATGGTGATCGGGGGGATGGCGGGAAGAATGTAGCCCGGGAGCTTGGATTTGGAGAATGTGAAAAAGACGATGGGGATGAGTGCCCAAAGGACAAGGAATTCAGGAAAGGCGTCGCCGGGCCGTTTAGGAGCGGGCTTGTCGGGCTTGGAGTGACGCAGGCGCCACTCTGCCACCGAGGTCAGAATGCCGTCGACCAGGGCACGGATCGCGATTACGGTCCAGGGCATCAGTCCAAGCACGACGACTACAACGTAGTACCAGACCGGTTGCTGATGTTCGTAGCGATTGGTGGCGAAGCGCTCGAGATTGTGTTCGAGAAAGAACTCACGAAAGAAGGTGGGGTTGTCGTGCTGCACTGCGACAAACCACGGCAGAACGATCGCGAAGTAGAGGAGCATCCCCGGCCACCAGAAGGAGCGCCTGAGGATGGACCATTCTCGGCGTAACGCGGCAAAGGCAAGGATGATGAGAAAAGCCAGGAAAGGCGCCACCGGGCCTTTGGCCAACGTGGCCACACCGGTGAAGAAGTAGATATCGAAGAGCCAGAACTTGGAGTCGGTCTCGTACCACGCGTACCAGCCGAGCAAACCGATGCAGAAGGGGGCAGCCATCTGCATGTCCGTGGAGGCGCCGCGGGAGAAACCGATGATGCCGGTGCAGGCGACGGTGATCAGTGCAGCGTCGAGATGGCCTCCTCGGCGGAATCGTCGCATATGCAGATAGATGAGCGCCACCATGATGAAAGCAAAAGTGGCGGAAGGCAGGCGAGCGCTCCAGTCATGGACGCCGAAGTCCTGAAACACGAACATGGCGCGCCAGTAGTAGAGGGCAGGCTTCTCGAGCCATGGGCGGCCGTAGAGATAAGGAGTGATGCAGGCGGTGAGACGGCCTTTAAGCGTGTCTGCGGAATCGAAGCGCCCGAGCATCTCGTGGGCGATTTGGGCGTAGCGTGGTTCGTCGGCGCCCACCAGGCCGAGACCGTCGCCGCCCAGCAGCGGCGTCACCCCATACAGGATGAAGAAGACTGCGAAGACAACGAACACCGAAGCTTCGCAAACAGTGGCCCAGTTCGGCAGCCGTCTCGGCGGGCCTTCTGTCGCTTCGGAAACAGCTGGTTCCAACGCAGTCTCCACGTCCGGGGGTTTCTTCAATGGATCGGCACTCATGCGGTCTTCATGCGGGAGTGAGGGAAACTCCGGGCGAGCAGGTTGAACGTTTCTATGGCGCGCCACCACGAGCAGCGATTCGGGGGGACCGTACGCGGGCGCGCTGCGACCAGAACCAAGGCTAACAGATTCACCTCGAATCTCAAGTTCACCTGGAACCTCAACCCGGCTCGCCTAGGTGGGGGCGCAGCAGGCCGAGAATCTCGTCCAGCGCGCGGAGAAGCGGCCCCTCGAGGGTGCAACCGGATGCATTCTCGTGTCCGCCGCCGCCCAAACTCTCGGCGATGGCAGCGACGTTCACTTTGTCTTTGCTGCGCAGACTCACACGGATCTGGCGATCGGGCAATTCGCGCAGAAAAACGGCTGCCTCGACGTCGGCGATGGAGAGCGCGTAGTTGACGATGCCCTCGCAATCCTCTTCAGCGGCGCAGGTGCGCATCATGTCGTGATGGGTCACCCACAGCCAGGCCAGGCGTCCCTCGCGGTGCAGGTTATTCAGCGCAGCGCCCAGCAGCAGCAGCTTGGACATGGGCGCACGAAAGTAGGTGTTTTTGGCGATGCGAACTGGGTCGGCGCCAGCGTGGGTCAGCTCTTCGGCGAGAGCGAAGGTCGAAGCACGCAAGCCGCCATAGATGAACCCCCCGGTATCAGTGAGCAAAGTCGTGTAGAGGCAGGTCGCGATCTCCGGGGTGATGGTGGCCCCGGCAGCTTTGACCAGACGATAGACGAGTTCGCCCACACTGGCTGCGTGGCGGTCGATCCAGTTAATGTGTCCCCAGGCGCGGCCGCTGGCATGGTGATCGATATTGACGATCATGAAGCTTTCCAAGCCACGCAGACGGGTGCGCTCGAAGCTGTCGCACTCGAGCAGAATCGCGGCATCGTAGGGGCCGTGTACACGCAGCGCGGTGCGAAAACCGCCGACGCCCGGCAGATTGCGGTAGACGAGCGGAACGCGGTCGGCGGTGACCAGATCGGCTCGCTTCCCGAGTTGCTCCAGAAGCATGCCCATGGCCAGAACGCTTCCAACGGCATCGCCGTCGGGGCGGGAATGGGAACAGACGAGGAAGCGCTCGCCCTCGCGGATGACGCGAAGGATCTCTTCGACGGGATTCGCGGCGCTTTCGGCGAGTGTGGACTTCGCCGCGGAGGAGACCGGATCGTCCATCGTGCCTACTCCACCTGCGCCTTTTGCCGCTTGCGCGAGCGGTCCATGAGTTGTTCGATACGCGCCTGGAAGCGGCCGGAGCGGTCCGCTAAGAAACTCAATTCGGGGACGTGGCGCACCCCCATACGCTCCTTTAATTCAAAGCGTATGTAGCCCTTAGCCGATTCGAGAGCGGCAATCGTCTCCTCTTCAGCGCGAGCGATGTCGGGAACGGCGTTGTCGACCGCGACGTAGACCCTGGCGGATTTGGCGCCGGGGTTCAGGACGACCTCACTGATGTAGCAGAAAGCGATCCGGGGGTCGGAGAGCTCGCCTTCGAGCATCGCGCCGATCTCTTCGCGAAGCGTCTCGGCTACGCGGTCCTGATGATGTTTGCGTCCTCTATGTTCCGGCATGCGCAGTCTCTTGCGGGGGAAAACTGATCAGGATAACAGAGTAGGTCGGCGGAGGAATGCGAAGGGGTATTGTCCTAAGACAGAGTTGGGACACTAGCATGCGAAGGGAGGTGTTGGTCGCACCCTGCAATGCGCAAACACAAAAGCCCGGTCATCCATCCGGAGCTCTTACTGAATGGGTGTCCGGAAGGCCGCACGCGCCTGCGAAGCTACATCTCTGCGATTAAATCGGAATCTGCGGGAAACTTGCTAGGAATGGACCACAACACGCGAATCGCGCCGCATCTGCTCCGGCGACTCACGTTGCATTTGGATGGCGTACTGCAGTGCTTCGGCGACCAAGGTGCGAATCGTCGATCGCTCTTCCAGTTCCAAAGCCTCTTCGATGGCTCTCAGTTTCTCCACAAGCTGAATTGGATTCATCGCGGCCCGTTACCTCTCACTTTCTAGCATGGGTGAGGCATGCCGCCGGGGATGTGACCGAGCGCACTCCTGTCGAGAAAGCGTCATCAGATGACGAATGTCGGCGGCGGAAAACATCGCGCAGTCCAAGCACCTAAACCTTGTCGTGTCAGCTCTCTACGTAATCCAAGAAGGTGTCGGTCAGCTCCGCACCGAGCTCATTGGCCATGCGCCGGGAGGCGCGCTCGACCTCCTCAATTAATCCGTGGAGATAACTGCGCGAATGCGAGATGGCCACGATGCCCAGCGTGGCCGACTGCCAGGTCACGGCCTCGTCCATTTCGGCGATGGAGATGTTGAACGACTGGCGAAGCTGGTCCTTCATCGAGCGGACGACCTGGCGGCGGTCCTTGAGCGACTGGGCGTGCTCGATGCGAATCTCGAGAGTCAGGTGGGCGACAGGCATAGCAGTCGATCTTTTTGGCTGGATGCCATTCTACGGCTGGTCGTCAAGGGCTGGGCGTGATCTGCAAGAGCAAGGTGGAAGCTTCGGAGTTCCGGTCATCGTAAAAGCGCGAAGGCAACCACTGTTTCTTGTGCATCGCCGCTCTCGGCGAGCAGCCGCTCTTCCAGATCGTGCGGAACGGGCATCTCGCAGGCAGCGATCTCCGCCTCGCTCGCGCCGACAAAGCACAGTTCGCAGCAACCCAGGCCATCATCGACACGCGTCGGCGGACCGAAGACCCTGCAGGTCATCGGACGCCCATCATACACATCGCACAAGCCCGTCTCTGGGTTCAGCGCCGGACAGGGCGCGTCATTGGCAAAGTCCTCGAATCGGGCGCGGTCGTCTTCGGATGTGCCGAGCACGCCGGTCGTCGGATCTCCGGGAAACTCAGACCGAAACTCGGCAATCCAGACGCTGGCGCGCTCTCGTACAGTTTCAGCGGTTTCAGGATCTGCCGCACGCAATGCTGCCTGAAGCCGCGCCACGTCCAGCGCGTTGATGGCGAATGCCCCATTGCAGCACTGGGTACAGCCGGGCTTGCAGGTCAGCCATGCGCCTGCACACTGGGTGGCGTCGGCCAAAGCGGCATCCATAATTTGGACAAGCTCGCTGTCGTCGATCTGCACAAGCCGAGTGTCTCTTGCCGTCAGATCCATCTCGCCAAGCATATCTGAAGCGGACTTTCAGCCGGTGCTTACGGACTTTCTCATCTCCGCCATTTCGATCGGAAATGTTTTGTGAGGAAAGTGACGCTGCACCGACCAGCCATACCGTTCATAGAAGCGAATCGCATCGCCATTGGGCGCAACGACGCGGAGCCGGGCTGTCAGGTAGCCCCATGCAACAATTTCGAGTTCTGCCCTTTCCAGCAGGCGGCGTCCGATGCCAGTGCCTCGATAGCGCCGGTGCACCCAGAGGTCGTCGATCCACTCGTTTTGGGTGAGCACGACGCCGGCGATTGTTCCTCGACAACGGCGACCCAGGCCAAAGACCAGTCCTGGTCACCGAGTGGAAGAGGCGGATCGGCCCACAATCCTCCATAGATTTCATCGACAACGGTCTGAACAAGATCCCGCACGAGGGTACATTCGTCGGCCTTCGGGCAACGAATCTCGATATCAGCGGAAAGCTTGTTCATTTAACGCCCGATTGTAGCGGCGATGGATGCCTATGTCAGCTCGTGCCAGTGCCCCTTTACTCGTGCTATAAGGGGTTGAGGTCGCCGTGCTCTACCTGGAGCGCATCCCCGCCGCCCCACTGGACAGGTTCATCCGCGTGCTGTGGTATGCGCGTGTCAACGATGCTCCGCACAAGCGCGAGCGCGTTCTGCCCGGCGGCTGCGTTGAGGTGATCCTCAATCTAGCGCGCGATTTTTTGTTGGATTGCCCCGAGGGTGCAAACGACCATCGCATGCCACCGGCCCTGATCGTTGGCGCGCGCTCGGTCTACGAGATCATCGACACCTCCGACATGGCCGATCTCGTGGGAGTCGCGTTTGCGCCTGGAGGTTTTGCTCCATTCGCGTCCGATGCGGTCGACGTGTTCAGCAATCGCTCGATCGACCTGACGGACTTATGGGGCTCATCCGTCCGCGGCCTGCGCGACCGGCTGCGCGAGTTGCACAGACCGGAGGAGAAGCTCTACTGCATGGAGCGCTTCCTGCTGTCGCGCTTTGTTCCGCGTATCCTGCAGCCTGCACCCGGTCGCACGCGTGAAGTGACGTTCGCCCTGCAGCAATTCGATCAAGCACCCGGAATCGCCACGGTACGCGAGGTGGCCCGGCAGACCGGGTGGAGCGATCGACGATTCTCTCAGGTCTTTCGCGAAGCCGTCGGCCTTTCTCCCAAGGTATGGTGCCGCGTGCAGCGATTCCAGAAGACCGTGCAGCAGTTGCACGCTGGTCGTGATGTGCGCTGGGCGGAGCTGGCGCTGGACTGCGGCTACTACGACCAGGCGCATTTCGCCAACGAGTTTCGTGCCTTTTCGGGCATCGACGCAACGACCTACTCCGCGCGTCACCAGGGACCCTGGGCCAACCACCTTCCAGCGGAATAGGAGTCCTCTGCGCACCATTGCGAATTTCCGATTCTTCCAAGCGCTTCGCAACGGCGATCTGCAATATTGATGGCAATTGAGGAGGTCGTATGTCAGGTCCCGCACCATCTTCCCCATCCACCCTCATGCCCGCGCTGCGCTATCGCAATGCGCCAGCCGCCATCGACTGGCTCTGCACCGTCTTCGGATTCGAGAGACACGCTGTCTATCCCGGCCCCGACAACACCATCGGCCACGCCGAGCTCAAGCTGGGTGGCGGCATGATCATGCTTGGTTCCCAGAAGGACGATGAGTACGGCCACAGATTCAAATCTCCTGAAGATGTCGGAGGCTTCGAGACGCGGAGCGCCTACATCGTTGTGCCCGACGCCGATGCCGTCTATGCGCGCGCCAAAGCCGCAGGTGGACCCATCATCCGCGAGATTCAGAACACCGCCTACGGCAGCCGCGAGTTCACGGTGAAGGACCCTGAGGGCCATTCGTGGAGCGTGGGCACCTATAACCCGTGGAACGTGCAGGGCTGAGAAATCAGGGAATAGAGATTGGAGATTAGAGAACAACTCAAATCCTTTCGCGATGGAGCTGCGCAACGAGGGGGCGCCAAGCGTAGTCTTGGCGTAGCTTCCCTGGAGGGTTTCCTTGCGTCTGATGCGATTTGTGTTCTGCTCTGTCCTCGTTGTATCGATGGTTGCCGCCGCTCACGCGCAGCAGCCACGCCTGCTGGTTGCGCAAAAGGGCGAGGCCAGTCTCGCGATCGTCGATCCGGTTGCCGGCATGGTTTTCGGCTCTGTTGCCGAGGGCGGTGTGACCGGGCATGAAGTAATCGCCTCGCGCGATGGCCGGACCGCGTTCGTGCCCATCTACGGCAACTCCGGCGTAGGCAAGCCGGGCACCGACGGCAGCAAGCTCGTCGCCATCGACATTGCCACGCAGAAGGTTGTCGGGACACTTGATTTCGGACATGGTGTGCGGCCGCACTGCCCGCAGATCGGCCCGAAAGATGGGCTTCTCTATGTGACCACCGAGCTCGACAAGACTGTGTCCATCATCAATCCCAAAACGCTGAAGATCGTCGGCAGCATTCCCACCGGCCAGCCGGAGAGCCACATGCTGGTGCTTTCGCATGATGGCCGCCGCGGCTACACGGCCAATGTGGGACCGGGGACGGTCTCAGTGCTCGACATCGCGGCGCGCAAGACGCTCAAGGTGATTCCGATCTCCGGCAACACCCAGAGAATTGCAATTTCCAACGACGACCGGTGGGTGTTCACCGCCGACCAGACCAAGCCGCAGATCGCAGTGATCGATACCAGGACCGACGCGGTGGCGAAGTGGATCCCGATTGAGAGGGTGGGGTATGGCAGTGCGCTCACACCCGACGGCCGGTGGCTCCTGATGGCGCTGCCCGATGCCAACGAAGTTGCCGTCGTCGATCTCGCAACCATGCAGGCATCCAAGACCGTGCGGGTGTGCGCCAACCCGCAGGAAGTGCTGGTGCGGCCCGACGGCAAGGCGGCCTATGTCTCGTGCATGAGCGGTGACCGCGTGGCTGAGATCGACTTGGCGAGCTGGACTTTGACGCGGACGATCGCAACCGGGAAAGAAACAGATGGGCTGGCCTGGGCTGCGGGGCAATAAGACGCGAGGCTGGCCTGATCGCAGCCTTCAAGTCGGAACTCGGGCTCACAACCACGCTGCCAGTCGTGTGAACAGGCCCTAATTCGCCGTCGGTTTCTCGGCGTCCTTCGTCTCTGGCTTCGCCGCGCCAGTGTCATCGGGGGGCTTGGAGAGATGGAGTTTGCTCATCTCTTTGGCTCCGACCGATGGATCGACCGGAGTGACTTTGATGCCCGTTGCCATGGTCCCCGCGGTCCATTTGAAGTAATAGGTCTTGCCCGGCTCCGCCTCAAACCGTGCCCGCTCGTTCTCTTTCTGCCTTGCTTGGTTCAGGGCAGCCCCGGCGGACATGATGACGCTTCCGTAGTACATCTTGGGCAATCCGGAGATGACGACCGTCCCCGCCGGCACCTCAATGAATTCATATTCGCTGTTCAGGAGTTTGCCAAGATGCGTGTCGTTGACAAAGACCTCGTCGTGTGAGGCGGAGCCGGTAAATCGATACGTGCGGTAGATACAGACGATTGCTTTCCCGTTGGAGGGCGCAGGCAATACGGCGGGAGTTTTGGAATCCTCTGCGATAGACATGGGCCCTGTGAAGAGAAACGCCATCGCAGTGCATGCGACCAGAAGGCTTGCGTGCGACTGGCAAGCTCTCCGGAGGCACAGCGCTGCAACACTACGAAAAACAGTGCGATGCATGGGAGCGCTCCTTCCCCTGGGTTCGGAATCTGGCGCGCACTATAGCAGGTCGGCGCCTGCCATCGCTGTGAGGTGAAGAAGCTAGTCCTGCAGCTCAGGTACCGGCCCATCCAGCAGCGGATGATCGAGCGCCGAAACCGTTGCTCCACTCTTGCCCTTGAGATCGAAGACTACGATCTCGTTCTCGCCTTCCTTCAACCACACGCCCGGCACATACAGCGTCTGCTGCGGGCCGATATCCCAGAAGCGCCCGAGGCCGTGGCCGTTGATCCAGACCGCTCCCTTGCCCAGCCCGCGCACGTCGAGGAAGGTGTCGCCGGTCTTGGCGAGCGTGAAGTGCCCGCGCTCAAAGCACGGCCCGCTGCATGCGGCTTGATTGAACGAAAGCTGTTCCGACTCTTTCATTGGCAAGGAAAAGATAGCCCAGCTCTCGAGCGGTTTGCCCTGCCAAAGCACTTGTTTGGTAATCCCGGCGCGTTCGCCCCGCAACACAATGGAGAAGTTTACGCGGCCCGAATCCTCCACAAGAATATCGAGCTGCTGGCCCGAGCGCGCGACGTGCAGCGGCATTGCCATCTTTTCCCGCCGCCGGTCCAGACTCCCCACAAACGCGCCGTCGAGATAGACGCGCGCATAGCTGTGCAGCTGGTCCAGAACGAGATCGCCGTCGCCCGCGGTGTTCAGCGTCGTCCGGTACAAGACGTAGCCATAGTTCTGGCCGATGTCTTCCATCGTGAGCGGCTGTGCCGACTTCACCGGTTCAGGCAGCGTGTCCCAAAGAGAGAGCGAAGCATCGAGTCGGGTCTCCGGAATCTTGATCGGCGCCGGCGTCTCCGGAACCGGCGGCGGGGTCACGCCTGTTGCCTTCGCGAGAATGTTGCGGAAGGCGAAATACTTCGGCGTGGGCCGCCCACTTTCATCCAGAGTGGCCTGGTAGTCGTAGCTGGTGACGTCGGGCTCATAGTTCTTGCCGTCCGAATTCGCCCCGCTCATGAAGCCGAAGCTCGTCCCGCCGTAAAACATGTAGACGCTGACGGAGTAGCCCTGATCGACGATCCAGCGGAATTCGGCGATCTGTTGGTTGACATCGCGCGCCTCGTGTTTGCCGCCCCAGTGATCGAACCAGCCATCCCAGTATTCGCCGGCCATGTGCGGCTGCCTCGGGCGCATTTTCAGCACCTTATCGAAGGACTCTTTGGCCTCGCCGGTGCCGAAGTTGACCGCCGCGGGCAGATCGCCAAACGAACCGTTCGGCATCTCGTCGGCGCCATCGGCGGTGTAGAGTTGCGCGCCGGTGAAGCCGCTGTCGACGATCGTCTGACGAATTTGATTGAGGTAGCCGCGATCGTTACCGAAGCTGCCGTACTCGTTTTCGATTTGCACCATGATGATGGGGCCGGCGCGATCGATCTGTAGCGGCGCAAGCTCCTGGCCGAGGCGATGCATCCAGCGCGAAGCAGCAGCGATGAACTTCGGATCGTTCGAGCGCACGACCATGGAGTGGTCTTTGAGCAGCCACGACGGGAATCCACCGAACTCCCACTCCGCGCAGCTGTAGGGCCCGGGGCGGAGATTGACGTAGAGGCCTTCCTCCTGCGCCTCGCGCACAAACTCGGCGACGTCGTAGTTGCCGCTGAAGTCGTAGACGCCCGGTTCGGGCTCGTGGACATTCCAGAACACGTAGGTTGTGATGGTGTTCAGGCCCATCGCCTTGGCTTTGCGCAGGCGGTCGCGCCAGTAGGCGCGGGGCACGCGCGCATAATGCATCTCGCCGGCCAGAACGCGGAAGGGCTTGCCGTCGAGCTCGAAGTGGTCGCCCTCGGCGCGAAAGCTGTGTCCTGTGGCGGGTGCGATCTGGGCGAAGCCTGGAGCGGCGAGGACAAGGGTGGAGAAAAGAGCGACAGAAGCGATTGTCGAGAGTCTCATAGCCGGGCCATTTGAACGATACAGCATGACTGACGTAACTGGCTGTTTGTGGTTGCATCCATCGCAACTCGACGGCCAAGCAAAGCCAAGACTCGCGCGAGGTTATCTGCCTCATGCACCGCAAATGAGGCAATGGGCATTATGTGAGTTGCCCCCACTGAGCGTGCCCAATGTTACTTTTGTGTGGTTGTGTTACTACGCCATGGTCGCGGCGTTCTGCAACAACATGCTTTGATGAAGGCTGTTCATCGGAGACTTCCACGATTTGTCCGGGGAAGCGCAAGGCTCGAAGGTCGGTAGGAGCAGCGGAGCGCTTCAAAGTTGAAATAGATATCCCCGACAGGATCGGCCTCGCTGGGCGGGGCATCCCATAGCCTGCTCGTCTATCCCCAACATCTGCAGAACCCACAACGCCTGAAGACATCCAGCTTCGCTCTGGAATCTGTGTACCTTGAGCCAGGAGCATCCATGCGCCATCGATCTGAACGCCTGCTTTCATCCTTGTTGATCCTCGCCGGTGCGCTCTCCCTTTTGACCGGTTGCAGCAGCAGCTTCAACGTGACCGACCCCGGCTACTACACCGCGATCTCCGCGTCGGCCTCGTCCATCCGGATCGGTCAAACACTTCAGATCGTCAATAACCAGAAGGCCACGGGCGTGCCGCTCACCTTCTATGTCAATGGCGTAGCTGGCGGCAACGCGGTTCTGGGAACGATCGACAGCAACGGGTTGTACACGACTCCCGCTGTTGTGCCGACGCCCAACACCATCACGATCACCAGCGCGGCCAGCAATGCGAGCTACGGCCAAGGTACTGTGGCTCTGTCCGTCCTGAACCCGATTCCGATTCTCAGTTCGGTCACGCCGACCGGGTTCTCCGAAGGCACCACGACGGTGACGATCAGCGGTTCCGAGTTTGTGTATGGCGCGCAGGCGTCGTGGAATGGGACCCTGATTACGACGACATACGTTTCCTCCACGCAGCTGGTCGCGCAGATCGCTGCGCCGAATCCTGGAACCTTTCCGCTGCTCGTGACCAATCCGAATCCGGGTTCGGCGAATTCGGCG